>Ga0184612_10000417_pt1 | contig 19729 bp, 18 predicted proteins | sample PLM3_60_coex_FD_133163 | JGI IMG/M metagenome (GOLD analysis project Ga0184612, IMG submission 133163) | Groundwater sediment microbial communities from an aquifer in East River, Colorado, USA - PLM3_60_coex | ecosystem: Environmental > Terrestrial > Soil > Riparian zone | place: USA: East... | reverse complement strand
CTGATGCGCGCCGACGTGGACATGGCGATGCCGCCGACCCCATCGTGGTACCACGGCCGCGACAACGTCGGCGTCTACTTGGCCCGTCTGTTCGCCGGCGACGGGGGTCGGCTGCGGCTGGTCGAGACCCGGGCCAACGCCCAGCCAGCCCTGGCTGTCTACGCCCGCGACGGGTCCGAGCACCATGCGTTCGCCGTCAAGGTGCTGACTGTTCATGGCGGGCTGATCACACAGATCACCGGGTTTGTCGACCCCGATCTGTTCGCCTGGTTTGGGCTGCCGGCCCGGGTGGTGGCCGGGCAGAGCCTCATCCAGGGGGCGTGCTGAGGCCGACCGGGTCACCAGGGCCGATGAAACGATAGAGCGCGCGGGCAACGCAGACCGGCTTCGGTGCGGCGTCGCATTCCACGGTGGCGGCGATCGCGACCTGGAATCCCGCGGGCACGGAGTCGACGTTCTCGACCGAAGCGGTCAGGCGTACCCGGGAGCCGACCGGCGCCGGGGCGGGGAAGCGCACTTTGTCCAGCCCGTAGTTGATCGCCCGGTCCGCGCCGTCGACGCGCAGCAGATCATCGAGCAGGGCGGGGATCAGCGCGAGCGTGAGGTATCCGTGCGCGATCGTCCGGCCGAACGGCCCGGTGGATGCCCTCGCCGGGTCGACATGGATCCACTGATGATCGTCGGTCGCGTCAGCGAACCGGTCGACCTGATCTTGGCTGATCTCGTGCCAGTCGCCAGATCCGAGCGTGGCGCCTTCGAGGTCGGGAAGGTCGGCGAATGTCACGGTGTGCATGTGGTTCCTGTTCTGCTCAGGTGCTCGGACGTGAGGAAGTCGGCGACGAGTGCGGCGGATTCTGCAGGGTGTTCCAGCAGGAACAGGTGTCCGCCGCCATGCATGACATGCAGCTGTGCGCCCGGGATTCGTCCGGCGAGGATGCGGCCATTGACCAGCGGAACGATCGGGTCGTCGTCACCGGCTAGCACCAGAGTCGGCTGCCGCAACCGGTGCAGCCACGGCATGCTGGTCCAGCCACTGACGGCGTAGAGCTGGCCGAGATATCCGCGGACCGAGGGCCGTTCGACGAAGCGGGCCACAGAGCCATGGAGCAACGCCGGGTCGTGGCGGGCCACGCCGCCGTAGATGCGCCCGGCGATCTGCCGGTAGTAGTCGGGCTGGTAGTAGCGGCGCGGGGTGGCCAGCGACAGTAATACCAACGGCGAGCCGGGCACGCCGCCAAGGCCCGGTCCGGTGGCCGCCAAGACGAGGCGCCGCACCAGATCTGGGGCTTGGTGGGCAAGCTGCTGGGCGACCAGTCCGCCGAGGGACGTGCCGAGGACATCGATGCGCTCATACCCGAATGTCTCGACCATGCGGCGCACCGTGCCGGCGACGCCGCGCATCCGCCGCGGCCACGCGTACGGGGTCGACTGCCCGACGCCGGGCATGTCGAAGGTGATCACCTGCAATTGCCGCTTGGCGAGCTCCCGCTCGAACGGTACGCCGAAGTCGAGGCTGGCCCCGAGCCCCGTGATGATCAGAACCGGCGGCCCCGAGCCCCGTACGGATGTGCGCAGCCGGACGCCGTCGACACCGACGAACCGGATCGTGGCTCGGTTACGCGAACGCGCCCACACCCGTGATGTCCCTTCCCACGATCAGGGTCTGGATCGTCTCAGTGCCTTCGAACGTGTGAATCGCCTCGATGTCGGCCATGTGTCGCATGACGTGGAAGTCCAGCAGGATGCCGTTGCCGCCCAGCAAGTCCCGTGCCTCGAAGATGACCTGTCGTGCCTTGCGGGTGTTGTTCATCTTCGCGATCGCCGAGATGGTGTCGGTCAGCCGGCCCTCCTCGATGAGCCGGCCCAGCCGCAGGCAGTACAGCTGCATGGAGCAGACCTCGGCGAGCATCTTCACCAGCCTGTCCTGCACGATCTGGAAGCTCACGAGCGGTTTGCCGAACTGAAGCCGCTGTTGGCAGTACGTCACCGCGATTTCGTATGCCGCGGTCGCATGGCCGAGCGCCGCCCACGCCACCGAGTTGCGGGTCCCGGCCAGCACTCGCCCGGTGTCCTTGAAGGTGTTCGCGCCCGGCAGCCGATTCACCTCGGGTACTCGTACGTCGGTCAGGCCGATCTCGGCCTGCCACACCGCGCGCAGCGACCCCTTGCCATCGATCCGCGCCGCGTCGTACCCCGAAGTGCCCTTCTCGACCAGGAACCCCTTGACCTGGTTGTCAACCGTGTCCCGAGCCCAGACCACGACGACGTCGGCGATGGTGCCGTTGCCGATCCACTTCTTCGCCCCGTTCAGCACCCATTCGTCGCCGTCCCAGTGAGCGGACGTCTCCAGCGCGACCGAATCGGAGCCGTGCAACGGTTCGGTGAGTGCGAACGCGCCCACCTTCTCCAGCCGAGCCATGGCAGGTAGCCACCGTTGCTTCTGGTCCTCGGAGCCCAGCATCGCGATCGACTGCATCGCCAATCCGGCCTGCACGCCGAGGAAGGTGCCGAGACTGCCGTCGCCGCGGTTGAGCTCCATGTGTACGAGACCGCTGGCGATCGGGCTCATCGGCGGGCAGCCGTACCCCTGGATGCCGTCGCCGACGATGCCGAGCTTCGCCAGCGACTCGACCAACGGCCAGGGGAACTCTGCGCTCTCCCAGTAGTCGTTGATGACCGGTAGCACCTCGTCGTCGACGAAGTCGCGAGTACGCCGCCAGTAGCTCACTTCTTCCCTGCTCAACTGGTCAGCGATCCGGAAATAGTCCGTGCCGAGCGAGCGCCCGATGTCCTTGTACATCGCATCCCTTCCTCAGCGGTCGAAGACGTACGTGCCGGGGGCGTCGACCAGCGGCGGAAGACCACGGCCACCAAGCCGTTTGGGTGCCCGCCTCTCTGCGCCGCTGCGCCCACCGAGCCAGGCGACGACGTCTGGCCACCAGCTGCCCTGCCGAGTCTCGGCACCCTTCAGCCACGTGTCTGCATCAGCCGTGTTCTCGTGATTGACCCGGTAGCTGGCCTTTGGATTGCCCGGCGGGTTTACGAGCGCCGCGATGTGACCGCTTGTGGACAGGACGAACCTGCTCTCACCGCCCACCAGCTGTGTGCTGCGATAGCAGCTTTGCCAGGGCGTCAGATGGTCGGCGATCCCGGCGACGACGTAGGTGTCAACGCCGACGCGAGACAGATCGACCGGGTCGCCGCGCACCGTCATCGCTGCCGGCGTCACGAGCCTGTTGTCCATCGCCAGATCGACGAAGTCGGCGTGCAGCGTGGCGCTCATCCGCGTGGTGTCAGCGTTCCAGAACAGGATGTCGAACGCGGGTGGCTTCCTGCCGAGCAGGTAGTTGTTGACCCAGGAGTTCCACACCAGGTCGCCGGGCCGGAGCCAGGCGAACACCTCGGCCAGGGCCCGTCCGTCGAGGTAGCCGCGGCGCCGGGACTTTGCCTTGGCTGCGCCTGCGAGCCGGCGGTCCACCAGGGCACTGGGCACCCCGGCGTCAGCGAAGTCGAGCACTGTCACGCCCAGACCGAGTGCCGCCAGCCGTGACTCCTGTCCAGTGACAGCGAGGTAGGCAGCGGTCAGGCTGGCGAGGATGCCGCCGGAGCAGAACCCGAAGACCGCCACCCGGTCAGCCGCGCAGATCCGTTGGACGGCCGCGAGCGCATCGAGCAGGGCCTGTACGTACGCGTCGATGCCCCACTCGGCGTGTCGTGCGTCCGGGTTGCGCCAGGAGACGACGAAAACCTGCTGGCCGTTCTGGACGAGGTATTCCACCAAGCTGCGGCCGGGCGCCAGGTCGAGCGCGTAGTACTTGTTGATCGTCGGCGGTGCGATCAGCAACGGCACCGCGCGGACCTGGTCGGTTTGCGGCCGGTACTGGATGAGCTCCAGCAGCTCGGTGCGCAGCACCACCGCACCGGGGGTGACCGCGAGGTTGCGGCCGACCTGGAAGGAGGCGGTGTCGACCATCTTCGGTACGCGCGGCGCGGTGGCCAGATCCCGCACCAGGTTGGACCCGCCTCGCAGCAGGCTCAATCCGGCGGTGTCGATGGCCGCCTTCGCCGACGCAGGATTCACCAGCGGCATGTTGCTGGGCGATAACGCTTCCAGAAGGTTCTCGACGAGGAACCGGACCCGCTGCTCGTCGCGCCAACCCAGGCCGGCGTCGCCGACGAGCTGCCCAGTCGTCTCCTCCGCCGCGAGGTAGGCCTGCACTAAGCGGCGTAGCAGTGGGTTCTCGGCCCATGCCGGGTCGGCGAAGCGGCGGTCGCGCGGCGACGGCGCGACGTTCGATGAGCCGGTGCCGACTCGGGCCAGCTCAGCGACCAGGTCGCGCAGCCGGCTGCCGGTCGTTCGGGGATGCCTGGCGAGGCCGACCGCGAACCTGGCGGTCGAGGCGTTCGGGACGAACCTGCGCAGCGGACCCAGCGCGGCGTCGACGAGGAGCGCATCCAGCGGCGCCGCCTGGTTGGCGACGTCGTCGGGTACGGGCGTCGCGAAGGTTTCGCCCGGCTGACTCGACGGCGGCGAGGGCGCGCTCATCAGTCGCTCTGGTGGTCCGGCGGGACGATCTTCCGCTTGAGGATTTTGCCCGTCGGACCCTTCGGCAGCTCGTCGACGATCCAGACCCGGCGCGGGTACTTGTACGCAGCGACCTGGCTCTTGACGTGCTCGCGCAGCTCGGCGGGATCCGCAGCCGCACCCGGCTTCAGCGCCACCGCGGCCGCCACCTCCTCACCAAGCTGCGCGTCGGGTACGCCGATCACCGCGGCCTCGGCCACAGCGGGGTGCTCGTACAGCACCTCCTCGACCTCACGCGGGTAGACGTTGTAACCGCCGCGGATGATCATGTCCTTCTTCCGGTCGACGATCGCGAAGTAGCCGTCCTCGTCGACGCAGCCCATGTCGCCGCTGCGGAACCAGCCGTCCGGGATCGCGGCGGCCGTCTCCTCCGGCCGCTGCCAGTAGCCCTTCATGATGTTGGCCCCGCGGATCGCGACCTCGCCGACCCCACCCTGCGGCACCTCGCGGCCGAGGTCGTCAACGATGCGCATCTCCACGCCGCGGATCGGGGTGCCGATCGAGCCTGGCTTGCGGTCCCGGTCCGGATGATTGAAGGACGCCACCGGCGACGTCTCGGACAGGCCGTAACCCTCGAGCACCTTGCACCCGAACGCCCGCTCGAAGCCGCGCAGCACCTCGACGGGCATCGCCGCCCCTCCGGACACGCACACCCGGAGCGCGGACACGTCGTAGTCGGCCCGGTCCGGGTGGGCGAGGAGCGCGCCGTACATCGTCGGCACCCCGGCGAAGACCGTCGCGCGGTGCCCGGCGAGGAGCTGCAGCGCCTGCCCGGGATCGAACCGCGGCAACAGGCTCAGGCTCGCACCCGAGGTGACCGCGGCGTTGAGTGTGCACGTCTGCCCGAACGAGTGGAACAGCGGGAGCCCTCCGAAGATCACGTCCTCGGGCGTCAGCTGCATCAAGTCGGTGCACAGCACCTCCACGTTGGAGCCGAGGTTGGCGTGCGTGAGCTCGGCGCCCTTCGGCTGCCCGGTCGTCCCGGAGGTGTAGAGGATGACGGCGGTGTCGCCGGCGTCGCGATCTGCGACGTCAAACACTGGACTGGCATCCGCAAGCCCTGCGCCGAAGGTGGCCGGATCGACGCCGATCACCTCGGAGCCCGCCTTCTCGGCGCCCTTGCCGACCTCGTCGGCCACCCCATCCCAGGCGAAGATCAGCCTGGCTCCGGAGTCCCCGAGGTAATAGGCCACCTCCCGCGCCTTGAGCAGCGGGTTCATCGGCACGGCAACAGCGCCGGCCCGGAGCACGCCGTAGTAGATGTCGGCGAACGCCGGCAGGTTGGGCAGCATGATCGCGACCCGGTCGCCCGGCTCGAGGCCGCGATCCTGGAGTAGGCCGGCGATCCGGGCGCTGGCTTGGTCGAGCTCGCGGAACGTTGTCGTCGCATCACCCAGGCGCACCGCGACCCGGTCGGCGTGGGCGCTCACCGTGCGTGTGAGGTTCGACGCAAGATTCATCGCTGTCATCCGCCCCTCGGCGAGGCTGCCTCGGCCTACGCCGAAGCTCCTGACGTGTTACGACAGGGTTCATCGTCCGTGACGGGACAGCCGGCCGTCGATGTCCCGTGGCATCGGATTGACGACCGATCAATTGTGCGTGGGCACAACGCCGCGTCCGGGGGCGGGCCTATGCTGCGAGTCATGGGCCGGCTCCGTGCGTCCGATGAGCCGAGCGTGCGGGCGCTCAGCCGCAAGCTGCTCACCATGGTCGACGATCTGGCCGCCGACCTCGCCGACCGGATCCGGCGCGGGGAGCCTCACTACGCCCGTGCGCAGGGGGTACCGAAGGACGACCTGTGGCAATCCTGCCGCAACAACCTCCAGCACATCTTCACGCAGCTCGCGGGCGATGCTCCGATGGAGATGGAGGCAGCGCGATCCACCGGGCGGCGTCGGGCCGAGCAGGGTGTCCCGCTGCCAGCGATCCTGCATGCCTACCGCATCGGGGGGCTGTACGTCTGGGACACGTTGGTCGAGCACGCCGAGGACAACGACGCTGCCCGCGACGCGCTGTACCGGTCGGCCGGGGACGTCTGGACGATCATCGACGACTACTCGGAGGCTCTCATCGAGAGTTACCGGGAGACCATTGCCGATCAGGCCGGCCACAACTTGCAGGTCCGCAACGCAGTGCTCACCAGCCTGCTCGACGGCAGTCTCGGAGACGGCTCGCAGGTGTGGGAATGCGCAGCGATGCTGAACCTGCCGCACCAGGGCACCTTTGTCGTGGTCGTCGGCGAAACACCACGAGCGGGTGACGAGGCGCTGCCTGGGGTAGAGGTCGCGTTACGGCGACGCGACATAGCCTCGGCCTGGCGGCTCGAAACCGAACGCCAGGTCGGCGTCGCCGCCGTCAATGCGCCAGCCTCCGTCACGAAGATCTGTCAGCTGCTTGCTCCGCTGGCCCGTGGCCGACTCGGCGTGAGCGAGCCCTACGCTCAACTCGACCAGTCCGCCGCGGCGCTCCGTCAGGCACAGGTCGCCTGTGCAGCAGCGACGCCGGGAACGTGCGAGCTGGTCCGCTACGGGCAACACCCGATCGCCGTGCTGCTGGCCAGCGTCCCTGAACTGGGACGCAACGTTGCCCACGCGGTGCTCGGGCCCGTCCTGGCGCTTCCGGCACCCGACCGTGATGCCTTGCTGGACACCATGCGCGCATGGTTCGCCGAGAACGGCTCGGCCTCGGCGACGGGGACGCGGCTGCACATGCACCGCAACACGGTGCACTATCGCCTGCGACGAGTGGAGAGCCTGACCGGCCGAGACTTCACGAACCCGACCGATATCGGCGAACTGCACCTCGCGCTCGAGAGCATCCGCATGTTCGGGGCCGTTCCCCGGGAGGCTGCCGTCGCCCCACCGCCTCAGCGGCGGGCGACCACGAGCCGAGGCGACGCTCTGCGCCCGTCGAAGGTTGGCTGAGGGGTCGCCCGGCACCGACTGTTTGGTGCCGGGCGACCCTCAGCAAGTCCGCGCTCGGCTAGAAGCAGGGGCCCGAGAACTCGTACGACTCAGCGGCCTCGCTCGCGAACAGCTCCTCGACGACGCTCACTCCGGTCGGGGCAGCCTCGTCCACCTTGGAGATGAGGCTTTGCCGGAACGCCGCTTCACCGGGCTCAGCGGCGTAGTTGCCCGCCGCCTCAGGAAGTATGCCCTCGTAGTCGACCGTGTCGAGACCCTTGACCGCCTCGAGCAGGCCGGCGCGGGTGAGGTCGCCGTTGTCGACCGCTGCTTCGAGCGCCGCCTTCATCGGGTAGGACCAGATCCAGCCCGCGGTGTGACCGTCGCTGGGTGTCACGTCCCCGAGCGCATCGCGCATCGCCTGGTGGCCCGGCGTGTCCCCACCGAACGGCGCCCACGGCCCGGACTGGTAGTACGCCGCCTTGAGCGCGGGCGCAGCCGGGCTCTGCAGCAGCGCCGGGTTCCACGTCGGGCTGGTGCCGACGAACGCGCCACCGAAACCGCCGGCCGTAGCCTGGCCGATGATTGCCGCGGCGTCAGCGGGTCCGGTCGTCACGAACACCACGTCGGGCTGCTGGCTGAGGATCGCCTGGATGGCACCGCCCTGGCTGGTGGTGCCCTGGCCGGTCTCCACGTCGGCATACTCGACGCCGAGCGCCTGGGCGCCCGCTTCCACTCCGCCGGCTGCGTCGCCGCCGTAGTCACCGGGGTAATGGACCGCCATCACGTTCTCTGCGCCGAACTCGCGCACCGCCCAGTCGACGGAGTTCATCGCCTCGAAGCAGTAGTTGGTGCCGGACTCGAGGATCACGTCCTCGAAGTCGTACGCGGACGTCCACGCGGCCGGAGCCGCGACGACGTCGCTGGCCTTCAAGTCCTCGAGGATCGCTGCCGTGGTCGGCGAGCCGAGCGTCTGGGCCAGGGCCAGCACCTCCCCCTTGATCTCCTGGTACACCTGGTTGTGCACCTCGGGGTTGTACTTGTTGTCGCGGACGTACGTCGTCACGTCGACGTCGTACCCGCCGATGCCGCCCTGCTCGTTGATCCGCTGCCAGAACGCCTTCTGGGCAGCGACGATCGGGACGGCGAGCGGGGCGAACGGGCCCTCGGTCAGGTCGGAGATGGTGCCGAGGTAGATGCAGCCGTTGTCGGCGTTGACCGCCTCGGGGCACGCCTCGGACGTGACGCCGACATCCGTCTGGATGCCGCCCTCGTCCTCGCTCGCCTCGCTGCCATTGCCCTCCGCTCGGCACGCCGTCACCGCGAAGCTCGCGGCCAACAACAACGCAAGAGTGTTGGTTCTTCGTGTGGTCATGCTCGTCCTCCTGGTCAATAGGTGAAGGGCCAGCCCTTCCAGTAGTTGCGGATGCGGATCCATATGCCGAAGAGCCCGCGCGGCTCGAAGATGAGGAACCCGATGATGAGCAGTCCGTACAACACCGACTCGACCTGGAACACGTTTGGGAAGTCGGTCGGCGACGAACTCACCACAGGCAGCAGAGACGGCAGCTCCTGGGTGAACCGTGGGAGCAGCATGATGAAAAGCGCGCCCATGATGGATCCCGAGATCGTCGCCACGCCGCCGATCAGCACCATCGCAATGAACTGCACGGACAGCAGCAGGTTGAATGAGCCCGGGTCGAAGAATCCGGTCACCGTGTAGAACAGCGCGCCAGCGCAGCCGGCGTAGAAAGACGACACGACGAACGCGAGTGCTTTGTGTTTCGTCAGCCCGACGCCCATGATCTCCGCCGCGATGTCGCGATCGCGTACGGCAGCGAAGGCGCGGCCGACCTTGGAGCGCATCAGGTTTCGGGCGAGCACGGCGAAGATGATGAGCAGCGCGAGCATGAGCAGGTACATCTGCTGCATGCCGGTGAAGAACGGGCCGTCCTGGTCGAGCTCGTAGCCGAACAGCGATGGCACGGCCGCCGACCGGCCGACACCCGGTCCCCCGGTGACCGCGCCCCACTCCTTGAAGATGTGCTCCCCGAGGAAAACAAGCCCAAGCGTGACGATGGCGAGATAGAGGCCGCGCAGCCGTACGGCCAACGGCGCGACGAGCAGACCGCACAGCCCGGCCACCACGCCTGCGGCGAGCAGCCACACGGGCAGGAACGTGATGCCGAGGCCGAGTGTGCGACCGTCCGGGTCGCCACTGATGACTGCGGCCGTGTAGGCGCCGACACCGAGGAAGAACGCGTGTCCGAGCGTCACCTGCCCGGCATAGCCCGTGACGAGGTTGAGCCCGATGGCGCCGATCGCCGCGACATAGCCGACCGCCAGTAACCGCAGCCAGTCATCGGCGACACCGAACGGCAAGAGCACGGCGCCGAGGACGATGAAGCTCACCCAGATCCGCTTCGGCCGGGTGTTGAGCAGGCGTAGCTCCTGCGCGTACGTGGTGAACATCCCCGGCCGACCGCGCAACGGCTTGCTGCGCCGGCGCGTCGGTGCGATGACTGTGGCGTCCGACGTCTCGCGTTTGGTTGGCAACATCGTCGTCATACGCGCTCGACCTCCGGTGTCCCGAACAATCCGTACGGCCGTGCGAGCAGCACGGCGAGCATGAGGAGGTAGGGCGTGACCACCTGGAAGTTCGAGCCCAGCCAGGGCGCGACGTCCGGCTGGTACGCGGCGACCAAGGACTGCACCAGCCCAACGCCGAGCCCGCCGACCACCGCGCCCACGATGGAGTCGATGCCGCCGAGGATGATGGCCGGCAAGGCAGCGAACGCGACGATGTACGTCGTCTGGTCGATGCCAGATCCCGTGCCGACGAAGGCGCCGGCGACTGCCGCGAGCCCGCCAGCTAACGCCCAGGACAGCGCGAAAACCTTGCCGACGGAGACTCCCTGCGCCATCGAGGCCTCCTGGTCAAGCGCGACGGCACGCATGGCGAGGCCATACCGGGTCCAGCGGAGGAACGCGAACAGCGCCGCCACCACGAGCCCGGTCACGACGAACGACGCGACGAAGCGCTGCTGCACCGCGATGCCGAGCACCGAGACCGTCTCCAGCCCCCACGGGTCACCGAGCTGCCGCACGTCCGTGCCGATCAGCGCGTTGACGAAGACCCGCACGACCACGTCGACGCCGAGCGTGATGATGGCGATGACGAAGACCGGCTTGCCGATCATCGGGCGGATCGTTGTGCGCTCGACGGCCAGACCGAGCGCTGCGCCCACGAGGACGGCGACGGGCACCGCGAGGGCGTAGCCGATCTCGTCGGAGAGGAAGCTCACGGCGACGGCGCCCGCCACCATGAACGCCGGCTGCGCGAAGGAGATCACCCGGGTGGCCCGGTAGATCACGACGAACCCGAGCGCCAGCAAGGCGTACACCGAGCCAGTGCCCAGCCCGCGGACGACGACCTCGACCAGTTCGCTCATCGCCGGCCTCCGTACATCGAATCGACAAGGTCGGCGTATCGCTCGGCGATGGCCGCGCGCTTGACCTTCTGGGAGCCGGTGAGTTCGCCATCCTCGTGGTCGAGCTGTTTCGGCAGCATGCGGAAGGTCTTGATCTGCTCGACCGGCGCGAGCCGAGCGTTGACCGCGTTGACCATGCCGCGGATCAGCTGCTCGACCTCGGGCTTCTCACTGAGGTCCCGATAGGTCGTGTACGGCAGCCTGCGCTGTTGCGCCCATTCACCGACGGATTCGAGCTCGATGCCGACGAGGGCCGCGAGGTACGGCCTCCGGTCACCGATGACGACTGCTTCCTTGATGAACGGTGATGCCTTGAGCTGGTTCTCGATCGGCGACGGCGCGATGTTCTTGCCGCCGGCGGTGATGAGGATGTCCTTCATCCGACCGGTGATGCGGACGTACGTGCCGTCGACCCATTCGCCGATGTCGCCCGTGTGCAGCCACCTGTCGGGGTCGATCGCCCTGCGGGTCGCCTCGTCGTCCTGCCAGTAGCCCACGACGGTGCCCGGATGCCGGGTCAAGATCTCCCCGGTCTCCTCGTCGATGCGCAGCTCCACGCCCCAGAGCGGCTCGCCGACGGTCCCCAGCCTGATGTGCCCTTGCTGGTTGGCGGTTCCGACCGCGGTCTGCTCGGTCATGCCGTACACCTCGTGCATGGGCACCCCGATGCCCATGAAGAACTTGAGCACCTCGGGTGCGATGGGCGCCGCGCCCGACGCCGCGTAGCGGACCTTGCGCATTCCCATGCGGTCGCGCAGAGCCCGGAAGAAGACCACGTACCCGATGGCGGAGACGAGCCGCGTGCCGAGGGTGTGGCGTCCACCCCTGCGCGCCAACGTGTCGCCGATGCTGTCGGCCCGACGCAGCCAGAACTGGCCGAGCCGACGTTTCAGCGGGCTGGCAGAGCTCATCCGGATGCGGACGCCGGCCAGGATCTTCTCCCAGATCCGCGGCACCCCGAACAGGATCGTGGGCTGGATCTCGCGCAGGTTGTGCTCGACCGTCGCGATCGACTCGGCGAAGTTGACCTGCACGCCGGCGCCGGCGTTGAACCAGGTGGTGAAGAGGCGTTCGGCGACGTGACAGAGCGGGAGGTAGGAGAGAATGACGTCTTGCGCCTTGGGGGGCGGCGAGAGGAATCCCGCTCGTTCGACCAACGACTGGATCGCGAACTCGACGTTGGCGACGGAGAGCATGGCGCCCTTGGGTGCCGATGTGGTTCCGGATGTATAGACGAGCCCCGCCAAGTCGTCGGCGCGGGCTGCGGCCATCTGCTCCTCGACGGCACCCGGGTGCTCCCGTTGGTGCGTCGCGCCGGCGGCGATGAGATCGTCCCAGGACATGAGCCACGGCTGGTCGTAGCGACCGCGCAGGCCTCGGGGCTCCAGGTAGACCACGCGCTCGAGCCCCCGAAGGGCGGCCGGGTCGTCCGCGAGAACGTCGAGCACCTTGTCGACCTGCTCCTGGTCCTCGGCGATGAGCACCTTGGCACCCGAGTTGGCGAGGATGTGGCGGACCTCGGGCCACGGGTTGGTGGCGTAGAGCCCGACAGTGGCGGCACGTACGGCAACGCTGCCGAGGTCGGTGTAGAGCCATTCGCGCCGGTTTTCCGACAAGATCCCGATCCGGTCACCGGGCTGCACTCCTAGCGAGAGCAGGCCATGGCCAATCGTGAGAACCGTGTCCCAGTAGGCCGCCCAGGTCACCTCCTGCCAGACGCCGTAAACCTTCGCGCGCATCGCGACACCGTCCGGGTGCGACGCCGCCCGGTCGCGTACGAGCGTGGCGATCGTGCGTACGCCCCGCCCGCGGGACGAGTCGGTGTGGGGAGGGGGCAGGGTCACCTCGGTCATGCGGGTGCCTCCTGTCCGAGGTAGGCCTGGATGACAGCGGGATCGCGGGCGACTTCCGCCGGCGTGCCCAGTGCGAGCGGTGTGCCGAAGTCGACCGCGAGGATTCGGTCGGCAAGGTCCATCACGAGGCCCATGTCGTGCTCGACCATGACCATCGAGATGCCGAGCTCGTCGCCGATGTCGAGAATGAAGCGGGCGAGATCCTGGGTCTCCTCGAGGTTCATGCCCGCTGCCGGCTCGTCAAGGAGCAGCAGCTTCGGGTCCATCGCGAGCGCGCGGCCGAGCTCGACCCGCTTCTGGATGCCGTATGGCAGCAGGCCCACGGGAAGGCTTCGCCATTGCTCGAGCTCGAGGAAGTCGATGATGTGCTCGACCGCCTCGCGGTGCGCGATCTCCTCGCGCAGTGCGCGGCCACGCCAGACCAGTGCGGCGAGCGGCCCGTACCGCAGGTGGAGGTGTCGGCCGAGCATGAGGTTGTCGACCAGGGAGAGGTTGGTGAAGAGCTCGATGCCCTGGAAGGTGCGTGCCACGCCGAGTGCCGCGATGCGGTGGGGTCGCTCGCCGGTGATCTCCTGGCCGTCGAAGCGCACGCTGCCCTGCTGAGGGCTGTAGACACCGGACACGATGTTGAAGAGGGACGTCTTGCCCGCGCCATTGGGGCCGATCACGGCGAGCAGCTCGCCCGGCTCAACGGTGAATGACACACCATTGACTGCGACCACGCCGGCGAAGCGCAGCGTCACTTCGCGGACGTCGAGGATGGGCGCGCTCACGCGACCCACCGCTTCCGGCGCTTGTAGTGCTTGACGTCGCGGAACGACTGCGCGGCACCCTCCGGCCCGAGCCCGAGGTAGAACTCGCGGATGTCCTCGTCCTGCAGCAGCGCGCTCGCAGGCTTGTCCATGACGACCTTGCCGGTCTCCATGACGTACCCGTGTGCGGCGATGGAGAGGGCCATCATCGCGTTCTGCTCGACGAGCAGGACCGCGGTGCCCTGGTCGTTGATCTCGACGATGAGGTCACGGATCTGCTGCACCAGCAGCGGCGCGAGGCCCAGGCTCGGCTCGTCCAGTAACAGGTAGCGCGGCTCGGACATGAGCGCGCGGCCCATGGCGAGCATCTGTTGCTGACCACCCGAGAGGTACCCGGCGCGCTGGTTGCCGCGGTCCCGCAGGATGGGGAACAGCTCGTAGACCCGCTTCAGGTTGGCGGCTAGCGCCCGTCGCTTGGTGTGCGCACCGACCCTGAGGTTCTCCTCGACGGTGAGCTCGCCGAAGACCCGCCGACCCTCCATCACCTGCGCGACTCCGCGACCGACGATCCCCGCGGCGTCCTTGTCGTGGATCGGCGAATCGTCCAGTGTGACCGAGCCCCTGGTGACCTCACCCTCGTGCACGTCGAGGAGCCCGGTGACGGCCCGCAACAGCGTCGACTTGCCGGCACCATTGGCGCCCAGCAGAGCCACGATCGACCCCTCCGGCACCTGCAGGCTCACCCCGCGCAACACCTGCATCACGTCGTCGTAGACGACCTCGAGATTGCGAACCGCTAGCAAGGCGGCACCTCCGAGAGGTCGGTGCCCCGGCCGACGCCGAGGCTCCGTGGTGTTGCGAAGGCGTTAATGGTGGGTGACGCGAAAGCCGGCCGTCGATGTCTCGTAGCACCGTGTTGACGACCGATGAGTTGTGCTTGTGCACAGCGTCTGGCAGGCAGGAGTCAACGTGGGCAAAGACGCACTCGAGGCAGATCGACGGCTGTGTGGGCCTGCGTCAGGTCACCGCAAGGGTTCGCTCTCAGTCGGTATCGACAGGAATCAGCTTTCGCGCTTCAACTTGCGCCAGCCGCCGGCGCGGTTGTTGGCAATGATCTGCTTGAACATGGCGGTGAGGGCGGGCGCGTTGATGATTTCACCCTGACGGACGGCCACGGTGCGAGCGGTCGTATTGTCGTGGCCGCCGGTGATGATTCCCTCGGGATCAGGGACGATGGCGCCGTCGTAGAGAAATACGTTGACGTGGACATTCGCCGCCAGCAGGGCGCAGATGTTGCCCTGCAGTACGAAGTACGGACGGTTGGTGAACTTGATGGTTTCGGTGACCTCTCGGTCGGCGGCGTGGACCAGATCGCGGACGTCGCGGCAGATGGATCGCTGCCAATCGGGCAGTGCATCGATGTAGGCGTCGACGCGAGGATCGGCGGTGTACGTCATGGCGGATCCACCATAGCTTTCAGCGACTCGCGGCCACCTCTCGGATCTGTCGGATTGCCTCGGCTACTCCGCCACGCCACGGCGCGCCATGGCCGGGCAGCACCCACGTCGCCTGCACGGCCTCCAGCTTGGAGAGCGACGCAAGCGCCATCTCCGGCTCGAGGGTGAAGGGCGCGGGACGCGGACCACGCTCGCCGGTCAGTACATGACCTGTCGTCATCGCGTCGCCCACGAACAGTGCATCGACGGCCGGCACGTGCACGGCCACACTGCCGGGCGTATGTCCCGGAGTGTGGATGATGCGCGGGGAGCCGGGCAGATCGAGCGTCTCGCCGCCGGTGAATGTGGAAACCTCGGTGACTGGCGGAACGCGCAGTCCACCGCGTCGCGCGCTGTACCACAGGAACCTCGACAGCGAGCCGACCTTGATCGGTCCCCAGCCGGTGTTCGGTTTCTTGACCTCGCCCCGGGCGCGGGCGGCGTCGAGTTCGTGAACATGGACCGATACCCCACGCTCCCGCCGGAGCCGCTCGGCATAGCCGATGTGGTCGGTGTCGCCATGGGTCAGGACGATGCCGCGGATGTCGTCGAGTGAGCGGCCCATCTGGGCAAGCTCGGGCTCGAGCTCTGCCCAATGGCCGGGCAGGCCGGCGTCGACAATGGTGACCCCGCCGGCCTCCTCGACCAGGTAGCTGTTGACGATGTCGGAGCCGATGCGGTGAAGGTGCGGTGCGAGCTTCATCGGGCCATCCCTGGTAGGGTCCATTAATCATAGCTATGATAGATAGCTATCATAGCTAGTGTCAATAGCCTTGGAGAGGAGGTCCAACATACCTACCCGCGCCCGCACCTCGCTCAGGGAGATCGTCACGGTCGGCCGCAGCATCATCGAGCGCGAAGGGCTGGACGGCCTGACCATGCAACGCGTGGCCGGTATCGTCGGCGTCAGAGCGCCCTCCCTCTACAAGCGAGTTCGGAGTCGAGACGACCTCATCCGTCTCATTGTGGAGGACGTCGCGCGCGACCTGACCGAAACGCTCGACGCGGCGGCCGGAACCGGCGACTCGCTGCGTGATCTCCGCGCATTGGCGGACACGCTGCGGGCATTCGCTCACGCGCAGCCGACCACCTACGCCCTGCTCTTCGCACAGCTGCCCGAGGCATCTCAACCGACCCCAGATCGCTTGGTACACGTGAGCAACGCCGTCCTTCGCACCGCTACCGCCCTCTCCGGACAAGACCGCGCCCTCGACGCGGCGCGGACGGTCGTCGCCTGGGCCCACGGGTTCATCAGCATGGAGCTCGCCGGAGCGTTCCGCCTCGGCGGAGACGTCAACCGCGCCTACGCCTTCGGTATCGAGCGGCTCGGCGCCGCCCTCGCCAAGGCCGAGTAACGCGACGTCTCGTCAGTGGTTGAGCGGCCGGTCGGTCGATGAGAACGCGGCGGGGGCACCGCCGGCCCGCGGTACGGCGCTCGGGACTTCGGACAGCGGCCGGGCGATCGCTTCCAGCGGCTTGCGCTCGGCGGGGATGCCGAGCAGGATCTCGACGACGCCGCCGAGCATCATCACAGCGGCCCCGATGAGGTAGCCAATGAACAGCCGACCGGTGTTCGAACCGTCGCCGATGAGGTGGCCGTAGAACACCAGGCCGAGCGCGCCGAAGCACTGCGCGGCTTACCAATGGCCGGAATCTCCGCTAGGGGCTGGCTTCGATGACACTCACGCTCCTACGCGGGACGGTTGCCGTGCGTACGTCGCGGGGCCACAGACATAGCACCGAGCACACCGGCAGGGAGCCCGAGCCGTGCTCGACATGAGGAGCATTGCGAACTTTGTCGGGGTCATCCCGGGCAGCCCGACGCGGCACGCCTCTCCGCCAACCTGCTCGACGTCAGCATCATGAATGTCGTCCTGCCGTCCATCCAACGGGGATTGGACGTCGCGGCCACGACGGTGCAGTGGGAAGTCTCCGGCTACGCGCTCGCGTTCGCGGTTGCTCTGGTGCCGGCCGGCCGGCTCGGGGACCTCGGCGGCCGGCGCCGGATGTTCCTGATCGGCCTCATTCGTGGGCCCAACCAGTTGACGCCATTCGCGCACGAATGGTGTCACGGCCTTCCTGTTGGACGATTGTCGTTGGTGCGTAGGTCATCCCGGCGGGACAGCTGAGGCGACATGAACCTCCCTACTCGCAGAGTCGGGCGTCATGACGCGACCGCGATCAGATCAGACGCTGCCGCATCGCCCCACACCACCGCTTCGATCGTTGAGTCCACTCCGAGCTCGTCGGCGATCGCGCGCACTTTGCGCCGCACGGTGCGCTCGGATACGTCGAGCCGGCGAGCAACGGTGTCCACGGTCAGGCCCTGGGCGAGCAGGCTGAGGATGTCAAGCTGATCAGTGGCCAGCCGCTTGAGCCCGCATGGCATCACCGGCGCTCGCGCGAAAGAGTGCTCATGCCGTGACTTCCTTGTCAGCTCGTGCACGCGACTACCTCGCTCGTGGCGGCATCCGCTGGAGTTGGGTGACGTGGCTGGGTTTCAGCTCGTCGAGCGTCGCTACCCCGAGCAGGCGCATGGTTCGCTCGATCTGCCCCTTCAGGATTTCGATGGCGCGGTCGACACCGTCGCGGCCACCAGACATCAGCCCGTAGAGGTAGGCCCGGCCGATCAGCGTGAAGTGGGCACCGTGCGCCACAGCGGCGAGGATGTCCTGCCCGGACATGATGCCGGTGTCGAGGTGCACTTCGAGGTCGCTGCCGACTGCGTCGACAACGCGGGGCAGCAGGTGGAACGGAACGGGCGCACGGTCGAGCTGCCGCCCGCCATGGTTGGACAGGACGATGGCGTCCACACCGGCCGCGGCGAGTCGACGCGCATCATCGACGGTCTGAACGCCCTTGACCGACAGCTTGCCCATCCAGCGCTCGCGGATCCACGCGAGGTCCTCGTAGGTCACGGTCGGGTCAAACATCGTGTCGAGCAGCTCAGCAACCGTGCCCGACCACGAGTCGAGCGTCGCGAAGGCGAGCGGCTCCGTTGTCAGGAAGTTGAACCACCACGCAGGTCGCCGTATCGCGTCAGCCACTGTCCGCGGAGTGAGGGTGGGTGGGATCGTCATTCCATTGCGCACATCGCGCAGGCGGGCGCCGGCGACGGGTACGTCGACCGTGACGACGAGGGTGTCGAAGCCGGCCTGCGCGGCCCGTTCGACCAGCGCCATCGACCGGCCACGGTCCTTCCACATGTACAACTGGAACCAGTTGCGGCCGTGTGGGTGCGTCGCGGCGACGTCCTCGATCGACGTCGTACCCATCGTGGAGAGGGTGAACGGTATGCCTGCGGCACCTGCGGCCGAAGCGCCCGCGATCTCCCCCTCGGCATGCATCATCCGGGTGAACCCCGTGGGGGCGATGCCGAACGGTAGCGAGACGCGCTTGCCCAACACCTCGCGCGAGGTATCCACGCGCGACACGTCGCGCAGGATGGCGGGGTTGAACTGGACGTCCGCGAACGCCTCGCGCGCCCGTGCCAGCGACACCTCACCGTCGGCCGCTCCGTCGGTGTAGTCGAAGGCGGCCCGCGGAGTGCGGCGTTTCGCGATTCGCCGCAAGTCCTCGATCGTCAAGGCGGACGCGAGCCTCCGCCTCTTGGGCGACAGCGTGGGTTTCTGGAATCTGAGCAGCGGTGCCAAGCCGTGTCGGGAAGGTAGCTGTCGCTTCATCGGGCGTCTCTCTGCCATTCGCAAGTCAGTGGCTGTCCTACTGGCCATCAGGGCCCCTCCGAGGTCGGGAGGCGGGCCTCGGGGCGGTCCCAGTCGAGGTCGCCCGCGGGCTCGTACCGCCGCAGTTCGTGGGTCTGCCGCACAAGGGCACGCATGGCTGCAAGGTCGGGAAGGTCCGCACCCAAGGTACGAGCCTGAACCAGTACGTTCCCGAGCGCCGTCGCCTCCATAGGCCCTGCGAGCACGGGCACGCCGCACGCGTCGGCGGTGAGCTGGCACAACAGCGCGTTCCGGGCCCCGCCGCCGACCACGTGCACCGCGTCGATCGGACGACCGCTCAAGGATCCTGCCAGCCGGATCGACCGCCGATAGGCGAGCGCCAGGCTCTCCAGCACACACCGCACGAACGCTGCAGGAGTGGACGGCACATTCTGTCCTGTGTTGCGGCAGGCGTCGACGATTCGCGGCTCCATGTCACCGGGAGCCAGAAAGACTGGGTCGTCGACATCCACGAGTGACGTGAACGCCGGTGCGTCAGTGGCCTCCCCCAGCAGGGTCGCCAGTTCGGAGCCTCGCCCCCAACCGCGCAGCAGCTCCGTGAGCACCCACAGCCCCATCACGTTCTTCAGGAACCGAATCGTGCCGTCGACGCCGACCTCGTTGGTGAAGTTCGCCTTCCGCGCGTCGTCCGACAACACCGGTGACTCGAGCTCGACACCGACAAGCGACCACGTGCCCGAGGAGATGTAGGCCGCCGTCGTGCCTGCCGCGAACGGCACGCCGACCACGGCCGAGGCGGTGTCATGCGAACCGACAGCCACCACTGGCGTCGAGGCGGGTAGCCCCGCGTCGGCAGCTGCCTCGGGTAGCAACGTCCCGACGACATCACCAGGGTCACGGATCGGGGGCAGGATCTGGGTCGGAATGCCCAGCCTGGCCGCTAGCTCCCTGGCCCACACGCCGGCG
>Ga0184612_10000416_pt1 | contig 19737 bp, 18 predicted proteins | sample PLM3_60_coex_FD_133163 | JGI IMG/M metagenome (GOLD analysis project Ga0184612, IMG submission 133163) | Groundwater sediment microbial communities from an aquifer in East River, Colorado, USA - PLM3_60_coex | ecosystem: Environmental > Terrestrial > Soil > Riparian zone | place: USA: East... | reverse complement strand
GTTTCAGGTTCGCTGTACGCAGTCTGTGGCTCGATGCTGCGAACCCTGAACCATGAACCGCGAACCTGAACGACGAACCCCGAACCTCGAACCCCGAACGGGAATCTATACCCGTGACAGGTATTCCCCCGTCTCGGTGTTCACGCGGATCCTGTCTCCCGGGTTGACGAACGGAGGCACCTGGACCACGAGGCCGGTTTCGAGGCGCGCGGGCTTGACCTGGGCGCTGGCGGTCGCGCCTTTGATGCCGGGCACGGTGTCCTCGACCTTGAGGTCCACCGTCTGCGGCAGCTCAATCCCGACCGGCTCAGAGCCGTAGAACTCCACCGTGATGAGGGCGTCCGGAATGATGTAGTTGACCGAATCGCCGAGCGCCTCCGAGTGGATATGAAGCTGCTCGTAGGTGCTCGTGTCCATGAAATGGAACGATTCCCCATCCTTGTAGAGGTACTGCATCTCCCGCTCGTCGAGCATCGCCCGCTCCACGTCGTCTTCGGAGCGGAACTTGTGGTCGCCGAGCGTCGAGGTCCGGATGTTCCGGAGCTTCGCCTGCACGAAGCCGCGCTTGTTGCCTGGGGTGAAATGCTGCAGGTCGAGCACGCGGAACAGATCCGCGCCCATCTTGATCAGCATGCCCCGCTTGAGTCGTGTCGCTTGAATAGAGCTCATAATGTCGCCAGATCCTGACGATCGTAGCAGATCACCGATCGTTCGATCCAACCGAGGCGCGGATCACGGATCACACGGGACGCGGATCGCACGGATCACTAAGGGTTGGGCGGGACGTGGATCACGCGGATCTCTTCGATTATGCAGGCTTCCCGCCCAGCGGCATCGCGCGCTGTCCGCCCGCGCTTCGCTCCCGCAACGACCGTCCCATTCGCTCCCGCGCAAAGATTCGTCCGATCCGCGTCCCGTCGAACCCTCAGTGATCCGCGCGATCCGCGTCCCGTCGAACCCTCAGTGATCCGCGCAATCCGCGTCCCGTCGAACCCTCAGTGATCCGCGCGATCCGCGTCCCGTCGAACCCTCAGTGATCCGCGCAATCCGCGTCCTGTCGAACCCTCAGTGATCCGCGCGATCCGCGTCCCGTCGAACCCTCAGTGATCCGCGCGATCCGCGTCCCGTTTGCTCCGTGATCCGCGTCCCGTCAACCCTCGACGATCCGCGAACGCCCTCCCATCGCATAAGTGTTACGATCCGTGATATGCCGTGGGAACTTCGGGTCTTGCAGCAGCGGCTCGAGCGTCTGTCGGACCACCACCTCGAGGCCTGGACGCCCGCAATCGACGTCTACGAGACGGAGGCGTCGTTTGTCGTGACGGCCGAGGTGCCCGGACTGAGCCGGGAGCAGGTGGATCTGGCTTTCGAGCATACGCGCCTGACGATCCGCGGCCACCGGTCGGACCGAGGTGCCGCGGCCGACATCGTGGGTTTCCATCAGGTCGAGCGCGGCTACGGGTCGTTTGCGCGCACCTTCGAGTTCGCTAACTCGATTGACGTCGAGCACGTCACGGCGGACCTCGCCGACGGGGTGCTGACGATCACGCTGCCCAAGGTTCAGGCGCTGCCCGCGCGCAAGATTCACGTTCAATAGCCACGTGCGACAACCCGCCGCCATGTCACCCAGATTGTCATCGATGCTGAGACGCCTTACTCTCATTACCGTCTTTCTGGTCGTCGGGTTCGTCGCCGGCCTGGTGCTGACCGGACGGATGCGCACGGCGGAGGACGCTGTGGCGCAGCAGGGCCCGGCCGAGGCCCCGGACCAGGGAAAGCCAGCGGCACCATCGGGCCGCACCGTCGCCGCCACGGTGGCGGGGATGCCGGATCTGACCAACGCGGCAGAGCTGGCCATCGCGAGCGTGCCCAACATCTCGTCGAAGCAGATCGTCCGAACGGCGAACTCGCCGTTTGCGAACGACCCGTTCTTCAGGGACTTCTTCGGCGGTGACAGCCCCTTCGGGTATCGCGAACGGCTCCAGCAAAGCCTCGGATCGGGAGTGGTCGTCTCGACCGACGGATACGTCCTCACCAACAACCACGTCATCCTCGACGCGCGATCGGAAGTGTCGGTCACGCTGCCGGACAAGCGGGAGCTGCGCGCGAAGATCGTCGGCATCGACGAAGCGACGGATCTCGCCGTCCTGAAGATCGAGGCGCGGAACCTGCCGGTGCTGGCATGGGGAGACTCGTCGAAGTTGAAGGTGGCCGAGTGGGTGCTGGCCGTCGGCAATCCGTTCGGCGTCCTCAATCAGACGGTCACCCTCGGCATCGTCAGCGCCACCGGGCGCAGCCTCGAGGGCATGCTGTACGAAGACTTCATTCAGACCGACGCCGCCATCAACCAGGGGAACTCCGGAGGGGCCCTGATCAACGCGCGGGGCGAGCTCATCGGGATCAACACGGCGATCTTCAGTCAGACCGGCGGCTACCAGGGCGTTGGGTTCGCCGTCCCGAGCAACCTCGCCAGGCACGTCATGAACGAGCTCATCACCCACGGGGCGGTTCGGCGCGGCACAATCGGCGGCATCGAGCTCTATCCGGTGACGGCAAGGATCGCCGCGGAGTTCAAGGCGCCCAACACCAAGGGCGTCATCGTGTCGGAGATCATCGAACGCTCGGACGCCTTCGCCGCCGGCGTCCGCCAGTACGACATCATCGTCAGCTTCAACAGCGTCACGATCGAGGACCCTGCGCACTTCATGCGCATGCTGGCTGATTCCCCGATCGGCGGCACGGTCAACCTGGGATTGCTGCGCAACGGCCGACCGCTCTCGGCGAAAGTCCCGATCGTGCAGACGTCGGGCACGCGCGGACGGCGGCGCTGAAAAGCGATCGCACTAGTACTTCCCCTGTCGTCCGCGGCCAGCGATCCGGCCGGAGACCGCGGCGCTCCCGGCGTCGAAGACCCGCCATTCCGTTTCCACGCCCACGCTGATCCCGATGCGGCGGCTCCAGGCGAGTGCGCGTGGCGGCAGGTCTCGGTTCTCGATGCGCAAGGGACCGCCTGTGAGATCCTGCTGGTTGTCGCGGAGCGAGATGCCCAGGGCGCGGGTGAGATTGCCCGGCCCGCGACAGAGCTCGACAGTAGAAAGCGATTCCGGCCCTCGTCCTGTGCCTCGCGCGCGTCTGCGCCGCATCAGGCCCTCGCCCTCGAACGGCTCGAGCGCGCGGATGAGCACGGCCGCCGGTGACCCCTCGGGCTCGGTCACGGCGTTTACCAGGTAGTGCATGCCGTAGTTGAGATACACGTACGCGATCCCCGGGGGACCGTAGAGCGGGGCGTTGCGGCGGGTGGGGCCTGGCGCCGCGTGGCAGGCAGGATCGGACTCGCCGATGTAGGCTTCGACTTCGACGATCACGCCGGCGGCGGTGCCTGCGCGCGTGTCGTGCACGAGCACGTGGCCGACGAGATCCCGCGCGACCTCGAGTGTGGGGCGCGCGTAGAAGGCGCGCGTGAGAATCACGACAGCCGCTGGATCACCGCGGAGTCATCTTGATCCGCTCGATGGCGTAGGTCGCGGCCGTTGCCACGTCCCGATTGGGATCCGCTTTGAACGGCGTGAGGGCGGTCACCGTCGACTGATCGCCGAGCGCGCCGAGAATCGTCACGAGATTGCGCCGGACGTCGACATCAGATTCCTGCAGCCGGACGACGGCCGGCGCGATAACGGACGGCCCGAGCTCCACGAAGTATCCCAGGATCTGGGGTGCGAGCCGGTCGGAGTCCGTAAAGTCGATGAGTCGACCCAGAAACGTGACGTGGCCCTTCTTGTAGAGCGCGAAGGCCATCGCCGCGCGAACCATCTCCGACTCGTCTTGATTGACGTCGATGACGAAGGGAGCCACGGACTCAACGTCCCCCGCCCGGGCCAGACCCTCGGCCGCCGCACGGCGAAGGTACGGATCCTTGTCGGCGAGCCGCGACTGAAAGAGCGATACGCTCGACGGGTGCGCGATGCGGGCCAGGGCATCGAGCGCCGACCAGCCGCCCTCTCCCCTTCCGTAGTAGCTGAGCTGCTCGGTGAGCGCTTGAATCGCGCGCTCCTCCCGGATCTCCCCCAGAGCGCGGATTGACGCGTAGCGAACGTCGGCGCTGGAATCGTTGACCGCCTTCAGCAGTGCCTCGCCAGCCGACTTCACCTCCAGACGTCCGACCACGCGCGCTGCCCCGGCACGGATGGCCGGATCGTAGTGGTCGAGCGCCTTGAGCAACCGCGCGACGGCGGCGTCCGAGAGCTTCACACGAGAGGCTGACCCGATCACGCCGAGCGTGTAGATCGCCTCGACACGGACCTTCTTGTTCTCGTCGTCGACGGCCTGCAGCAGCGCATCGACGAGCTCGGCGGGCACCGACTTGGGCCACACGGCGAGCGGGCCCAACTCGAATGCGGCCGGCGCGCGCCCTTCGGTCCGCACCTCGACCACGAGCGCTACGCGCCTCTTCGCCGGGACCGGCGCGACGAGGAAGAACGACAGCTCGGCGTCGATGGCCTCGAGCTGGATCTCGTTCACCTGGTCGTTGATCACCGCGGCGAGCGGAGCGAGCGCTTCCGCATATCCAGTCTCGCGCAGCAGACGTACGGCGCTGATGCGGATCTTCGGGTCGGGATTGCGGAGGTTTCTGACAACGTCCTCGAACCGGGCCGGTTGCTGCGCCACCGCCGCAACCGCCGCGGTTACGAAGAGTGTGGGAACGAAGACCATCAACCGTACAAGTCTGGGCATGGACGCTCTTCGGGGGGCCTCGTAATTGTAACCGAAGCCACGCGCGGACGACACCACGAACCACACAAAAACGACACGGGCAACACCAGACGCCACAGACCACATGGACAACACGGATCCGCACACACAAGTGCACACATCTGCCGGCCAGGGACACAGGCACGGGTCCGGCTGCCCGCCTCCGCTAAAGCTACGGCGGTCCGCCGGAGCCTTGGCGAAGGCGGAAGCGCTCCGCGCGAAGGTGGAAAACCGGACTACGAACAGAGGGCCAGGCCTTGACAGCCCGTCCGGCAACTGTCATACTGTCATATGACAGTTGCATGAGGTTTCAACTCAACTTCAAGTCGGGCAAGGCGGTCTACCAGCAGCTCGTGGACCAGGTGAAGGTAGCGGCCGCTGCGGGCGCCATGCAGCCGGGCGAGGCGCTCCCCGGGATCCGGCCGCTCGCCGAGCAACTGCGCGTCAACCGCAACACCGTGGCCAAGGCCTACACCGAGCTCGAAAGCCAGGGAATCATCGAGACCGTGGCGGGCAAGGGCTGCTTCGTCCGCGACCAGGGCAGCTCCCCCTTCAAGAAAGAAGTGCGCCGCAAACTCCTCGCCGAGTCCCTGGATGACGTCGTCGTCCTCGCGCATCATCTCCAGATCAGCAAGGAAGAATTCCTTCAACTCGCGGAGGACCGATTCGACGCGCTCGAGCTCAGACGGGCTCGCGCCTCGACGTCATAGCGCCCATGAGTAACCCATCCCCTGTCATCGAGATCCGCGATCTCGTCCGCCGCTACGGCCGGACCGACGCCGTCGACGGCCTCAACCTGCGCGTGCAGGCGGGCCGGTGCTACGGGTTCTTCGGCCGAAACGGCGCCGGCAAGACTACGACGATCAAATGCCTGCTGAACCTGCTGCGGCCGACACGCGGAGAGGCGAGGGTCTTCGGCCTCGATCCGGCACGCGACGAGGTCGCCGTGAAATCGCGCGTCGCATACGTGCCGGACGCGGTGGCGTTCTATCCATGGATGACGGTCCGCCAGACGCTCGACTACTGCGCCTCCTTCCGGGCGCGCTGGAACGCCGACACGGAGGGGGCACTCCTCGCGCAGTTCCGGCTCGACGTCCGCCAGAAAGCCAGCACTCTGTCGAAAGGCCAGCGGACGCAACTGGCCTTGATCGCGGCCATCTGCCCTGAACCCGAGTTGCTCGTCCTCGACGAACCCACATCCGGACTCGATCCGATCGTCCGGCGCGAGTTCATCCAGACGGTCATCGGCGCCTACCAGGACGGTGCCCCGGGCCGGCGGACGGTATTCGTGTCGACGCACCTTATTTCGGAATTCGAGGGTCTGATAGACGAGTTCACGATCATCGATCGCGGCCGCAACGTCCTCACGCTCGAGGCCGACATCGCGCGCGAGCGTTACCAGAAGATTCATGTGCGCTTCGCCAGCGACCCCGCTGCTTTCGACATTCCGGGCGCGCGCGTCCTCCGCGCGCATGGGCGCGAGATCGAAATCGTCGTCAACGGCAATACGGTCGACGTGTTACACGCGCTTCGCGCACGGTCGCCGGAAACCCTCAGCGTCGAGGCCCTCACGCTCGAGGAGATCTTCGTGTCGACGCTGCAGCCGGCAGGTGCCAGCGCATGACCGCGGCGGCGGCCGGAGCATTCTCGCCAGCGCTCATCAAGGAAGCCCGGGCGCTGTCGGCTACCTACTGCGCCGCACTCACTATGGTCGCGGTGGGGAGCGTCAGCAGCAGCTACGTTCTGATCGCTTCCGGACTGCTGGGTTTCGCGTTCGGCTCGGTCGCGCTCGGCGCGCAATCGTTCGGGCACGAATACAGTTACCGCACGCTCGGCCTGCTGCTCTCGCAACCGCTGGATCGGCGCCGGCTGTTCCTTTACAAGCTCGCCGTGCTGTCCGTGATGCTGAGCACGCTGACAGCGATCACCCTGCTGCTGTTCCGCGATCTCTTGCAGCGTGCCGCATCGCCTCATACCGAGCCGTCGATGCTCGTCCTGGCCGCCGCCTGCGGCCTCTTTGTGGCGCCGTGGTTGAGCATGTTGTGCAGGAGTCCCCTGGCAGCCGTCGTGTTCACGATCGCCATTCCTGGATTGCTGGCGACCGGCGCGGACATCGTCGGAAGCCTCATCTACGGCCTTCACAATGCCGCAGCGATCGATCGGTTCAAGCTCATCGTCTTCTGGCGGGGCATGTTCCTGATCTGCGCGCTGGCGGCGGTCGCGGGCTGGCGGATGTTCATGCGCCTCGAAGTGATCGAGGGCCACGGTCCAGACGTCGAGATCCCTGAATCGTTGCGCGCCCTTTCCGGAACGACGGTCGATACACCGGCCCGGCGGCACCATCCCATGTGGGCTCTCGCAGGCAAGGAGCTCCGCCTGCAGCAGATGGCGCTCGTCGTCGCGGCGATCTACGTGTTTCTCTGGGTGGCAGTCGCCTGGCTGCAACGCCCGGTCGAGGACGTCCCCGCCCTTCCTTTGGGCGGCATGACGATGTTGTACTCCGCGGTGCTGGCAATGCTCAGCGGTTCCCTGGCAAGCGCTGAAGAACGGCACCTCGGCACGCTGGAGTGGCAGATGCTCCTGCCCATGCCGGCGTGGCAGCAGTGGGCCGTCAAAGTCAGCGTGGCGTTCGGTCTGGTCCTGCTGTTGGGGGCCGGGCTGCCGGCCGTGCTCGGATACCTCACACCTGGCGATCAGGACCTCGTCACCAACGGGTGGCAGCAGGTCTCACTGTGGCTGATGGTGGTGCCGCTGACAGCCGGGAGCCTTTATGTCTCGACTCTCTGCAGGAGTGGCGTGGAAGCGCTGGTGCTGTCGTTTCCGAGCGTCGTGGCGACGCTCCTATTCGTGCGGACGGTCGGAGACACGATCGGGCCACTGATCTTCCGGCTATCGTACCCTGCAGGCTCTCGGCCGTTTTTGAGCGCCTACGAGATCGGACTTCTGTTGCTTGCGGTCGGCGGAGGTCTGGTCGCGCTGCTTCTCTGGCTGGCGTTTCTCAATCACCGATCGGCGGATCGCAGCGTGGCTCGCTCATCAAAACAGGTGCTGGTCATCGCCGGTTACATCTCAATCGGTTTGGCGGTCCTGATTCTGCTGGGGCTCGGGTAGAACCGTCGCGGATCAATGCCGCGCCGCGCCGTAGGCGTTCGAACGTCCCACCGCGAGCACATCCCTGAGATAGCGCCCAGTGTGCGAGGCCTCGTTCTGGGCGATCTGCTCCGGCGTCCCGACAGCGATCACACGCCCGCCTTCTTCGCCGCCCTCGGGCCCGAGGTCGATGATCCAGTCCGCGGTCTTGATGACGTCGAGGTTGTGCTCGATGACGAGCAGGCTGTGCCCCGCCTGGATGAGCTTCTTGCACGCCGCCAGCAACTTTGCGATGTCGTCGAAGTGCAGGCCGGTCGTGGGCTCGTCGAGGATGTACAGGATGCGATCGCCGGTATGTGACGACAGGTGCGCCGCGATCTTGATGCGCTGCGCCTCACCGCCCGAGAGCGTCGTCGCCGGCTGGCCCAGACGCAGGTATCCGAGGCCGATCTCGTCAAGCACCTGCAGGCGCCGGAGGACCTTCGGCGAACTGCTGAAGAACGTCAGCGCCTCGCGGACGGTCATGTCGAGCACCTGGTCGACGCTGCGGCCGCGATAGCGCACGTCGAGCACTTGTTGCTTGAAGCGCTTGCCCTCGCACTGCTCGCACGGCACGAACACGTCGGCGAGGAACTGCATCTCGACCTTGACCTCACCCTCCCCTTCGCACGCCTCGCAGCGCCCGCCAGGCACGTTGAACGAGAAGTGGCTGGCGGTGAGCCCGCGCGACCGCGCGTCCTTCGTCGAGGCGAAGAGCTCCCGGATCGGATCGAATGCCTTGAGGTAGGTCACCGGGTTCGACCGCGGCGTGCGCCCGATGGGAGCCTGATCGACGAGGACCACGTCGGTGACGAACTCCGCGCCTTCGAGCTTGCGGTGGGTGCCGATCCGGCGGTCCCACTCGCCTTTCGCGCGCTTCAACGCCGCGTAGATCACGTCGTGCACCAGCGTGCTCTTGCCGGATCCGCTGACGCCCGTTACGGCCGTCAGCACCCCCAGCGGGATCTCCACGTCGATGTCCTTCAGATTGTGCTCGCTCGCGCCAAGCACTTTGAGCTTCTGATTCGTCGGCTTGCGGCGCACCGCCGGCACGGGGATCGCGAGCTCGTCGCGCAGGTACTTGGCCGTCAGCGAACGCGGCTCCTGCAGCAGCGCCTCGAACGTGCCGGAGAAGACGACGCGCCCGCCCTGCTCGCCGGCGCCGAGGCCCATGTCCACGACGGTATCGGCCACGCGGATCATGTCGGCGTCGTGCTCGACGACGAGGACGGTGTTGCCCTGATCGCGAAGCTGCCGCAGGATCGCAATGAGCCGCTCGTTGTCGCGCGAGTGGAGCCCGATCGACGGCTCATCGAGAACGTACAGCGTGTCGACGAGGGCCGATCCCAGCGAGGTCGCCAGGTTGATCCGCTGTGACTCGCCGCCGGACAGCGTCGACGACAGGCGGTCGAGCGTCAAGTAGTCCAGCCCGACGTCGCGCAGGAATCCCAGCCGCTTGCGGATCTCGCGCATGACCTTGTCGGCTACGGCGGTGTCTCTTTCCGAGAGCGTCAGCTCCGAAAAGAACCGGTCGGCGTCGCGCACCGTGAGCGCACACACCTGATCGATCGTCTGACCGCCGACCTTGACGTCCCGTGCCTCGCGCCGGAGCCGTGCGCCCAGACAGTCCGGGCACGTCAGATATCCGCGGTAACGGCTCAGGAACACGCGAACGTGCACCTTGTACTTCTTCCGTTCGAGCCAGCGGAAGAACCCCTTCACGCCCTCGTACTCGGCACCGTCGCCATCGACGACGAACCGCTTTTCCTCGTCGGTCAGCTCCGACCACGGCACGTCCAGCCGGAGGTTGACGGCCTTTGCCGCGCGCTTCAACTCGGCGAGCTGCGCGCGATAGTGCGGCTTGCTCCACGGCTCTATCGCGTTCTGGTGAATCGATTTCGAGGCGTCCGGTACGACCAGCGCCATGTCGAGCTCGATGATGTTGCCGAACCCGTGGCAGACGCCACAGGCGCCGAACGGATTGTTGAACGAGAACAAGCGCGGCTGCGGCACCTCATACTGAATTGCACAGGGGCGGCACTCGAAGCGCTCGCTGAACCGATGCACCATTCTCGGGCCTGCCCCGAGCGCCGTCGAGGGGTCGGTGAGCTCGATGGCGAAGGCGGCGCCGCCGCCTTCGGTATAGGCCGTCTCGATCGAGTCGGTGAGTCGCGCGCGGAGATCGCCGTCGACCTTCACGCGATCGACGATCACTTGCAGCATCGGGCGGTCCTTCAGCGCGAGCGGATCGACCTCCTCGAGCGAAAGCGTCTGCCCATCGACGTAGAGGCGTCCGAACCCCTTGCGCCGCAGCGCGGCAAGCGTCTCGGCCACCGAGTCCACCAGCCCGGGAAGGTCCTGCTGCCCCGCCTCCTCGTCGTTCCCGCCGTCATCTTCTTGCGCGGAGTCATGCTCCTCTCGACCCTCCGGGCCGTCGAGGGTCGGCAGGGCGGCGGTCGTCACGACCGGCATGTCGAAGCCGATGAGCAGCCGTGTGCCCCCCGGCAGGTTCCCGAGCTGCCCCGACACCACCTCGGCCGTCTCGCGCACGACCTCGCGGCCGCAGTTGCGGCACACCGTGCGACCGACCCGCGCAAAGAGGAGGCGCAGATAGTCGTGGATTTCAGTCGTCGTACTGACGGTCGACCGCGGGTTGCGGATGCTGTTCTTCTGTCGAATCGCAATGGCCGGACAGATCCCCTCGATGACGTCGACATCGGGCTTCTCCATCCGTTCGAGAAACTGACGCGCGTAGGCCGACAGGGACTCGACATAGCGCCGCTGGCCCTCGGCGTAGATCGTGTCGAAGGCGAGCGACGACTTGCCCGACCCGCTGACGCCGGTCATGACGACCAGCGCCCGTTGCGGGATGGTCAGGTCAACGTTCTTGAGGTTGTGGGTACGAGCCCCGCGGACGACGATGTGGTTCCTGGCCTCACGAGTAGGTGGCATCTACGGTGTGCTCTTTTGCGAAAGCCTCAACAGTCCATAGTAGCGCACCCACTGGGGGGCTTCAACCTCGAGCGGGCGGCCCGGCTTGGCCGCCTTGGCGAACCATTAGTGGCCGTGGCGCAGGGTCCATGCTATTTTGTTGGAGCCAAGGTAGGCTCGGAAGCAACGGGATGTTCCGTTTCGCCGGGCTTTACCGGGCCCAAACACGAGGGAGTTGTGTCAGTCCGTCTGTTCATCGGCAACCTGCCTTATTCCGCGACCGAGCCAGATTTACGCGAGCATCTGTCGAGCGTCGGAGCACCAGCCCAGATTGTGCTCCCCACCGATCGGGAGACCGGACGACCGCGAGGTTTCGCGTTCGTCGACTATGCCGATCGCGAGGTCGCCGAAGAGGCGATCCGGCGTTTCAACCAGCAACCGTTCAAAGGGCGGCCCCTGGCGGTGAGCGAGGCGCGGCCGCGCGAGGAACGTCCCGCCGGTCCGCGACCCGGCGGCTTCAGCAGTCCACGTCCAGGGGGGGCACCCTCGGGATTCAGCAGTCCCAGGCCGGGCGGCTTCTCGGACGGGGGCGGCGGCGCACCGGGATCGCGCAGTCGCAATTTCGGCCCGGATGCACCGCCGAAGAACAAGCGCAAGCCTCCCCGAAAGGACTCCGATCGCGGGCCAAAAGGCCCGATCAAGGAGCGCCCCGTCGGACGTTTGTACGACGCCGACGAAGACTGGCGCGCCAAGGACGACGCCGAGGAGGTCGAGGTCGACAATTTCGCCACCAGCGCGAAGAAGGACGACGCTGAAGAAGACGAGACCTAGGCCGGAGCCGCGACACTAGATGGACACACACGTCCGGGTCCTCGGCGTCCTGAACATCGCGCTCGGCGTCATCGGGCTGATCGTCGCCGCGCTGATGATGATCGGCGTCGGCGGCGCAGCCGGCATCATCAGCGCCAACGCCGAGCCGGAGGAAGCGGCCATGGCGATTCCCATCCTGTCGATCGTCGGCGCCTTCCTCGTCACCTTCTTGTTCGCGTTCTCGCTGCCCGCGATCATCACCGGCATCGGCCTGCTGTACTTCAAGCCCTGGGCACGCATCCTCGGGATCGTGCTGTCCGTCATCGCCCTTTTCGGTTTCCCCTGGGTCACGATTCTGGGGATCTACGGGCTGTGGGTGCTGTTCAGCAAGGACACCGAGCGCCTCTTTGCCGCGGCCGGATAGGTCCGGTCTGGCAGAACCTGGAGACGGGATTCTTCGTCCGCAGTAACGAATGCCGCCTCCGTCCCCCCTGAGCCTGCCTCCCGGCACTGAGTTTGGCGCCTACGAAATCCGCTTCCACCTGGGCTCCGGCGGCATGGGCGAGGTGTATCGCGCGTTCGATCCGCGGCTCGGCCGGGACATCGCGCTGAAGGTCATCCGGCGCGTGGTGGTCGACGATGATTCGGCACTCGACCGCCTTCTCCGGGAAGCCACGCTCGCCTCGGCCCTCCTCCGTCCCTACTATCTGGTGCTTCTGGCCGGTGCGCAGCTGCGCGCCGGCCGGCTCGACCGCGCCCAGGCCTCGCTCGACGAGTCGACGCGCGTCGCGGAGGCGACCGGGCAGCACGCGTACGACGCCGAGCACTCGCGGCTGCAGGCCGAAGTGCATGGCGCCGCCGGCGCTGCGGACGCTGCCGAGCGCAAGTATCGCGAGGCGCTGGAGATTCCTCGACGGCAGGGCGCGCGATGGCTCGAGCTCCGCGCCGCGCGCGGCTACGCGCATCACCTCGTCGAGCACAGCCGCGCCGTTGAAGCGCGCACCCTCCTGGAACCAATCCGGTCGTGGTTCACCGAAGGCCGCGAGACGATGGACTTCCTCTACGCGGAAGGGTTGCTCAAGACTCTGGACTGAGGCTCAAGGTGCTAAGCTGCCCCTCCGCATGTCGACGCGATCTCACAACGGGGCACCGGTGGCAGGCCCGAGGTTCTCGAGCGTGCGCATGCGCACATGGCGCGGCACGCCCGGCTCGTCATCGTCCTGCTGCTGAGCTACGTCGCCATCGCCAGCCTTCTTCAAGCCTCGAATCGCGCCTTCTGGTTCGACGAGATCTTCACCGTTGCCATCGCGCGGCTCGACTCGATGCCCGAGGTCTGGCATGCGCTGGCGGCCGGGGCCGACACGAGCCCGCCAGGGTTCTATGTCATCGAACGCTCGCTGTCGGGGCTCGTTCCCAACGAGCGCATCGGCTTCCGGCTGGCCTCGATCCTCTCCGTGCCGCTGACCTGTTTGTGCCTGTTCGTGTTCACGCGACGCGACACGGACCTGGTCGCTGCGTCGATCGCTGCGGTCTTTCGCTGTTGACCGTCCTCTACAGCCCGTTTTCGATTCGAAGCACGACCGTATGCGCTCATGGCTTGCGCGCTTTCGTTCGCGGCCGTCGCCTGGCAACGAGCCTCGATACCGTTTTGGTCGTTCCTCCTGGCGTTCACGCTGATGGCGTCGGTCTCGATCCACTACTACGCGGTCTTTGCGCTCGTGCCGTTCACGGCGGCTGAAGTGACGTGGTCGGTGCTCAACCGGCGCTATCGCCCACGGGCCTGGCTGGCGCTCTTGGCGGGCGGTCTGTCGTTTGTGGCGTACTGGCCGCTCCTGAGCGGCCTGCGCGACATTTACGGTCCGCATTACTGGGCGAAGGCATCGGTCTTTCGTGCGATCGCGAGCTACGACGAGTACCTGTCGCTCATGACCGTCGGCGCCATGCTCGGATTCGTGGCCGTGCTTTCGGGCGCGCTCGTCGTGTATGTCGTGCGAAGGGCCGTGCCGCGCGCCGACGATCCGATTCCGTCCGACGTTCCCCCGGCGAATTGTGTCCTTGCGCTGGGCTTGCTGTGGCTCCCCTGGATCGCGCTCATCGCGGCGAAGGCCGGGGGCGGCGGCGTGGCCGCACGCTACACGATCGGCGCGGCGCTCGGCCTGGCACTGGGCGGCGGCTACGTCACCTACTGGCTTGGGCGAAGAGCCTCGGCACTGATGCTGATGTGTCTGCTGCTGGCCTTCGCGTCGAAGGAGACGGTGTTCTGGGGTGCGGAGTACTACGGACGCAACGTCAGGCGCGTCGACATCGAGGGGTTCGAGCGCCTGCTGTCGCACGCGGACGACACATCGCTGCCGGTCGTGGTCACCAACGGCCGGGAGTTCGTCCCGCTCGCCTACTATGCGCCTCCAGAGACGACGCGCCGTCTCGTCGCGTTGCTCGACGCCGCCGCTCGGCAGAGCACCGGCACCGACTCGATCGAGCTCGACCTCCAGGTCCTCCAACGCTATCTGCCCATCGTCGTGAAGACGTACGAGGAGTTCGAAGCCGCTCACGAGACATTCCTGCTGTACGCGACGCCGGGTCACGGCGAGTGGTGGCGCGCCTGCTTCGCGACGGGTTCACGTTGAGAACGATCGCTGCCGATGGAAGCCGGGTGCTGTATTTGGTCAGCCGGTCGGAGGCCCGGGAGCGCCTGCGGCCCGAGCGAGGCGCGCAGTCGCCGAGCGAGAGCGAGCGGGGTGGGGCCCCGCGAGCATTTAAGAATGCGTCAAAGGCCGGTTTCAGCTATCAGCCTCGAGCACGACCTTGAGCCGTGAGGCCCGAGCCCTGATTGCTATCGGTTGGGATTCGACCGCGGTCTGTTAGAATAAGCGACGGTCGATTTCACGCCTCAGCCGGCGTAGCTCAGTTGGTAGAGCAGCTGATTCGTAATCAGCAGGTCCTCGGTTCAAGTCCGAGCGCCGGCTCCAAATTCCTTCGAAATTCTTGCTTCTCGTTTAGCCACCGCGTGCTCACCTGCAGCGTGGGTAAGATATGGTGACAGCGGGGTTGAAGTCGACTGACCGCTCCACCCGCGACATCGCGCAGGGCTCGGCGCCATGAAAGGCGCGGCCGAGCATGTCGCTCACCGCCCTACAATACGTTCCGAATGACCGAAGCAGCCGCGACAGGTGCGTGGAACTCGCCCCGCGGCGAACAACCTCGGCGAGCTCGCTATCGAAGTCTGCGAAGAACAGGCACGGAGAGGAGGCACCGAACTCCTGCCCTTGAAAGAGCATCGGTGTAGCGGGAGACAGCAGCATCAATGTCGATTTCCTCGTCGACAAGGTCGGCCACGAGCGGGAAAACGCGACTGCCGAAGTGCGCCGCTCGTTCGGGACGAACTACGGTCCGCTCTATCAGGCTGCGTACCTGCTCGGCGGGTTGCAGCTGCGCGGCCTGCGTCGCGAGCTCGTCGACTCGCGCGCGATGAGCGAGAAGGCGTTTCACGACGAGATCCTGCGCCAGGGCGGCATGCCGATCGCATTCATCCGGCTCGCCCTCGGCAAGCAAAAGCTCACGCGCGACATGAACATCGACTGGGAGTTCTACGGGCCGCTGCCATCGAAGTGACGCGGGTGGGCAGCCGACGCCGGGGAACAAGATGTAGACTATCTACGTCTTAAGCCTGTAGCCAACCTACGTCCTATGACGGGAGGGTAGCGGCTTCGCCGGCATCGCGGCTGGAGACGTCGACGGCATCGATCTGCCGGGCGCTCAGAACGGAGTAGTTCACGATGGCCACCGCTGGCCCGGAATCCTTGAGCGAGAAACCGCTGCGTCTCTGGCCCGGCGTCGCCGGGGCCATCATCGTCGTGTTCGCGCGCTTCGTCATCGCGCCGCTCGTTCCGGGCGGCGGCTTGATCGGCATTCTGGTAGGAGCGGCCGGTGCCGCGCTCATCCTTCTCTGGTGGCTCTTCTTCAGCCGCGTTCCGTGGTTGGAAAGGATCGGCGCGGTCCTGCTGATCGCGCTGGCCGCCGTCATGACGCGGCTCCTCGTACATCCGTCGATCGGCGGCGGCGCGACCGGAGGGATGTTGACGTTTCTGCTTCCCGCGACCGTCCCGCCATTCCTGGTCGCGGGGGCCATCCTGTCCCGGCGATCCTCGGGCGGGGTTCGATGGGCGACGATGGCCGCGGCGATTCTCCTGGGCAGCGGCGTGTGGGTCCTCGCGCGCACCGACGGAATCAAGGGGGAGGCCAACCCGCAGCTCGCATGGCGATGGACGTCCACCGCGGAGGAGCGACTGTTAACCGCGGCCCGAGACGAAACGCTACCGTCACCCTCAGCGCCAACGGCGCCCAAACCAGCGGATTCATCGGCGGCAAGAGACGCGACTGCCGCCACTGCGAAGCCCGGGATTCCCGCCGGCGATCCCGGGCCGCCGAACACCGGTAAGCCTCCGGTTGCCGCACCCGCCGTGGCGCCAATCCTTTGGAGCGGATTCCGTGGCCGGGAGCGCAACGCCGTGCTCGACGGTGTGCGCATCAACAGCGACTGGAACGCGGCGAAGCCCATACAGGTCTGGCGCCGAAGGGTTGGGCCGGGATGGTCGTCGTTCGCCGTCGCCGGAGAGCTGATTTTCACGCAGGAGCAGCGCGGCGACCACGAGCTGATCTCCGCCTATAGGCTCAGCACGGGCGAACCGGTGTGGCGTCACCAGGACGCGGCGCGATTCTACGAGTCGGCTGGAGGCGCCGGACCGCGTGGAACACCGACGGTACACGACGGCCGTGTCTATGCCATGGGCGCGACCGGCATCGTGAATGCGCTGGACGCGAGGACCGGCGCGCGCATCTGGACGCGCAACGCGGAACGCGACACGGGTGTTCGGCGGCCGGACTGGGGGTTTGCAGCGTCGCCGCTGGTCGTCGGCGATGTTCTCGTGGCGGCGGCTTCGGGACGTCTCGCCGCTTACGATCTCACGAGCGGCACGCCACGCTGGACGCAGAAAACAAGCGGCGGCGGCTACAGCTCTCCACACCTCGCGACGCTCGCGGGCGTTCCACAGATCCTGCTGATGAACGGCGGCGGCATCACCAGCGTCGGCCTCGACGGCAGCATCCTCTGGGCGAACCACTCCGAAGCCGGGATCGGATTCGTCCAGCCACGGGTGCTCGAGGACGGCAGTGTGCTGGCGGCATCGGGCGCAATGCTGCGCGGCCTGGGCGTGCGCCGCCTCGCGGTGTCGCGCGCCCCCGACGGCACTTGGAAGGTCGAGGAGCGCTGGACGTCGCGTGGGCTGAAGCCGTACTTCAATGACTTCGTAGTCCACAAAGGACACGCCTACGGCTTCGATGGCACGATCCTCTCGGCCATCAACCTCGAGACCGGAGAGCGCGTCTGGAAGGGCGGCCGTTACGGGGCCGGCCAGATGCTCCTGCTCCCCCTGCAGGATCTTCTGCTCGTCGTCTCGGAGGAGGGCGACCTCGTACTCGTGGCAGCATCCCCGGACCAGCACACCGAGATCGCGAAGTTCAAGGCGATCGAGGGGAAGACGTGGAACCATCCCGTGCTCGTCGGAGACGTGCTGCTCGTGCGCAACGGCGAAGAGATGGCGGCGTTCAGGCTGCCGCGGTGACGCGCGTGCGGTGCTATTTCGGCGCTGGTTCACCGCCGCGATCGACAGCCCGCCCTCACCGTCTTTCCGAACGCCGCCTGCGCCGTCGCCCTCATTGATCGGCTAGGACCGAAGCTCGAGCGGGGGGCTCTGTTATGGGTATTGAGGTTTGACTCCGTGAGGGTTTTCGTCAGTGCGCGGACGATCGGGTCCTGTGCCATGCTCCTGGCAGGTTGGACACCGCCAGAGCGAGCTTGGGCGCATCACTTCGCGGCGATGATCGATCGAATACTCGCGAGGACGGTCTTCCATGCTGGAGCTTTCGGATTCAGCCCGTCGAAGTGACCACTATCCTGCATCATCGTGACGTTGACTGAATCGCCGGATTTCGTCGCCGTCGCGGCGTAGGCCTTGATAAAACCGATCCACTGCGCATTGGCCTTGTCCGCGATCAGCAACTCCTGCCTCGTCGCAATTGGCAGCAACCCGGCGGCCGACGTTTCCCGATAGCGCCCCGGCAGGTCTGCAGGCCCGCCACCCAACAACTGCTCGATGACAGGCACGCCACAGACTTGACGGGCTATGCCGATGAACGGCTCGAGGTCCACGGGACCGTCGATATCAACCACGCCGGCGACACGCAATGGAGATGCGGTGTGGAGCGAGCTGTCAGCCGGCAGCTTGTGCCGCCCGGCGGCCCAGGTCGCCAGGTGTCCGCCCGACGAGTGACCGACGAGCACAACGCGTTGCAAGTCAAGGGCATACTTCGGTGCCAGCGTTCGGATGAAGTCGGTGGCGTTCGCCACGTCTTCGAATGTTCCGGGCCACCCTCCGCCTTCATGTCCAAGCCGTCGATACTCGACATTCCACGAAGCAATCCCTTCTCGAGCGAGTGCCACGGCCAGGGGGCGGAGCAGGTCCAGAGAGGTCGCGGCTTCCGGCAGTTGTCCAATTTTGGCCTGCCAGCACCCGCCATGCACGAGGATCGCAACGGGATGGCTGCCTTGACCGTCCGGCACGCGAAGCTCGCCGAACTGAAGCGCCCCACTCCCGTACGAGATGCGCTCGCCGGGAGCAGCCGCTTCCTTCAGCAAATCGAGCGGGCTCGTGGTTTGCGCATGCAGGACCGCGCTTTGAAGGAACAGGGCGAGAACTGGGAGGTACAAACGACGCCGGATCGCTATGTACATGAATGCTCCTTACGCGAACCACTACGCCTCGATTCCGTGTACGGTTCCGTCGTGGGTCAGGCAGCGGGGACTCAGCGGCGGGTTGGCGGGACTGCGGCATGCCTGGTTTGCCATAGAATGCGGACAGCGTATAACTGCCATGCGCCGAGTTATCGTCTGCCTGCTGGTCGTGCTGGCGATGCTGTTCGTGGCGGAGATCCGTCTGTCCCGCAGTGATCCCCACCTTTCTGAGCCCCGACCGCCCGCACTCTGGGAGAACGCACAACCGCCAGGGAGGCCATCGCCGCCGCCTGTGGTGACACGATCGGAGCGTGGGCTGACGGTGACGTACCCGAGCCCGGCGATGAACTGCCCGACCGTCATCTCTACCGATCCAAACAGCCAATATGCGCTGACCGCAGTTGAGAACGGCGTGCTGTTCGATATCGACGCCGATGGGGATCTCGATCGGGTCGCGTGGACCGAGCCCGCGACGGATGTGGCGTTTCTCGCGCTTGACCGCGATGGGGATGGGCGAATTACAAGCGGGCACGAATTGATCGGAGACCACACCCTGCCCGGCGTCACGAATGGCCCCAATGCCCTAATGCAGCTGGCGGCTCACCCTGGCACGTGGGCCCGGTTGGACAGCGACAATCCCCTGTTTGCGAAGATGCGCCTCTGGAGAGATGCGAATCACAACGGGACCAGTGAGGCCAGCGAAGTGCGGCCAGCCGAGGACGAGCTGTCTGCGATCGGCCTCGGCTATGAGCGTCACGCCCGGATAGATAGCCACGGCAATCAGTCGCGCTTTCGCGGGTTCGTCCATATCCGGACGGCACCAGCGAAGAACATGGCCACGACGCCGGAGGACGACAAGGCTCGCCGTCGGTACATGTACGACGTGTGCCTCGTCGCACAGTAGACGCCGCCTTGTCGTACGCTGCCGCGTCTTCGCGCGTACGCGGTCATCGACCCTGACGACGGATTCCTGTGCGGGCGCGAGAACTGCGTGGGAATCAGCACCGCGGGCGCGTGCGGCAGCGCAGTCCTTGAGTGCACGTGCCTGGCGTGTCTGGAGGCCTGGATCAGCCGAACGGCGACAGCCGGTACCTGCTCGGTGACGTTCAAGGTAAGGACAATGGGGCGCCATCGGACGGCCCACGATCACGATTGACGTCGCCACTCTCAAGGTTGTGAGCCACACCAGCGTCTCGGCGGTGGCCACGCAGGCGCCGCAGGCAACTCGCCGCTGATTGTTCACCGCCCTGCCATCTACTGAGGGATGAGCATCCCGGTCGTGACCGCGCCGAGTCGCGAACTTTGCCGGCCCTCATGCGTAGTACATC
>Ga0184612_10000415_pt1 | contig 19751 bp, 17 predicted proteins | sample PLM3_60_coex_FD_133163 | JGI IMG/M metagenome (GOLD analysis project Ga0184612, IMG submission 133163) | Groundwater sediment microbial communities from an aquifer in East River, Colorado, USA - PLM3_60_coex | ecosystem: Environmental > Terrestrial > Soil > Riparian zone | place: USA: East... | reverse complement strand
GGACGGGCAGCGGGCGCGAGGACTGGCCGGCGATCGCCCCGACACCGAATGGCACCCACTTCGCTGGGTCCTGGAGCCGGTGTGCCTCGGTGTTGCCGCGGCTGTGGACGTCCTCGAAGCCCTTCGGCTCGATCCACATCCGCTCGCCCTCGAGCAGCCCGAGCACACCGGACTGGCCGGGCTCGGGGCGCTCGTGCTGGCAGTACGTGCAGGTCGCCTGATCGTGCTTCTGGTAGGTCTCGGGCTCCTCGTACGTCGTGATGTAGCCCTCGTAGTTGCGCAGCACGACCTTGTGGTCGGAGTACGAGATCAGGTAGTTGGGCATGACCGGGATCTTGCCGCCACCACCGGGCGCGTCGATGACGAACGTCGGGACCGCGTAGCCCGACGTGTGGCCGCGCAGGCCTTCCATGATCTCGAGTCCCTTGCCGACCGGCGTCCGGAAATGCCCCGAGCCTTCCACGAGGTCGCACTGGTACAGGTAGTACGGCCGGATGCGGTTGGCCACGAGCCTGTGGACGAGCGCGCGCTGGATGTGCACGCAGTCGTTGACCCCCGCGAGCAGGACCGACTGGTTGCCGACCGGGAGGCCGGCGCGGGAGAGCTTGTCGACGGCGCGCGAGACCTCGGGCGTGATCTCGTTCGGGTGGTTGAAGTGCAGGTTGATCCAGAGCGGGTGGTACTTCTCGAGCACCTCGCACAGCTCGTCGTCGATCCGTTGCGGCAGGAAGACCGGGACCCGCGAGCCGATCCGGATGATCTCGATGTGGGGGATCTCGCGCAAGCCGCGAAGGATCGATTCGAACAGCTTCGGGGCGAGCGTCAGGCCGTCGCCGCCCGAGATGAGGACGTCGCGGACCTGCGGCGTCCGGCGCAGGTATTCGAGCTGCGCCTCGTGGTCCTTGCGATTGAAGTTCTGCGTCGGGTCGCCGACGATCCGCGACCGGGTGCAGTACCGGCAGTACGACGCGCACTGCGTCGTGACCAGCATCAGGACCCTGTCCGGATAACGGTGGACGAGACCGGGAACAGGCGAGTGGCGGTCCTCGGCCAGCGAGTCCTCCATCATCGCCGTGAAGGCCTGGGCCTCGCGGCCGCTCGGGATGACCTGGCGGCGGATCGGGTCGTCCGGGTCCTTCGGGTCGATCAGGCTGATGAAGTACGGCGTGATATCGACGCGGAACTTCTCGGGGGCCGACAGCCCCTCGCGCTCGTCGTCGGTCAACTCGAGGATCCGCTCGATCTCCTCGAGATCATTGACACGATGGCTCAGCTGCCAGCGCCAGTCGTTCCACTGGGCGTCGGGGATGTCCTCCCACATCGGCGCGCGGCGGCTGACCGCCGGAGCTCCGTCCGGCCCGAGCGCCCGCGCCGGGTCGGCCAGATTCACGAACGGCGCCTCGGCAGCGATCCGCGCGGCCTCCTGGTGGGCGACCGCCGTCTTGATCTCCTGCGCGTCCAAGCCTCGTCTCCGATCCTGTTCCGCCCTGTGGCCAGAGTGCATAGAACCTATGCACTCTGCAAGTCCCGGAATAGTAACGTGACCGCCCGGATGCGGTCTACTGGGTCGAAGGTCACCTCCCCGGACGGCCCGCCCGACGGCTCGTGGGGCAGCACCGGTGCCAGATATTCGCTCCGTGACTGGAAGACGGAGATCGGGACCCCTTACGAGATGCAATGAGCCGGACCTGGCACGGTTCGTACAGGGAGCGGCCTTCCTCGAGGCCACTCCTCGACCATTGGGCCGCCTAACAGTCACGCCGCGAATATTTGACGCAGGGAGGCCGCCGCGGGGCCCATCGCCGCGACGCGAGCCCACGCGGCGGCGGCCGTCATCGCGCTTCGCTTCATCCGCCGGTCGAGCCGATCAGCGAGGACGGCGAACGAGCCTCGCCGCAGCCCACGCGGGTACCATCGACCATGCGATGGCTGGCTCCGCCCGGTACGACGACATCGTCGACGTCTACGACCGATCGGTGGGTGACGACGTGGGCGACCCGGCGACGCGGGCGCTGTTCGACCTGCTGCCTGCATGCGCCGGTCGCCGCCTGCTCGACCTCGCCTGCGGCCAGGGACGGGTCGCCCGTGAACTCGCCCGCAGGGGCGCCACGGTCGTGGGGATCGACATCTCCGATGCGCTCCTTGGCCGGGCCCAGACTACGGAGCGCCTCGAGCCACTCGGCATCACGTACGTCAACGCCGACGCCGCGAGATCCGACACCTTGTCCGGCGAGTCATTCGATGGGGTGGTCTGCAACTTCGGTCTCGCCGACATCGACGACCTCGATGGCGCGCTGGCGACCGTCGCTCGCGTCCTCCCGGACGGCGGCTGGTTCGTGTTCTCGATCCTGCACCCGTGCTTCCCGGGGTGGGACGCCGAAGCGCCGAGCGCCTGGCCACCGGAGGACGGCTACTACGCCGAGGGCTGGTGGCGCGCGCAGAACACCGGCTATCGGGGCGCGGTCGGCGCGAATCATCGGATGCTCTCGACGTACCTGAACCACCTCGGCCGTCGCGGGCTCGCCATCACGGAGGTCGTCGAGCCGCCGCCCGGGGACGCATGGGCGGCCAGGGCGCCCGAGCGAGCGCCGGTGCCCGTCTATCTCGTCGTGCGTTGCCGCAAGAGCCCGGCGGTGGCCGAACCCTGACGGCGGGTGCGCCGGCTCGAGTAGGGCGCCGCGCCCATCGAGTGGCTCAGCGGAGGACCGCGAACGCGTCTATATCGACGACACCGTTCCGGACACGACGATCCGAACCGCGTGAGACCCGACCGACGTCCAGTGCCGCCGAAAGACGGCCCAGCGCGGGGATCCCAGGGCCTTGGCCAAGTCGACCGTCCCGGCGAGGACGCCATCGACGTACACCTTCGCCTTGCCGTGGCCGGACCCCGCTCGGCAAACCAGGCCACGTCCCGTCCCGTGAAGGTGAAGGTGGCATCGTGGTCCACCTCAGGTCAGGCCGCCCCGGCAAGTCAGCGGAAGCGTACACCGGCGACAACTAGCCCGAGCCTACGGGGACGGGAAACCTACTCCCCGATGACCGCCCAGAGCAGGCCCATCATGATGAAGAACCCGCTGAACAGCGCGATGAGGCCGAGCGCGCCGTAGGGTGAGTTGGCCCCGGTGTGCGGCACGAGCTGGAGCCCGATCCCGAACACGACCGCCCAGCCGATGAACAGGAACGTGAAGAGGAACTTGGCGTTCGGGCCGGTGATCCGGCGAGCCCAACGCGACGGACCTTCCGCGGTCAGGGCAGAGCGCATGATGATCCCGATCATCACGATGACGACGATCGCCGAGATGCCGACCGGGATCGGCTGCTGGAAGGCGACGAGGAAGAGCTGCACGCGGCGATGCTAGCAGAAGGCCGTTGGCCGGGACCGGGCCCGAACGCCAGTGGCGGGTAGCATTGCGCTTGCCCGCCATCCGATCCCGCCAGCGAGGCGAAACCACTGCCGTGACCCCCTTCGATCGACTTGGGCGATTCGTCGTGCGCCGCGCCTGGTGGGTCGTCGGCGCCTGGGTCGCGCTGCTCCTCGTCGCCATCCCGTTCGCGCCCCAGGTCCCGGATCGGCTCAGCGCCGGTGGCTTCATCCTCGACGACCTCGAATCGGCACGTGCCAAGGCGCTCCTCGAGTCCGAACTCGGGGCGCCGCCGTCCGCCCTCGTCATTGTGCTCAGCAGCGAGACGCTCGAGGCGGGCACGCCGGCCTTCGAGGCCGCGGCGGCGGCGGTGACCCGCGACGTCGCGACGGCTCCGCACGTCGCCCGCATCGTGTCGCACACGCTGTCGCCGCGCCAGGTCTCGGCCGACCGGCACACCGCCTACGACATCGTCTTCCTCGACCTGCCGCCCGACGATTCGCCCGACGCGCTCCCGATCCTGCGCGACCGACTCCATGACGCTCCGGGCCTGGAGGTCGCGCTCGCCGGGGGACCCGCCTTCTACGGCGACGTCCAGACGGTGTCCGAGGCGGACCTGCAGCGAAGCGAATTGATCTCGCTGCCGCTGGCCGCGCTCGCGTTGATCTTCGTCTTCGGCTCCCTGGTCGCGGCTGGCGTCCCGCTTCTCGTCGGCGGGGCGGCCGTCATCGTGGCGCTCGCCGGGATCTTCGTGGTCGCCTCGCTCATCCCGATGAGCATCTTCGTGCTCAACCTGGCGACGCTGCTCGGGCTCGGACTCGGCGTCGACTACTCGCTGCTGCTGACGAGCCGGTTCCGGGAGGAGCTGGCACTCCGGCCGGAAGGTCCCGAACGCGTCGAGGAGGCCGTGCGGATCACGGTCGCGACGGCCGGCCGCGCGGTCTTCTTCAGCGGCCTGACCGTCCTGCTCGGGCTGCTCGGCCTGGTCCTGTTCGAATTCATGATCCTGCGCTCGGTGGGGATCGCGGGCGCGATCGTCGTCGGCCTCGCGGTGGCCTCGGCACTCACCCTGCTGCCTGCGCTCCTGACGATCCTCGGTCCGCGCGTGGATCGCTTCGCGGTCCGCGGCGTCTCGCCCATGGCCGGGTCCGACGGCGCCTGGTCACGCCTCGCCCGCCGGGTCATGCGCCATCCGGTCGCCGTGCTCATCCCGACCCTTGCCTTCCTGCTCCTGCTCGGGTCGCCCTTCCTCCACGTCAGGTTCAACGCCCCGGACGCCTCGATCCTGCCGCCCGAAGTCCCGTCACGCGCAGCGTTCGACGGCCTCCAGGCCGAATTCGGGGAGGGCGAATTCGCGCCGTTGGTCGTCGCGGTCAGGACTCCCGGCGCGGCGACGACGCCGGACAACCTCGCCGCGCTCTTCGACTACTCGCGACGACTCGCGCGCGACCCGCGCATCGCGCGCATCGACAGCCTCGTCGACGTCGATCCGCGTATGACGCTGGAGCAGTACATCCTCCTGTACCGCGACCCGAACGGGCCGCGCGATCGCTATGTCCAGACGGCCCTCGCAGCGACGACTCGCGACGACCTGACCGCGTTCACGATCTACACGCCCTTCGGGCCCAACCGCGACGAGGGACGGGCGCTGGTCGCGGACCTGCGGACGCCCGGCAGCGCCGTGTCGCCACCGGCAGGCATGACCGTCCTGGTCGGCGGCGGGGCGGCGGATGTCTCCGATGTCGTCGACCGCGTCCGCGCCGATTTTCCACGGACGGCGTTGTTCATCATCGTGACGACCTACCTCGTCCTGTTCGTCCTGCTCCGCTCGGTCGTGCTGCCGGCCAAGGCGCTGGTCATGAACACGCTGTCGATCGTCGCCAGCTTCGGAGCCCTCGTCTGGATCTTCCAGGATGGCAACCTCTCGGCACCGCTCGGATTCCAGCCGCTCGGTTTCGTCGAGACCACCCAGCCGGTGATCCTGTTCTGCGTGCTGTTCGGGTTGTCGATGGACTACGAGGTGTTCCTGCTCTCGAGGATGAAGGAGGTATGGGACCGGACCGGCGACAACGTCGAGGCGGTCGCCGGGGGGATGGAGCGGAGCGGTCGGATCGTCACGTCCGCCGCACTCATCGTCGTCGTCGTCGCGGGCTCCTTCGCGTTCGCGGATATCGTGCTGATCAAGGCGCTCGGCGTGGGCATGGCGATCGCCGTCGCCCTCGACGCGACGGTCATCCGGGCCCTGCTCGTGCCGGCGACGATGCGGCTCCTGGGGCGCTGGAACTGGTGGATGCCGGCCTCGATCGAGCGCTTCCTCGCCGGGCGGCTGCCCGCGTCGGAGGCCGACGTGGAGGCCGCGGTCCGATGACGCCTCGACGACTGCGCCACCGCCCGCGCCCCGGGGTGCCCGCCCCACTCCTCGCAGCGATCCTCGCCGTGATCCTCGTCGCCTGCACGAGCGGGGCGGCCGGTCAGCCGATCCTTGCCAACCCCACGGCCGCGCGTCCGACCGGCGCACCGCCGACGCAGCCTCCCGCGGCAGCGACGGACCCACTCCCCGTCGTCCTGCCGCGTGACGACGGCCCGCACGACCGACTGACCGAGTGGTGGTACTACACGGGCCATCTGGCCGACACGGACGGGGGCCGCTACGGGTTCGAGTTCGTGATCTTCCGCGCCGAGCGCGGACGGTTCCCTACGTCGTGGGTCTCGCACCTGGCGGTGACCGACGAGCGTGGCGATCGATTCCTGTACAGCCAGCGCCTGGAGGTCGGCAACGGTGTCGACCGGTCGCCACGAACCGCTGGTGGCAACCCGACCGGCTTCGACCTGTCCCTGACCGGCGCCGACCCGGCGGACTCGCCGACATCGCAACGGCCGCCGTGGGCGATGTCGGGGAGCGGCGGCATCGACCGTCTGACCGCCTCCCTCGGGACCGACGAGGCCGCGCGGGCCGGCGTGCCCGGCGGGCTAAGCCTGGACCTCCGACTGGGGGCCACCAAGCCGGCGGCGCTCCACGACGGCGATGGCTGGATCGATTTCGGACCCGCCGGCAGCTCGTACTACTACTCGCGCACGTCGATGGTCGCGAGCGGCACCCTGAATCTCGATGGACGCGTTCGCAGCGTCGAGGGCTCCGCGTGGTTCGACCATCAATGGGGCGACTTCATCTCGGTCGGCGGCGGCGGGTGGGACTGGTTCGCGCTGAACCTCGACGACGGCACGGACATCACGCTCTCGCTCGTGCGCGAGGCGGATGGTACCTACCCGCTCATCTACGGCACGATCGTCGATGCCGATGGATCCGTGCGCCATCTCGGGCGGGACGCCTTCGCCATCGAGGTCATCGACCGCTGGATCAGTCCCGCCACCGGCGCCGACTACCCCGCCGGCTGGACGGTCACGATCCCGGGCGAGAACCTGACGATCTCGCTGCGCCCGACAGTCGCGGCGCAGGAGCTCGACACGCGGGCGACGACCGGCGTCGTCTATTGGGAGGGATCGCAGGAGGTGCGTGCGACCCACGGGGGGAGGGCGCTCGGCGGCCTGGGCTACGTCGAGCTGACCGGATACGCCCGCACGCGAGCCGACGGGAACTGAGCCGGGTGCTCGTCAGGGAGTGGCTGGGACGAGCGGGGGCAATTCGACACCGACGGTCGCGGCCAGCTCGCGCGACGCCGCGTCGACGTCGCCGAGGCCCTTGAGGACCCGCAGCATCTCGGCACCGTCGCGGCGGTAGCCCGCTGCATCGGCAAGGGAGGCCCGCAGCGCGGCGCGAGCCGTATCGGAGACGGTCCGGTAGAAGTCTTCGAGCTTGGTAGCGACCGGCTCCGCGTCCGTCCACGACCCGAGCCGGCCGGTCAGGTCGAGGCCGAGCGCGGCATCGGCGGCGAGCGCGCGGAGCGCCCGGGCGATATCGATCGTCTTGGCGTCCTTCGCGGCCAGCGTCGTTGCGAGCGTGCCGGCGTCGACGGTGATCCTGCCGTTGAGGAGGGCCGTGCCGCTCAATGCAGTCACTGCGGCGGCGGGCGCCGCCGGCGACGTGGCCACGGGGAGGCTCGAGCTCGGGACCGCTGTTCGCGCGGCAGGTGCCGACGACGGCGCGATCGATGGCCCGCCCGCATTCGCCGCCGGGGGCGGCTGGCCCCCGATGGCCATCGTCGCCGCCGTGAGGCCGCCGACGAGGATCACGCCGACGGCAGCCGCCGCGATGACCCCGACTCGGCGGGACGTGACGCCCATGATCAGGCGGACGCCGCAGCCAGGACAGCGAGCTGTGCCTCTCGCCAGCGGGCGCGCACAGTTCGGGCAGTCGAAGACTCGGATCTCCGGCGCCCCGATAGCCGGTCCCTCCTCGGTTGGCGCGGTGGCGAGGGCCCCCCCGACGTGGCCGAGCACGCGGCCATCGGTCGCCGCGGACGGCGGTGCCGCTTCGATCGCCGGCGCGCTCGTCGTCCAGGTCGCCACGGGTGGGGGTCCGGAGTTGGTCGGCGCCCGTGTCGGGGTGGCCGGCCACTGTGGTTCGGTCGCCGGCGCGCTGGTCGGCTCGGTCGCAACAGGCGCCGGTCCGGGGTCGGTCGGCTCCTTCGGGACCCCACGCTCGATGCGATCGACCAGCCGCACCCTGGTCACGGCGCTCAGTGGTCTGAACACAGGTGGTGGACTCACGACAGTGCGGTCGGGCGGGTCGGCCGCGGTCGCGGTCGCGGCAACGGTCGCTGTGACCGCCGGTCCAGCCTCGACCGGCGGCTTCGTCGGGTGCCGCTTGGTCCGACCGACCTTGGCTTCGGATGGCGGGGCGGACGGTCCGGCCTTTACGGGCGTCGTCGCGTCCGCCTCGGTCGGCGGCTTGGCCGCGGTCGCCGGTTTCTTCGGGGCCACCGGCTTCTTGAGGGTGGACGGTTTCGCCGCGGTGGCAGGCTTCGCCGCGGTGGCAGGCTTCTTCGCGACCGCCGCCGTCGCCGGCTTCTTCGCGACCGCCCCCGTCGGCGGCTTCGCTGCGATGGACGGCTTCGCCACGGTGGATGGCTTCGGTGCGGTCGCCTCGGTCGCTGGCTTGGTCACGGTCGCTGGCTTCGCGGCGGTCACCGACTTCGTCGCGACAACCCCCGTGGGGGGCTTCGCCGCGGTGGACGTTTTCGCCACGGTCGGCGGCTTCGCAGCCGCGCGCTTGGTTCGGGCAGCGTCTCGCGTCTCGGCTGCCGCGCTCGCGGGGGCCGTGTCGTCCGGCGCCTTCGCCGCTGTGCGTTTCGTGCGCCCGCTATTGATCGGCGTTGTCATCTGTCACCTCGACGCGACGGGCCGCTCCCCGATACGCGGGGCAAGGCACGCCGGCCCAGGTCCGTCGCCCGATGAGTGTCGTCCCTCATGTCTGCCGGGGGACCCGACCGATGGTCCCGGTCGCCCGGCATGACCTTCAGCGCGCTCGACCGCCGGTCGGCGCGCTAGTTGAGACTCCGTCTCAACTGTGATAGGGTCCGGTGGTGGGCGACCCCAGGCCGATCATGACCGCGCTCGACCGCGCCGGCTACCGCATGACGGCCCCGCGCCGTTCCGTGGCTGCCCTCATCGCCGACCAGGACGGGCATTTCACCGCGGCCGAGCTCGTCGCCGCGGCACGAGCCCGCCGCGTCGGTGTCGGGCGGGCGACCGTCTTCCGGACGCTCGAGGTGCTCGAGGAACTGGGCGCCGTCGAACGGCTCGATCTCCCGTCTGGTGAGCACGCCTACGTCGGTTGCGAGCCGAGCCATCATCACCACGTCGTCTGCTCACGTTGCGGACGGACGAGCGAGATCGAGGACGCCGGGCTGCGAGCGGTCATGCGCGACGTCGCCCGCCAGACCGGCTATCGGGTCGATGAGCACCGCCTCGAGCTGTTCGGGTTGTGCCCGACCTGCCTCGCGCGCGGCGGAGCCGACCCATGCCGCTGACCGCCGTCCTCGTCTCCGCAGCCGCCTTCGTTTCGGCGTTCCTCGGTGGGATGGTCGCGCTCCGTGCCGTCAGCCAGGTCGGGATGATCATCGCGGTCGGCGCGGGGATCCGGATCGGGGCGGCGTTCTTCGACCTGATCCCCGAGGCCGCGGACCTCCTGGGTGGCTCGCTCGATCAGGTCATGCTCGCGACGGCGTTCGGCTTCCTCGCGTTCTACGTCATCGAGAAGCTCACGGCGGTCCACGTCGGGCATGAGGCGGCCGCGGAGCTCGATCACGGCGAGGCGGCCCATCGCCATGTCGGGGTGATCGGCGCCGGCGGGATGAGCATCCACAGCTTCCTCGATGGCGTCGCGTTGGCGACCGGCCTCGCCGTCGGCGGCGGCCTCGGACTCGTCATCGCCGCCGTCGTCGTCGTCCACCGGTTCAGCGACGGGATCTCGGTGGTCAGCTTCCTGGCGGCCAGCCGGGCGCCCAGACGCGAGGCCTATCGTTGGGTCTTCATCGTCGCGATCGCTCCGGTCCTCGGCGTGCTCCTCGGACTCTTCTTGACCGTCCCCGACGAGGCGCTCGGGATCATGCTCGCCGTCTTCGCGGGGTTCTTCCTGTACGTCGGCGCGGCCGAGCTGCTGCCCGAGGCGCACCGCTCCGATCGGTCGAGCCGGGTCGTCGTGGCCACCCTCGGCGGTGTCGTCGCGATCTACGCGTTCTCAGTCTTCGCCGGCACGATCGGCTGATCGAGGCGACCGGCAGCGGTCGGCGACGGTCGGTCAGGCTCCGGCGTGGCCGCCCCGCACGAGCGCCGCCTCCAACTCCGCCAGCCTGGGCATCCCCGAGCGAGCTCCCGCCCGGGTGACCGCGAGCGAGCCCGCGACGACGGCTCGCCGCGCCGCCTCTGGGAGGTCGAGACCGGACGCCATACCGGCCGCCAGGGCGCCATTGAGTGCGTCCCCGGCCCCGACCGTATCCACGACCTCGACCCGCGGAGCGCGGATGGCGCGTGCCCGCCGTCCGGCCACGAGCATCGCGCCACGGTCGCCAAGGCTGACCAGGACGGATCGCCGACCGGGTTCGGGGCCGAGCAGGCGCCGAGCCTGGATCGACGGGCTGCCGTCGGGGCCGGCCAGGGTCGCCAATTCCCCCGCGTTCGGGGTCAGGATGTCCGCGAGGTCGAGGGTCGGCCGGCCGAGGGCGCCCGCCGGTGCGGGATTGAGGATCGCGGTCGCGCCCGCGATGCGTGCGAGCCGGAGGGCCTCATGGGTCGCTCCCGTCCGGGTCTCGTGCCCGACGAGGACGACGTCGCCGGCCGTCAGCCCGAGCCGCTTGAGCGCCGCCCGAACCTGGACCGACGTCAGGGCGGCGTTCGCGCCCCCGGCGACGGCAATCTGGTTCTCGCCGTTCGCATCAACGACGATCAGGGCCACGCCGGTCGCCTCGTCGCCGAGGGTCACCAGGCCCTCGACGTCGACCCCGTCGGCCGCGAGCGCTGCGCGAGCCGCCTCCCCGAGGTCATCGCCACCGACCGCCCCGACGAACCAGACCGAGGCACCGAGCCGGGCCGCCGCGACGGCCTGGTTGCCGCCCTTGCCCCCGTGGTGTCGTGCGAAGCGCCCGCCGACGACGGTCTCGCCCGGGCCGGGCAAGCGCTCGGCCGTGACGACGAGGTCGACGTTGACCGACCCGACGACGATGACCCTGCCGGTCACCGCGCGACGCCCCGGCGGATCACCATGCCCTACGAACCGGTGATGAACTCGCCGCCGTCGACGCTGATGACGTCGCCGTTGATGAACCCGGTCCCCTCGCCGGAAAGCGCCAGGATCGCGTTCGCGACATCCTGTGGCGTCGTCATCCGGCCGGTCGGGTTCCGCTTCAGCGTGATGTCGATCATCGTCTGCGATTCGGGGATCTTGAGGAGCGCGGGAGTGACCGTAACGCCGGCGCGGATGCAGTTCGCCGTGGCACCCGTTCCGTGCCGGGCGAGCTCCATCGCAAGCTGCCGGATGTGCGACTCGAGGGCCGCCTTTGCCGACGACACGACCCCGTAGGAGGGCACGACGCGGGTCGACCCCTCGGACGTCATGGCGTAGATCTTCGAGCCCTCGCCGAGAAAGCCGCCGCGCCACAGGTCCTGGACCCAGTAGACCAGGCTGTTGGCCATGACGTCCTGGGTCATCTCCATCTTCTTGCGGTCGACCCCGGCCTTCGGGTCCTCGGACAGGAATGGCACCAGCGAGCCGAACGCGAGCGAGTGCATGACGACCCGGACGTACGGCTTGCGGCCGGCGGCCTCAGAAGCGTCGAACCGCTCACGCAATGAGGCCAGCGCCGCGGCGCGCTTCTCGTCATCGGCGGCGTTCATGTTGATGTACAGGGCCTGCGCGCCGGTGGCTTCGATCGCGGCCTTGACTTCCTCGACGTGGGCAAGCGCCGCCCGGAAGTCGAGGTGGATCCCGCAGATGTTGTAACCGGCCGTCGCGAGCGTGATGGCGGTCGCCTCGCCCATCCCGGACGAGCCGCCGAGGATCAGCGCCCAGCGCTCGCGGTCGTCGGTCATGGGGGAGCCTCCTGGCTGCGGCGGCGGCGGTGAGTGGGTTCGCCGGGCGAGTCTAGCAGCGGCCCCACGCCAAACGTCCCGGACGCGTGCAGGAATGCACGGGCGGACCGTCGATGGGCTCGGGGCCCACGGTTCGGCGATCTCGTCGACCTATCGCGACTCCGCCCAACGAAGCAGTCCGATCAGGTACGAGGCGTTCCTCGTCACGTCGCCGTAGTCGCTGGGTCGCTCGCTACCCGTCGCGTTGAACCGTTCGATGAAGCGTTCTGCGGCCTTCCGACCGTCGGACTGGCCCCAACCGCTCGACGCCGGGGTGAAGAACAAGCCATCACGATAGGTCCCGACCGTGAACTCGCGCCCGGTGATGGTCTGAAGCGTCTCGCCCTCCGCCGCGCGGGCGAGGTCGAGCAGTCGGTCGTAGGTCAGATCGGGCATGCCATGCATGGTAGCCACCCGCGACCGGCCCGCCACCCGCCGACCTGTCGCACGCCGCCGCGTCGATCTGGCGGACGGCGGCGCGGATCACCGGACGGTCGGCGGACGGATGTCGAGCCATTGACGCGCTGCCGCGCCGGGCCTACGTTGGCGCGACCCGTGACAGAGACGCAGATCCTGCTGCTGATCCTCCCGATCGTCCTCCTCGAGATCGCCCTGATCGTGTTCGCGCTGCGAGACCTGCTCCGACCGGAACGCCACGTCCGCGGCGACAGCAAGCTGATGTGGGGGATCCTCATCGTGTTCATCAGCCTTCTCGGCCCGATCCTCTACCTCACGGTCGGGCGACAGGAGGAATGAGCGCAGAGGTCCCCGCGTCCGTCAGCTGCCGGGGGCTGACCAAGCGGTTCGCGGGCAACGGCGGCGTGCTCGCGGTCGACGGGCTCGATCTCGACGTGCCGGCCGGATCGGTCTTCGGGCTGCTCGGGCCGAACGGGGCGGGCAAGACGACGACGCTCCGCCTCATCACCGGACTCGCGCGCCCGACCGCCGGCGTCGTGTCGATCGACGGACGCTCGGTTTCCGCGGGTCCCGACGGCGGGTTGATCGCCCGGCGTGGGATCGGTGTGCTCGACCAGGACCCTCGCTACTACGGCTGGATGTCCGGTCGCGAGCTAGTCGAACTGGCGGGCCGGCTCCAAGGCCTCGGCGGCGCCGAGGCGCGCGTGCGGGCGACCGAGACACTCGGCCTCGTCGGCCTCGCCGACGCCGCCGGCCGCCGGGTCGCCGGCTATTCGGGCGGGATGCGCCAGCGGCTCGGAATCGCCCAGGCACTCGTCTCCCGACCGAAGCTGCTCATCCTCGACGAACCGGTGTCGTCGCTCGACCCCGAGGGGAGGCGCGACCTGCTCGTCCTCATCGCCGAGCTTCGGGCGAGCGCCACGGTCCTCTTCTCGACGCATGTCCTCGCGGACATCGAGCGGATCTGCGACCGGGTCGGGATCCTCGATCGCGGGCGGCTCGTGACCGAGGGACCGCTCGACGAGCTGCTCGCCCGATTCGCCCGCCCGCTCTACCGGCTCGATCCCGAACCAGGTCAGGACGCCGCCGTCGAGGCGCTGGCGGCGACGCTTCGCGGGACGCCGTGGGTCGACGGCGTCAGGTCACACGAGGGCCGGCTGGTCGTCTCGGTCACGGACGAGCGGGCTGCGTCGGCGGGGTTGCTGCCGCTCGTCGTGGAAGCCGGCGTCCGCCTCGCGGTCTTCGAGCGCGTCCGGCCGTCGCTCGAGGACGTGTTCCTGCGGCTGGTCGGGCGAGAGACCGACCGGGAGACCGCGGCGTGACCGGCGCCGGGATCCTGCTGCGCAAGGAGCTGCTCGAGTCGTGGCGCACGATGCGGCTGCCGATCGTCGCCGGGCTGTTCCTCCTCATCGGGCTGTCATCGCCGCTGCTCGCCAAGTTCCTGCCCGAGATCGTGAAAGCCGCGGCGGGCGACCAGCTGCCGTCGATCCCGATCCCTACGCCGGTCCGCGCCGATGCAGCGAATCAGCTCTGGAAGAACCTCGCCCAGTTCGGCGCGTTCGCGGCGATCGTCCTCGCGATGGGTGCCGTTGCCACGGAACGGGATCGGGGCACGGCCGCATTCATCCTGTCGAAGACGGTATCGCGCGGCGCCTTCCTCGCCGCCAAGGTCGCGGCGATCGGAGCGGTCCTCGCGCTCGGCGTCGCACTCGCGGTGCTGGTCGGCTGGTTCTACACCGCGATCCTGTTCGAGCCGCTTCCGATCGCAGGCTGGGTCGCGTTCGCGTTCCTTGCCTGGCTCGGACTGGCGGCGTGGGCGGCTATCACGTTCCTCGGAAGCACCGCGACGGGGTCGACCGCCGCCGCCGCGGGGATCGGTTTCGTCGCGCTCCTCGTCCTCTCGATCGCGGCGGCGATCCCGAACCTTGGCCGGCTGCTCCCGGGCGGGCTCGCCGGACCGGCCCTTGCGCTCGCGACTGGCGCACCGATCGACCCAGCCGACGTGCTGACACCCGTCGTCGCGACGTCAGTCCTGATCGCCGTTGCGCTCGGCGCGTCGATCTGGTCGTTCCGTCGCCAGGAGATCTGAGGCCTACGCCTCGCGCTAGACGACCCCGCGGTCGCGCAGTCCCCGCACCTCGGCGGCCGAGTAGCCGAGCTCGGCGAGGATCGCGTCGGTGTCCTGGCCGAGCGTGGGCGGTGGCGTCCGGATCGACGCCGGCGTCCCCGACAGCTGGAAGGGGATGCCGACCTGCCTGATGGTTCCCCAGATCGGGTGCTCCAGCTCGACCATCATGTCGAGCGCCTTCGCCTCGGCCGAGTCGAACGCGGTCACGACGTCGTTGATCGGGGCGCACGGGATCTCGGCCGCGTCGAGCGCCGCGAGCCACTCGCGCGTCCCGCGTTCGACGAAATGCGCCGCCAGGATCCCGCGAAGGGTCGTCCGCCGTTCCACCCGGTCGCCGTTGGTGGCGAATCGCGGATCGACTGCCAGCTCGGGCGATCCGAGGGTCTCGCACAGCCGCGACCATTGCCGCTCCGACCCGACGGCCAATGCGATCGCCCCATCGGCGGTCGGGAAGGTCTCGTACGGGACGATGTTCGGGTGGGCGTTGCCCAGCCGTTCGGGCGGGATCCCGGTCGCGAAGGCGTTCTGCGCCTGGTTGACGAGGCTCGCGAGGGTCGCTCCGAACAGCGACACGTCGATCCGCTGGCCGTCGCCGGTCGCTGTCGAGTCGGGTCGCTCGCGGGCCACGAGAGCGGCAAGGACGCTCACCGCGCCGAGCACCCCAGTCATGACGTCGGTGATCGCGACGCCGACCTTGGTCGGCCCGCCTCCGTCCTCGTCGGGCGCACCGGTGATCGACATGAGGCCGCTCGCTGCCTGGACGGTGAAGTCATAGCCGGGCAGCCCCGCCGCCGGGCCGCTCGGTCCGAACCCCGAGATCGCGAGGTGGACGAGCCGCGGATTGAGACTTCGCAGCACGTCCTCGCCGAACCCGAGCCGCTCGAAGCCACCGACCCTGAAGTTCTCGACGAGCACGTCGCCTCGCTCGAGGAGCCGGCGCAGGACCGCCGCCCCCTCGGCCGCCTTGAGGTCGAGTCGCATGCCGCGCTTGTTCCGGTTCACCGCGAGGAAGTACGCCGCCGTTCGTTCGCCGCCGGGCTCACCTGACCCGACCCACGGCGGTCCCCAGCCCCGGGTCGCGTCACCGTCCGGCGGCTCGACCTTGATCACCTCCGCGCCGAGGTCACCCAACAGCATCGTGCAGTACGGCCCGGCGAGGACCGTCGAACAGTCGACGACGCGGAGACCCGCGAGCGGGCCGACGGGTTGTTGCTGGGGCATCGTCGCCGATGGTAGCGGCGGCGGACTACGAGTGGTCGGTCGCCTGGCTCTTTTGGCGGCGTGTCGCCGGACGCTTCGTGCCGGACGTGGGGCGCTTCGTGGCGGTCGTGGGCTTCGTGCCGGTCGAGCGTCGCTTCGCGGCGGGCGCTGGAGGAGTCGGATCGCCCGACTCGGGGGTCGGACCGGCCGACTCGGGCATCGGGGAAGCTACCGCGGAAGTCAGGATGGTCGCTAGGGAGGGTGGGACGGCGGCGACTCGCGCCGGGCCTGCGGGGAACTCCTCGCGATCCGGCTCGGTGGGCTGGATCCAGTCCACCTGGTGCCGGTTCATGATGACCGTCGTGACGCGTGTCTCGCGCGCCTGGCCGTCCAGCCGGTACTCGATCCGGGCCTCCGAAAGCGGGACCATCGCCTTCCGGCGACGGATCGCGTCGACGGGATCCGCCCCCGGGGGTCCGTGGAAGAAGCCGCGAACCCGGTAGGGACCCAACTTGACGGCGACGTAGCGGGGCGCCGTGGCCCAACGAAGCCCGATGACGCCGAGTGGACCGCTGCTGTGGACGAGGAAGAGTTCATCTCGACCGACGAGGACGTCGTCGATGTCAATCGGCGACCCGCCATCGAGCCGCTCGACCCTGACCCCGGTCAGGGTGTACTCCTCGTACTCGTTGAGCATCTCGGTCAGGGGATCCTCATCGAGGACGACGCGGCCGGACAGGATGCAGTCCTCGGCGTACGCGACGACGTCGACCCCCGAATGCTGGTCGACGTGGTCGCCTTCGGTGTCGGGCAGCGTGGCCGGCTTCGAGAAGCCGAACCGCAAGCGTCGCGGGATGCGATCGAGCATGGTCTCGGATGGTCGCACCCGTCGTCGGTCGCGACAAGGGGCCCGGTAGTACCGGGTGCGCTAGCATCCGATGACCATGACGACCGACGTGGCGGGCCACCGCCCTACCCTGATGACCGTCCACGCCCACCCCGACGACGAGACGATCGGCACGGGTGGCGCGATGGTCCGGGCCGTGGCCGCCGGCCACCGAGTCGTGCTCGTGACCTGCACGCGCGGAGAGCTCGGCGAGATCGTGGTGCCGGAGATGGACACGCCCGACAATCATCGGCGCCTCGGGGAGATCCGTGCCGGCGAGCTCGAGCGGGCGATGGCGGTGCTTGGCGTCACCGAGTGGGAGAACCTCGGATACCGCGACTCGGGGATGATGGGCACGGACGGCAACCGCGACCCACGCAGCTTCTGGCAGGCCGACCTCGACGAGGCGGCGCGCCGCCTGACCTGGCTCGTGCGCCACTACCAGCCGGACGTCATGACGACGTACAACGACTTCGGCGGGTACGGGCATCCCGACCACATCCGCACGCACGACGTCGCCGTGCGGGCCTTCGACCGGGCCGGTGACCCCACCTGGTACCCGGAGCAGTTCGAGGAACCGGGCCTCTCTCCATGGGCGCCGTCCAAGCTGTACGAGCAGGCCATCCCGGCGTCCGTCCGGGCGAAGATGCAGGAACGGCTCCACGAGCTCGGTCAGCGCAGCTTCTGGGAACCGCCCGAGGATGCGACCCCGGAGCAGATCGCCGAGTTCGAGGCGTATGCGGCCAGGATGCTGGTGCCGGACGAGCGGGTGACGACCTGGCTCGATATCTCCGGGGCGCCTCTTGAGGCGAAATGGAACGCGATCCACGAGCATGTCACGCAGATCAGCGGTCAGTCGCCGTTCATGCTCCTCGGGCTCGATGGATGGCGTGACAGCTGGGCGAACGAGGCGTACATCCTGCGCGAGTCGCGGATCGAGTCGGCGCTTCCCGAAACGGACCTGTTCGGGGGCATCGGCTAGGGCGTGGCGATCACCACGGGAGCAACCCCTTCGAGGCTGTGAAGACCTGACCCATGACGACCCTGCCGTCGCCGGCCGGGTCAAGGAAGTTGGGCTGGGCCTTGTCGAGGATGATGTGCGGCCGGATGCGGACCTGGACCAGCTTCGTGCCGCGGAACGTCAACTCGAGGGTGATCCCCTCCATCGTCGGTTCCGACCAGGTCTGGTCGAAGACGAAGTTCCCGAGCGCGTACCAGATCGGCCTGCCCTTGTAGAGCTCCATCGCGGCGGCCCAATGGGCGTGGTTGCCGATCACCATGTCCGCCCCCGAGTCGATGGCCATCCGCGCGAGCCGCTTCTGATCGGCGAAGGGCGTCGGATCGTACTCGGTGCCCCAATGCGGGAAGACGATGACGGTATCCGCCCCCGCCCTTCGCGCCGCTGCCACATCCGCCTTGACGACCGCGGCGGTGAGGGGCGCACTGCCGATCTTCGTGGCGGTGGCGTGGTAGGAGCCGGCGATAGCGTCATAGCCTAGGATCGCGACCGTCGTGCCGGCCGCCTCGAGCACGGCCGGCGCCCGTGCCGCGGCGAGGTTCACCCCCGCGCCCGAGACCGCGATGCCCCGCTCCGTGACATTCTCGATGGTCTGCAGGATGCCCGCGCCGCCCGCGTCGCGGATGTGGTTGTTGGCCAGGCTGAGATAGTCGATCCCGGCATCGGCGAGCCCGTCGATGAACCTGGGGTCGGCCGAGAAAACCGTGCCCGAAGCATGGAATCGGGGCTTGTCGGGCGCCGGGTTCTCGAAGTTCGCGATGGCGATGTCGGCCCCCTTGATGAGGTCCCGGACGGCCCCCGCGTTGCCGGTCCGCCTCGTGTACGGCAGGTCCCAGCCGAACGCCGAGCAGTCCTTGCATCGGCCGGTGATCTCGGCCGTCCCGCCATCGAACGGGAAGTCCTCACCCTTGGCCTTGAGCGTCAGGTAGACGCCGCGGTCGAGCATGATGTCGCCGCCCGCGAACAGGGTCCACGTCGTCGAGGCGTCGAATGCGGCGTCGGGCGCAGCGACCGGGAGGCGCGCAGTGAGCGGCCAATCGGCCAGGTCGCGCACGCGATCGACGCCGAACAGGGCCTCGCCGCCCCACTCGAGTGCGCGGACCTCCGGCCCGACCGCGTCGGCGCGCAGGAACGCGAGGCGCTTGCCATTCTTCGTGAGGTCTGCGGCGAGGGCCGCGACGTCCGGCGCCAGGACGAGGCGGGCCGTCTCCGCGGGGCGTTCGACCCCGAGCGCAGCGAGGATCGCGTCGGCTTCGGAGGCGATGAGTTCCAGCGCCCTGTAGCGGCTGCTCGTGCCGGCGAGGGTCGCCTTGACCTCGCCGATGGTCGTCGACGTCGGCGTCGCGCGGAAGTTCGTCACGGGAACGACAGCGACGTCGCCGAGCTGTGGCGTCGGGGTGGCGATCGGGACGGGGGTGGGCACGGGGGTGACGGTGGGGGTGCGGCGATCCTCGCCAGCGGACGCGGGGGCGGCCGGTCGGTCGGTCGGCCCGCCTGCGACCGATCCGGGACTCGCCCTCGGGCCGGTCGACCCACCCGCCAGCCCGAGCGGCACGGCCGCGACGACCGCGACGAGGACTACCAGCAACAGGCCGGCGACGAGGGGCAGCGGACGTCGGGTCACGGGCCGGAGTGTGACAGAGGCGGCGCGGACGGGCCTCCGAGACGGCCATCGACGGGCGTGCGCCGGTCAGAGGAACGCCCCGTCCGGGCGGGCGGACGGGGCGTAGGGGAATGCGTCGATGGCGGACCCGACCGGATTCGAACCGGCGATCTCCAGCGTGACAGGCTGGCATGTTGGGCCGCTACACCACGGGTCCAGTTGCGGCGAGGGCGGAGCATACCAGAGGCGCTCCGGCTTGTCGTCGGGAGGGCGGGTGCTCGCCGCCGTTCGTTTCGGGCGAACGCCGAGCCCGATCGAGCCACCCTATACTCGCCCCCCATGGCCCGGATCGACCTGCGAAGCGACACCGTGACGAAGCCATCCGTCGCGATGCGCCGCGCGATGGCCGAGGCCGAGGTCGGCGACGACGTCTTCGGCGACGACCCGACCGTGATCGCCCTCGAGGAGCGCGCCGCGAGCCTCCTGGGCAAGGAGGCCGGGCTCTTCGTGGCGTCGGGAACGATGGGCAACCTCGTCGCCCAGATGGCCCACCTCGAGCGCGGCCAGGAGACCATCGCCGGCAAGGAGCATCACCTCGTCATCGACGAGGC
>Ga0184612_10000414_pt1 | contig 19769 bp, 12 predicted proteins | sample PLM3_60_coex_FD_133163 | JGI IMG/M metagenome (GOLD analysis project Ga0184612, IMG submission 133163) | Groundwater sediment microbial communities from an aquifer in East River, Colorado, USA - PLM3_60_coex | ecosystem: Environmental > Terrestrial > Soil > Riparian zone | place: USA: East... | reverse complement strand
TGCCGCTGGAGTGGCTGGGCACGTCGGTGGGCATGCTCCTGACCTATCGCGCTCGCTGAGCCACCGAGACGACTGAAGAGGAGAGCGAGTGTTCATTCGCTACGGCGTTCGGCTCGTCGGCGTGACGTACCTGGCGCTCGGGCTGCTCGGCTTCGTTCCGTTCGACGGCATCAATCCGCTCCACGCCGAGGGCGTCGGCGCGCACTACCTGTTCAACCTCGTCGCGATCAACTGGGTGCACAACGTCATCCACCTGGCGATCGGGCTGTCCGGGGTGTGGGCGTCGGCGACGCTCGAGCGCTGCCGGCTGTGGGGCCGGCTCGTCGGCGTGGTGCTGCTGCTCGTGTTCGCCGCTGGCATGGCGCAGGCTGCGCTCCAGGGGTACCCCGCGGACCAATTGCTGCTGAGGCTGGTGCCGCTCAACTCACCGGCGCACATGCTCCATCTGGCCACGGGCGGGCTCGCGCTGTACCTGGGCGTCGCGCGGCTGAAGCAATAGTTGTCGTCTTTCCGCAAGCGTCGTCGAATGGTCCGGCGCGTACCAGGAACCGAAGTCTTCACGCGAGACAGCCACCAGGTCGCAAGCACTCGGCGATGTCAACGTGACGTCACGCGTCTCAACATGAAGAACCCCGCCGCGACGGCCAGGCCAGTCGCCAGGCAATCGATCCAGAGCCAGCGCGCCCCGGCGTGTGCGATGACGTAGCCACCGACGGCCGGTGCTGCGGCGAACGCGCCGGTAAACGCCATCGCGAATGCCCCCTGATACCGGCCGCGCAGGTGCGGCGGCGCGAGATCGGCGACATACGAAGTCGCAGCTGGCGCGAAAAGGATCTCGCCGAGCGTCCAGACGGCAATCGACGCGGCGTACCCGGGCATCGATCCGATCCACGCGTTCATGCCGAATCCGACCCCCAGCAGCAGGGATGCCACCGCCAGCACCGACGGGCGTGAGCGATCGCGAACGAGCTCGCCGGCGAACGGCTGAAGCAGGACAATCAGGAGGCCATTGAGTGCGATCAGCGCGCCAAACGCGGATGCGGAAATCCCGTGCGCGCGAACGTCGATCGGCAGTCCGACAAATGATTGAAAAAAGACCGTGCAGAACGCCAGCGTGAGCAGACAGACCGCCAGGAAGACACGATCGCTGAGAATCGCGCGCACCGCACCGCGCGCGGCGTCGCCGTGCGCGGGCGCTTCCGGCCGGGTCTCGGGCAGCGCCACCCAGAGAATCACGCCGAACATCGCGGTCGTGGCGGCATCCGCCACGAAGAGCGCGCGATAGCTGCGGGCCGCGAGGAGGCCGCCGAGGAGCGGCGCGACCGAGGCCCCCAGGTTGACCGCCCAATAAATCAGCCCGTAAGCGCGCGGGCGATCGTCGGTACCCACGACGTCGGCGACTGTCGCAGAGACAACTGGGCGATACATTTCGTAGAGCAGGCCCGTGGTCGCCGCCGCAACGGCAATCGTCGCTGTCCCGGTTACCAGGCCAAGGACGAGCATGCTCGCGCCGCCCGCGATCAACGACGCCACGAGCGTTGGCCGCCGGCCGATGCGATCCGCCAGCGCGCCTCCGAGCGGACCGCCGCCGATGGCGCCGAGGCCGTACGCCGAGATGATTGCGCCGGCTTGCGCCGGCGTCAGGCCACGCACCTCTGTGAGGTAGATCGCGAGAAACACCAGGACGAATCCGCCGACGCGGTTGACGAGTGTGCCGGCGAACAGCACCCAGAACGGGCGCGGCAGGCCGCGAAAGTCCGGTGCCAGGCGACGGGAAAATGTGCGCAGCGGCACGAGGCATTCTGAACCCAACGCGGCCAAACGCAAGAACGCAAACACTCGCAGTCATCTGGACGTGAATCTGCGGTGTATCAGGGCGCCCTGCGCCATACATGCCTTTTTGGAGGTACCGATTGACAGGCGTTCGGAACGCGCTGTAAAAGAAAGCCTTCGGCCCGCCGTTCTCGGCAAACAAAATCAGGTCCATCCGGTCCCCAAACGATGCAGAAGCACAATCGGCGCGAATGGCTGGCGTTCATGGGCGCAGGACTGACGATGCCGGCAGCGCCTTCCGGGCGCGAAGGCCCGCCCGGACAACCCGTGTCACGCGGCGCTGGTTCGGGCGACGGCCTTCCGCTGGATCAGTTCCAGCCAAAGAGCATGCTCCACGTCACCGAAACCCACGTCGCTCGGCCGCGGTTTCCTGTCATCGATGTGCACACACACCTGACGAGGAGCGGGCGCTCCCCAAAGGGGACCGAAGACATGGAGGCCGTTGCCTATGCCGCCCGCCCAGCCGAGGTGTTGGTCGCGATGGAGCGGAAAGGCATCGCGACCATGGTGAACCTGACCGGCGGTCGCGGCTCCGGTCTCGAGCAGGTGGTCCGCGAATTCGATCGGGCGTACCCGGGCCGGTTCATCACGTTCACCGAGCCGTGGTGGTCCCGCGCGAGCGAGTCCGGGTATCCGGCGTTTCAGGCGGAGGAAATCGAACGGGCGCACCGAGCCGGCGCCCGGGGCGTCAAGGTCCTGAAGACGCTCGGCCTCTATCTGCGCGACGGCGGCGCGACCGGCCGCCTGGTCGCGGTCGATGATCCCAGATTCGACCCCATGTGGGAGACCTGCGCGGCACTGAACATGCCCGTGAGCATCCATGTGGCAGATCCCGAAGCGTTCTTTCTGCCGATCGATCGCTTCAACGAGCGTATCGAGGAGCTGCAGCACCATCCCAACTGGTCGTTCCACGGACGCGATTTCCCCTCGTTCCGCCAGATTCTCGAGGCTCGCGATCGACTGTTCGCGCGGCATCCAAAGACGACGTGGATCGCCCTGCACGTCGGGCATCATGCAGAGGACCTCGGCGATGTGGCAAGCATGCTCGACCGCTTCCCGAACGTGCACGTGGAGCTGGGCGCCAGAATCAGCGAGCTGGGGCGACAGCCACGCGGCTCGCGACGCTTCTTCGAGCGTTACCAGGATCGAATCATGTTCGGGACCGACGCCGTGCCGAACGGGTACGAGACACCGCAGCAGATCTTCGGTGACGAGCTCTACGAGATCTACTACCGGTTCCTCGAAACCGAGGACGAGTACTTCGACTATGCTCCCGCTCCGGTGCCGCCGCAGGGACGCTGGCGGATTTACGGCCTGGGTCTGCCTGAGGGCATTTTGAAGAAGGTCTACCACGACAACGCCGCACGCGTGCTGCGTCTGAAGGTCTAGTGAATAAATTGCCCGCGCGTAGCTTCCGCCTGAAGGCGGGAGCCACCAGAGGATAGGTTGAGCTGATGCGCCAGCGCACTCTCACCGTTCTGGCGCTGCTTTCCCTCACTGTCACGGTCTGTTTCGATGCGATGGCCGTTCGCGGCCAGCCGCCGCGCGTCCTGGTGTTGGACCACGCGCGCGTCATCGATGGCACCGGTGAGGCCGCGCAGAACGACATGCGCGTGACCATCCGCGACGATCGCATCCAGAGCGTGGGACCAGCGGGAGAAGGCGAAGTGCCTGACGGGGCCGACCGGCTGGATCTCGCCGGCCGCACCGTGATGCCCGGCCTCATCGACCTGCACTTTCACGTCGAGAAGGACCCGAAGCTGGCGTTGCGGCAGCTTGCGAACGGCGTCACCAGCTTCCGCGACCCGGGACAATGGATCGAGCAGTACGAGCCGCTTCGCGCGTTGATCGTTGCCGAACAACTGCCGGGGCCCCGGATGGCACTCACCGGGCCGCACATCGACGGCGAGCATCCCGCGTACCCCGCGGATTCGTACGTCGCGCGCGATCCCGAGGAGGCGCGCCTTGCGACCGAGCGGAACATCGCCGACGGCGCCGCCGCGATCAAGATTTATTTCCGACTGCCGCTGGCCAGCGCGCGGGCTGTCATCGAGGTGTGCCGCGCGCACGATGTTCCGTGCTCAGCGCACCTCGAGATTCTCGACGCACGCGAGGTGCTGCGGGCCGGCCTCGACGGGATCGAACACATCACGTCGTTCGGCACGAGCGTGGTCCCGCGGCGACGCGCGGAGCAGTACCGACAGCAGGTGCTGCTCGACAACAACGCACGACGCGACGGCCGCTACGTGCTGTTCGCGGACGCGGCCCTGGACGGTCCCGACGCCCGCGCCCTCTACGAAGTGCTGCAAGCGCGACGTCCATTCGTGAACCCGACACTCGCGGTGTTCGAGGTGCGGAAGGAGCGGGCACGTGAGCAGGCGCACGTCGCACCCGACATCGACCTGCGCGGGTACGCCGCGATGAAGCGGTTGACGCTCGAGGCGTTCCGCCACGGTGCGCGAATCACCCTCGGTGGGCACACCGCCGTCCCGTTCGCCGACCGCGGCGAGGCGCCCTGGCGCGAGCTCGAACTGTTGGTCGAATCCGGGCTGACGCCGCTGCAGGCGCTCGCTGCGGCCACGTCAACAGGTGCGGCATCGCTGCGCCGGTCGCGAGATCTCGGCACGGTGGCGCCCGGGAAACTCGCCGATTTGATCGTTCTGGAGCGCGACCCCTCGGCAGACATCCGCGCCATCCGTACCGTGAGCCGCGTCATGGTGGGCGGACGGTGGATTGACGTCTCGCGCTATCGAACCTGGTAGGCCCCCGGACACGCGACACTGGTCTGGACGCCATGTTATGAACATCTCGATGGCCCAGCCGGCTCAGCGATCAGTCGCGGCGGGAATCCACCGACAGTGCGCGGGGCCGCCGCGGCTCGTCGGCTCCTGCCTCCCGCTTCGCGACGCGGCCAAACGTCCCTCCGCGGGGTGTGCTGACGTTGCCGGCGGCGGCTGGATGGATCCGCGCGACAGCCGGCATCGGTTGGGCCGCCGGACGGCTCGACGGCTGGTGGCGAAAGAGGCGCCGCCGCCGCAGGGGACCGCTGCGGGGCGTTTGGCGTGATCCCGCGACGCGGTGATCCGAAAAATGCGGCCGGCGCGTCTCGTGCGACGTCGCAGCCGATTCGCCGCGCGACGCGCGGACGGGCCCCGACGCCGAACCGATGCCGGCTGTCGCCCGGACGTACGGCAGGCGACGTCGGGATCGGCAGCAAGCCGCGGCGGCCGTATTTTTCCGCGGCGTGAAGCGGGAGGCCCGAGTCGCCCAGGCCGACACGGCCCCGATCACGAGACGCGCAGACCCGAGAGACGTCGCGTGGCCTGACGGGCGAACGTGCCGGTTTGCCTTCTAGGAGATGACCTGTAGCTAGAACACAGCTCTAATGCCTAAGCGTATGACTCGTCCGGGCGCGAATCCTTCGGCGTTGCCTATCGCACCCGCGCCCAATACCCCGGTTGTACCGTTGTTGGGATCTTCGTCGACCAGGAACGAGGTGAGATCGACGAAGCCACTCCCATAGGTTGGGAAGAACTGCGGATGGTTGAACGCGTTGTCGAGCAGGGCCGAGAACTGCAGCCGGAAGCCGTGCTGCACGATGACGTCCTTGTAGAACGCGAAGTTCACGACCCATGTGCCCGGTCCCTTCAGGCTGCCCTTCTTGGCGTTGCCGAGTTGTCCCGGTCCGGGGAGGGCATACGCGGCCTGGTTGAAGAACGCCTCGCGCGACCCGCCGCTGTTGGGATCCCCGATCTGATTCGGCCGCCAGGCGCAGCAGAAGAAGTTGCCCAGGCCGTCGAGCGGCTTGCCCGTGTTCCACGGGCTGGTCGTGTAGAAGCCGCTGAAGAACGGCGTGAGGTTCTGCCCGCTGCGCGCCTGGAAGAGCGTCGAGACGGTCCAGCCGCCGAAGAGCGCGTCGGTCCAGCCTGCCATGTTCGCGCCGTGCGGGCGGCCGCGACCCACCGGAATGTCCCAGGTCGCATTCGCGACGACGCGGTGCTTCACGACGTTGGGATCGGGACCCCGGTCCTTCTCGATGTCGTAGGGGTCGAACTGCACCGGCCCGATCGTGCTGTTGCCGGTATCCGGGGCATTGCTGTCCGAGCTGGCCAGCGTGTACGCCGCGTTGAACGCTAAGCCGTTCCGCCAGCGATGGAGCAGTTCGAACTGCGCCGCGTGGAACTGGCCGCTGCCGGCGTTCGAGACCACGTCCATGTAGTAGCCGTAGAGCGGGAAGGGCAGCCGCGCATAGTCCTCCGGAACGGAGGGGTCGAAGGGGACCGTGCTGGCCGGCAGGGTGTTATGGTCGCGATCGACCAGCAGCTTGCGCATCGTCGAGCCGATGTAGCTCGCGCGCACGCCGATGTTGCCCGGCAACTCACGCTCGAGCGTGAGGTTGTATTGGTAGATGTCGGGGCTCTCGAGGTTGGGGTCGATCCCCTGGTTGCCGAAGTCAGCGGCGTCCACCGACGGCGTGCCCCCGGAGTAGCCGTTGCGAAGCCCGCCGCCGGTCCGCGTGTTGACGAAGCGGAATTCGTTGGTCGCGAGCAGATCGCGAATGCCCTGGACCGCCACAGTGGGATGGAACAACCCGAGGCCGCCCCGGAGCACGGTCTTGTTGCTCTCGTCCAGGCGCCAGGCGTAGCCGACCCGCGGGCTGAAGTTGTTCTTGTCCGTGTTGATCAACGTGTCGGGCAGCCCCACCTGGTCTGCGGTGCGGGTGCGGCCGAGCGCGATGAGACCTGGCGGCAGCAGCGCCGCGACCGCACTATTGGGCACCACGTGATAGCCGCCCTCGACTGGCCGGAAGTTCGCGAGGGTCAGCTCCTTCTCGTGCCACGCGCCCACGATCTCGTAGCGCAGGCCGAGGAACACCGTCAGGCGCTTGCTGAGCCGCCAGTCGTCCTGAGCGAAGACCGCGATGTCGTTGGAGTGCCCGTCGAGCGGTCCGCGGTTAGTCACCTGGTCGCGCACGTCGGCGGGCCTGCCCAGCAGGAAATCGGTAAAGGCGTTGCCGGTGAAGGTGTTGCGGAACCGATACTGCCCTCGGAAATTGACGCCGAAGCCAAACCCGTCGCGAGCCGTGTTGTGAGTCCAGAGGCCCCCGCCCTTCAGCGTGTGGCCACCCATGATCCACGTGACGTTGTCGCTGATTGAGAAGGCGTTCTGGCGAAGTGTACGATCCACGTTTCGACCGCCATCGACGATGTTGGTGGGCCGGTTCGTGCCCGCGGTGAACTGGATCGAAGGGAACCCGCGGCGGTCGGCTCCGAGGCTTGGTGCGTTCTCGATGCCGAGCGTGGCAGCAACCTCCGCGGCCAGAAACGTGCTTTCCCGGCCCGAGCTGTCATAGTTGTAGCCGGCACGGAACTCGTTGACGACCGTCGAGGTAAAGATCTTCGTCCAGCCGCCGATGACCGACGCGGTGTCGAGATTGCGCTTCAGGATGGGGAGGTTCGTGAGGGCGTTGCCCGCCTCGAACGTGATCGCGTTGGGGCCGTAGTGCTGAAAGCTGCTGCGGACGAAGAGCGTGTCGTTCTTTGTCGCTTCGTAGTCGAGTCTGACGTCGCCGCGCTGCCGCTTGCGGATCTTGGGCACGAATTGCTGGAACACGCCGTAGCCGTTGGCGAGCGTTCCCTGATTGGGCAGCGGATAGAAAAAGTCCATGATTGCCCGTGCCGCCGGATCGATACGGCCGGCGGGAATCACCTGATCCGGGAAGGGCAGCCCCGTGTCCGGGTTCCTGGGCACGATCGCGGTGCCGCGGAAGTCGCCGTTCCGCATGGCCGCGGTCGGCACCGTCGCCGTCGCGCCACCGAAGATCCCCTTGTTGTCCGAGCCCTCGTAGTTCCCGTAGAAGAACAGCTTCCCGCTGACCAGGGGACCGCCCACCCCCGCACCCCACCGGTAATCGTGTGTGTCGGAGAGCGGATCGCCGCGCTGGACGCCCGAAAGCTTCTGGTTGTAGGTCAGCGCGTTCAGGTCGTTGCTGTTGAAGTCGAAGAACCCCGTGCCCCGGTAGCTGCTCGACCCGCGCTTGGTCGTCACGACGACGCCGGCCAGGCCCCCGTACTCGGCGCTGTAGGAGTTCGACAGCACCGTGATCTCCGAGACCGCGTCGAGGCCTGGGGCGGAGTTGCCGACCGTTCCGAAGATGGCGTTCGTCGACGCCTGGCCGTCCTGGATGTACGACACGCCGTAGGTCTTGCCGCCCAGAAACTGGATGTCGTCAGCGCCGCCGACCACGTTGGGGTTGAGGAGCAGGAACGACTGGATCTCGCGGCTGTTGCGCGGAAGGTCGTGAAGCTGCTGCTCGTCGAGCCCGCGGACGATGGCCTGGCTCTCGAGCGTGATGTTGTTGAGCGCATCGGCCGAGACGGTGACCGTCTCGCTGACGTTGCCGAGCTCGAGGCTGACGTCCACCAGGGCGGTGCCGGCGGCGCGCACGAGAACGCCGGTCCTCTCGAACTTCCTGAAGTTGGTCGTGACGACCTCGACACGATAGTTCCCGGGTCTGAGGTTGGTGGCCTCATAGCGGCCGACCGCGTCGGTCTCGAGCGCGCGTGGCACGCCCGTCGACTCGTCCACGATCAGAACCGCGGCGCCCTTCACAACCTGTCCCTGGGGATCGACGACGGTACCGCGGATCGTGCCCAGGAACGACTGCGCGAATGCAGGCGTGCTGAAGGCGAGTATCGCGGCGAGCACTGTGGCGAGGACGTTCTTCGGCATCTTCATCCCCCTGCGACATGCCGTCACGCACGTAGCGCACCGAAGACTCGCCTCAGGCCGCCTCGTGCGGGCTGTCACGAACGATCGACTTTCCATCTTTGCTTTGACGGCTGTCAACCGGTTTTTGCCGAGCATGGCTTGAGCTGGCTTCCGTTTGCCGATACGCTTCTGAACAGTCCTCCATGCGGCCTCTCGTCGCCCCCGGCATCGTTGTCACGATCCTGATTCTGGCTGCCGGCTGCCGTGCGGGCAGTTCCGGATCCGGCTCAGCAGATCGGCCGAATGTGCTTCTGGTCACGATCGACACGCTGCGCGCCGACCACGTCGGATGCTACGGATACGAGGCTGCGTCCACACCCGCCATCGACACACTTGCCTCGCGCGGCGTCCGATTCGAGACGTCGGTGGTCCATGCGCCTCTGACTGGGCCGTCACACGCGTCGATCCTGACCGGTCAGACCCCCCTCGGCCACGGGTTCCGGAATAACAGCGGCTACACGCTGGCGCCGCAGGTGAAAACGGCGGCCGAGGATTTCCGTAAGGCGGGCTACCGCACCGCAGCTTTCGTGTCCGCGTTCCCACTCGATCGCCGGTTTGGATTCGATCGCGGATTCGAGACGTATGACGACCGTCTGCCCAAGGGAACCGATCGGCGGCGGACGCCCTATGTCGAGCGGTTCGCGGATGCGACGACCGATTCGGTGCTGCGCTGGCTCCCCACACCCAGTCCCACAGTGGGCCAGGGGTCGGCCCCCTGGTTCCTCTGGGTCCACTACTACGATCCGCACGCGCCATACGAGCCGCCGGCAGACCTGGCTGAGCGCTTTCGCCGATCGCCCTACGACGGGGAGATCGCGTTCGTGGACCGCCAGCTCGCGCGTCTCCTTCAGGCACTCGACGTCAGGGGCGACACGGCGCGCACGATCGTGCTCGTCACGGCCGACCATGGAGAGAGCCTGGGCGAGCACGGCGAGGGCACCCACGGGATCTTCGTGTACGACGCGACCCTTCGAGTGCCCTGGGTCATGGCGGGGCCGCGCATCTCCGCGGGTCGCGTGCCCCAGACAGTCGCCCGATCCATCGACGTGTTGCCGACGCTCGCCGACTATGCCGGGCTTCCCCAGCGCAGCGACGTCGAGGGGCGCTCTCTCCGGCCCGCCGCCGAGGGGCACGAGATGGGGGATGCGCCGACGTACGCCGAGTCGCTCTACCCCGAGCTGGAGCTGGGGTGGGCCCCGCTGCACGCCTGGCGGACGAGGGACTTCAAATTCATCAGGGCTCCGCACCCCGAGTTGTACGACCTGGAGAAGGATGCCTCGGAGACGACGAATCGCGTCGGGGAGCAGCGGGCGCGCGTAGAAGATCTGGACCGCACACTCGAAGCGGCGCTGCGTCATCCGACGCCCTCGGCCGCAGCACCAACGGTCGATGCCGAGACCGCAGAGCGGCTGCGCGCGCTCGGCTACGCGAGTGGAGGCCGCGCCTCGCGCCCCCGCAGTACCGTGCTCCGCGATCCCAAGGACGGTGTACGTTTTCTGCCGCAGCTCAATCGCGGGATGTCCGCGGCGCGGGCGGAGCCCGAGCTCGCCATCCGCGAGCTGACCGCGGTGCTCAAAGAAGACCCTGGCTTGTTCATGGCCAGGCGTACTCGCGCCGTGGCCTACGCCGCCGCCGGACGCCACGAGCTCGCCATCGCGGACCTGCGCCTGCTCGACAAAGAAGGACAGCTGACGCCTGAAGACGCGGTCGTGCTCGGAGACAACCTGCGGTCCGCAGGCCGGCTGGAGGAAGCGATCCTCATCCTCGAACGCGCCGGACGCGAGAACCCGACGTTTCCGCAGCCCTTGATTTCCCTGGCCGAGGTCCGCATCCAGGAACGCAAATACGATGAAGCCGCCGCGGCGTGCGAGCGGGTCCTGAAGCTCGTCCCCGATCACATCGAAGCCCTCCGTCGGTTGGGCGATCTGGCTCTGCTCAAAACCGATCTCAACACGGCGGCGGCCCGCTACGCTCGCATCCTGGAGCTCGACGCTGGCGATGTGACGGCCATGACGAAGCTCGGCGTGGTCCGCATGCGGAGCGGGCGCGCGGACGAGGGGTTGCGCCTTTTCCGCCAGGCCATCGAGCACGAACCCAGGAACGGTGAAGCCCTGTTGTACCTCGCGGGCGCCCTGGCATCCGGAGGACGTCCCGCTGAAGCCCTACCCTACTTCGAGCGAGCGCTCGAGGCCGACCCGTCCTCGACAATGGCGTTGAACGGGTTGGGTCTGACGCGCCTCGCGGTCGGGGATAGAGCGGGAGCGGCCGCCGCCTTCCGCGAGTCGCTGCGGCTCGATCCGAAGCAGGCCGACATCGCCCGCACGCTTGCCGAGGTGCGCCGGGGCGGCGCGTCCGACTGAAGCAACGTACGCCTCTACCGGCCGACAAGAATCAGAACGCCCGCGAGTAACGCCAGAACGGCCATCAGTGGAGCCGGCAGCGCGAGTGCGATCATCCCCGCGAGCCCATAAAGAATCAGCCAAATCGCGAGAAGCAGCATTCCTGCGTTTCGTTGGAAGGTGACTGCCATTCTGTCCTCCTGTGCCGCTTGAAGGTGTCGCGTGTCAACCGCCGCAGGGTGCTCGAAGCGCGTGATAGGCGAAGATGATGACGAGCGCGTCGCGTTCCCTTCAGTTTGATCGCGGTGATGGCTGCAACGGCGGTGTGATGAGTTCTGCGAGGCCGAGACATCCGAGCCAACTCATGACGGACGACAGCATACACGTTGATCCGACGCGGCGCACCTGCCGGCAGGAAGGTTCGCCAGCCAGGTTTCGCGGCGATGAGGCCGTCGGCGTTCGTCTAGTGCAATACGCGAATTGCCACTGGGCGATTTAGAGTTCGGTGTGGGCTGGCCAGCGCGAAAAGTGCCTCCAGCGCGCTCGACGACTTTGCTCAAGCCCAGACATCGGCAGCCTTTGGCAATTATCGTGGCTTTCCGGTAGTACGTCAGGTGGGAATTGGCGTATTCTCGCGGAAAGAACTGGCGCCCCTCAAGACGCTGGAACCTCGTGAGCTTCGTAGGGCCGGGAGGTCGGGAATCGCGCGGCCTCGTTGACCTAACGAGCGAAGCCTTTGGCTCCTGCGGAAGATTGACCGCAAATGAATCCCATCCCTCCCGAGCGATGGCAACGAGTCAAGGACATCCTTCAGTCCACTCTCGAGCACGACCCTGCCGACCAGCCGGGCTTCATCGCGGCGGCGTGTTCGGGCGACGACGCGCTCCGACGCGAGGTGGAATCGCTGCTCGCCTCTCAATCTCGAGAGCAGGGATTGATCGAGACCTGCGCCGCAGACGTTGCGGTGCGGCTGCTCGAGGATGAACCTTCATCGCTGGAGGGACGAAGGATAGGCGTCTACAAAATCGTCCGCGAGATCGGCCGTGGTGGGATGGGCACGGTGTATCTGGCCGACCGTGACGATGAACAGTATCGGCACCAGGTCGCCATCAAGCTCGTGAGTCGCGGGATGGATAGCGAACTGGTGATCCGCCGTTTCAAGAACGAGCGACAGATTCTCGCGAATCTGACACACCCCAACATTGCAGGACTGCTCGACGGCGGAACCACGGAAGACGGTCTCCCATATTTCGTCATGGAGTATGTGTCCGGTACTCCCATCGACGTCTATTGCGACACTCTTCAACTCAGCATCGTCGAGCGTCTGAAGCTCTTTCTAACCGTGTGCACGGCGGTGCAGTATGCGCACAGAAACCTGATCGTTCACCGCGATTTGAAACCGAGCAACATCCTGGTGACAGGAGACGGTACCCCGAAGCTCCTCGACTTCGGGATAGCCAAGCTCCTCGACGTCGACCAGTCTTCTGATCTGACCGAACTGACACTGGCGGGTCGCCCGATGACGCCAGAGTACGCGAGCCCTGAACAAGCTAGAGGCGACGCGGTCACGATCGCGAGCGATGTGTACTCGCTGGGTGTGGTGCTGTACGAGCTGTTAACGGGGTGCCCGCCGTACCGGTTCAGAAGCAGACTCCCGCATGAAGTCACTCGGGTGATCTGTGAAGAGCAACCGGCGAAGCCGAGCACCGCCCTCAGCCGTGCTACCGACGGCGCGCGGGTGGCTGGCGTGGCTTCGCCGATACCATCCACTGCGCATGGAATCAGCCGGAAGCGCGGGGTCGAGCCCAACAAGTTGAAGCGCCAACTCCAGGGTGACCTCGACAACCTCGTGCTGATGGCGATGCGCAAGGAACCGGAGCGGCGGTACGCTTCGGTCGAACAGGTCTCAGAGGATATCCGGCGTTATCTCGAGCGCCAACCGTTACGAGCGCGGCGCGACACTTTCCCATACCGCTCGGGAAAGTTCGTTCAACGGAACCTGCTCGCGGTGGCGGCAGGCACGCTGATCATGTGTATCCTGATTGGCGGGATTGTGACCACGACTCGTGCGGCTCGTCGCGCAGAGCACAGGTTCAACGACGTGCGGACGTTGGCCAACTCGTTCATGTTCGAGTTTCACGACGCGATCAAGGACCTTCAAGGAGCGACGCCGGCGCGTGAACTGGTCGTACGACGCGCTCTCCAGTATCTCGACAGCCTGTCACAGGAAGCGAAGGGGGACCGGTCGTTGCAGCTGGAACTGGCGGCCGCATACGTCAAGATCGGCGATGTTCAGGGCAATCACAATTTCTCCAACCTGGGCGATACAGCAGGTGCGACTGCAAGTTACCGCAAGGCGGTAGAGATTCTGGAAGCATCGGTTGCGGCGGATCCAGCCGCCGTGCCGGCCCGGCGGGATTTGGCCGTCAGTTACATCAAGCTTGGGGACATGGCTTTGCAAACCGGCGATGCTGCCGCGGCGCTATCCATCTACCGCAAGGCTCTGGGAGCGTCCGAGACGTTGTACGCCGCTGACCCGACGAACGCGGACGCGCGCCGCACCACCGCGCTCAGCCACCACAAAGTCGGTAATGCGCTGTCGGCTACAGGAGATGTGGCGGGCTCTCTCGAACGCCACCGGAGCGCGCTAGCGCTTCGGGAGGCGCTTCTCAAGGAGATGCCCGCCGACGTCAGGGCGCAACGCGAGGTGGCCATCAGTCATGCACGTATCAGTAGATTGCTCCGGGACCGGGGCGACCTTACAGGCGCCCTGGAACACGCACGCAAGGGCATGACGCTCTCCGAGCAGCTTGCGGCGGCCCGACCCGATAACGCGGAGGCGCGGCGCGACGTAGGGATTGACTATCAGGACATGGGCCTGATCCAGATGAAGATGGGCGATCTCGCAGGAGCGCTCGAGCACTTCCGCAAGAGTCTGGCGATCGACGAGGCGGCTGCTGCGGCGGATCCCCGGAATGCCGGTGCGCGGCGGGATGTGGCCTTCGGCCATTCTCAGGTCGGCGATGTCCTCTCTCAGCTCGACGACTACGCGGGCGCGGGCGAGAGCTACCGGAAATCTGTCGCAATTCTAGACGCGTTGTCCGCAGCGGATCCAAGCAATGCCGAACTTCCCTCCGAGGCCGCCGCCGTGTACAGCGTCCTCGGCGACGTTCTGCTAAAAGCGGGCGACACCATGGGTGCCGCTCAGAACTACCGCAACGCACTGTCGATCCGGGAGGCTGCGGCCCGGGTTACCGGAGCCAGCGAGGTGACACACGCAACGGTCGCCGAGTCACTCGCGCAGCTCGGGGCGTTGTATTCGTCGTTGGGGTCGAACCAGAGCCTCCCGGCTTTTGCACGCCGCGATCACTGGCGCGCAGCCAAATCCTGGTACCAACGGAGCCTGGACGCTGTTCTGGCCATACGCAAACGTACAACCACGCCGCCCGAGAACGCGCCGGCGGTAGAGGAAATCAGACGGCGCCTCGACGCGTGCGACACCGCCCTCGTGAGCCTCTCTAAAACGGCAATGGACCCCAAGAGCTTTCCTGCGACCGAGAAGGCGACGCGGCGTCCGCCAATTCTTGTCTGCCTCGTGTATCTGTCACCGCGGGAGCGGAGTGAGGCATGGCGATCGATTCGTTCAATGTTGAGCTGATCGACGACGAGCTGGAGAACTCCACGATCAATCGGTACCTGTCGGCTCTGCAGGAGCTGCTTGGTCACGCAATCCACGTGATCGAAGGTGTTCGGAAAGACTAGGGTTTTGAGGGACTGTGGTGCCGGAGGTGGGAATCGAACCCACACGGGAGTGAACCCCACGGGATTTTGAGTCGATTCTAGTACGCGGACACGAAGCGACAGGCGCGAACTGTCGAACGATTTCACGGGTGACCTGCGGGATCGTTCGACGTTTCGCGCGTTAATTTCCTGCCTGAAGGGCCCGCGATCTGGCCCGCTACGCCTTAGGAGGGCTCCTCTCGACGGCTTGCACGCAATCGCGTCATCAGACTGTCGCCAAGCTTCGTCAGCCGCCAGTACGTTGTAGTGTCCCGAACACTCCGCGGCTTCACACTGTCCCCGGTAGCGCCAACACTCAAACGGGCGTCGCTGCACTATCTGACGAAGTGACGACCGGGGCTTCGTGATGCCGATCACCGCTCTGATCACCGTCTGAGCGCCAGCTTCGTCGCGACGATCATCCTGTTCGAGGTCGCCGAACGTGCCACTTACTGGCCAGGGCCATCGGCAGCGCGCGCGTCATTACGCAGCTGCGTGATGAACTCGCGTGTGAGTGCAGCAGTGAGCGCGTTCCTTCGCACCTGCCTTCTTGGTCGCAGGCGCGAGCTTCACGAATTCCTCGAGCAGCTTGCGCAGTTCCGCCTGTTTCAGCGTCGGCGCGAATGCGAGGCGCCCACGAATGGCCCACGTGATGAGCGCACGGGATTGTTGATCCGCTTTCGGTGGCGCGACCGATCGCGAGTGAGCACGATCGAAAATGACGGCCTCAAATTGCGCGGCTGTTCGGTTCTCCGTTCGTGAACTCCCCTCCGCAACGTCATGACACACGCGTGACACATACTGCCGCTCGAAGGGCTGCAACTCGGATGCGGCCATGACCCCGGACGTCCGCTCACGGCGAATCAGTGTGCAGGAGAATTGGTACCCTCTCTTGCGGCGTGAGCTCGGGCCGGACCGAGTTGCGTCTCCGATGGGCCAAACCGAGCGCTCCTCCCTAACCCTCAGCGGCGGCTTCGGCCCGAAGTACAGCTTCGCCTCGTAGGCATTGTGCGCACGGCACCGGAGCTCCACGTTCTTGGCGACGGCAGCGCCACCTGACGCGTACGGCACTACGTGGTGGAATTCGAGCAAGCCGGTTTCGGTGCATCGCCCGCTTGTTCCGATGAACGCGCATCGCCCGCTGTCCCGCGCCCAGACGGCGCGTCGCACCGCCGCTGGGACATGGCGCGATCCGACGACTGGTGTGCGGTGCGTGCGGGGACGCGCCGTCGCGGCGAGCTTTTGCTTCTCCAGTTCGCCAATCAGCAGCGTCAGCGCCAAATCGAGGATTGCCGCTGGATCGCCGTTGGGAATCTTGTGCCGCAGCAAGTCCTGCGCGCGGCGCAGCTTCTCGCATGTCTCGCGGGACACGGTGAATTGCACCTTGTATCGCTCCGGCGTGAGCGGACTCACCACGGCAGGGCGCTTTGGCGCATGCGGACGCGTGGTAGCTGAACACTCGATGGGTGGAGGGTCGGCCGGCACGACCCGATCGACTCTGTCCTCAGCATGCGGAGTCTCGGAAGGCTTCGGTGTCGGGAGCTTCCGGATCGTGGGCGGTACTTCGGGCTTGGGCCGCAGACGCGCGATCTCGGACTCCACCTCGCGCTTGCTCTTGTGGCGAGCGGTCTCGAGCAGCTCGCGATGATTCTCCGCCGTCAGCACCGACGCCAGCAGTCCGACGGTCGTCAGGGTGATCGAGCCGTCCGCGAGCAGGTCCAGAATCAGCGGGAACTTGCGTGTCGCGCGAGCGGCCTCGATGCGGCCGTACGCTGCGTGCTCCGACTGATGGAGCACCTGCGTGCAGTACGTGAAGAGCGACGAGCAGCCGGCCCCGAGATGGAGCCGCCGCGTGTCCAGCTCCATCAGCGACGCGATCAGGTGAGCCGTCGCCCGGCGTTCGTCCGAAGCCAGCCGCATGACGTGCGTCAGTAACTCGGTGTCTGACAGGCGCGCGAGACAGACAAGTGTGTTCGTCATGCCTCCGTTATAGCATCTCAGTTTCTGCGGCTGGAGGATGGCGCGCGTGAGGCGATCGGTTGCGGAACCACTCTGCGACACCTCGCCGCGTGCGAACATCGCGCCTGCGCGAACCTGATGCGTCTGGGGCACTGTGTACGGGCGATCGCCCGCGGTTTCAGCGTGACTTACCAAAACCTGTCAAGGCTTTTCTTTCAACGAGCACCATATCGCGCAGCGCACGCGCGGCATGCAGACACCTGACAGGTCCGTTTTGAGGTGTGATTGTAGACCTGCGGCGGGATGAAACTGGGGTTTAATGCTCAAGGCGTCCGGGAAGCCTCTCGTGCGCCCGCCTTTGCCGCAGCGCCCATGAGACGGATTCTCCTCGCAGTCGTCGTCGTATGTCTGTGTCACCCGCCTCGGGTCGCGACGCAACCGGCGTCGCTGGTGTTCTCGCACGTCAACCTCATCGACGGCAACGGCGGCCCGGTGCAGCGCGACATGAGCGTTGTTGTTTCCGGCGGACGCATCTCCGCGATCCGCCGCGCAGAGAAGGCGTCGCCCTCGCCGACGGCGCAGGTGATCGACGCGACGGGCAAGTACCTGATTCCCGGTCTCTGGGACATGCACGTTCATTGGTACGACGCCAGGCTCCTGACCCTGTTCGTCGCCAACGGCGTCACAGGCGTTCGGCAGATGTGGGGCATGCCCCTGCACATCGGCTGGCGGGATCGAGTCGCGAAGGGAGAGCTCGTCGGTCCACGGTTCGCCATCGCCAGCGCGATCGTCGATGGTCCGAACCCCGTCTGGCGCGGATCGCTGGTGGTGGCCGATGAAAATTCGGCGCGCCAGGCCGTCCAGAGATTCCAGCGGGACGGCTACGATTTCGTGAAGGTCTACAACCGGTTGCCGCGTGATGCGTACTTCGCTCTGGCGAACGAGGCGAAGCTCCGCGGCCTACCCTTCGCGGGGCATGTGCCGATGGCGATCAGCGCAGCCGAAGCGTCTGACGCGGGACAGCGGAGCATCGAGCACCTCGACGGGATCCTCTTCGGAGCGTCTGCCATCGGTGACGAGCTCCGGAGGAAGAACGCGGGGGTCTCCACAGGCGGCGAGGCGAGCCTCGGAATCGATCCGGCGAGACGTGCGGCGCGGCGCGAACTGCGCGAGAAGGCGCTGGCAACCTATGAGCCTCCCAGGGCGGCGGCGCTGTTCGCCCGGCTTGCCGCAAACGGCACGTGGCAGTGTCCGACGCTGACGGTGCTCCGTTCGATCGCATCGCTCGACGATCCCGCGTTTACAAGCGACCCCCGGCTGAAGTACATGCCACGACAGATTCGAGATTCATGGAATCCCGCGACTGACCCTCGTCTCGCAACCAAAACACCGGCGGACTACGTGCAGGACCGACGCGTGTACAGCAAGCACCTCGAGGTCGTGGGAGGCATGCGCCGCGCCGGTGTGAAGTTCCTGGCGGGCACCGACGTGCTGAACCCGTTCGCGTTTCCCGGATTCAGTCTGCATGACGAGCTGGCCCTGCTGGTGGAAGCGGGATTTACACCCATGGAGGCCCTGCAGGCGGCCACGATCAATCCAGCGTTGTACCTTGGCCAGAGCAAGTCACTGGGCACGATCGAAACGGGCAAGACCGCGGATCTCGTTCTGCTCGACGCGAACCCGCTCGACGATATCGCGAATACGAAGCGAATCGCGGCCGTCGTCATGGCGGGACGACAGTGGGAGCGTGCCGCGCTCGATGCCATGCTGGATCAGGCCGAGAAGACGGCAGCCGCGAAGTAGCCCGGCCGTCGTTCAAGGTGTTCGTGCTGGCGGCAGCCCTCGTCACTCAGACGGTCAATTGCCAGACGTCGGACCTTTCGACCGGTCGGAGGTCGCTGGCTGTCGAGACGAGTCTGGCTCGCCGAGCCGAAGCTCGCCGAAGGAAGCGTTGCTGGCTCGCCTAGCCGAAGCTCGCCGAAGGCGAGCGGAGGCTGGTGCCGGAGGTGGGAATCGAACCCACACGGGGAGTGAACCCCACGGGATTTTGAGTTTCACCACAGTCAGACGCCGCTGTCGGATCGTTTGGGCTGGAGTCGCGCGCAGCCCCGTCAACACGCTCACTCGTCACACGCGCCGACACGATCCCACTTCATCGACCAGCGTCCGTCTCGCGAGCGCGTGGTCAATCTGTCCAGTGTTCGTCAAGCATCAGCGGCTACTGATCCTGCCGGCGCCTCCAGCCGCGTCGGGCGTCCGCGCGTGGCGGTCAGCCCGCACCGCGCGTCGATCGCCTCACCCCGGGCCGTCTGCACAGCGCTGCAGCCCTTCTCGCGTCGTCTCTTCGAAGTCGCGTCAACCTGCGGCCGCACCAGCGCGCCGCGTTCACGGAGGTAGTCAGATGACCCTGCACCGTCAGCACGCCGACCGCAAGGAACAATTCCGTCAGGCCAGCGAAGCCTATCTGTTGCGCCAATCAACGGGCGCGTCCGACGCCGAGCTAGCCGAAGCTACCGCCTGGATGCAGAAGGACTCCAAGGCGCTCGTCGATTGGGAAGCTGAGCACGCCGACTTCCTGAACCGGAACCGCACCTAGCTGCCGTTCCCCACCTTTCACGGCTGGTGCAGTCCGCCGGGCTGCATCAGCTCCCGCCCCCTCACCCTCCACACGATCCCGCAGCCTTCGTCAGCGCTGACACCAAACGCGACGCATCGACAAGCGACAGCCACAGCCGGCGGCCCCCCCCGGGGAGGATCGCCGAATTTGGATCCCCCAGCAGCGCCGTAGCGGGCGTGTGGGTCACTCGCTCGGTTATCTACTAAAATATTAGTACTAATGATATACTTACTGCTATCAGATGTCGCGATGATGCAATCAACCCAGACACCGACCGCCCCTGCTGCACTCGCTCCGCTCACAGCTTCGTGCGCCAACGCTCGTCGCCCCGCGACGTTGCAGTCGATACTAGCAGGCCGATGAAAAAGTAACTCGCGACAGCACATCTATGTTCATGAGCATGTCCCCATGCCGGCCCATCGGTCAGCCGGTCCGCGAGACTCGGGGTTCACGCCGGCCTCGCCAGCAGC
>Ga0184612_10000413_pt1 | contig 19856 bp, 15 predicted proteins | sample PLM3_60_coex_FD_133163 | JGI IMG/M metagenome (GOLD analysis project Ga0184612, IMG submission 133163) | Groundwater sediment microbial communities from an aquifer in East River, Colorado, USA - PLM3_60_coex | ecosystem: Environmental > Terrestrial > Soil > Riparian zone | place: USA: East... | reverse complement strand
GTCGGTGAGAGCGGCAGAGACGTGTTGGCCTTTCTCCGCATCCGAGACAGTATGCTTCGGTCGGTCCGCCCGCTTATCGGACAGGGGAAGGGAGGGCAAGGAAAGCATCTGCACCGATCGCCTCCTTCTCTCGCTCCCGCTGCGAAGCAGGGATTGGGGCAATTTTCCGCCTCGAACCATCCGTAGCGCCTCCTGCAGTACACATTTCCCGGAATATTAGGAGTGCAATGCATTGGAAACCTCCGCGGCTCCTCGTCCCGAAGAGAGCCAGCCAATCGCGGGAAACCGGCAGCCTAGGGTTGGTGCGGGCGGAGACCAAATAAAATCTTAACCCGAACAGGCACGCCCGTGTCGTGAAGCCCGGTTAGCCCCGGTTAGATGTTGTAATCCAGAATTGGCCGATCGGGCGCATCGACCTGATATCGCTCGCCCGGGCGCCGGCATCGTGGGATTCCATCGTGGGCCACTGGGCTTTGGCGTCAGGCCCGGCGCCGAAGTTCACCCGTCGAGGAGGTGTTTTGCGCGCTTCAGGTCAGAGGTGTCGAATCCCTCTGTGAAACGGTCGTACACGGTTCGCAGCAACTGGTGCGCTTCGCGCGGCCGACCCTGTGACCGTTCAAGCCGCGCCAGCGACAGTGTCGCCCGCAATTCCCAGGACAGGGCGCCCTGAGCGCGGGCGCGATCGAGCGAGCGCAAGAAGCACTCCCTGGCAAGCTCGAGATTGGGCGCATCCTGGAGCAGCAGGAGCTCGCCCCTGATGCGAAGCAACTCCGGAACGATCGAGAATACCTGATCGCGTTCCGCCCGATCGAGCTCCTCCTCGATGATCGCCGAGATTTCGTGACCATTTCCTGCTTTTAGCAACGCCTCCGCGAGGTCGCTGCTGCTGAGCAGTATATGCCATCCGGATGCGCGCCAGCGCTGGACGGCGAGGCGGAGCTGTTCGGGGCCAGGGTTCCCATGCCCTCTCCGTAACGTAATGACTTCCTGCGCAGCCTTGCCCCAGGCATGGAAATCCTCCATCGCATACCTCCGGGCGGTGCTGACGAGTTCCGCTGCCAATCGTTCTGCCATGTCCAAGTCCCCCATCTGCAGAGCGAGTGCGCATCCTCCGAAGGCGAACGCGGAGCACATCGATTGCGGATGCTGCAGTCGCCTGGCTTCCTCGATAGACTCTTCGAGGGCATTCATGGCGCGGTCGGGATAGCCCTGAATCCAGAGGATGCGGGCCAGAAGGTACCGAGCCACGATGTACAGATCCCATCCGGCGCGGTGAAGGAAATGGCGCCGCGAACCGGCGGTCAGCTCCTGCAGCAAACATTCGAGGCGCCGGCGCGCGGACTCGTGCTCGCCGGTCCAGGTCAGCGCAATGCTGCGCATCGACTCTGCCGTCACAGAATAGACGGGATTTGCCAGTGAGCCGGCAATCGCTTCGGCACGATGACAGAGCGCCAGCGCGGCCGGCACCTCGCCCATACGCATGTGATAGATCCATAAGGTGTGGAGGATGCGCAGCTGACAGTCAGCGTCGCGAAACTCTTCCGCGAGCTCGAGCGCCCGGGTCATGGCGGCATATGCCTCGGAGACTCCGTTCCTGACGAGCTGAAATGACATCCCGAGCGCCGCCTGAATCATCATTTCCTGCCGCGTGCCGCGCAAGCCCGTCTCATCGAGGTTCTGAAGTGCCCTCTCCGCCCAGGCGTGCCACTCACCCATCAGCGACCTCAAGAGCCATAGCGGTACCGACGCGGCTGCGAGGCCTATGCCGAGCGCCCGATCGCCCTGTGGCGCGAACGCCCACGCCAGTGCGGCGCGCAGGTTGTCTATTTCGAGGGCAAGGGCGTCGGAAGCTTTGTCGAACTCGGCATCGACGCGCGAAACGGCGTCGAACAGCTTCAGGACGTACGCGGCATGACGCTGCGCAAGCGTGTCGAGTTCGCCGTATTTCTTCGCCTTCTCGATGGCGTAGGCGCGCGTCGTCGCCAGAAGTCGAAAGCGCGGCTCCGGGGAGCCGCCGTCCGTCGCAAGCAGGGACTTCATCGCTAGTTCCAGCACAAGCTCGACGACCTCCTCTTCGCCACGGTCGGCATCGCTGACCACTGCGGCGGCCGCGGGGAGTGTGAATCCACCGGCAAAGACGGCCAGCCGGGACAGGACGGTCTGTTCGGGCGGGGTAAGCAGGGAGTAGCTCCAATCCAGCGTGGCGCGCATGGTCCTGTGGCGGGGTAGCGCCTCGCGGCGTCCACCCACGAGGACCTGCAGGCCCTGCTCCAGCCTGGCTGCAACTCCCCGGACGCCGAGTACATCTACGCGAGCAGCTGCGAGTTCGATCGCAAGGGGAATTCCGTCGAGCTTCCGGCAGATTTCGCCGACCAGGGGCGCATCGTCGTCCCGCAACTCGAACCCGTCGTCGCTTGCCGCTGCTCGAGAGACAAACAACTGGACAGCCGGGAACTGCAGCGCCTGGGAAGAGGTGAGGCTGTCCGATGCGCGCGGGCTCTCGAGGGATCCCAGGTGATAGATGTGCTCACCTTCGACACGCAGTGGTTCGCGACTGGTTGCAAGGATGTGCACGCCCGACGACGCCTGCATAATCGCGACCACCAGACGCGCGACGGCGTTGATCAAATGCGAGCAGTCATCGAACACGAGGAGCATGCGCGTAGAGCCTAGAACCGCGACCAAGCTCTTGAGGGGATCTTCCGGATTGAGGTTGCTGTTAACGGCGGCAGCAACCGCGCCGACCAGAAGAGCCGGGTCGTTCAGCAGCGCGATGTCGACGCTCCAGACACCATCAGCATAGGCTCCGACCAAGCGCTCGGCCGTGGCCATCGCGACTGAACTCTTGCCGATCCCACCCGGTCCGACAATGGTGATCAGCCGTTTTGTGGCCAGCTGGCTCTCCAGCTTGGCCACGAGATAATCGCGTCCGATCAGCGGCGTGAGGCGAGCCGGCAGGTTGTGCATCGTTGTCGGGGGGTTCGCGTGCGCGGACGACGGAGCGGCGGCGCCGGCGATGACGTCCGAGACGAACCGATAACCTCGCCCAGGGATCGTCTCCAGGTAACGGCGGCCTTCCTGCCCGTCTCGCAGCGCCCGCCGGAGGGCCGAAACCTGGAACTTCAGGTTTCCTTCAACGACGTGGGTGTTGGGCCACGCGCGAGAGATCAGATCATCCTTGCTGAGCAGTTCGCCCGGCCGTTCGACCAGAGTAATGAGGAGATCAAGGGCGCGGCTACCGATATGAACGGGCTTGCCTGCTTCGAGCAAGAGCCGCTGCCGGGGAAACAGACGGAACGGCCCAAACGATATCGATCGTTCGGCCGATGACGCAATTTGGCTGGCCACGATAGTCACCGAACCATTGTGTGGTTGTAATGATACTCACCGTCGCTCTGATTGACAGCGCAGTTTGACGCCTGGCGTGGCATGCGGTGTCTAGTCCAATACCAGTCTGGCAAAGCCAACGAGCCGAGAAAACCCGTCCGGCTTGTGAGCCGTGTACTCGGTCGCAGGGCACACAGTAGCAGAAGGTTCTGCTTAAGTAATCCCAGCATTCTCACCAGATCTAACCTAGCCTAACTCGACCTTACTTCTCTGTGGCGGAGGCTGCCTCCAAGATGAACGAGATGCATTTTGCAACCGCATGGAGGAGACGCAGGCGCACCTGTCGAACCAATCCCGCTCCGCCCCGCGTAGGGCGCGAGACAAATTCGACATGAATAATACGATCGGCGCTGGGCCGCGGCTCTTGATCCAAGTCAAGCGGGGCGCCTGGAAGTGAGCTCAAATCTCTGCCCATGAACTTCTGTCCTGCGGATAGGCGAGGCAGTTATGACAACCGTCGAAGTAACCAGGGACAAATCCACGGGGTCAACACCGAAGCTGGCGTCGACACCGAAGCTGACGCTCCTGCCCCTGACCGCGCTGGTCGTGGGGTCGATGATCGGCGGCGGCGTCTTCAACTTGCCTTCGGACATGTCGAAGGCTGCGTCGCCGGGGGCGATCCTCGTCAGTTGGCTCGTCACCGGCATCGGCATGTTGATGCTGGCGTTCGTCTACCAAGGTCTGGCGACTCGCAAGCCGGACCTCAATGCCGGCCCATATGCCTATGCGAAGGCCGGCTTCGGTTCGTTCGTGGGCTTCAACAGCGCCTGGGGATACTGGATCAGCGCGTTTCTCGGCAACGTGGCCTACGCGGTCGCGATATTCTCTGCCCTGTCGTACTTCTTCCCCTTCTTTGGTGACGGAAACAATCTTGCCTCCATCATCGGCGCCTCGATCTGCCTCTGGCTTATTCACGCTCTGGTGCTGAACGGCATCAAGCAGGCGGTGTTCGTGAACGTAATCACGACCATTGCCAAGCTCGTACCCATCTTCCTGTTCGTGCTGGTCGCAATTGTCGCCTTCAATTGGGACAAGTTCACGCTCGACTTCTGGGGCCAAGGCGATGCGCAAGGTCAGGGCGGCTTGGGCTCGCTCCTTGACCAGGTCAGCAGCACCATGCTCGTGACCCTGTGGGTGTTCATCGGCATCGAGGGTGCAAGCGTCTATTCCGCCAGAGCGGCAAAGCGGTCGGACGTCGGGCGAGCGACCGTACTGGGGTTCGTCGGGGCGCTTGGGATCTATGTCCTCGTATCGCTGTTGGCCACCGGCATCCTCAGCCAGCCGGAACTGGCCGGCTTGAAGGTGCCCTCAATGGCCGGCGTGTTCGAGCCTTTCGTCGGTCCATGGGGTGCCGCCCTGATCAACATCGGGCTCATGGTTTCGGTCGGCGGCGCATTCTTGTCCTGGACCTTGTTGTGCGCGGAGATCCCCTACACCTGCGGGCGCGACGGCACCTTCCCCAAGTGGTTCGCCGTCGAGAACGCCAAGGGGTCACCCGCGAACGCCCTATGGGCGACAAACATCCTCATTCAGCTGTTCCTCGTGCTGAGCCTCTTCTCGAAGAGCGCCTACCAGTTCTTCTATTTCATCGCGTCGGTGGCGATCCTGCCGCCCTACGTCTTCTCCGGCGCCTATGCGCTCAAGCTCGCGCTCACGGGCGAGGCCTATGCTGCCGGCGATCCGAGTCGTAACCGCGATATCGCCATCGGCGCGCTGGCGACCGCCTACGGACTTTGGCTCGTCTATGCGGCTGGACTTCAGTATCTGCTGATGTGCGCCGTTCTCTTTGCTCCGGGCATCGTGGTCTACGTCCAGGCTCGGCGCGAGCGGGGCCAGCGAGCCTTCACCGGCGTCGAAGTCGTGATCGCAGTTGTGATTGCAGCCTTCGCTGTGCTCGCCGCTTGGCTGATGTGGACCGGCCGCATAAGTCCGCTCTAGCCCAAAGCAGGCGCATGAAAGTGGAGCGACGTTCATGGAGGGAATGATGCATGGTTTCGGGGTGCATTCCGAGGTCGGAAAACTGCGAACGGTCATGGTCTGCCGGCCCGGCCTCGCGCATCAGCGGCTGACGCCGGGCAATTGCCACGATCTGCTGTTCGACGACGTCATCTGGGTCCAAGAGGCGCAGAAGGACCACTACGATTTCGTTCTGAAGATGCAGGAGCGCGGCGTCGAGGTGTTCGACCTCCACGACCTGCTCGCGCAAATGTTGGAGGTCAAAGAGGCCCGTAAGTTCATCCTGGACCGCCGGATCACGCACAACGCGGTCGGCGTTGGTACCGCCGAGTTCATGCGGCCATGGCTGGACGAGATGCCGCCGAGGAAGCTGGCCGAGCACTTGATCGGGGGCATCGCGGTTTGCGATCTGCCGGAAGGGGAAATCTCCATACGGCTCGCTGAGGCCTTTGGCGGTACCGAGTTTATCGTGCCGCCCATCCCCAACACGTTGTTTCAGCGCGACCCATCCTGCTGGATCTACAACGGCGTGACCTGCAACCCGATGTATTGGCCGGCCCGCAAACCCGAAACGCTCCTGCAGCGCGCGGTTTATAAGTTCCACCCCCTGTTTAAGGAGGGTGACTTCAAGATCTGGTGGGGTGATTCGGATGAGGAATTTGCAAACGCAACAATGGAGGGCGGTGACGTTATGCCCATCGGCAAGGGCATTGTGCTCATCGGCTTGGGCGAGCGGACGTCACGCCAGGCGGTCTTCCAGGTGTCCCAGGCGCTGTTCAGGAACAAGGCTGCGACACGGGTCATTGCCTGCCTCATGCCGAAGAGCCGCGCGGCCATGCACCTCGACACGGTCTTTAGCTTCTGCGACCGGGATGTCGTCACGATTTTCCGCGACGTCGTCGATCGCATCGATTGTCACAGCGTCTATCCTATCGATGATGCCGGTGGGTTCGAGATTCGCAAAGACGCCAAGCCGCTTCTGGAGGTGGTCCGCGACGCCCTCGGCCTGAACAAGCTCCGCGTCCTCGAGACCGGGGGCGACGCGTACCAGGCAGAGCGAGAGCAATGGGATGACGGCAACAACGTCCTGGCGATCGCACCTGGCGTCGTCGTCGCCTACGACCGCAACCTGTACACAAACACTCTCCTCAGAAAGGAAGGGATCGAAGTGATCACGATCCGCGGCTCCGAGTTGGGGCGGGGCCGCGGCGGCGGCCATTGCATGACCTGCCCGATCTGGCGAGAGCCGGCCTACTGATGGCGCAATCGTTGAAACCGCGCACCAAGGGAGCCACATTATGAGCTTCAATCTCCGCAACCGCTCGCTTCTTACGGTCCAGGACTACACGCAGCGCGAATTCCGTTATCTGCTCGACCTTGCCCGCGATCTCAAGCGCGCAAAATACGCGCGGACGGAGCAGGAGCACCTCGAGGGCAAGGAAATCTGTCTGATTTTCGAGAAGACCTCGACCCGGACCCGTTGCGCATTCGAAGTCGCATGCCACGATCAGGGGGCGACGGTCACCTATCTGGATCCGGCGGGCTCGCAGATCGGCCACAAGGAATCGTTCAAAGACACGGCCCGTGTGCTCGGACGCATGTATGATGCCATCGAGTATCGCGGCGCCTCGCAGGAGGGGGTCGAGCAGCTCGCGAAGTATGCCGGCGTGCCCGTCTACAACGGCCTTACCGACGAGTATCACCCCACGCAGATGCTTGCTGACGTCATGACGATGCGGGAGCACAGCGATAAACCCATCGCCGAAATCAAGTACGCGTATGTCGGCGATACCCGGTCGAACATGGGCCATTCCCTGATGATCGTCGGCTGCCTCATGGGCATGGACGTCCGCATCTGCGGCCCAAAGAAGTTGTGGCCGTCGGACGAGTACCAGAAGATCGCACGCGACCTGGAGTCGAAGAGTGGTGCGAAGCTCACCATCACCGATCACCCGAAGGTAGCTGTGAAGGGCGTGGACTTCATTCACACGGACGTCTGGGTCTCCATGGGTGAGCCGAAGGAGGTGTGGAAGGAGCGGATCGCGCTGCTGACTCCCTATCAGGTCAATGCGGAGCTGATGAAGGCGAGTGGCAATCCGCATGTGCGGTTCATGCACTGCCTACCTGCATTCCACGATACCGAGACGACCGTGGGGAAGCAAATCGCGGAAACCTACGGCGTCAGCAACGGCCTCGAGGTCACCAACGACGTCTTCGAGTCGGAGGCGAATGTTGCATTCGAGCAGGCCGAAAATCGTTTGCATTCCATCAAGGCGCTGCTGGTCGCGACGCTCGGAGACTGAAACATGCGCGTAGTCGTCGCCCTCGGTGGCAACGCCCTGCTGAAGCGGGGCGAGCCGATGACCGCAGGGGTGCAGCGGAAGAACATCAAGGTCGCTGCGCAAGCAATGGCCCCGGTCGCGCGAAGCCATCAACTCGTCATCAGTCACGGCAACGGACCTCAGGTCGGATTGCTTGCCCTCCAAGGGGCTGCCTACAAGCCCGACGAGGCATACCCGCTGGATATACTCGGAGCCGAAACAGAGGGCATGATCGGCTACATGATCGAGCAGGAGCTCGGCAATCTCCTGCCCTTCGAGGTACCCTTCGCCACCTTGCTCACCATGGTCGAGGTCGATGCTGCCGACCCAGGATTCAAGAATCCGACAAAATTCGTAGGCCCGGTGTACGAGAAAGCGGAGGCCGACCGAATAGCGGCTGAGAAGGGTTGGATGTTCAAGCAAGACGGCGCCAAGTGGCGCCGTGTCGTCCCCTCGCCGGCGCCTCAGCGCATCTTCGAGATCAGACCGATCAAATGGCTGCTCGACCACGGTACGATCGTAATCTGTGCCGGCGGCAGCGGTATTCCGACAATGTACGAGCCTGGAGCCGATCGCAAGCTCATGGGCGTCGAGGCAGTGATCGACAAGGACCTATGCTCGGAGCTCCTCGCGCGCGAACTCGACGCCGACCTTCTGGTCATGGCGACCGATGCGGAGGCGGTCTTTGTCGGATGGGGGACGCCCGAGGCGAAAGCAATTCACCAAGCGAGCCCGGCCGCGATGGGCCGTTACAGCTTCCCCGCCGGCTCCATGGGACCGAAGGTTGAGGCCGCCTGCCGGTTTGCGATGACCACCGGACGCACCGCAGCGATCGGCGCGCTCGCCGACATTCCGGCCATCGTCCAGGGCCGCAAAGGCACGCTCATCGACAAAAAGTTCGAGAACATGACTTCGCACGGATAAAGCATCGCGTTTCCACAAGACAGAGAGTGATGGGGGCAAACATGAGGCAAGCTCTTCTCAGTTCAACTGCACTCGTCGTAGGTTTCGTGGTTGCCGAGGCACAGGCGGCCGACGGCGTCAAGCTCAGCATAGGAGGTTGGTATCACGCAGCGGCAGGCGGCATTGCCGGGGAGGACTTCAGCGCTTCCTCTGGAGTCGATGAGCAGGATCTGCGGGACTACGACTTCAAGCAGAATGTTGGTGTTGCCTTCACCGGCGAGACGACGCTCGACAATGGCCTCGTTGTCGGCGCGTACGTCGAGCTGAGAGGACAGACCCACGACGACCAGATCCGAAAGGTTTACGCCTATTTCAGCGACGACTGGGGCAAGCTCCAGTTAGGCGATCAGGATGGTGCGCTGGCTGCGATGTGCTACCTCGTGCCATCCGCTTCCTCAGTATTCGGTGCCGACAGTCCGGCGGTATACGGATTCAATTTCTCCAATGCCGGGGTTGCCGGCTACGCCGCAACGAACGGGACTTGTTACGGTGTGGACAGTTACAGCACGCAGCTGGTGTATTTCAGCCCGGATTTCTCGGGGTTCAGCTTTGCATTCTCCTTTACGCCCGATCAGACCGAGGACACGAGAAACACCGTCGCCGGAGCCGGCACCCGACCCAGCAACGATGTCGGTCAGAATTCCGAAAACCTCTCGATGGCGGCAATCTACACGCACGATTTCAATGGCGTAACGCTGACGCTCGGCGGGGCGCATACCTTCAGTTTCGACAAGGAAGTGAACCCGAACAGCACGAACGAGGCTCAGGACTCAAACGCCTATCTCCGGGTGGCGTATGCCGGATTCACGGTCGGCGCCGCCGGCGAATACAGACAAAACTTCGGCGACGATGGTGCCGATCAGCTCGTGTACGGCGCCGGTGTCACTTATGAGTGGGATGCATGGACTGTCGGACTCGGCTGGACGCGCGGCGATTACGAAAAGGCAGTTGGTGCAAACGGCGTTGGCCCATTCAATGCTGTTCACGACGACATCGCACTCACTGCCTCCTACAAACTTGGGCCGGGCATTACGCTGGATGGTCTGCTCGAGTATTCCCGCTACAAGAGCAACGACTCCGCCGGCCCGGACTACCAGGGGATTGGAGTCGGGATCGGCACTGCGATCGCCTTCTGAAGCCATGCTGCTGGCGAAGATCGCTCGGGGTTTGTGCTAATCGCTATCGCACCGCTCTACGAAGCGGGTCGGAGCGGCGGGCAGGAGCGGAAGGCGGCAAAGGCCGCGCTTGTTGACCGCGACGATCAGTCCGACCACACACAAAACGGAGGAGCAGCTATGACGACCCATGCCAAGCACAGGCAGCCGGAAAGAGGAACGGCGCGGACAAACGTCTCAGCACCGGACTACGGATTCTTGCTCGAGGGCAACCAGCGGGCCTTCGCGCACTGGTTCCACGGCATGACTGTACTCTCGCAGGAAATCGCCCAGTTTACGCAGAGTCGCTTGCACGAAGACATCGCAGCTTGGTCGATGCTCGCCAGCTGCACTAACCCTGCGGACGTCTTGGATTGCCAACGACGCTTCTTTCAAAAGGCCACGGCGGTATACACCCAGGAGGTCGCCAAACTGTCGCAAATGATGATGAGCCTCGCGCAAGAGGGATTGGAGTCGCAGCAACGACGCGCAGATATAGTCTCCTAGTCGGAAGTTGCAGCCCGTTCCGAAGTTTCAGGGCAGCGCCGAGGAGGCGGTCGACCTCTTCGTCTACTGCATCGCCCGGGAGTTCGGAGCACTGGTATGCGACGCTCGGCGGCCTTGGTGGCTTTGGTCTTCAGCGCCGGAATCGGGAGCATGCACCCGAAATCCGTCGTCGGGTATGCGAGAGGAGCCGCTGTCGTGAAATTATGCTGAAAGCGAAGGCCAATGAGCGGGGAGATACTGCATTTCCGGAGCGGACAGTCGCGTTTCTGTTTGGGCGCTTCCCACGGATGAGGAGTGGATGATCGCATGTCAGACTATCAAGGTGCTTGGGATCCAGGGTGCACCTTAACGGGCCGCCAGCCGCACCCCTGTGAAGCGGTTGGTCAGTATCGAGGACGTCGGAATGGCGACGGACGTTCTCGCGACGGATCACGCCAAACTAATCACCGGAGAAACCGTCTACATCCTCGGCTAAGCCGAACCGACGGTATAGTGGGCGGTCTTGCATGGAACCCGGAAAGGGCCGGTCATGACGAAGTGGATGAAAGCCGCAGTGGTGCACGAATTTGGGAAGCCCCTGAAGATCGAGGAGGTGCCTGTCCCGACGCCTGGACCCGGCGAAGTGTTGATTAGGCTGATCGCCAATGGCGTGTGCCACACGGATCTGCACGCGGCGCAGGGCGATTGGCCAGTGAAGCCGAACCTGCCGTTCGTCCCCGGTCATGAAGGTGTCGGCCTCGTGGCGGCCCTCGGTCCGGCTGTCACCGGGCTAAAGGAAGGTGATCCCGTTGGACTGGCTTGGCTGCACGATGCGTGTGGCCAGTGCGAGTATTGCAGAACTGGATGGGACGCGCTCTGCTTGGCCCAGCGCAACAGCGGCTACACCGTGAACGGCAGCTTCGCGGAATATGCAATCGGATCTGCTGCCTATGTCGGCCGGCTGCCCCGTAACGCTGATTTCGTCGCATTGGCACCCATCCTGTGCGCCGGTGTGACCACATACAAAGGCATTAAAGAGACGGAAACGAAGCCCGGCGAATGGATCGCCATTTCGGGCGTCGGCGGCCTTGGTCAGATGGCGATCCAGTATGCGAAAGCGATGGGATTGCATGTCGCCGCACTTTATGTGACCGAGGAGAAGCTGGCGCTTGCACGTGCATCGGGCGCTGACGTGGCGGTCGATGCGACCTTGCCGGATGCCGCGGCACAGATCGTCAAACAGACCGGAGGCGGCGTGCACGGAGCGTTGGTGACAGCCGTCTCACCGCCGGCGTTCAGCCAGGCGATCCAGATCGTGCGCCGGAAGGGTACGATTGCGCTCGTCGGATTGCCGCCGGGTGATTTTAAGACGCCCATTTTTGACGTCGTTCTGGGTCGAAAAACGATCCGTGGCTCTATCGTGGGCGGCCGCCAAGATCTAGCCGAGGCGATCGCATTCGCCGCAGACGGGAAAGTGCGTTCGCACTTTCACAAGACAGCGCTTGAGGATATCAACACTGTCTTTGAGAACATGAAGGCCGGAAAGATCGATGGCAGGATGGTCATCACGTTTTGAATGGTTGCACGCAACGGCTCACGCAAGGCCAATCACCGGAGAAAACAGTCTATGTCGACGGCGGACACCACATCCTTGGGTAGCTCAATGCGGGGGCCGCAATCTCCCGAAGGGGACATGCGGCCCAAACCTCCAGCTGCGCCGAAACAACAACCGAAAAAGAAAAGACGCCTAGGTTGGTTGGTCGTGCTCGGTTGCATCGTGGCAGCTGGAGGCGCGGGCGGTTGGTATTGGTGGCAGCAGCAATTGCACGCGCTCCCCCCCGGCATCGCGAAGGCGAACGGGCGCCTCGAAGCAGAGCAGGTCCAGATTGCGACGAAGTACGCGGGCCGGATTGCCGATGTTCTCGCCCGTGAAGGAGACATGGTTGATAGGGGACAGATTGTCGCCCGCATGGACACCGTGGAGCTCGAAGCGCAGCTGGCAGCCGCCGAGGCCGACGTCCAGAAAGCAGAGCACGAGAAGGTGCAGGCAGAGGCTCTCATTGCTCAGCGCGAGAGCGAGCGGACATTCGCCGAGCAAGAGCTTGCTCGTGCGAAGACGCTCTTTGAGCGTGGCCATGGTACAGCCGAGAAGCTTGACCAAAGGCGGAACGAAATGAAGACCGCGCTAGCTGCCTATGATGCGGCCGTGGCCAGCCTGGAGGCTGCCAGGGCCAGCATCTTGGCGGGGCAAGCCGAGGTCGCACGACTAGAATCGCAAATCGACGATTCCACCCTTATTGCCCCGGCCCGTGGCCGCATCCAATACAAACTCGCGCAGCCGGAGGAGGTATTAGACGCCGGAGGCCGGGTTTTCACACTCCTCGACCTCAGCGAGGTCTACCTGACGATCTTCGTGCCTGCACGGGTCGCCGGTCCCCTTGCGATTGGCGATGAGGCGCGCGTCATCCTCGATCCGATCCCAGGATACGTCTTCCCCGCAAACATCACATTCGTCGCTACCGAAGCGCAGTTTACGCCAAAGACCGTCGAGACCGCCGAAGAGCGCGAGAAGCTCATGTTTAGGATCAAGCTGACGATCGATCCGGCGCTACGCGGGCGGTACGAAAATCAAGTCAAGACGGGGCTGCGCGGCGTCGGGTTCGTGCGAACCGACCCGCACACGCCCTGGCCCGACAACCTGACGGTGAAGCTGCCGTGATACCCGATGCCGCACGGGTGACCGACCTGTCGCACCGCTATGGGCGCACGGTCGCGCTCGACGACGTGACACTGGCGATCCCGCCCCGTCGCATGGTCGGGCTCATTGGACCCGATGGTGTCGGCAAGTCCACCTTGCTCGCGCTCATTGCCGGTGTTCGCAGGATCCAGGAGGGCGAAGTATTCGCGCTTGGCGGCGACATGAGGGATAGCGAACATCGCCGCTTGAGCCTGCCCCGCATCGCCTACATGCCGCAAGGCCTCGGGCGCAACCTCTACCCGACGCTGAGCGTGTTCGAGAATCTCGACTTCTTCGGCCGCCTCTTCGGCCAGCCCAAATGGGAGCGCGAGGCGCGCATCGCCGATCTCCTCGCCGCGACCGGTCTCGATCCCTTTCCCGATCGACCCGCAGGCAAGCTGTCGGGCGGTATGAAGCAGAAGCTATCGCTGTGCTGCTCCCTCATTCACGATCCCGACCTGCTGATCCTCGATGAGCCCACGACAGGGGTCGACCCGCTGTCGCGTCGGCAATTCTGGGAACTGATCGCCCGCATCCGTAAGCAGCGACCGACGATGAGCGTCATTGTCGCAACGGCCTACATGGAAGAAGCGGAGCGGTTTGATTGGCTCGCCGCGATGGATGACGGCCGAGTGATCGCCAGCGGTACGCCCGCGGAGTTGAGGGCCTGCGGCGGCAACAAATCCACGCTTGACGAAGCATTCATCAACCTCCTTCCGGCCGCGAAACGGGCTGGCCATGAAGCCGTCGTCGTCGGCTCCCGGCCCGTCATCGAGGGTCCGCCCGCCATCGAGGCGGAGGGCCTTACGTGCCGCTTCGGTACGTTCACGGCCGTCGATCACGTCAGCTTCCGCATCGAGCGTGGTGAGATCTTCGGCTTTCTCGGGTCTAACGGGTGCGGCAAGAGCACCACTATGAAAATGCTGACCGGACTGCTGCCGGCCACGGAAGGGGAATCACGTCTCCTCGGCACCCAGCTCGACGCCTCAGACATGGCGACGCGTCAGCGCGTCGGCTACATGTCGCAATCCTTCTCGCTTTATGCTGAGCTCACAGTGCGGCAGAATCTCGAGCTCCATGCCCATCTGTTTCAGCTGCCGAGCGAACGGAAGCAACCGCGTGTTCAGGAGATGCTGGAGCGGTTCGATCTCCTGGGCGTTGCGGACAGCCGGCCCGAAAGCCTGCCTCTCGGACAAAAGCAGCGCCTTCAGCTCGCTGTCGCCATCCTGCACAACCCCGAAGTCCTTATCCTGGACGAGCCCACCTCAGGCGTCGATCCGGTCGCGCGCGACGCGTTCTGGCGCTACCTCATCAATCTGTCGCGCGATGAAGGCGTGACAATCTTTCTTTCGACCCATTTCATGAACGAAGCGGAGAGATGCGACCGCATTTCGTTGATGCACGCATGGAAGGTCCTTGCCGTCGGCACGGCGAAGGATCTGTCGCAGCGTCGCGGCACCGATAATCTCGAAGAAGCCTTCATCGGCTATCTGGAAGATGCCGCGCGGGACAGCCCGACAGCAGGCCAGGACAAAGTTGCTGAGCGGCTTGCGCCGACCGAGCCGGTGGTTTCATCGCCGCCCCTGCTGCGCCGGTTCGAATTGCAGCGCCTCTGGGCCTACGCGCGACGGGAGACGATGGAAATCCTGCGTGATCCAATCCGGCTCGCCTTCTCGCTCGGCGGTCCCATCATCTTGATGCTGACCTTCGGCTACGGCATCTCGTTCGATATCGAAAACCTCTCCTTCGCGGTGCTCGACCAGGACCAGACGCTCGAGAGCCGCGAACTCCTCGAACATTTCTCGGGATCACGATACTTCGAGGAACATCCGGAAATCGCTACCGAGACCGAGCTCGACCGGCGGCTCCGGAACGGAGAGTTGAGGGTCGCAATCGAGATCCCACCGAATTTCGGCAAGGATCTGGTGAGCAACAAGCAACCCGAGGCTTCGGCATGGCTCGACGGCGCCGTGCCCTTCCGTGCGGAGACTTCACGCGGCTATGTCCTGGGACTTACGCAGACCTACTTGGCCGACCAGGCAGCCAGGGGCCGCCCTGTTGCACCCCCGACGTCCCTGCCGGTGAATATCGAGGCCCGCTTTCGCTACAATCGGGCGTTCAAGAGCGTCTATTCGCTAATCCCCGGGGTCGTCATGCTTTTGCTTATGCTGATCCCGACTATGATGACGGCAGTCGGCGTGGTCCGCGAAAAGGAGTCCGGATCGATCGCGAATTTCCGATCGACGCCCATCACAAGACTCGAGTTCCTGCTGGGAAAGCAGCTACCCTACATCGTCATTGCCCTGATCAGCTTCATCTCTCTCCTGTTCCTGGCGGTATTTCTGTTTGACGTTCCGGTAAGAGGCTCCTTCGTCACGCTGGTTGCCGGAGTCCTTGCCTACGTATGCGCATCCACCGGTTTTGGCCTCCTCATCTCGTCCTTTACCTCAACCCAGGTGGCCGCCATCTTCACCGCATCCGTCCTGACGATCACGCCTTGCGTCAATTTCTCCGGGATGCTGGTTCCCGTATCGACGCTCTCCGGAGCCGCCTACATAAGCGGCCTCGCGTTCCCTGCAGGATGGTTCATGCAGATCAGCCTCGGCGCCTTCACGAAGGGCCTCGGCTTCCTCGATCTGTGGCTTGAGGTCCTGGTCGTCCTCGGTTTTGCAATTGCATTCGTGATGGCGGCCACGGTGGCGCTGCGCAAACAGGAGGCATGATGGGCCTGCGGCCCGGCAACATCTTCAGACTTGGAGTCAAGGAACTGCGCGGCCTGGCAGCAGACCCGGTGCTTCTCCTCATGATTCTGTTTGTCTTCACGTTTGCCGTGTACTCGATGAGCCAAGTCAAATTCGAAGTTGAGGACATCTCCATCGGCGTCGTCGATGAGGATCAGTCGGAACTGTCGCGTCGAATCATCGGCGCGTTGCTGCCTCCTTACTTTGCAGCTCCTGTCGAGATAGGCGCCAACGAGATCGACCCTTCGATGAACTCCGGGCGCCTCATCTTCGTCATCGAGATACCGCCCAAGTTCGAGTACGACGTCTTGGCCGGGCGACGCCCCACGCTTCAGATCAACGTCGATGCGACCGCCATGACGCAGGCCGGCAACGGCGCGGCCTACCTGCAGAACATCATCGCGCAAGAAGCCCTGAGCTACGCCGGACGCCGGGAAGCGTCAATGGCGCTGCCGATCAATCTGGTCGTTCGCACGCTGTTCAATCCGAACCAGCGGACAGAATGGTTCAACTCGATCATGGCGGTGATCAACAATATCACGCTGCTGGTGATCGTCCTCACCGGTGCTGCGTTGCTTCGGGAGCGCGAACACGGAACCGTGGAACATCTGCTCGTTATGCCCGTCAGACCCGCCGAGATCATGGTTGCGAAGATCTGGGCCAACGGCCTTGTGGTCGTGCTCGCCGCTGCAGCGTCGTTGTGGCTCGTGGTCCACGAGTTGATCGGGGTTCCGTTGGCTGGATCGATGCTGTTGTTCATCACCGGTACGATCCTGTACCAAATCTCGGTCGGGGCTCTCGGCATACTGCTCGCGACTTTCACCGCCTCGATGGGTCAGTTCGGCTTGCTCCTGATCCCTGTCGTCACCGTGCTGGATTTGCTCTCGGGCAGCACGACACCGATGGAAAGCATACCATCGTGGCTGCAAGAGATTATGCAGTTCGCGCCCACCACCCACTTCGTCGCCTTCGCACAGGCCGTGCTGTACCGCGCCGCCGGGCCGGACATCGTTTGGCCCCAGCTTCTTGCTCTTGCCGGCTTCACGATCGTCTTCTTCGGCGTCTCGCTAATACGGTTCAGGACCGCTATCCGGCGCTAATGCCCCGGTTCTGCGTCGTTACTGATGGGACATGAAGCGGAGACTGCTATGACTGCAACGCGCAAAAAAGGTTTCCTCAAAGCAGCCGCTCTATGCCGAGGTTTTCAGGGCAAAGATTTCCTCGACGCGACGGCTCTGTGCTGCGTGTGCGGTGATGCTTTCTTTCACTTCTCTCTATGCCGGGTTAGGAGTCGGCAAACTTTGTAAGCGCCGAGAGCCGCGAGAGGAATCGCTTGGTCGTCGGACGTCCGCAATGCCCGCAGTCCTTGATGCAGATCATTTGTGTCCCGCGCAAAGCGGCGCGTGATTCCAAAGGAATGCATTTTTCGACTGGGTCCCTCGGCCCACTCGGAGGATACTTATGACGAATGTCTGGCTACCACCGATAGATGCAAGCGATGTGATGACGAAGAACGTCCTCTCTGTCGGCCCTGAAACGCCGACGCGCGCCGTCGCGAAGCTGTTGCTCGAAAAAAGGATTAGCGCGGTTCCAGTTGTCGACGCCACCGGTGCGGCGATCGGAATGGTCAGCGAGGGCAATCTCGTTCAACGGGAAATCAAGGGCCGTGCGTCATCTCGAGATTGGTGGCTCGAAATGCTTGCCGAAGGGGAGAATCTGGCCACGGAGTTCCTCGACTATCTCAGGGCGGCTGACCGCCCTGTAAGCGAAGTCATGAGGTCGCCGGTTGTCACGGTTGCCGAGGACACGCCCATTCAGGTCATCGCTGAGATACTACAAGAACACGGCATCAAACGTGTCCCTGTGCTGCGCGATGGGCGAGTTGTCGGAATCGTGAGCCGCGCTGATCTGGTGCGTGCGCTCGCGCAAGGACCGAAGCGGTGAATTCTGAAACGGAAACTGCAATGAATGCAACGCTCAAGAATGCCCCCTCAAAGCATGCGCCCTTCGCCGAGGATTCCCAGGCGATGCCTTTTTCAATCCGACGGCTTTGGCTTTCGCGGGCGGGGATCCTTTGCTTCACCCTTCTTTATACCTGGCTCGGTATCGTAAGCATTGTCTGCGCCGAGAGTCCCGAGAAGAGTCGCATTGTCGATATGTCGTCCCTCAGTTGCGGCGAATTCCTGCAGCTGCCATTGCCGCAAGCCCTCATTGCAGTCGGTTGGATTGGAGGCTTCTATGCGGGCCTCAAGAACGATCCGAACGTGAACGTGCCGGAGTTTGCAGATAAGGCCGACCAAATCATCGCCCTCTGCCGGGAAAACGAGTCGACCAATGTGATGGCGTTAGTCGAGCGAACACTCCACCCCCTTCAAGCACCCAGTACAGAGTGACGCGGGGCTTGGCGGCTCAGGCGTAAACCCGGCGTCAATAGGAACTCAGCAGAGCGCCAGGATCGCTGAAGGTGAGGGGGTGGAGGATCAGTATGGTACAGTAACAAGTTAGCGAGGTGGTGGGCACTCAGACCAAGAACGATGCGCCGGCGGATCGGCCGATCGCCCTGCAGCAGCTGATGATGACTCGTGTCCTCCTCGCCTCACCGAAGCGAAGGAACATGCTGCGATCGGCCGAAGCCCTCGTCGTTGTGATTAGAGCCACCACCTTCAGCTAGCTCCGGTTGAACGCCTGGAATCAGCCCTTCTACGATGCACTCGAGCGCAAAGATATCGGCGCCTTTCTCGACCAGCTCATCGTCTTTGGCGTCATCGCCAGCATCCTGCTCTGCCTCAACGTGGCACAGAGCTGGTTCAACCAGATGATCAAGCCGAAGCTGCGCGTGTGGCTCGTAGGCGACCGCAGCACCGCCGATAACAGACGCAAGCCAGCGAGCCGCGCGCGTTTATGGGTTCACAGCCTAGATTGAGCCACGTCCCCTGAGATCCTCACGGCAGGCTTCGCTGAAGTGGCGCATTATATCCACTTCGTGGTCCAGTTCATGGCTTTTCCCGAACATGTCACGCAACGTTCTATTGGGGTCGAAGTATTCCTTGGCAATTGCTTCAATGATCTTTTCGGCATTCTCGATAACCGCCTGAGAGGACAGAATCCGCATTCGGCTGAGCATCGCGTAAAGCCCAACAAATTTGGAAACATCCGCATTGTCCGCACTATCGGTGACGAGGGCGTCCCCATACAGTTTCGAAGCTTCTTCGATGAATGCCTTGTAAAGCTCTTGGCGACGGCTCTTACTCTCAAGCAGCAACTGTACCCGAGCCTGGGCATTTTGAGACACCCACGACGCTGCCAGCGAGGTCAAGCCGCCGACAACTGAGCCTGAGAGCGCTGCGATCGCTGATATGTAGGCAGTATCCATGCGTAGCCTATAGTTCCAGAAGTTGCAGCAAGAACGGCGCCTATTGTGTAACGCCGTCGAGATCGGCGCGACAAGACCCACCGCCGGTTACTGCGCCGAAATCCAGACGGTCATACGGGGCTCGAGCTGGGCCGACTCTGCTCTGCACCCTGCTCAGGATGACCCTGATCCGCATGCCGGCAACGGTCCGGTGTGATGCTAGGGCGTCCTTCTCTCTGCCCGGTGTCAGCAATCTCCCAGGCAGGCCTTCTCCAGTGGGGTCGCGCGCGCCATGCTCCCTTCCCTCAGCTGGTCGCGCCAACGAACTGAAGTCTCACAGTAGAGCGGGAAATCGCCAGGTAGACATCGATCGCGGCCGGCATCCCGATAAGTGCGGCCCACAAGCAGGGCAATGACCGCGACCAAGGGCCGGCCGCCACGTCCCGCCCGAGTCAGCGCCGATCATAGGCCAGCACCAGCCCCTACAGCCAGCCCCGAGCGTGCCGCGCCACAGGGTCACTGTCGACTGCACAGTCCTCCTGTCCTCAATAGTGACTGGGAATCGGCTGGCCCGCGCCTAGACGATCGGTAGCGCCTTTTGGCCGAGGCTGCGTCTTGGGGATCTTCGGCAGGTCGACCTTGACCTTCTTGTAGGGGATGCTGTCGAGCAGGTGCCGGATCAAATTCAGCCGGGCGCGGCGCTTGTCGTCGGCCGGGACGATATACCAGGGCGCCTCGGGCGTGTGGGTGGCCTTGATC
>Ga0184612_10000412_pt1 | contig 19869 bp, 15 predicted proteins | sample PLM3_60_coex_FD_133163 | JGI IMG/M metagenome (GOLD analysis project Ga0184612, IMG submission 133163) | Groundwater sediment microbial communities from an aquifer in East River, Colorado, USA - PLM3_60_coex | ecosystem: Environmental > Terrestrial > Soil > Riparian zone | place: USA: East... | reverse complement strand
GCGGCGAGCGCGGCGGCGTTGTCGGCGTCGTACGCCGGCCGGCCCTCGTCCGACAGCGCCAGCAGCACGATCACCTGAATCCCGGCGCCGACCATAGCCGCGACCCGGCGCAGCATCTCATCGCGCACCCCGCCCTCGTACAGATCAGAGATCAGCACAAAAATGGTGTCGCGCGGTCGCGTGACCAGGCCCTGGCCGTAGGCGATGGCGCGGTTGATGTCGGTGCCGCCGCCGAGCTGCGTCCCGAAGAGCACCTCGACGGGGTCGTGCAACTGGTCGGTCAAGTCGACGACCGCGGTGTCGAAGACGACCAACGACGTGCGCAGGGTACGCATCGACGCGAGCACGGTGGCGAAGACGCTCGAATACACGACGGAGGCCGCCATCGAGCCCGACTGGTCGACACAGAGCACCACGTCGCGGCGCACCTCGTTGGCCCTCCGCCCGAACCCGATCAGGCGCTCGGGCACGATCGTGCCGTACTCCGCCTGATAATGGCGCAGGTTGGCCCGGATCGTTCGGTTCCAGTCGATGTCGTGGTGCCGTGGCCGGCTCATCCGGGCGGACCGGTTCAGTGCGCCCGCTACGGCGGATCGCGTGCGCTGAGCCACGCGCCGCTCCAGGTCCTCCACCACTCTCCGGATGACGGTCCGCGCGGTGTGCTTGACCTTCTCCGGCATCACCCGGTTGAGCGAGAGCAGCGTGCCGACGAGGTGGACGTCGGGCTCGACCGCTTCCAGCATCTCGGGCTCGAGCAACAGCCGGGTCAGGTTGAGCCGTTCGATCGCGTCCGCCTGCATCACCTGGACCACAGTGGACGGAAAGTAGGTGCGAATGTCGCCGAGCCACCGCGCCACGCTCGGAGCTGACGCGCCCAGCCCGGCGGAGCGCTGCTCTCCCCGACCGTCAGAGTCGCCCCCGCGGTAGAGGGCGGCCAGCGCGGCGTCGATGCCTCCGTCGACCCCCTCCAGCGCCACGCCTGTGCCGTCCGCGCCGGGTTCACCGCCGAGCACGAGCCGCCAGCGCCGCAGCCGCTCCTCGGGTGACGCGCTCATGACCTCTCCACAGTGGTCGGCCCGAGGAGCAGTCGCAACGTCGGCAGCACTCTTTCCGCCCGCTCCCATACCAGATCATCGAGGTCGTCCACATCGGACTCGAATCGTCCCGATGTGCCGCCGGCCTCGGCGGCGCTCGCGCTTCGGCGCACCCGCTCTCCGATCGCCCGACGCTCCGGCGCGGCGTAAGTCGAGAACGTCCGGCGCAGCAGCGGCAGTACCTCGACGAAGGTCTCGTCCGGAATCCCCGCGAGCCAGGAGTCCACTAACTGGAGCAGGTGCGGGTCGTGCACGAGGAGCAACCCGCCGCCGGCGAGGAAGCCCTCGATCCAGGAGGCGGCCTGGGCCGGCGGGACGCCCACGGTCAGCGTCAACGCCATCCGCCGGCCCACCTCATCGGCGGCGAGCCTTCCCTCGTCGAGCAGCAGTCGGGTCAGCCGCCCCGCGATCACGCCCGGCAGATTGCTCTGCGAGGCCACCGCGGCCAGCGTGTCAAGCCAGCGGGAGGTCAACTCGCCGTCGGACAGCGTCTTCAGGGCCATGTGCACGGCGTCGAGCCGTCGCCGCATCGCGGTGGCGGCGTCGTCATCGAGGTTCGTCACCGCCGCCGGCAGCCCCACGCAGACCCGCACGACCAGCCCGGCGACTACGGAGGAGAGTGCACCCGTGCCCGTACCCCGGACGTCGCCGTAGCGCAGCGATCGGGTCAGCGCCGGCAGCGCGTCCATGAGGTGGGCCACGTCGACATCGAGCGCTACGCGGTCGTCGAGAGCGCGCAGCACCGGTCCGAGCGCGGCGTCGAGGTCGGCGAGCAGACACCGTTCGACGAGGCCGGTCACCGTCGCGAGGTCCGGCGTGCCCGACGCCGCCTCCACCGCGTGGGCCGCGGCCGCCGCGATGACTGTCGTACCGTACGCGCTCGCCGTGATCAGGTCGACCGCGAACTCCGGCGCCCACGCCAGCCGCCAGGACTCCCAGAAGGTGCCCTTGCCTCGGCGCGCGCCGACGCCGGCCTCCTCGGCCGGCACGCCCCAGTCGACGCCGAGCAGCCGAAGCCGGTGCAGCAGGCGGCTGCGAGCGAGGTCGTTGTCCTTTCGCAGATCCAAGTCGAGGTCGCGGACGAGAGCCTCCGGTGCGAGCCTCAGCCGCCGTTGCTGCGCGGTCACGTCGCGGACGAGCGGGACCGCTGGCGTTTCCTCGGGCACCTCACCGAGAAGTTCGCCGACCACGAGCCTCCGTTGCACCAGCGAGAGCCGGGCCTCGTCGCCGTCACACAGCACGGCCCGCGTGGCCTCGGTCACCTCGGACAGCCCGGGTAGCGGCCTACCGCGCAGGACCGCGAGCGCCTCGGCCAGCCGGACGGCCTCGATGACGTGCGCGCTCGAGACGGGCAGGTCCTCCTCCCTCAGCACGGCGGCAACGGAGACAAGCCACCGCTCCACGACGCGGTCGGTCGCGGTGAACAGGTGGTGGTACCAGCCGGGCGAGCTCACCCCGGCGCCGTACCCGCGCCACGAGGCGAGCCGACCGTGGGTCCACGGCACCCAGGTCATCGCGACCGGAACCTTGGCCAGGCCGCGCAGCAGCTTCGCATCGTGCGTGGCCGTCGGCAGGGGCTCGGTCAACGCCGGCACGTGCCACGCTCCACACACGACAGCGACTCGCTCATGTCCCGCCTTGAGGGTGGCACGCAGCACCGTGCGCATGTGTGCCTCGCGGATGTTGTCGTTGTCCGGGCCGGCGGGACCGCCGTTGGGCTCATCCTCCCCGCGCACCGCAGCCATCGCCTCCGCGATCGCCGCGAACGGGGGTACGCCGTCGCGGCGGTGTTCGATGACGTCGTCCCACCAGCGCTCGGCGTCGTCGTAACCCGCGGCCCGCGCCAACAGGCCCAGCGGGTCGGCCGGGCGTCGGATGTCCACACTGGACTCTCGGCCCTCGCCGCCCTCGCCCCCGTTCGTGTCCTCGTCGGGGTGCTGGTCCGGCTCGGGCTCGGGCGCGCCGAAGCGGTACGCCACCGGCAGATCGCAGAAACGTACCGGGATTCCGGCCGTCACGCCGTAGCGGATCGCCTGCCACTCCGGCGAGAACACGCCGAACGGCCAGAACGAGGCCCGCTTCTCCTTGCCGGTGGCGTAGGCCAGCAGGGCGACCGGCGGGCGCATCTCGTCGTGGGCCGCCAGTGGGATGAGCCCGTCGGCCTCGGGTGGCCCCTCGATGAGCAGCGCATCGGGGCGCAGCTCCTCGAGCGCCCGCCCGAGCGCCCGCGCCGACCCGGGTCCGTGATGGCGGATGCCGAAGACCGACCAGCGCGTTGATCCAGGCGGCGTTGATCTAGGGGTTATTCGCGCCGGTGGGCGTTTACTCGGGATCCCGTCCGGAGGACTGTGTTGATCTCCATCAACGCGACTAACCCCTAGATCGACGGCACGATCGGCGCTCGGGTTAGAGATCACTCGGCCTCCCGGGCGGCCCGGTAGAAGTCGCGCCAGCCGTCCCGCTCGCGGGCGACGGTCTCGAGATACTCGCGCCAGATCACCGCGTCGGAGGCTGGATCCTTTACGACCGCACCGCGAATGCCCGAGGCGACGTCACCGGCCCGCACGACGCCATCGCCGAAGTGCGCAGCCAACGCCATGCCGTTCGTCATCACGGAGATGGCCTCGGCCGTCGAGAGGGTGCCGCTGGGCGACTTGAGCTTGGTGCGGCCGTCGGCCGTGACGCCCTCGCGCAGCTCCCGGAAGACGGTCACCACGCGGCGGATCTCATCGAGCGCGGCCGGCACCTCGGGCAGCTCCAGGGCCCGCCCGAGCGACTCGACCCGGCGCGAGACGATGTCGACTTCCTCGTCGGTGGTGGCGGGCACCGGTAGCACGACGGTGTTGAAGCGGCGCCGCAATGCGGACGACAGCTCGTTAACGCCGCGGTCCCGGTCGTTGGCGGTGGCGATGATGTTGAAGCCCTTGACCGCCTGCACCTCGCCGCCGAGCTCCGGTATCGGCAGTGTCTTCTCGGACAGGATCGTGATCAGCGTGTCCTGGACGTCCGACGGCACGCGCGTGAGCTCCTCGACGCGCGCGATCGCGCCGGTACGCATGGCGCGCATGACGGGGCTCTCCACGAGCGCGGCCCGCGACGGGCCCTCGGCGAGTAGCCGCGCGTAGTTCCAGCCGTACCGGATCGCCTCCTCCGGTGTGCCCGCCGTGCCCTGCACGAGCAGCGTCGAGTCGCCGCTGATGGCCGCCGCCAGATGCTCCGACACCCAGGTCTTCGCCGTGCCCGGCACCCCGAGCAGCAGCAACGCGCGGTCGGTGGCGAGTGTGGCGACCGCGACCTCCATCAGGCGCCGCGAACCGATGTACTTCGGCGAGATCGCGTCGCCGTCGCCCAGCAGGTAGGTGACGACCGCCTGCGGGGAGAGCCGCCAGCCCGGCGGGAGCGCCCGATCGTCGCTGGCCGCGAGCGCGGCCAACTCCTCGGCGTACTCGGTCTCGGCGTGCGGCCGCATCGCGTCAGCGGGCGGCGCGCCGGCGACGTGCGCGGCGGCAATAGTCGGCGGGGCGGCGTCGGCGGGCGGGACGGCGTCGGTGGGCGGGGCGGTCCTGGTCACGCGAACTCCTGGTGCATCTCGTGGCGAAGGGTGAGAGTCCTGGCGATCTCGTCGAGGTACGGCCAGTCGTGGTCAGGCTCGTCGGCGCGCAACGCCTCGACGACGCGTCGCACGTCGGCAGCGTGGTGTGGCGGCATGGCGAGCGCCGCCTGCGCGCAGATCTCCTGGCGGACCGACCGCGACATCGGCGAGCGCAGCGCTTCAAGGACGGCGCTACACAGCGGCTCGGGCCAGGGGCGGGGGCAGGCCGCGACGAGGTACTGAAGATGCTTGGGGTTGTCCTCGAGCGCGGCGATGGTCAGGCTCACGACGTCCTCGGCCGACAGCACCTCGTAGAGCGACATGGCGAGGAGGGCGTCCAGTGCCTCCGCGTTCGGCCCGCGTCCGAAGTCGGCATCCACGAAGGCCGCGGCCCAGGCCGAGTCGCGCTGCGCCACCGTCGCCTCGACCCAGGCCCTGTGCAGCGTCGCGCGCCACTCGACGGCGACGGACCGGGCCAACAACGATGCCGGTTCGCCGCCGAGGGCTGCCGTCCAGGTCGGGAGTGGGGTGCGCTGGACGATCTCCGCGAGCCACCAGGAACGCTCGCCGGTCCCGTGTGGAGGCTTGACCTCGATGCCGTCACGGCGCATGGCACTGTCGCAGGTGGACGGTGGGGTCACGAGTAGCTCACCGCCGTGGCCGACCCGCACGCACTCGAGGGCGCGGGCGGACATCCGTCGCTGGTACGCCGAGCCGGGCAACGCGCCGAGCAACTGGGCCGCGATCGTCCGGACTTCCTTGCGCCGGTCGTCGAGCGCCGCCTCACAGAACGCCTCGTCTTCCGGGCCAAGCCCGGTCGCGAGCGTGGCCATCAGGGCCGTGCGACCCGCGGGCGGTTCGTCCGGCCATGCCTCGGCCAGCAGGTCGCGCGCGCGGTCGGGACGCCACATCCGCAGCGCGTCCAGGTAGGCCGTGCGCTCCGCGACCGTCCCGTCGTACCACGATTCCTCACTGCCGTCGGGCGCCGACTCGCCTCGTACCCACGCCCATTCGGGTCTGAGGCCGGCCAGCCAGTAAGCCCGCTGTCCGCCGACGGCGGCGGCGAGGGGCCGCACCTCCGCCCGGGTGCGCGCGTGCTCGAGCAGATCGGGCAGCAGGTACCCAGGTACGCGCAGGCCGTACGCGGCGGCGAGACCGAGCCACTCAAGCAGCAATGCCGCGTGCTGCTGCTCGGCGTGGTATCTGTGCTCTGTCTCGGTGAGCAGCCCGCGCAGCCGAGCCGCGGCCGGCGGCGGCACCGGCAGGCCGGACTCGTCGGGGGCCGGTGGTGGAACTTTCACGCCATGGATGGCGGAGTGGCCAGCCCGGCGTACCACGGTCATCGCGGCGGCGGCATCGAGCACCCGGTGCGGACCGGCGGTCTCCTCGCCGGGCACGAGTGTCCTCAGTGGATCGAGAAGCGCGAACGTGATCGGCCGCCGGTCGGTGCCAATCAGCGCCGCCGAGAGCAGCTCATTCCAGCTCATGGCGTCCCTTGCCTAAGCACGGACGGCCTCGCCGTCGACGAAGCAGGTGAGCGGTCGCAGGCCGGCCGGGCCCCACTCGCCGGCGAGCACCGTCGGGTGTCCACCCCCGGCCGCGAGCAGCCGCCACGGCTCGCCCGCCGCCGGATGCAGCGGCAAGGCGTCGCCAGCCGCGTCGACCAGCTGCCACTGCGATCCACGCACCAGCGTGCCGCGCACGAGTACCGGCCACTGTGTGAGCCACGGGTCGCCGGCGACCGCGTCGGCGTACCCGGTGAGGGCGGCCTCGACTCCGGCGGAGGGCGACGGCTCGGTAAAGGGCTGCGGTGCGTCGTGGCGGTGTGCCGCGACCGCCCGCAACGGCTGGGCGCCCGGATAGAAACACAAGTCGGCGTCCACGGCCGTGCCAACGACGAGGTCCGCGGCGAGGGGCTGACCCGGCATCGCGAAGGACAACACGAGCGCGGGCCGGCAGGTGCCGCGCCCGATCAACCAGCTGCGCCGGGTGACCAGCCGTTCGTCGAACTCGTCGCGCACGCCGATGACCTGCCACTCATCGCGCACCGGGGGCGCGGCGAGAACCTGCTCGGTCGGCACGGTAAAGCCAACCCGGCCGCGCACGGTCGCGGCGAGTGGCTCGGGCAGGTCGGCGATCCTGCGGTAGGCGCCGGTGAGCAGGCGCAGCAGACCAAGGTCGGCGAGCATCCGGCCGGGCCAGCCCGCGCCGGAGGCGGCCACACCCGCGAGCCGGCGGACGTCGCCCGCCGCCCCAGGCGCCTGCGAGTCGACCAGCCTCGCGGCCATCTGGTCGAAGTGGCGGTAGCCCACCCGATCCAGCCCGGCGATGCCGCCGCGCACCTGGTCGAGCAGCCACCGGTCCAGCTCGGCGAGCCCCGCGTTGACGCGATCGGCGCGCTGCGCGGCCCGGCGTTGCGCCGCGCGCTCCTGCGCCGGCGTGGTTTCCCCTCGCTCGGTTGCTTTCCGCGCCTCCCGTGTCGCAGCGCGGCCCGCGCGCCCGGCGTGCCACTCGCGTACCCATTCCGGGGCGTCGGCAGCGTCCGTCTCGACGACCGACCCGGCCGACCAGAGCAGCAGCAGGCCGAGCGCGTGCTTGCACGGAAACTTGCGGCTCGGGCACGAGCACTTGTACGCCGGCTCGACCAGGTCGACGCAGGTCTGGTAGGGCTTGGCTCCGCTGCCCCGACACAGTCCCCACAGGGTCGGCGGCGCACCGCGGGCGTGGTTGGCCTCCGACCAGTTGACGCCCGACGCAAGCGCCCGCGCCGACGACAGCGACGATGCGTCGGGCGCCAGGGCCTCCACCTGCGCGGCACTCCACCGGTCCGCCATCTGCCGAAGACTAGTCACCAGGCACGACGGTTGTCGGGTGCCTCCGCGATCTTGGATGAACTATGTAGCCGGGGCGGCACAGTTCATCCAAGATCGCGACGCGCGTGACGGGGCGCGCTACGCTGCGTTGACCCACTCGTCGGTGCCATCCGCGAAGATCTGGTGCTTCCAGATCGGCAACCGGGCCTTGGCCTCGTCGACCAGCCGGGCGCACAGCGCGAACGCTTGGGCGCGGTGGGCCGTGGACACCGCCGCGGCCAGGGCGACCTCGCCCACCGCGAGCTCACCCACCCGGTGCGAAACAGCCACCGCAAACACCGCCGGATCCTTCGCGATCTCGGCGGCGACCCCGGCGAGCACGGCCTCGGCGCTGGGGTGGGCCTCGTAGACCAGCCGGGTCACGTGGCGCCCGCCATCATGATCGCGCACCACACCCGCGAATGACACGACAGCGCCTGCGGCCGGGTGGGCCACGGCGGCCTCGTGCGCCGCGACGTCCAGCACGTCGCTCGTCAGGGTGGACTGCACGGTCACGGCCGACCTCCACTGAAAAGGGGCAGCGGTACGAGCGGGATCTGCGCACCGGCCCGTGCCTGCGTACCCGGTTCGATGACGGCGAAGCCGTCCGCGCGCGCCAGCCCGCGCAGCATCGCGGAGCCCGAGTGTGCGAGCGGATGGGTCAGCCCCGATGGCTCGATCCGCACCAGCGCCAGGTGCGTGTACTCGCCGCGACCGGCGATCTCGTCGCCGAGCGTGACCTGTCCCAGCGCCGGCGCCGGGCGACCGGCGAGACCGCACAGTAGCGGCGCGACGAGCGAGACGAGCGCGACGATCGCCGACTGCGGGTTGCCGGGCAGCCCCGCGATGAACTTCGGCCGGTCGCCGGCAACACCTCCCGGCACCTGCGCCAGCAGCATCGGGAAGCCGGGTCGGACCGCCACCGTGTTCGCGATGTAGCGCGCCCCCAGCGCGGCCAACGCCGGGTGCAGGTGGTCCACCGGCCCATGCATCGTGCCGCCCGTGGTGCACACCAGGTCCGCCTCGGCGAGCGCGGCCCGGATCGCGGCCACGTGGGCGTCCAGGGTGTCCTCGATCGGTCCACGCGGGTCGAATCCGGGCACGGGTGCGCCGCCCAGCCGGCGCAGCCAACCGGGCAGCTGCGGGCCGAGCGAGTCGCGCACGCGCCCATCGCCCGGCGGGCCAGCGGTCAACAGCTCGTCTCCGAAGATCACGATTGCGGTGCGTGCGGGCGGCGTGACGAGGAGCGTGTCGTAGCCGCACACGGCCGCGAGTCCGATCACGCCCGGCGTTACCGGCGTGCCGGCGGGCAGGAGCTCCTCGCCCTTGGTGGCCTCGTCACCGGGCTCGCGCCAGTCGGGCACCGGCCGGGCCCGACCCGACACCCGGCCCTCGCCGTCGGTCTGGGAGTCCTCGCTGCGGATGATCTGTTCGGTGCCAGCCGGCACCATCGCCCCGGTGGCGATCTCGGCGGCCTCGCCGGGTGCCAGTGGACCCGGGACGGAGCCCGCGAGCACGCGCGCGACCGGCCGCCACGGCCCCTCTCCCCGTACGGCGAATCCGTCCACACTGGAGGTTGGGAACGCCGGCACGTCAGTCAGCGTGGTCAGCCCGGTCGTGAGCGTGAACCCGTCCGTTTCGGTGATCGGCAGCTCCACCGGCTCGGGCATCGCTGCCCGGCCCGCCGCGTAGGCCGCCGCCCGCGCCTGGGTCCACGTCACGGGACGGTCACCGGAGGTCATAACGCTGACCCTATCCTCCCGGCGTCCCCACCCCAAGATCCCAACTTGGTGGGGCAGCGGAGATCAACTGACGCCGCAAAACGGATAAAGCGCACCCCGCTAACCCACCAAGTTCGGATCTTCAGCCGTGGTCCCCGCCGCGGAGCTGGTCGATCGCGTGGCCCAGGATCCCGCCGAGCACGGCCAGCCCGTCGCGGGCCCCGCCGGTGGACCCGGGCAGGTTGACAATCAACGTTCGGTCGGCGACGCCCGCGACGCCCCGAGAGAGCGCCGCCGTCGGGACACGGTCCCGAGAGTGGGCCCGGATCGCCTCGGCGATGCCCGGCACCTCATAGTCGAGAACCGCACGGGTCACGTCAGGGGTGCGGTCGGTGGGCGCGATCCCGGTCCCGCCGCTGGTCACGACCGCGTCGACACCATCCGCGATCGCGGCGCGCAGCGCCTCACCGACCGGGTCGCCGTCCGGCACGACGACCGGCTCGGAGACCTCGAAGCCGAGCTGGCGCAGCCCGGCGACCAGTATCGGACCGCTCGAGTCCGCGTACACCCCCGCCCACGCCCGGTTGGACGCCACGATCACCCTCGCGCGCATCAGGCTCCCCGCTCCCACAGGCCGGTCTTGCCGCCCTCCTTGCGTAGCACCCGTACCTCGTCGATCATGGCGGCCGGGTCCACTGCCTTGACCATGTCGATGAGGGCGAGTCCGGCGGCGGCCACCGCGACCATCGCCTCCATCTCTACGCCGGTACGGTCGGCTGTGCGCACGGTCGCGGTGATGTCCACAGAGTCCTCGCCCAGTGCGAGCGCCACATCGACACCGTGCAGCGCGATGGGGTGGCACAGCGGGATCAGGTCGGGAGTCTTTTTTGCGCCCATGATCCCGGCCAGCCGGGCGACGGCGAGCGCGTCGCCCTTCGGTAGCCCGTCGCGGCGGAGGAGCGCGATGACCTCCGCGGTGGTCCGTACGGTGCCGGCCGCCACCGCCCGCCGCACACTGATCTCCTTGCCGGAGACGTCCACCATCCGGGCCGCCCCGGACGCGTCCACATGGGTCAGGTCGTTCACGGGCTGAGGGTACGCCGGGTGTGGCGATCCTGCGGGCCGTATCCGCGCGGTAGCGGAGTGTGCCGAGACCACGCACCGGGGCCGATGCGTGCCGATGCTCCGGGCAGGTGCACCGGCAGGTGCACGGGCAGAGGAACATGCGTCACGCGAAGGGCACCGTCCGCTGTGGTCAGTGGCGCACGCATTGGCGTAGCGTTTGATACCAATGCGACCATGCGCCGCCGCGGTTCGAGGGGAGGCGACCGATGAACGACTGGCTGCTGTGAACCTGGCAATTTCAAACACCGCCCCCCGACTGTCCCTACAGCGGCAACCGACCTAGGCTGACGCGAGGCGCGCCAGCGACGAGCGCGTGGGATGTATGCGGGCGTTGGGCGGTGCGGTGACTGGATCGGACCGGGACCGAGCACTGCGGTGGCTCGTCACCGGAGTCGTGTTCGCCGGTGCGCTGGCGGTGGCCGCGGTGCTTCTGCTCAGTGGGGTTGACGCCACCCAACCGCAACCCTGGCTGCCGGTCGCGATGGTGCTGACCGTCGCCGTCGCGAGCGCGGCCGTGGTGCGGGTCCGCATTCGGTCCACAGTGGCCGGGACGACGTGGACGGACGCCGCGATTCTGGTCTGCATCGTCGTGCTGCCCGCTGTGTGGGTACCGGTCTGCGTGGGACTTGGCGTGCTCATCGCCAAGCTGCTGGGCCGGGTGCCGCCTTTCCGGGCCGCCTATAACGCGGCCAAGGACGCCCTCTCCGCCACCGCCGGCCTGCTAGTCGCATTCGAGCTCGGCGTCGCCGGCGTGGACGACCCGCTGAGGCACCTGCTTCCTCTCGCACTCGTCGCCGCCAGCGTTGCCGTCGCCGAGTACCTCATTGGCATCCCCGTCCTGGCCCTCGCCTCGTCGACCCCGTGGCGCCGGGTCATCGCGGCGGATGGAGACATCCGAGTCGCCTCCGCGATCGGGAAGTTCGGTGTCGCCATTCTTGCCCTCAAGCTGTACGAGATCGACGGCCTTCTCCTCGCCGTGGTACCGCCGGTCGCCGTCTGTCTGCACCTCGCCTACGCGAGCCGTGTGCATACCCGCGCCGAGCGGTCGGCCTGGCAGCGACTGGCAACGACCACGGAGGAGCTCAACGACACCGACCTGTCAGCGGTCCTCGCCGCCGCTGTCGGCAATGCGGCAAGCCTGTTCGCGGCCGACGAGGCCGAGGTGTTCCTGCGCGACGGTCCAGACGGCCCGCTCCTCGTACGCGGCGACGCCGACGGCGTGCGGTGGTCCGGCGACCCGGGTCACGCCCCGCCGCGCCGAAACTATGGTGAAAGCGTCACGTCGCGCCTGTCCGGCAACGACCTCAAGGCCGACCTCGGCGAGGTCCGCCTGCACTACGCCGGCCGCGTCACGCTCACCGAGCGGGAGCGCCTCACCCTGCGTACCTTCGTCTCGGCCCTCCGCACGGCCGTGCGCAACGCCGCCGCCTTTGCTGAGGCCGAGCGGCTTGCTCGCCGCCATTCGCACGCCGCGATGCACGATCCGCTCACCGGTCTCGCCAACCGCCGACGCCTGCAGGAGTACGGCGATGCGGTGCTCGCGGCTCCGGGCCAGGCCGCGCTCGTCGTGGTCGATCTCGACCACTTCCGTGAGGTCAACGAGACGCTGGGGCACCTGGCCGGGGACCGGCTGCTGGTCGAGGTCGCCCGCCGCCTCGCCCGAGCGGCCGGCCCGGACGACCTCGTAGCGCGCCTGGGCGGCGACGAGTTCGCCGCGCTGCTGGTCGGGCTCGGCGCCAACGGCGCGGCCGAGCAGCGGGCTCGTGAGCTGCTCGCCAGTCTGGACGCCGCCATCGACCTTGGTGGTATGCGGGTCCGGGTAGAGGCGAGCGCCGGGGTCGCGGTCGCGGAGTCGCTCCCAGCCCCCGTTCCGGACGTCGCGGACGCTGGCGGTGACGCGGGCATGGTCGAAATGCTGCGCCGCGCCGATGTCGCCATGTACCGGGCCAAACGCGGCGGACGGCGAATCGTCCGGTACGACGCGGGCCACGACACCGCGGATGTCGCCCAGCTCATGCTCGGCGGGGATCTCCCGCGCGCGGTCGCGGAGCGGGAGTTCGCGGTCAACTTCCAGCCGATCGTGGATCTAACGACCGGCCACATGGTCTCGGCCGAGGCGCTCGCCCGCTGGCACCATCCCGACCTCGGCGACCTCGACCCGCGGCGGTTCCTCGCCGCTGTCGAACGTTCGGGGCTGCTGCCCGCGTTTGCCGAGGCCGTGCTCGACCAGGCGTTGGCGGCGATGCTGCGCTGGCGCAAGGCGGGTGTCGACGCCCCGGTAGCGGTCAACGCCTCGCCCCGCAGCCTGCTCGACCCCACGTTCGCCCGGATGGTGGTCGACCGTCTCCATGCCCACGGCGCTCGCGGATCCGACCTCGTGGTGGAGCTCACCGAGTCACTGACGCCGAGCCAGGTGGACATGATCGGCGAGACACTGCGGGAACTGCGGGACGCCGGCGTACGGCTCGCGCTGGACGACTTCGGCACCGGCTACTCCTCGCTGGCCATGCTGGCGAAGGTGCCGGTCTACGAGCTGAAGATTGACCGCAGCTTCGTCGCGGCGATGCAGTCCTCACCGGAGGCGGCGGCGGTTGTGCGCTCCACGGTCGAGCTCGGACGCAGCCTCGACCTGCTCGTGGTGGCAGAGGGCGTCGAGAGCACGTACCAGCGGCGGGCCCTGTGGCAGATGGGTTGCCCCGTGGGGCAGGGCCACCTTTTTGCCAAACCCATGTCGATCGGCGGGCTGCTCGAGGTCCTCCGCGACGGCGTCGATGGGGTATCCGGGCGACTTTGCGAGCCGATCCACACCGACGTCGACAATGTGATCGACCTCCCGCGCCACCGCCGGGGAGACCTGGATCAGGTGTCGGGGGGACGACCGGCGGCGGAGACCTCCGGAGCCGGAGCGCCGCCGACCGACGGCTAGGCGCGGCGGATCGGATCTAGGCCGTGTCTCACCGCGGACCCGCGTCCCGGCGGAGGATCGGTAGGGTGGGGCGACCCTCGGTGAAGGGCCAAGCGCCAAGGAGGAGTCCGGTGACCAACAACGTGCCCAGGCCGGCGGAGGCTTCGCTCTACGACGACCCGGCCACCGCGGATCTCTCCGCGAAGGTCGCGGAGGCTTGGAGCGAGTTTGGCCGCGCGCTCGCCGAGGCGCTGCCGGCCTTGCCCGTCGGTACCCGGCTGGATCTCACGCTGGACCCGGCCGCGTCGGGCGTGGGCGAGGCGTTCTTCGGTGTGAGCGTGACCCGGGTCGAGGATGGCCAGTTTCAGGCGTACGCCGTGGGCAACACCACCCTCCCGCCCGAACACCGCCTCTCCCGAGCCGCGGTTGGCGAGCTGGTCGCGCTCGGCTGGTCGCCGCCCGGAGTGGTCGGCGCGCCGGACGACCGCTTCGGTCTCCATCCGCCAGCAGACCAGAACCTACGGGTGACCGCGATCGTGAGCCGTACCTTGCGGGATGTGTACGGCACGCCACATCCCGCGTTCCTCGTGTACACGGCGTACCCTGCTGGCGGCGGGTCGGTTGAGATACCCCCGCTGGGCGCGGCGCGGCAGCGGCAGGCCGGAGACGAGGGACCGGCGCCCGTGCAGGTGGATCTCTCTGCACTGCCGCTTGGCGACAAGGTTTCCACGGTGATCGCCGCGATGCTCAAGACCACGACGGAGAACCTGCCGGTGGACAAGGACGGAGACATCGGCATTCGCTCTGGATCCGCGATGGTCTTCGTACGGGTACGGGACAACCCGCCATTGGTGGACGTCTTCTCGCCCGTGCTGACGGAGGTCGACGCGAGCGAGCAGCTGTACGTGCGCCTGTCTGAACTCACGCATCGGATGCCGATCGGCCGGCTGTACTACAACGGGGAGACCGTGTGGGCGTCGGTGCCCGTGTTCGGCCGTGACTTCCAGGCGACCCATCTGATGCTCGCCGTGCAGGTGATGACCGGGCTCGCCGACGAGCTCGACGACCGGCTGCACGGTGAGTTTGGCGGGAAGCGCTTCTTCGTCGAGACCGACCAGCCGGACGAGGAGCCGAACGGCCCCGACCGGACGGGCATGTACCTCTGACGCGCCCTCAAAGCCTCTCGCTGGGGATGGCCAGATAGACCGCCTGTAACCTCGCGACCGTTGGGTCTCCGGCCGCGTACGCGATGTCGTCAATGGACACCACCGGCCGTACGCCGATGACGGCATTGGTGGCAAACGCACCACGCAGATTTCGCGCGGCGGCCAGGTCGATCTCGGCGTGCACCATCTCCAGCGGCTTCTCCTCCCGCAACTGCTGCATCGTCACTCCGGGAAGGCAGTCCGCCGTCGGCCACACGACCCGGTACTCCTCGACGAAGCCAATGTTCCAGGTGGCTCCCTCGGAGATGCGACCCCGGTCGTCAAGGAACACGACGTCGTGGAAGCCGTCGAGTTGAGCGCGCCGTCGCAACAGTACGGTGGCGAAGAGTCCGGTGTGTTTGACCTCGGGCAGGTCCCGGCGATATCGGACGGTTCGCAGCCGCAGCGGCGGCGGCTCACGTTGGGGCGCAGACGTCGTGCTCACCAGGACGTGCGGCTCCACGTCTCGCGAGGGACTCCCCGGGTCGAGCTCCGGGGCGAACACGGTGATCCGCGCGACGACCGCGGCTTCGGCGCAGGCATCGCGCACGAGAACCCGAATCCGGTCAGTATCGAGATCGTGGTCGAACAGTGCTTCGCAGTCCTGATGCAGTCGGCGCAGGTGCAGCGATAGTCCCCGGACCCGCCCGCGCTCCACGAGCATGGTCGTGAAGTGCCCGTAGTTGTGCAGACCGAGCGCGGCGACCTCATCCGCGCTCGCGGGCCGCCCATCCAACTCCATCACCGGACTATTCCAACACAGTGCTTGCTGCCGCTCGCTCCGCTCGCCAGCCCCTTCTCCGTCGATCTAGGACTTGTTCTCGTGGTTTGATCTCCAACCACGAGAACAAGTCCTAGATCGACGGAGAAGAGGCTTGGCGCCAAGCCGTAGCCGACTCAGTTGAACGGGATCCAGGCGATCCGGTCGAGGCTGCGCGAGTCGCTCGCCATAAGCCCGCCGTCGGAGACCGTCCATAGTGTCTCGTCGATGATCAGCGAGCGGCGGATCGTCACGGGATAGTTGTAGGTGCCGCGCAGCCACGGGTGGCTGATGAACCCGACCTCGCTGATCCGGTCACCGGAGACCCGAAGCACGAGCGCCCCGACCGCCGGCATCATCTTGTCGGGGAACGGGTCGGCGCCGGGGACCCCGCCGCCACCGCCGCCCCCCGGTACCGCGATCGCGTTGTTCACCTGAAGCGGCACCACCAGTAGGCCGTCGTTGGGCCAGTAAAGGAATGCGTGCGGATCGAACTCGGCCTCGGACTGCGCCCCGGTCAGCGTGTAGCGCGCCAGGCGCGTCGGCTGGTCCGGATCGGCGACCGAGAACAGTGACACCTGGGTGCCGGTCGCGCGGCCTCGCTCCGTGGCGTCCTGGCCGATGCCGATGAGCTTGTCACCGCCGGCCGGGTGCAGGTACGCGGAGTAGCCGGAGATCTTCAACTCGCCTCGCACGGTGGGTTTCGTCGGATCGCGAAGGTCCACTGTGTAGAGCGGGTCGGTCTGGCGGAACGTCACCACGTAGCCGAACGTCCCGACGAACCGAACCGCATAGATGCGCTCTCCCTTGCCCAGACCCTCCACCTTGCCGATCTGTCGGAGCAGCTTCCTGCTCTGCTCGAGCACGTAGACGCCGGACTGTGAGTTTGAACGCTGGCCGGGCGCGGCCCATGGCTCACCGCTAGTCGCGGCCACGCGAAGCTTCCCGTCCCACTCGGACATGGCGTACTGGTTGATCAGGTAGCCGGGCACCGTGCCGCCCGCGACAAACCTCGGGCGCTCCGGCGACGACGTGTCGAACTTGTATACCTCCGTGCGCGCTTCCGGCCGCTTGGAGTCGCCCTCGGCGATCACGCTGCCACCGAACATCGGCATGACACGCCACCGCTGGTCGCTGGCGACGTAGAGGCTTGGCCCGTTGCTGTAGACGGTGTCGCCGTCGGCCACGATCGAGGTCGGGCGGCCATCACCGAGCGCGTCGCCGGCGAGGTCGAAGGTGAGCACGGTCAGCATGCTGGTGCCGGTGTAGATGGCCGGCCGCGCGATGGCCTCGCAGTTGACCAGCCCGCGCTGGGACGCGCCGCCGGCCGTGGTCGTTTCGATCCGCGGCAGCCAATCGTCCAGGCCGGCCCGGTCGATGATCTTCTTGTTGTTCGCGATGCGGTTGGCGTCGGTGCCCTTCTCCATGTACGGGAAGACCAGCCGCGGGTACGACCGCACGACCACTCGGGCCGTCGTACCGACCTGGCGAGCGTCCACCAGCCCACCATCGATGCGGTAGGAGCCGAGGACGTGCGGTTGGTCGGCGAGGTCGACGAGCAGCATGCGTGGCCCATAGATCGGCTGTTCGGCCTGCTTCGTGGGCGCCACCTCGGGGCCACGGGCCGCCTCGCCGGGAACGGCGCCGGGCGCGGCCCCGGGGACCGCCATGTCGATGACGGGTCCGCCGCGGTAGGTCTGGTACTGCTCATTGAGCAGGACGAGCGCGTGATCGCCGGCGAGCAGCAGATCCCCGGCGGCGTACCGGTACGCGTCGTTGGGGTTGTCGCGATCATCGAGCCGCACCCGGCCCACAACGGTACGGGTCGCGGCGTCGACCACGCGCAGCACACCATTGGAAATGGTCACGATGCGGCGGCCGTCGGTCTTGACGAGGTCGGGCTCGTCGACACCTGCCTCGTGGGTGTTCGTGCCGGAGTAATTGGAGGGAGCGCCGCCCACTGTGGAGTCGGCCCGCCCACCTCCCGGACCGGCCCCTGCCGCCATTGGTGCCGGCGGGGCGGCCGCGTCCTTCTCCGCCCCTCCGCTCTGGGCGGTTAGCCCGCCGCTGCCGCCCCAGAAGCCGTACGGGCCGACCATCGACTTCGCCGCCGCGCGCAGCCCGTGCAGTGCGTCGTCGCAGGAGTTGAATGCCACGAGCTGGAACGAGCCGGAGGGCACATTGGAGTCCACGAACCCGGCCGACTGCTCGGCGGCCGTACACCCGGAGGCGAGGCCGAGGCCGGCGCAGAGGGCCAGACCGGCGGCGCCGGTGCGCAGAAGGCGTCCTGTCATGCCGGCTTGGACGTGCCCATCCCACCGCCGGTTCCCTACTTGTCTGCGCTCGCTGCGCTCGCGCGGCTTCGCGCCTCTCGGCCCGGCCTGCGCCCGCTCCGCCGCTTGGTCGCTTCGCTCCCGCGCTCTCTCGCGGCCTCGGCCGGCGGCGCGAAGCGCGGGGAGCCGTTACTCGGCGGAGGCGGCGTTCGGGAAGGCGGCGTCGACGAGGCGGGACAGCACGATCATGCTGCGCGTGGAGGTGATGAACGACTCCGCCCGCAGGCGCTCGAGGGCCTGCTCGAGGTGGCGGATGTCGGCCGCGCGTAGATGGACGAGCGCGTCGGCCTCGCCGGACACGGTGTAGGCACCAACGACCTCGGGGTGTCGCCGAACCGCGACCGCGATCTGGATCGGCGTTGTTCGCCCCGTGCAGAAGAGCTCGACAAACGCCTCCGTGGTCCAGCCGACGGCGGCTGGGTCGACGACGGCCGTGAATCCTCTGATCACGCCGGCCGATCGAAGCCGATCCACGCGTCGCTTCACCGCCGGCGCGGAGAGTGACACGATCAACCCGATGTCGGCGTAGGAGGCGCGCGCATCGGCGGACAATGCTGCAATGATCCGTTGGTCCGTGTCATCAAGGCGCAACGAATCGCCTCCTGTTCGCAACGAAAGCGGCTGTTACCGGCCAATCAGCCTACCTACCCTTGGTGACCGTGACCCACCAGGCCCGCCCGCGCACCTATCTCATGTGCCCGCCCGAGCACTACGTCGTCGAGTACGCCATCAACCCATGGATGGACACGTCGACGCGAGTGGATACCGAGCTCGCGTTCAAGCAGTGGGAGGGCCTGCGGGAGACGCTGGTGGGCCTTGGACACACGGTCCACGCCCTGGAGCCCGGCGCCGGGCTGCCCGACATGGTCTTCGCGGCCAACGGGGCGTTCTCGGTGGACGGCATCGCGTACGGCGCGCGTTTCCGCTACGCGCAGCGGATGGCCGAGGCGGCCGCACACCGGCGGTGGTATGAGCAGCGCGCCGAGGAAGGCTGGCGCCTCGACGTGCCGAAGGAGACCAACGAGGGCGAGGGCGACTTCGCCTACCTGCCCGACGCGTACGGCGGTCTGGCGCTGGCCGGCTATGGCTTCCGCACCGAGCACGCCGCCCACGCCGAGGCCCAGGAGGTCCTTGGCCGTCCGGTCGTGTCACTACGCCTGGTCGACCCGCGGTTCTATCACCTCGACGTCGCGCTCGCGGCGATCGACGGCGCGAATGTCGTCTACTACCCCGGCGCCTTCTCCGAGTCGTCCCAGCGCACGCTGCGTGGCCTCTTTCCGGACGCGGTCGTGGCCGACGAGGCGGACGCTCTCGCCTTCGGGCTCAACCTCGTCAGCGACGGATACCACGTCGTGCTCAACTCGGAGGCGACCGCGCTCGCCGCGAAGCTGGCCGCCGCTGGGTATGCGCCCGTTCCGGTCGAGCTGAGTGAGCTGAAGAAGGGTGGCGGCAGCGTGAAGTGCTGCGTGGCCGAGCTCCGCCCCCGCCTTTTTCCGCGTTGATCTAGGACTTATTCGCGTGGTTTGATCTCTAACCACGTGCCCAATCCCTAGATCGACGAGGTAAATGGCGGACAAACTCCCCCGCAGCGCGTGCCTGAGTGGCGGGCCTGGCCTACAGTCGGGCCTTCCGTGTCTTGAGGTGTCACGAGGGAGAGAACATCATCATGCGAAGGATGCTCATCGCGGTCGGGCTCGCGGCCGTCGCGCTCGCTGGCGCGGCCGCGTGCGACAAGTCCACCCCCAACCCGGCCGGGTCGGCCGGTGCCGATGTGGCCGCGGCGACCAGGGACGCGTGCACGCAGGCCACCGCGCTCAGCGCCACCGGTGCGGCCGAATTCAACACCAAGATGAACGAGTTTCTCCAGGCCGCGGCGTCAGGCGATGCGGCCAAGGGACAGCAGCTCGAGGCCGAGATCCGAGCCAAGGTGACCGAGTGGGCCACGAAGCTCGACGGCCTGGCGGCCAAGGACGTCAAGCCCGAGGTCAAGACCGCGCTGACCGAGGCCGCGACGACTCTCAGGCAGCACAACGATCCGAACGACAGCACGTCGATCGACGAGGTCAAGGCGGCGTACGTCGCGATCGCAACCAAGATCTCAACAGCCTGCGCCTGACCGCTGCCGCGCCAGGAGGTCCGCGACCGAAGGGGGGCGCCGCTCCGTCGAAGCGGTCCGGCGCCCCCTAAGCAACCATGGCCTGGCCACTTTAGAGTTACTTGGCGGTTTATGCCCGGATAAGGCACGCTTTACTCGTGGAGACACCTGCCACGGGCGCCCCATC
>Ga0184612_10000411_pt1 | contig 19871 bp, 6 predicted proteins | sample PLM3_60_coex_FD_133163 | JGI IMG/M metagenome (GOLD analysis project Ga0184612, IMG submission 133163) | Groundwater sediment microbial communities from an aquifer in East River, Colorado, USA - PLM3_60_coex | ecosystem: Environmental > Terrestrial > Soil > Riparian zone | place: USA: East... | reverse complement strand
TTTGATGTTCGTCGTCGACGAAGTGGGCCAGTTCGTGGCGCGCGACGTGCAAAAAATGCTCGACCTTCAGGCGGTCGTGCAGAGCCTCGGCGTGAAGGGCCGTGGCAGGCATTGGCTCGTTGTCACCTCCCAGGAGAAGCTCGGCGAACTCGTAAGTGGTCTCGAAGATAAGAAGATTGAGATCAACCGCCTGATGGACCGCTTTCCTTTACAGGTCCATCTCGAACCGTCGGACATTTCTGAGGTCACCAGCCGGCGCGTGCTGTCCAAGAACGCCGCCGCGCAGACCGCCCTCGGGAAGCTCTTCGACGAGCACCGCGGTCGCCTTATGGAGCACACGCGACTGACGGCGGACATCAAGCTTCCGGAGGTTACGCGCGATGGCTTCATCGACCTCTACCCGCTGCTGCCCTACCAGATCGACCTCATCATCCAGGTCGTTTCCGGGCTCCGCACGCAGGGCGGCGCGAGCAAGCACGTGGGCGGCGCGAACCGTACGATCATCAAGCTCGCGCAGCAGCTGCTCATCAACCCGGCCGTTAACCTGGCCGACGAGCCGCTCGGCGCCCTGGTCCGACTCGACCAGGTCTATGACCTCGTCGAAGGCAACATCGGCTCCGAGCTGCGCGCGAAGATCGCGGCTGTCGCCAAGGAGCTGAGCCATCCGCTCGCGCAGCCCGTCGCCAAGGTCATCTGCCTCCTCCAGTACGTGAAGAGCGTGCACCGCACGGCCGAGAACATCGCGGCCGCCCTGCACCCCGGCGCGGCGTCCGACTCCCAGCTCGCGGCGGTGAAAGAAGCACTGCGCGAGCTGGAGTCCGCGCACAAGGTTCGGCGCGGCGACGATGGGTACCGCATCCCGACGCCGGCCGAGGACGACTGGGAGCGCCTTCGCAACGGCATTAGTCCCAAGCCCGGCGACTCGCATCGCCTCTACTCGGAGGTGCTGTCGTCGTTCTGGCAGCCGCAGCCCGTCCATACGCTCTTCGAGACCAAGACCTTCAAGGCCGGCCTCGCCATCCACGGCCGCGAGGTCGTCGACGGCGACATGATGTTCCACGCCCACCTCGCCGACGACGGAAAGGAGTTCCAGTCACTCGCGACCGAACTTCGGACCCGGAGCCAGCAAGAGCGGAAGAGCGTCTTCTGGGGCATCGCCCTCAACGAGGCGATCGACCGGGAGACGGTCGAGTTGTTCCGATCGAAGGAGATGCTCGCCCGCAAGGAGCGCGAGACGAAGGGCGAGGACACCCCCGGACTCATCGCCGAGGAAAGGGTTCAGCAGCGCCGGCACAACGACGAGCTTCGGCGCCTCATGAAGGCGGCGTGCCTCTCGGGCAGCGTGTACTTCCGAGGCAACGACCGCAGTCCCGGTGACCGCGCCGTCGACGTCGGCAAGAGCGCGGCCGAGGTCCTCGGGCACGTGCTGCCTGAGGTCTTTGATCGCTTCAAAGAGGCCGCCGCCAAGTCGTCCGACGTGAAGAGGGGCGTCGATGCGCTCTTCACCGCGGAGAACCTGCAAGGCCTACCTCCGGTGTTCGGGAGCCTGGGCCTCCTCCGGGACGAGAAGGGCAAGACGGTCTTCCGCGTCGAGAGCGGTTCACTGAAGGAAGTGCTGGACCGTATCGACGAGCGCGCTAACTACGGCGACACCGCAAGCGGTCGCTTCCTCTCCGACGAGTTCGCGAAAGAGCCCTTTGGCTGGGACTTCGAGACCGTGCGCCTCCTCGTTCTCTCGCTGCTGCGTGCCGGAAAGATCGAGGCGACCAGCAAGGGGCAGACGATCGACTCGGTCACCGGCGGGGATGCCCGGGACACCTTCTCCAACAACAACCTGTTCCGGCAGGCGTCGTTCCGCCCGAAGAAGGGCCTCGAGTTCGAGGAGCTGGTCAAGGCCTCGGAAGCGTTCCGCGACACGTTCGGAACCGAGGTACGCGAGCTGAACGCGGGCGCAATCGTTCACGAGCTGCGCAAGGAGGTCACACGCCACGAAGACACCGTGGCCTCCGCGCTCGGGCAGTTGACGGCACATCGACTTCCCGGTGGCGCGGCGCTCGAAGGGGCCCTCGGGCAGATGAAGGTTATCCTGCGTGGCTCCGAGGACAACGCTCTCGCCACGTTCAACTCGTCCCACCGCTCGATCAAGGACGCGATCAAGCGTGCCGCCGAACTCGAGCAGATCCTCACCGAACCCCGCCTGCACGACCTGGAGCGCGCGCGGCAGGCGCTGGCGACGGCATGGCCCTTCCTGCGTCAGGAAGCCGATATCTCCGACGAGCTGCGTGCCAAGGCCACCGTACTCGAAGACCTGCTGGCCCGGGAGAGCTTCTACAAGGAGCTTCCCGCCATCGAGCAGAACGCCAAGGCGCTCGAGGTCGACTACGAGAAGCGTTTTGAAGAGGCGCTGGCCGCACGCATCGACACATACACGAACGCCTTCGATCGCCTCGTGAAGACCCCGGGCTGGGGCGAGATCGACGGGGACCAGCAGCGGCGCCTGGCGGCACCGTTCGAGCGGGGCAGGTCGCCCGAGAAGGAGCGCCTGCCGATTCCGCAACTTCGCTCCGAACGCGACGCCTGCGACGGCAGGCTGCGAGCTGCCATCGCAGAGCTGCGCCACATCATCGACGGCGAGCGGATCGTGAGCGTGAGTGTTGGGAGCTACTTCGGCGGCGGCATCGAGACCGAAGAGCAGCTCGACGCCGCGCTCGAAGGCGTGCGTGAGGAATGCGCGCGCCTCATCGGGGCGGGCAAGAAAGTCATCGTGCAATAGGCGGCGCCGCGGATGCACAAGGACACACGCAACGCCATCGAACGCGCGACCCAGCGGGCCCGCAAGCTGCTCGAGGACGACTTCGCCTCGCAGCTCGAGGGCACGTTCGACGTGCAGCGGGATGGCAAAGTTGCGCCGAAGGCCGGCTCACATCTGACACCGCGGCAGGTCTTCCAGCGGGACAAGATCGTCGCCGCGATCGAGCACAAGCGGGCCGCGGGCATGGGCCCTGCAGAGGCGGTCGTCAACTACCTACGCGACGCCGCGTTTACAACGCTCAACCGCTTCGTTGCGCTCAAGATGCTCGAGGCGCGCGCGCTGGTGCAGGAGTGCATCACGAAGGGCGACCAGTCTGGCGGCTACACCGAGTTCTGCGGTATGGCGCCCGGCGTCGCACTCCTCCCCGAGATCACCGGCTACCGTCTCTACATCGAGGGCCTGTTCGACGAGCTGTCGACGGAGGTGAAGGTCCTTTTCGACCGCCGGGATCCGGCGTCGGTGCTCTGGCCGAAGCGCGCGACGTTCGAGACCCTGCTCGATGTGCTGAACGCGACGGACCTCGCGGGCGTCTGGGGCGAGGACGAGACCATCGGGTGGGTGTATCAGTTCTTCAACTCGGGCGACGAGCGCAAGAGAATGCGCGACGAGAGCCAGGCACCGCGCAACAGTCGCGAGCTGGCCGTTCGCAACCAGTTCTTCACGCCTCGCTACGTCGTCGAGTTTCTCGTGGACAACACGCTCGGGCGTATGTGGCTCGAGATGCACGGTGATGGCAGCGGCCTCGCCGAGAGGTGCCGTTACTTCGTGCGGAGCGAAGAGGAGCAGACGCGAACTCGCCCGAGGAAGGACCCGCGCGACCTGCGCGTCCTCGACCCGGCCTGCGGCTCCGGCCACTTCCTGCTCTACTGCTTCGACCTTCTCCTGACGATCTACGGGGAGGCCTGGGCGGCCGAGGCGTCGCGCGCGAGCAGTCACGCGACCGGCCGGACGCTGCGAGACGACTACCCGGACCTCGCGACCCTCAGACGTGCGACGCCGGTGCTCATCCTCGAGCACAACCTTCACGGCGTGGATATCGACCCGCGCGCCGTGCAAATCGCCGCGCTCGCACTCTGGCTGCGTGCCCAGCGCGCGTGGAGGGACTTTGGCATTCCGGCGGCTGAGCGGCCGCCCGTGCGTCGAACGCACCTGGTCGTGGCTGAGCCGATGCCAGGAGACAAGGCGCTCGTCGAGGAGTTTGCCGCGCGGCTTGATCCTCCGCTTCTGCGCGATCTCTTCCGCAAGATGGTGATCGAGATGCGGCTTGCCGGCGAGCTCGGCACGCTTATTCTCGTCGAGGAACGCATCGCTGCGGAGCTGCACCAGGCGCGGGAGCAGTTCGTGAAGCAGCGGCAGACCACGGGCTTTCTCCCCGGCGTCGAGCCCCTACGGAAACAGGGCGAGCGGGACCTCTCAGGCATCGACGAGGACGTCTTCTTCCACGAGGCCGAGGCGAGATTCGTGGAGGCGCTCCGGCACTTCGCTGAAGCCGCCGTCGGCGGCGCGGGCGTCCGGCGGCGCCTCTTCGCAGGCGATGCAGCGCAGGGTATCGCGCTCATCGACCTTGTCCGCACGCGCTTTGACGTAGCGCTCATGAACCCGCCATTCGGAGAGGCTACGCCTGGAGCCGCAGCCTACCTCGAAATCAACTACGCCAACACTCGCTTGGATCTCTTCGCGGCATTCTGTGAAAGGCTACTTGGACTCGCAGAACCCGGGGGACTGGTTGGCGCGATCACCCCTCGTGACGGATTTTTCAAGAAGACCCTTGTCGGCTGGCGAGAACTCGTGCTTGCGCACCACATGCCGGTTGTGGCCGATCTAGGTATCGGTGTCTTGGATTCCGCGACGGTTCGCGTCGCGGCCTACGTTATTGAGAATGCGCAGTCTGAGGCGAGTACTCGTTTCATAGATGTGGTTGATCTGCCCGACCGAGACCTACGATTGCAGAGCGAGGTCCGCACTCCCCAGCGGTTGTTCGACGTCAAACTTCGATCCTTTCGCGTTCTGCCCCTTGTTCGTTTTCTCTACTGGTTGCCAGTTCGTCTCTGGGAGATCTACGCCTCGGCTGAACCTTTGGAGAACCGAGCTTGTACGCCACGATATGGCCTGACCACGCTCAACGACGAGCGCTTCTGTCGATTGTTCATTGAAGTCGACGCTGCGCTCATTGGATCAGGCCGTACCTGGGCGTTTATGAGCAAGGGTGGCGACGATTTTCCCTACGGCGGAATGTCTAACTCATTGGTCCGATGGCGAAGCGACGCTGCGGAAATGGCAGAAGTCAATCGGCAGTCCAACGGACAGATAGCGCAGACGCGGCGAGCGTCGAAGTACTACTTTCGTCCCGCAATCACATTCTCAAATCGAAGTGTCCACTTTTCTGTCCGATGGCACCCAGCAAATTTTGTATTTTCGGTTCGCGGCCCTGCAGTAATCCCTCTGCGTGCGTCCCAACCCTATCTGCTTGGCTTTTTCAACAGTCGACTTGTACGCGCGCTGATCCAGATGCAGACGGCTTCGCAAACGTATACGTCCGGCGTGCTTAAGGAGCTCCGGTGGGTCGAGCCAGAGCCGGCGACGCGAGGGGCGGTGGAACGAGCGGCACTTGCCGCCTTTGAGGAGGTGCGGATCCGACTCGCGACCGTGGAAACCGACCCGTTCTTCGAGGGGCTTACTGCGCACGCTGGAGGCGATCCCCCTACAACGGTCCGCAGCTACTTGGAATGGCGAAGGCGCTTTGTGGTGGACCTTAATGACCGGTTGCTAGCGCTGCAAGCGACGATTGATGACGAAGTCTCCCGGCTCTACGGAGTCTCGGTGGCGGATGTCGAGCGCTGCGAACGGGCTGAGGAGCCAGGCGAAAATATGGGCGCTTTTCCTCCACCCTTTGAATTCGCTCTGTCCGATGCGGAGGCACTCGCTAGCTACCTGTTTGGCCTCGTCGTCGGTCGATGGACGGCGGGGGTGGTTGAACGAGCGCCTGCGCTGGATTCCCCGGCGCCGCAAACACAACCAGGGGCATCAGGCCATTCGCGTGTCCATCCGGTCTTAGTAGACGATGAAGGGCATCACCACGACCTTGTATCGATGGTGCGCGCGGGAATTGGCGGGTTGCTAAGGGATGCAACGGACGATGATGTGCTTGCTCTCGAACATGGGCTCGGGAGCGACTTGAGAGAATGGTTCGCAAAGAGCTTCTTCACTAGACATATCGCTACGCATTCCGGTTTTGGACGAAGTGCGCCGGTATATTGGCAACTTGCGGTCCCGTCGGGGAACTATTCGTTGTGGATCTATCTCCATGCTTTCAACAAGGACACGCTTTACAAGGTTCAGAACGACTACGTCGCGCCCAAGCTCGCCCACGAAGAGCGCAGACTCGATGCCCTGCGCCGAGAGGTCGGGGAGAGCCCGAAGGCTGTGGAGCGCAAGGCGCTTGCGGCAAAAGAGACGCTCTTGGAGGAACTCCGGTCGTTCCTTGAAGAAGTGAAGCGTGTCGCACCGCTCTGGAATCCTGATCTCGACGACGGCGTCCTCATCAACTTCGCGCCGCTTTGGCGGCTCGTTCCCCACCACAAACCGTGGCAGAAGGAGCTAAAGGCCACATGGCAGGCGCTGTGCGCAGGCGAATTCGATTGGGCGCACCTCGCGATGCACCTCTGGCCCGAGCGCGTTGTGCCGAAGTGTGCGACCGACCGGAGCCTCGCCATCGCCCATGGCCTGGAAGACGCGTTCTGGGTCGAGGACGAGAACGGCAAGTGGACGCGACGCGCGACGCCGACGCGGCCCATCGGGGAGATCGTTCGCGAGCGTAGCTCCGCGGCCGTGAAGGCGGCGCTGAAGAGCCTGCTCGACGCGCCAGCTGCATCCAGCAACGATGGCGCGCGAGGCCGGCGCGGAGCATCCTCCGCTGCCACCGAGGGAGTGAGCCGCTGATGCATCCGCTGCACGACTACGTCGCCAAGCAACTCGCCGAGAAGCTCAAGAGCAAGAAGCTCGTCGTCTGGTACGACGCGCGCGGTGAGTTCGCGCCGTTCATCGCGGAGGTGCGTGGTGGCACGCGAACGAGCAGCGAGCTCATGCCGGTGTCGGTCGCTGGCATCGCCACGCTCCTCGCCGAGTACGCGGGCTCCATGTTCGAGCTACGCGCAGTGGTCGAACCGCGCGTCAGCGGGGACACGCCCGAATCCATCGTCATCTACTTGCAGGGCTGCGAGCGCGACCGGCGTGCCTCGGTCCTCATGGAACTCGAGAAGGCCGGTGAGTGCTACGAACCCCAGCTGAAGCGCCTCGCGCGCAATGTGCTTCGTCAACGGTACACCGACGGGGTCATCGACGAGATGCTGGCGCCTGAGCGCGTCACGTACGACGATCTCGCTCGCGCGTCGTCCGATGCGTCCTCGGCAGAGCCGCCGTCGATTCTCAAGGGCATCTTCCACGACGCCAGCGGAAACGACGGCTTGCTCGCAGCGTGGCTCAAGAGCGACGCGCGAGACGGAGAGATCGCCGCAAAGGAAGCAACCCGCGAGCTGGTCAAACTGGTTCGGTCGCGTCTGGGCCTCGAGCTACCCGGAGACACTGCGCTGGCGAAGCTCCGGGCTGTTACTCTTCGGTACGTGCTGGCGGGCGAGTTCCGCAGTGACTTGAGCTGTCCGCCGCCGGCGTGCCTCGATGGCGTCCCCAGCCCCAAGACCAAGGAAGATGAGGCCGCCCTGCGAGAGCTGGCGCGCCGCATGCGGACGGGCTTCACGGACGCGTATGCAGCGCTCGCCGATCGAGTCGAGGAGGAGCTAGGCCTTCGGAGTGCGACGCTCCCGCCCGGAGCCCTCCGAGCCATCGACACATTCCGGTTCGCGGAGCGTTCGCTCCTGAGCCACAGTGGTGAGCTCATTGCGACCGCGAAGTTTGATGAGGTTCTGACACTCGTCGGCGAGCACGAGCACAGCTTCTGGCTCGACCGGGACGTCGGACGGAAGGCCCAATGGGAGGCGTGCCGCCGCATGGCAGAGCTGGGAAGCCTGGCATCGGGGGTCAAGGTCGCCGTCAGTAAGGTGAAGGGTGACGCGAGCGCCTGGATCGATGCGTACACGGCCAAAGACGGCTGGTACCGCATGGATCAGGCGCAGCGTCGTCTGGAGGCCTGGGTGGCGAACCTCGATGAGGATCCAGCGGAACGCCCGCTCGGAGTCGTTCGCCGCCTCTATGAGGACGCCTGCCACGCGATGGCCGGCGGCTTTGCGAAGGCGCTGGTGAATGCGAACTGGACGGCCGGACCATCTATGTCCCAGACTCAGATCTACACCAGCGTTGTCGCAGGGCGGCCCCGGCCGGTGGCGTATTTCCTGGTCGATGCCATGCGCTTCGAAATGGGTGTGGAGCTTGCCGAGCGGTTGCCAAAAGACGTCGAAGTCGGCGTTCGCCATGCGGTCGGCGTGCTGCCGAGTATCACTGCGATCGGCATGGCGGCGCTCCAGCCCGGGGCATCCGCGAGCTTCACGGTCGTAGAGCAGGGCGGGAAGCTGGGCGCTCGGATCGAAGATGCTTTCCTTCCGGACCTCACGGCCAGGAAAAAGTTTGCAGCGGCGCGGGTGGCGAATCTGATCGATATGACTCTGGACGAGCTTCTGAGTCTCGCGCCCTCGAAGCTCACGAAGAGGATCGAAGGCGCCCAGGTCATCGTCGTGCGGTCGCAAGAGATCGATCATGCTGGCGAAGCTGGCTTCACGTTTCAGGCTCGACAGGTGATGGACACAGTCATCGACAACCTCGCGCGGGCTATTCGGAAGCTCGCCGTGGCTGGAGTAGAGCATTCAGTTGTTTCCGCCGATCATGGTCACCTCTTCTTCGCGTCCGATCGTGACGAGTCCATGCGGACGGACGCGCCGGGCGGCAACCAGGTCGAGCTGCATCGGCGCTGCTGGATCGGTCGTGGAGGGGCGACGCCGCCCGGCTGCCTTCGCATTAGTGCGTCGGCACTTGGCTACGCGTCGGATCTTGAGTTTGTGTTTCCGAGCGGCTGTGGCGTCTTCACCGCCGGAGGCGACCTCGCTTTCCATCACGGTGGGCCGTCTCTGCAGGAGCTCATCCTGCCGGTTCTTACGATACGGATGAAGACGCGTGAGTCGGCTCGCCCGAAGGCAAGCCCCGTGACGGTCACAGGGAGTCCTGAAGTGGTGACAAACCGTATCTTCAGCGTCACCCTACAGCTCGGCGGCCAGAACCTCTCGCTTTTTTCGAACGCCGTCGTTGTCCGACCCCTGCTGATGTCTTCGGCGGGAAAGCAGGTTGGCGCGGTCGGCATGGCGATCGATGCCGAAGTAGACCGCGCCACTGGCTGTGTGAAGCTTCAGCCCGGGAAACCGGTTGCCGTCGCCTTCCTCCTAAACGACGAGAGTGCAGCCTCACTGCGCGTCGTTGTGCAGGACCCAACCACCGACGCGGAGCTCTACCGTTCGCCTACCGACATCCCTGTTCGGCTTGGAGTCTAGCCATGAGCAATGCGGGGGCTCCCGTGCGAGATGCGCTCGACGACAAGGTGAACCGACTCTTTGCCGGTAAGGTCGTTCGCAAAGACCTTGTCCGGAAGGTGAAGGTCGGCGCCAACGTTCCCGTATTTGTCCTCGAGTTTCTCCTCGGGAAGTATTGCGCCTCGTCCGACGAGATGGCGATTCAGATGGGGCTACAGGTTGTCAACGAGACGCTTGCGAACAACTACATTCGGCCTGACGAGTCCGTGAAGGCGCAGAGTAAGGTCAAGGAAAACGGAAGATATACGTTCATCGACAAGGTCAAGGTGCGGCTCGTCGACTCGGACTATTGGGCAGAAGCGGTCAACTTCGACAATAAGTTCCTGCACGTGCCAACGCAGTACGTTCGTGACTACGAGCGATTGCTGATGGGTGGCATCTGGGCGCAGCTCGACATGCGCTTTGAGTACGACGAGGAAGCCAAGGGGAAGTACCCGTTCTGGATTGACAAGCTGACGCCAATCCAGATCGCGACGTTTGACCTGGAAGAGTATCGACGAACGCGGCGAGAGTTCACAACGGACGAGTGGATCGACCTTATCGTCCGGAGCATGGGCTATGAGCCCACGGGCATGTCCCGACGCCTCAAGCTGCTCTTCTTGCTGCGCCTGGTTCCGCTCACGGAACGGAACTACAACCTGATCGAGCTTGGACCGCGGGGAACCGGGAAGACGTATGTGGTCCAGGAGATTTCGCCTTATACAGCGCTGCTGACCGGGCCCACGACCGTCGCGAATCTCTTCGGCCACATGGGAGGCCGCCACAAAGGAATGCTGCAGATCTGGGATGTCGTCGGCTTCGACGAAGTCGCCGATCTCCAGAAGATGCCGAAGGAAGTCATCACGACGATGAAGACCTACTGCGAATCGGGAACGTTTCAGAGGGGCCAGGAGGCGGCATCGGGTGATGCCAGTGTCGCGATGTTCGGTAACACGAACCAACCAATCGACGTGATGGTGCAGACCGGCCATCTGTTCGCTCCGCTACCCGATGTCATTCGCGACGACATGGCGTTCATCGATCGCCTTCATTTCTATCTCCCCGGCTGGGAGCTCCCCAAGATGCGGAACGAGCTCTTCACGAACCAGTATGGATTCGTGGTCGACTACCTGGCGGAGGCGCTCCGGGAGCTGAGGAAGCACAACTTCACAGAGGTCAGCGATCGCTACTTCTCGCTCGGCGCACATCTAAACGCGCGTGACCGCAAGGCGGTTCGGAAGACGGTCTCGGGTCTCATGAAGATCATTTTCCCGCACGGGGAAGCCAGCCAGGGGGATCTCGGGGAAATTGTCGAATTCGCGCTGGAGGGGCGCCGCCGCGTCAAAGAACAGCTCAAGAAGATGGGATCGTTTGAGTACTATCACACGTCGTTCAGCTATCTCGTCAACGAGTCTGGAGAGGAACGTTTCGTCGGCGTGCCAGAGCAGGGTGGCCGGGATCTGATCTCCGCCGATCCGCTTGCTCCAGGAACGGTCTATTCGGCTTCGGTGAGCGGTGACGGCACAGTGGGTCTTTATCGCATTGAAGTCACTCAGTCTAGCGGAACTGGAAAGCTGAAGCCGGCAGGCGGAATCAGTGGTGCCACAAAGGAGTCGGTCCAGCGGGCATTCAGCCACCTATTGGCCAACAAGGGCGCTTTCGGAGTAGCTCGAGAAGTCGATACGTCCGATTTCCACGTCGAAGTGATCGACCTCCTCGGCAACAAGGTTGAGGGAGAGCTCGGCGTCGCGTTCTTCGTCGCTGCCTATTCGACGTTGCGCCGTGCGGCTCCCCAACCCGCGCTACTGATTCTTGGGGACACGAGCATTCAAGGCAATATCAAGGGCGCACGATCGTTAGTTGAGCCACTCAGAGTCGCCATGGACAACGGTGCGAAGCGCGCACTGATTCCGATCGAGAACAAGCGCAACTTCTTCGATGTCAGCGCCGACATCTTGGAGAGTGTTGATCCAATTTTCTATGGCGATCTGCGTCAAGCGGCGTTTAAGGCACTGGGATTGAACTAAATGGCCGAGGCTCCCGCGCCTGGCGCGCACGTCGAGGTGCGACGCGATTGATCGCGGCATGCCAATCGGTCGCATGCCTATGTGTGAGCCTGTCACCCCCTCAGCCCAGCAAACTGTTTTCTGTCAGCCCGCTTGTGTTGTTCGACGCATTCCCTGCGTCGAGCCTCGGCCGAAATTCCGTCTCCGAAGGCCTGGGTGCTATGCTCGTCACGTTCGAGCCCTCCGGCCGATCCGCTCTGGGTCCTGGCCACCAGTGCGCAGCGCGCCGCTGAACGCGCTCGTGAGCCTGTAGAAAAACGTCGTAGGAGGAGCGATGGCGCGGTTCAAACGAAGCTCGTGGCGGTGAGCTTCGAGCGGCAAGCCTGCCGGCACATTTGAAGCCCCCGGCACCACCAATTTCGCGATCGGAGGCCCTATGATGGCAATTCTTGATCGGGCACGTTGAATTGGCGATGAGCTCTAGCGAGAACGTCAGCGGCCTGGCTGAGAGCGATGGATTCCGGGTGTTCTGGACGGCGTTCGATCCGCTGGATGTCGCCAGCGGGAGCATCGATCCGGTGGGTTTTTTGCGAGGATACCTCGCACTGGTCGATCGGCTGCTTCCAGGCCTGACGACGGTGACCGACGTGCCGCGCTATGGGTCGATGATCTGCGCCGCAGCCTCGGCCGCCGCAGCCGAGATCCCTGCGAGTGACGACCTGCGCGGCGCGAAGCTTCGACAGAGGCGCCTCGTACTGATAAAGGCGTACGAGCGCGCCTGGGCTCTGGCCTGTGGATTCGCCGCGCGCGACGACAAGATTGGGCCGGTGGCACTCGAGGGCGTGCGCGGCGTGCGGTACGTGAACCGTCGGCTTGACGCCCTAACCCCTCATACCAAGTACATCCGGTCGAGCTCCTTCAACCTGCTGTCGAATCAGGTTCGCTACGGTGGCATCGGGATCTACTCGGCGTTCCTCGATAGCTGCCACCTCCTGAATAGCGCGGATCTCTCGCTCCGCCCAGCGGGCGAGCGCCTCGCCGCAGCGTTTCCCCCGCCGCCGCCCGACCTGGCCGCCCAACACGAGGAGGCGCCGCTGTCCATCGATGCCCTCACGAGATGGGGTGCGAAGACGCACCCTTCCGCGATCACGCCGCCCGAAGCGCGACGGCTGGCGGAAGGCCTCGAAGGCGGTGGCGAGTCGGACTGGGATGACGAGGTGCGCTGGTCAATGCTGAGACTCCTCGCGCCATACGCGAAGGGAGAAACGTCTGCCTCGGAGACCGAAGTTCTCAGGGCGGTGCTCACCTCGCTCGTGAGCGGCGAGGGAGTCGCGAAACGGGTGCCGCGCAACTGCGCTGACCAGATTCGGGCCGTCCTGACGGTGGTCGAGCCCTACGAGCGGCTTTATCAGTCCGTTCTCTTTCTGTTCCAGGCGATCCAGGCCGCCGCCACCGACGAGCCCGAGGCCCCCTTCGCGCAGCTCGCGGGCGCCGACTCGATCAAAGCAGCCGTCGCCGCCTCGGCCAAAGCCTCCCGCGACCTGCCCGTCGCTCTGAAGGGTGCCACTGACCTTCACGGCGGGTCCGTTCGCCCCATCGCCGACGCTCTTCAAGGATCAGGGGTGACCGGGCTCGCGGGTCAGCTCGTCTTGGCTGCCAGCCCGGTGTCAGTGCTCGACATCGTTCTCGGCCGGCATGAGGCGGTGCAGAGCGGGAAATTCGATGACGGAATCAGGAAGGCGTCATGGATCAAGCGCCAGGCGAGCGGCAAGGTGCGCCTCTCTGCGCAGCGCTTCCGACTCGGGGTCAAAGGTCGACGCCAGAAATGGTGGGACGTTGGCCGGCATCCCTACCGAACCTCGGCCGCGTTCGCGTTCATCCGCGCTTGCGGCGATCGGATCCAGTAGGCAGCCACATGCCTCGAGCCAGCACGAAATCACCCATGGGCTCGCTTCTCGTCGAGGCGGTTCGCGGCAGCGACGCCGATGGTCCCCTCGTCTCACTCGTGCTCTCTACTTACGGGCTTGGGCTCGATCCGCCGTTCTTCGAGAATGATTTCCTCCCGGCCGTTCTGGGGATCGGGGGCGTGCGCGACGGCAGCTACGCTAGCCCGCTGACATTGGAGCGTCGGCTTGCCGATACGAGCTGCGCACTCGTCGTGGATGCGCATGCGATCGCAGAAGAGGGCCGACCGAGCCTTCAGATCGAGGTCGTTGCGGTTGGCCACAGAACCAATCACGCGAAGATCGTGCTCCTCCATCGCAAGCGACGAATCCGGTTGGTCGTGGCATCGGCCAACCTGACCCACGCCGGCTATCGGCTACAGCGGGAAGTGGGAGCCGTGCTCGACTTCGCGGAGGAGGGTGGCCTGCCGGGACAAGTGCTCAAGACGGCCGTGGAGTCCTGGCTGGCGTTGCTCGGCGAATCCGCCTCGGATGGTCTGCGGGCGGCGTTGCTCGCCGCGTCCGCGCAGGCGGTAGCTTGGGCGCCCCGGACACCGGCCGGGGCGCCGAGCGTGATCTGGGGAGGCGGCCCGGATCCGCTCTGGCGCCAACTCACTGACGCGTGGCCCCCCGGCGAGCCCGTCACCGAATGGGCAATCTGCTCGCCGTTCTGGCCCGAGCCGGGAGGCGAGACCCCCTTCGAGGCTATCGCCCGCGCGCTCGCGAGAAAGGGCGTGGATCTCCGCAAGACCGCGCTTCACGTCTTCACCGGTGCCGACTCGACTGGGGATCGGGCCCTTCCGGTGTTTCCATTCCATCTGGTCCAGCACCTGAAAAGTCGAGGTTTCGCGGTCGGTAGCGGGCGAATCGTCCCGGTCCGCCGCGAAGCGCTCGAGGACGAGTTGCCGGAGGCGGGACTTTTGGAGGAGCGCGAGCTGCACGCCAAGTGGGTGCTCCTTCGGGGGCCGAAGTCCTGCGTCCTGCTGCTCGGCTCCGCCAACTTCACGCGCAAGGGCTTGGGTGCCCTGGCCAAAAGCGAGCGCGCGAACATCGAGGTCGGTGTGCTGATCCGCCGCCCGGCGTCGGTTCTGACTCTAGCCAGCCTTGAGCCACCCATTGCGGACAAGGGGATCGTCGACTGGAACCGCTGCGGAGCGTCTGATCTTGCCGACGGCCCCGCTGACGAGATCGACCCGCCCGTGCCTTGGCCCGAGTGGATCTCGCGCATCGAGGTCGCCATCGACTGGATGGCTGTGGGTGAGCCCACCGGCTTGCTGCGCATCTTCACGGGACCGACTGCGTCCCATCCGGAGTTCATCGTCGGCTGCCCGGCATCGAAGACGGACATCGAGACCGCTCTGGCCACCATCCCAGCGGCTGCTGCTGGAAGCGCCTCCCGGGAACCGACTGAGGTCCCCATCGACGGCCCCACGCTCCGGCGTCTGCTCGTCAGCCGGACAGTGACGGTGCGCTGGCCCGACGAGTCGGCAGCGACCCTCCTACTCGCGATGTTCCCGGTCAACATCGAAGCAGCGAGTCGCATGGGGCTGCCCCGCGTCTTGGCCGTACACCCGGACGAGGAGCAGCTTCTCGCGTACTTCCACGGCCGCATCGGTGAGGACGATCTGGCCCGGACGCTGGCCGACCCCGGATTCGCGGAGCGGCGGAAGGCCAGCCAGGCGGATCCGGGGAGCAATGAGCGCCTGCGTGCCCTCCAGAGTTACCTAATGCGCGAGTTCGTGGAGAGCCTGTACGGTCTCAAGCAGCTCCTGGTTGAGGCCGTGTCGCGATCGCCTCGTGCCTTCGAGCAGGCGGCGCTTGGCGAATTCAGCCCGCTTGCCCTCGCTTCGGAGGTGGTCAAGGCAGTCCAGAGCGGCCGTCGCTCGCCGACCGCGGCGGCCTTCCAGCTGATTGAGCTCCTGGGCCTGCTCGGGGCACTCAAGATCCCGTCTGCGGATGCCGAGCCCGATCGCGCCATGTTTGATGAGATTCGTGGGAAGGCGGTGTCCGCGATCCTCCAGCTCGCTACCGCCGCCTCGAGTGCCGCCGCGACTCGGGAAGCCTTCTCGGAGCGTAACTTCTCGGCCTACGCGCAGTCGGCCCTGAGCCGACTTACCTACACGCGCTGGCGGACGGCGATCGCCAAGTCCGCACCGGCTGCTCCTGCGGAGGCACCCTGATGTCAGTGCTCGACCGAGACGTCATCGATCTCGGCAAGGACCGCGAGAGAATGTCCGCCTCGCACGCCGATCGTCAGCATGCCACTGTCGGCCGCTTGCTCCGCGCGTTCTTCGAGTCGCCCGACAAGCGAACGGAGATCCAGATCCTGGCTGACGAGGTCGGTCTCGGAAAGACGTTCGTCGCCCTGGCGGTCGCCTATGCGCTCCTCGATGAGCTCCGCAGCGGACGCCGGGACGATGATGCCGACTGGCGCAAGTGCTACCGCGCGATTCTCGTTCTCACGCCGGCCGGCAACCATGCCCTCGCCAAGAAATGGGTCCGTGAGGTCGAAGCACTTCTGACGCGCTGCTCGAAGAAGCCCGACCAGACCAAGTGGTTCAGGCCCGTGTCGTGTGACACGCCCGACCAGCTAATGCAGGCGCTCCTCCGCGCAGACGACGGGCGACGCAAGGCTCCGCCGATCCTCGTGGCCGAAGGGGGCATCTTTACCAAGCGCATCGCGGATCCCGCCATTCGATTCCTGACCGCATGTCTCTTCCGCTGGTGGGGGATCGGACTCACCAAGGAGGCGCGCTACCACGTCGTGCGAGGCCTGGCTGAGACCTCGGGCTCGCGCGATTGGGAGGATGCTGCTCGATGGGTGGCTCGCGGCACGTACGACATCGACCTCTGGGACTGGATCGACCACGAGCGGTTCCTCGCGGCCGACGAGCGCGGGCGCGCCGACTGGCCCGGCTGGAACCGGCGACTGTTCGCGCACGTAAGTCTGACCTACGACGACGTGAAAGAGGCGCTCGATCGCCTGAACCGACAGGAAGAAGACCGCGCGGCCCTCGAGCAGCTGCGCGCCGACTGCCAGGACGTGCCCCGCCGGCAGGGAGGTGACGCCCGCACGATCAGCTACCAGGAGAAGCGGCAGTCCTTCGACGGGATCAAGGACCAGCTACGCGGTATCTACAAGTCGCTCTGGCCCTACCTCCTCCGCAAGAGCTTCCCCCTGATCATTGCCGATGAAGCCCACCACTGGCGCCACGCCGATCGCGGCGACGCGACTGCCTTCCGAAACTATCTGGCGCCGTTTGCGAAGCGGCTGCTCCTCCTGACCGCGACGCCCTTCCAACTCCGTCCCGACGAGTTGCTCTCGGTGTTGGCGACATCGGACTCGATGAAGGACGCTATCGGGCCGGACAGAGTCGCGGCCCTGAGAAGTCACCGCGACGCGATCGGCAAGGCGATGGAGCGCTCCGAGAAGGCTGGGACCGCGTTCTCGAAGGAGTGGGGTCTCCTCGACGGCCAGTTCGCCCATCTCGATCCGGCGCTTGCCGATCTTGGTCAGCGACCTGGGCTGATGGATCCACGCACCGACACGATCACGACCTACTGGTCCGCGCTGCGATCCGTACCCGAGAGCGCCCAGCCCACGGCCGTGGCCAGCGTGCCTGGCGCTCTTCGCCGCTTCTTCGAGCTCGCGCTCGATCTCCGACGCGCGAACCGTGCGCTCCAGCGGGCGATGTCGACCGTCATGATTCGGCACCGGCGTCAGACCGAGCACCGACGCCAATGGGTCGGACGCGAGTACCCGCCCCGTGTCCCCGGCGCCGAGCTCCGTCCCGACCAGAGCACTCTCCACATGGCCGCGGGAGATCTGATTCCTCCCGCCGCCGAGCTCGCCCAGTACTTGCTCATGAAGGTCGTCGCCGAGATCAGCCGAGGCAGGCACCGCACGTCGCTCGGCATGGACCTGACAGGCTGCTACACCACGTTGTGGGCGAGCAAGGACGGCAAGCGGGCCATCGAGCGGGCCACTTCCGAGACCGGCGCGGGGCTGCTCGACCAGCTCAAAGCGCTCACCGGCTTCGGACCCGACGAAAATCTCAAGGACGCCGAGCACCCCAAGGTCAGGGCCGTCGTGGACGAGGTCCTCCGTCGTTGGGACAACGGCGAGAAGTCTCTGGTGTTCTGCTTCCGGGTCCCCACCGCCGACACCCTCAGCCGCCTCATCCAGCAGGGCGTGGAGCGCAGGATCGGCAAGGCCCGCCAGGCCATGCTCGCCGCAAGAGGCACCCGCCGCGTCGAGAGCGTCGAGGACGAGCAGAAGGCGATGACCCAGTTCCGGCGTGCCCTGACAACTCGGGAGGGCTCGGGGGTCACGCTCTTTCTGGATCGCGTTCTCCTCGGAGCGCTGCTCGACGCCGGGCGGCCGGCTCCGGACGTCCTCGAGGACGCGGACCTCGTCGCGCTCGCAGCTCTCTGCGGCCGCGCCCTCTCGAGCAGTCAGCCTCTCTTTCGAAAGCTGGATCGCCCCGATCGCGTTTTCCTGCACAGGGCGACGGAGCACGTGCTTGCCCGCAGACTGACGGCTCCTCCTCCGGGTCGGAAGCCGACCGGTCGCGCGGACGGGACCACTGATTTACTCGATCTGCTCCTGCAAGAGATCGCCTCCGAAGACTGGATCTGCGCACGCTACGGCCAGGTCGACGGCAGTGAGAGGATCCTGGATGACGGAGTGGAGCGCTCGGACACAGCAGCCCGATCCAGCGTCACCGCGCGTTTCGAGCTGCGCCCGACGCCGGATCGCCAGATCGAGCAAGCGGCTCTCACCGCTCTCCGCCAGCGCCAGATCCTGACCCCCATCCTTTCGGGGCCGAATCTCCTCGTCCCACGCGCCGAGGCTCTCGATACGCTCCCTCCGGAGGCGAAGGCCAGAGTCACGCGGCTTCGGAAGCTCCTGCACCAGATATCGTTCGATGGGGGCGCCTGGCAGTGGGGCGAGCGTGGCCGCGTGCTCGACGCCGTCGTCCGCGCCTTTCTGCGGGAGGACATCCTCTTCCGCTTGCCGCGCGAGACCTTCCGAGGCGAAGACGACACCTGGGGCCAGAAGCTGTTGCGGGGCTTCTACGACTCGGGCTCCGCCGGCGCGCCGGTCGAGCCTCTCGCCGACCGAGTCGAGCAGTTTCTGGGCGCCCTGGCGCAGATGGGTCCCGGCGAGCGCGATAGTCACCTCCGCTACGCCATGAACCCGAAGGCGGAGTCGGTCGTGCTGGTGACCGGTGAAGGCAAGATCGATCGCGACGCAGTCTTCAACGGATTCAACACACCCCTGCTCCCCGACGTTCTCGTCTGCACCGCCGTCGGCCAGGAGGGCATCGACCTGCACCGGGAGTGCCGTCACGTCGTGCACTACGACCTCGGATGGAACCCAGCCACCATCGAGCAGAGGACCGGGCGCGTCGATCGGATCGTCAGCAAGACCACGCGTCTTCGCGCGCTCGCCAAGGTGCCTCTCCGCGCGAGCGGCGCCGAGCCAGTGGAGTCCAACCTGCCGGGGCTCGACGTGGGGCTACCGTATCTGGCGGGAACGTACGACGAGCGGATGTACGAGACGCTCCGGACGCGGGCGCAGGTGTTCGAGATCCTGACGGGCGGGAACCCGACTGCGGACCGGGAGGTGGAGGCGTCGTGGCTGGATCCGGACTCGGAGGGGGAGGCGGGGAGTAGCTCGTTCGTGGCGTTGCCGAGGGAGATGTTGGAGGATCTGAGGGTGGACTTGTCGGTGTGAAGGGCGCCTCAGATCAGGGCGGCTCCGCCCTTCGATGACTCCCTTCCAGCGGAGCTTCAGGCCGATGTTTCGTTTCAACGATTACGCGGACGGGAGGCAGGCAGGAGCAACATCTCGTCCTCGGTGCCGTCGGTCCAGTTCATTCTGTTAAAGTTCGATACCCTTGGGGCCACCAGCCGCCTGTCGAGTCGACAGACGCAGAGGCGGCGCGCTCACCAGTGATCGATCGATGAAACAGACGCGCAAAGCCCCAGAGCTTCTGGCTATATCTGGCGAGCGCGCTATCTACGTGGATGACCGGATATGGGCGGCCGCGAGACTACGCGCCGCACGATGAGCGAGCGTACTGTCCATCTGTCGCTGCCGCGCAAACTCCAAAATCAGGGCAAGGAGTTTTGAGAAGCGAGCGACCGCGACCTCCGCTTGATCCACGTGAAGCCGACAGTGAGGGGCGGAGTGCTCCCCGCTCAACCGCTCACGGCGGGGGCGTAACATGCGACGGGAGGGCCCGCTAGAACTCGATCTGTGTGCCAGCCTCGAGAGCCGCTGCCAACTCCTTTAGATTTGCGAAGGGACTGCTTGACACTACATCCCCCAATCCCTGCAGCCCACGTAGGATCAGATCCCTATCGTTTCCGGCAATTCCCTGGTCGATGATCTGGAAAAGCCTAGCGATGACGTCCCGCCGTTCTTCAAAGATTCTGTTGAAGGCCTCACGGTAGAGGACGTGCTTCTCGGTGATTTGGGTCAGGGCCACTTCCTTCGCCGCGATGATCTTCGCGATCGCCTGCTCGGTCGCCTGGTTCTCCTTGTATGCCTCGACTAGCACATTGAAGAAGCTCAGGATATCAGCGGCAGGGA
>Ga0184612_10000410_pt1 | contig 19877 bp, 20 predicted proteins | sample PLM3_60_coex_FD_133163 | JGI IMG/M metagenome (GOLD analysis project Ga0184612, IMG submission 133163) | Groundwater sediment microbial communities from an aquifer in East River, Colorado, USA - PLM3_60_coex | ecosystem: Environmental > Terrestrial > Soil > Riparian zone | place: USA: East... | reverse complement strand
CCAGCGACAGCTCCAGCGGCACCACCAGCGACAGCTCGAGCGGCACCACCAGCGACAGCTCGAGCGGCACCACCAGCGACAGCTCCAGCGGCAACAGTAGCAGCAACAGCAGTAGTAACAGCGGCGGCTAGGTCACGCTCGAACAACAATTCTAACAGGTTCAAAGCGAGACTGACCGCCTCGAGCGTTGGCTAGCAAAGTCATTGGTAGGCCTTCGCGTTTGTAGGTTCTTAAAACTCGGTTTGGCATTGGAAGGCGTTGGTGCCAGCGCGGTATAAGAGATTTCTTGGAGCGATGCGGCTCCCCTGCAAGTACTAGCCCGAACAACATCTGAATATTGAACTTAAGCAAGTTGGCTGAACGGCGGGCGAATTGTGATGAGCAAAAATGAACGCCGGTCGGATTCGACGGTTGGCTCTAGCGCTAGGTTCCCAAAAAATCGCTAAACCAGATGGAGTCGCTCGGTCCATTCGCCGAAAACGATGCCTTTTGCCCTCAACCTAGCGACTGCCCAGGCGGTCTGTAACGGAGCAGTGGAAAAACACGCCCGATCCCCCTTAGGGCACCGCGTTGCTCGATCCACAAGGCATAAGCCACGTAGACCGGGTCACGCGACAGATGCCGTTCCTCGGTCCTCGCGCGCAGGAAGTAAATCACGTTTACGCCAATCAGTAACAGGCAGTCTCGAATAGCTTCATCGAATCCGGCGGTGGGAATGAATGGTACAGCGATAAGCCACCACGCCAGGTTTTTCGACAGATAAGCCGGGTGTTTGGTCAAGCGGAATGGTCCATGAGTCAAAATGCCTCGATGGGTCAGGTTAGAGAAGCGGCACCCGAACACCACCGTTGTCCAAGTATACATGCCAATCAGCGCTAGGATGACCGAGCCCCACAATACTTGCAGCGCCGGAATGTCAGCGAGCCACGCGGTCCATGACAGATCGTCTTGATATTCGAGATAGCGGTGGAACAGGAGATTCGAAAACGGCTGGTAGCAAGCCACGGCAACGGCCCAACCCAAGAATGTCGGATCGGAAGAGCGGATCTGGCTATCGGTTAGACGCAGAGTCAGGCAATATCCCAATGTCCCAAACACGAGATCTACAGCGAAGGAAGTATCCCAGATGAGGCGGTAGAATGGCAGAAAGCCCCCTTGGCCGCCCAGGAACTCTGAGTTGACCACCGCGCCGATGATGTTGGTCAGATAGACAAACATCAACGGTAGGAAGTAGCCCTTGATGATCCATCCCAGCGCATGCTGCCGTAGCAGCGCGCCGTTTACCTGTTCGAACCGCCCCAACACGGCCATGCCGGCCTGCCAGTAGCCATCGTGCGGGTCGGCCATACGGCGATCGACGAAGAAGAAATACGGCACGGTAGCAGCCGCGAGCCAAGGACCCGCCTCACGCAGCGCCGTCCAGTAGGGCCAATAAAATCGCTCCTGATAGACTGGGAACAACCAGTAACAGATCCCTATGGCGGCGATCGTGCCGGCCAGTCCGATAAGCTTGACGAGAACGCGCTTGACGGAGGAGCGGTCCATCGGACCCGCCATTTGTGCCCGCGGCCAGACGAGACCCGTGGACGGACGCCGGTGCACCCGAAGCACAAATAGGTCCAACAGCACCATCGGCAACACGGCTGCAGCCAAGGCGATGAAGCTTCGATGGACCGGACTGAGATTGCTTCCGTACATAAGGATGAGCGAAAGCAGGAAGCCGGCGAGCCCGGACATCGCGACCCAACCGTTGGCACAGGAGGGCGGCCGGCCCAGCGCCTCGGACGCTGCCGTCTCGGAGACTGGTGTCTTGCTATTGTCCCGTGCAGCCGGCCGGTTCATTGGACGCTGTCTTACTCACATACGACTTGTCGGTCCAATCTAACACAGTCTGATATTCGAAGCACAGACGCGACCCCGCCCACGCGCATTCCAGCCCGGCGGCTTGAATGCACGGCAGTCGCGCAGCGGCTACAGCAAATTGCCAAGGAATAGGAGGTTCGATAGTGCCGTTGCGATGACTCAACCGGCTGCAACCACTCAGTCGGGGCTTCACTTTCCGCCGGCTTCTTGCTTCGGTCCGCTCAACGGAAGCAGATAACTGGCACCGTATAGTCGCCTGCATCGGCAGCCGCGTCCGGGCCAGGAGATGCGTCTCCCTGGCCACCCACCTCCTCCTCGGTCCAGACCTCTACGCCCGCCGCGGAGGCGAGGCGCAAAATCATCTCCGTCTGGACTCCGTATCCGATCCCGCTTGGCCATTCCGCGCTAAGTCTGTCGATGATGATTCCGATGGCCTTGCCGCGTTCATCGACGAGCGGGCCGCCAGCGGACTGGCCCGCGACGATCGCCGTGTCCTGCAGAACGCCCTCCATCCCTTGCGGACCGCTCGACGACCGCACGGCACCCTTCACGGCCTCCAGCGGCATGAACAGACCGTCTAGTATCGGATATGCAAAGGCAGTTACTCGTTCCCCCACCGCAGGTGAAGCCGTGCGGAAGATGGCGTGAAGTGGGGTCGACTTTTGGGCATCCAACACCGCCAAGCCATTTAGCGGACCCCCGGCGATGACATTGACATGCACAAGTTCAAAATTGTCCAGAACTGCCACTCGGCGGCAGCCTTGAACCTGGAGCCACGTCGTCAGGACATGTCCCTTGTTGTTGACGTAGAACCCGTTCCCAACAGCCTCTGCGCCGGTAGCAAACTCGGAGGGCGCTACCGGCTTGGTCAGCGACTTGGTGCTGCTCTTGCCAACTTTCGCCTTCCGGTCGCCCGCAGGCGCCTTTCCAGCGGCCTTGGCGTTGTTTCCTGAGTTCGCGACTGGCCCCCGATAGGTCGCCGCTCCGATCTTGCTGAGGTCCGAGCCACTGCTGCTGCACCCGGCAAGAGCCAGCGAGCCTGCCAGGACGATTGCCAGCCCGAAACGCCCGCGCGCAGCCTGACCCGTGCGACCGCAATCTCGGTCGATTCGCCAGATGTTGGATCCTAACCACGCCAGTTCCATCGGTTTCCTTCGCCCGGCTCGCAAGATCCAATGAGCACGTGAATCGGGTGGAGGATAGTACCATGGATGCCGTCCAACAGGTATGTGAGCCAGGACTCAGGAGCAAACTTTCTCATTGCCCTAGGCAAGTGCGCTGGAGGCTGGGCGCCTATGCCGGTGATTGCCTGGCATTCAAGAGCGGAGCGTCCTATGGCGGCAGGCAACCATCGGACATTTGAGAGGCATTAACCATAAGAAGTGCCCGTGCTTAGCGCGATTGCATCGGCACGACGCCAAACAAGATGATGGTTAGTCCTGTACAGCTAGTCGCTTTTCAGGCCGTTCCAACTGAAGTCGATGCCGATGAGTTCACCCAGGCGGCGATTCGGGTCTGCATAGATCGCCGACAGATATCGAATGATGACCGGATCGACGTCACCATAGCTTCCAGTATTGTAGGCCCGCATAGGCCCGAGATCGAAGAAGTCCAGATCGAGAAACTTCAGCGTTCGCGCGTAAGTCTCCCGCGGCTTCTCGAACAGGTCTTCACTCTTTAGGATGAGCATCTGGTCTCGGTCGAAATACTTGAACCAGTTCTGGAGTTGCTCGGCGTAAAAGCCGCGCTTCATGTAGTAGGCAGGCGGGTGCGAGTTCGATGCCAGAGTTTTGACGCGGTCCGGAAGCCAATGAAGCTCGGTAGTCAATCGGGTCGTCAACTCAGGTTGAAGTTCCATCCCTTCGCCCACAATGCAGGCGGCGAGTTCGCGCGACTCACCAACCCTCTTATTGATTTTGTGGTGGTAATGGGAGATCGCGCGGGCAATCGGATCTCTCAGCAGCGCGATTATTTTCGCATCTGGGAATGCGCGTGCGACGCGCTCTGGAACTGAAGGATCGAACAGATAGCTTGGCGAGGCTTCGCCGGTTACCGCATCGGCAGCCACGCTATCGAGCCGCGGAAAGTGGGCAAGATACCAGGCAATGGGCCTGTCGCTGTACGCCTGAAAATACAGAATCTCCTTGCGCAGGGGCTCGACGACTCTTGGATGGCGTGCCAGGTATCGGAAAAGACTTGTCGTGCCCGCCTTTTCGGCGCCGATAATAAAAAAACTGGGCTTCAGGCGTTCCTGCCCGCCCTTAACTCGAAGCCATATATAGGCCCGTTCTGCCCGGCGCTTCACAGGTCGCAGGCGATTCTTCAACCAATCCGGCGTGACGTCTCGGTAAAGATCGCGGGCCTTCACACGATTGCCTCTTTTCTGCGCTGTCGTCGAGGCGTTTTTAAGCACCAGACGAATCGATTCTAACCGGGATCGTTTACCGCACCATCGTCAGGCAAATACTATGCAAAGCCACGGTTGCCCAGGCGGGAGCCGATGTCAATACTAATGCGCTTCGACTAAGATCACGTGTTGGCCGACAGGTGGAGCTGATCCATCCGGACGCCAATCATCTTTCGTTTTTGCTGGTTGAATCTCTTGTGACCGACCGTAGTTACAAATCTGGACAATCGGGTTTTCATTCGTGAGACAGTCCCGAGGTGGCAAACATGCTCCGCCCGACGATCATGCTATTCGCACTTCTAGTAGTCACGGGAACCGTGACATGCGCCAAAGATTTCAAGGTGAGGCTGGCCCAGGGCCATGCAAACAAGCTTGGGGCCACACCGGGTCAAATCGGTGGTCCCTCAGGGCCCGGCCCCGTTCCAATCGCCATGAAGCCTTTTCCCTGCCAAGTCCTTTCATCGGGCAACCACGTGATTTCCAATGCAAGACTTGTCGGCGACGGAACGAACGACTGCCTCGTAATCTCTGACACCGCAAACGTAATAATCGAGAACAGCGAAATCGTCCATGTTGCAACTGGCGTGCGCATCATGGGCGAAGGCAAGGTCATCGTAAGAGGTAACCGCATTCACGATTTTACTCACACCGGTATACGGGTAGGGCGTTCAAGTAGGTCGACCGTGGATTACATCGGCGCAGATGTGCTTATCCAGGACAACGATATCTATGACAGCAGGACGGGTTGCGCGACCTATGACGTGGATGTTCGCAACTGTCGTGGCCCCCGGGGCAACGGCGTGACGATAGCGCGCATAAAGGGCGCGAGCATTGTGGGCAACCGCATTACAAACACAGAGTTCGGTTGCCTTCGCGTTATCACCAGTGGCGAGGATACAATTGTAAAGGACAACTACTGCGAAGGACCGAAATATGATGCCGGCTTTTACTTCGAGTTTGGCTGGCGCGGCGGACTCGTGAGCGGCAACCACCTTTCCGGCAAGTCACGGGGCAGCCGAGGCATGATTTTCACGAACTGCAATGAGGATTCACGTCAGGCGCATGTCGTTGACAACATCGTAGAGGGCTTTAAAGGTCCCTGGCAGATCGGAGGATGTGAAGTCGTGGCGGAGAAGAATACCATCGACTGCGATGATCCTTCCACCGCGGCCGTGGAGAGAGGATACTTCGGTATCGCGCTCAATATCCGGCGTGGGGCCGGTATCCACACCAATCAGGCGAAGGAGAATTTGATCAGGAACTGCCAGATCGGCATAGCGATTGGGCAAGACAATAGCGGGGCAGGTTCACCGGTGCGGGTCGAGAACAATATGTTCAAGGATGTCCGAACGCCTATTACCGGCTACGTGTTTGCCTTCCGCATGCTGTGGAATCACGCAGCGCATCAACCGCTGATCGGCAGCCATGTCATTCGGAACAACCGTGACGTTCTGACACAGCAGACCGTCGATCCACAGTAGACGGCCGTGAGCACCGTCAGTGCGTAGGCGATAAAAGTTCGCCATGTCACTGCAACAAGTGAGGAAAGGGCGCATCGTTGAAGGGAGTCCAAGAGCTTTTTTTGAGTTGCTCAGATGGCAGTCTCTTCAATCCTGGCTCGGAAGCATCTCTCCCTCTGGAGGCATTAGATCAATATGGGAGCGTGGCTATGACGGTCCGCAACTTTGTCACGCGACCCTGATGTCGGCAACTCCGGCCAAGCCTGGGTGGACCGGTATTTTCAGTGTTACTGGAAAGTAGTCGAATTCCTTAGTCGAAGTGGATAAGTCCGCCGGGCCTCGGTGCGCTGACGCCGAAGAGTGCGCGCTTGATTCGGACTGCACGACTGAGAAGCTCTGGGTGAATGTAGCCAAGCATATTTTTGACGACACTTCGAAAGTGACGATCCACGAGCCACCAACGAAGGAGTTGGCCATAACAGGCCCATCTTTCCCGGTTGTCGTTTATGTTTTGACGCACGACTCGCCAGTAGTTTCTATAAACGACAAGGGCAAACATCCGGGCGCCGGTCTTCTTCACTTTATGATCCGTGAACCACTCACTCTCCGCTTTCGTGCGGTCGCCTAGGAGTATCGCGCGCGTGAAGCGATCTTTGTGCTCGCGATGGATGAAGAGCGGATCCGATATCGTCACACAACGGCCACGAAGTGCCATCTCCGCAAGAATCACGCGGTCCGAGCCGGGATAGTTGCCGTGCAAGCTGGATCCGACAAGCGCCTCGCGCCGGAACAAACCAAACGTTGGTTCGCATTGGTGAGTATGGAGGATCATTCCAGCGAAACGTGCCGATGGACGGGCCGAGTCGACGCCTGGAAGGTAGTTTTCGTATATACGGAGCAATTTGTCGTCCGATCCGATCTCCTTGATGCCGACGTAACAGAGAACCGCGTCTGGGTTCCGCTTGAGACAGGCAACCGCTTCTTCGAGATAGGTGGGTGCGAAAAGATCGTCATGCGACAGCCAATTGAAGAACGACCCTCGCGAGCGGTGGAAAGTCAGATCATGATTCGGGCCGGCGCCAAGATTGCGCTCATTGCAAAAATAACGCACCCTTGCATCCCGCCGCACATAATCTTCACAAATCTCTCGCGTGCGATCAGTTGATGCATTATCGCAAATGACGATCTCAAAATCCTGAAATGTCTGCCCGAAAACCGAGTCGATCGCTTTCGTCAGGTAGTTCTCGCCATTATATACAGCGATTCCGATGCTCACCAATGGGGCGCCATCTTGCGACGCTCCCTGTATCGACGCCTTTTCGTTCATGAAGGCTTCAGCAATTTAGCGTGGCTGCTCCCAGTAGCAACAAATGCTATAAGTTTTGATCCTCTGCAGAGCGAGCATTACCGTTTCCGCACTGCAGCAATAGATTACTGGTAACGCCATAAGAAAGCAACCGCGGTGCAAAGGCGGATAACCCCTAAAATGCTTAACAACCGGGTGAGGACGTAGCGGTGTTAGGTTTCGGCGTCTCCCTTTGTACCAATGATTTCGACGGGACCTACCGCATTTCGGGTCCGTGCGGGAGCGCCCAACCATGATGGCATTTCAGCCTACGAGTGCCGCTGATGCCCGACTTATCCGGCTGACACGTCATTCAGATGCGCGCGGCGAATTCGCGCGCACTTGGTGCCTCCAGGAGTTTGAACGGGCAGATATCGCATTCCGGCCCGTCCAAGCGAACATGTCAATAACCCGGATCCGAGGCACAATTCGTGGGATGCATTTCCAGCGCGCGCCGAAGGCGGAGGCAAAGCTCGTGCGGTGCTCGCGCGGCCGAATATGGGATGTCATTACCGATCTACGGCCGCAATCACCAAGCTATCGTGGATCTTTCGGTTTCGAGCTTGCTGATTTGGATGCAACCGCCCTCTACATTCCGGCCGGTTTCGCACATGGGTTTCAGGCGCTAACGGAAGACGTGATGGTCGAGTATCTCATGGACGAGCAGTATGCTCCCGAGCTTGCAGACGGCTTTCGCTATGACGAACCGGCTGCCAAAATCGAGTGGCCGCTGCCTGCTTGTTTTTTGTCGGAGAAGGATCTCGCTTGGCCCCCGCTTTCAACGAGGCCTTTTTGGCTCAACGTCGACAACATCGTTGACCTCCCTGGTTAACCAACAGCAGTGACATGATATCCATCGACGAGGACACGGGAGACCGCATGCATAAGCTGATCCGTCAGCTTTACCCGCTATGCCGCAGCATCACGGGTGAGGGTCTTCGCGGGACGCTGAAAGAAATCCAAAATCACATACCTCTGACGCTGCATGAAGTACCGACCGGAACGCGAGTCCTGGATTGGGAGGTGCCGAAGGAATGGAATATTCACGCAGCCCGTATCGAAACATTGAACGGCGAGATTGTGGTCGACTTTGCGGACTGCAATCTTCACGTTGTTGGCTATAGCAATCCCATCGATCGAATCGTTACCCGAGACGAGTTGTCGGCGCACGTCCATACGATACCGGACCAGCCCGAACTTGTGCCCTATCGCACGGGATACTACGCGGAAAATTGGGGCTTCTGCCTTGCGCACAAGGTTTGGGACGGGATGCAGGACTGGAGTTACCGGGTCTATATCGACAGCAACCTAACGCAGGGATCACTGACCTACGGCGAGTTAGTGGTGCCGGGCCAATCACCGGAGGAAGCCCTGATATCGGTTCACTGTTGCCATCCGAGCCTAGCGAACGACAATCTCTCAGGGATTGCGGTAGCGACTGAATTTGCCCGCTATATCTTGGGCCGCGCCAACCGGCTAACGTACCGTATCCTGTTCATTCCGGCGACCATTGGCTCGATTACGTGGCTCGCACGTAACGAGGCCGTGATACCGCGCATTGCGCATGGTCTTGTACTTTCGTGCGTCGGAGATACAGGGACCTATCACTACAAACGCAGCCGCAGGGGCGACACCGTGATCGACAGGACCGTGGCGCACATTCTCGCAAATCGAAATTCGCCCCACGAGATCATGCCATTCTCTCCATACGGATACGATGAACGACAATACTGCTCGCCGGGTTATGACTTGCCGGTTGGGTGCTTCATGCGTTCGCCAAATGGAACCTTTCAAGAGTATCATACGTCGGCTGACAACCTCGATTTCGTCAAGCCGGATGCTCTCGGGGATAGCTTCAGCGTTCTCGTCGACATTTTCAATCTGCTGGAGCAAAATGTGGTGTATTTGCGAACTGATGGTCGAGGCGAACCGCAGCTTGGCCGCCGAGGGCTGTATAGGGCGATCAGCGGTCAAAAAGACCATGCAGCGGTCCAAATGGCGCTGCTATGGGTATTGAATTTGGCGGACGGTCGCTACTCCCTGTTGGATATGGCGGAACGCTCCGGTCTGGCATTTGAGCAGCTCGCTGCCGCCGCCAATCTGGCAAGTCAGGCCGGGCTCCTTCGACGCGCCGAGCCGCGCTAACCGGATGTGCAATGCTCCGTTGTTCCTGAATTGGCAACGTTTGCTATTCCATTGAGGGCAAACGCCTATTCCCAGCTTTTGTAGACTGCCTTGCCCACAACGCTTGCTCATCGCATGATGCGGTTTAGGTAATGTCTCCCACTCGATCTGCGACACAGGAGACCAGCATGGCAAACATCTCGGTATTCTTAGATGCACCGATGGCGGATGAGGAGCGGCGTGAGCGGCTTTATCACGGCGACATCTTCATTTTTTCGCCGACGCCGGCGAGCCGTGAACTGATCGATCTAGGTGCGGCAATGCTGGAAGAAGCGTTTGCGCCGCATGATCCGCGCCAGATCCACCGATACTTGATGCCAGAAGAGGTCGCGGCGGTTCTCGCAAAACTGAAACCGCAGTTCGTCCACCATCCCGAGTGCAAGAAGCTCATTCCGCGGATCATGGCAGAGCACGGTGTAGATCTCGACAAGCTCTACTTCGACGTTCCCCGCATGCGCTCGGCATACCCCGCGGATTTTCTCGCATCTGGGATTGCCTATGCGTTTCATCCGCACCGGGATACGTGGTATTCAGCGCCGCCCTGCCAGCTAAACTGGTGGTTTCCGATTTATCCGCTGCATCAGGACAATGTGATGGGCTTCTACCCGCGCTACTTCGGCGAAGCGATCAAGAACAACTCGGAAATCTATAACTACTACGATTGGAACGCGAAAAACAGGGCAACCGCAGCGCAGCATGTTCGCACCGATACTCGCGAACAGCCAAAAGCTCAGCAGGAGATTGACAATGTTACTATACGGCTCCTGCCGCCACCTGGGGGAACAATTCTGTTCTCAGGCGCACAGCTTCATGAAACAGTGCCGAACCATGCCGATATCGCCCGGTACAGTGTCGACTTCCGCACCGTTCATTTGGACGATGTTATCGCTCGCCGCGGGGCGGCGAACGTGGATTCGCGGTGTACTGGCACGACAATGCGCGATTATCTTCGTGCGAGCGATCTTAAGCACCTGCCGGACGAGGCGGTGAAAATTTACGACGATGGAACTGAGGTGGGGTCGCGCATCCTTTATTTTGGCGACAGGCTGGTTAACGATCCCACCGAAGGGCTTCGTTAATGTCGGCGGCCAATCAGGCGCCGGGCATCAGATGGCATGGGGGCTGTCGCAGCCAGAAGCCTACGCCGGCGGATCGAGCAATGCCCAACCGCCGCTAGCCGACTTCTCAGCCGCAGCAATGGCCCGCTGCACAGCCAGGCCGTCGTGGAAAGAAGCCGAACTACCCGCTAGCCGTCCTTCCAGGCAGGCATCCACGAAACTTCGCATCATGCGGCCGAGCGCGTGCGTTTGGCCAACGCGAGGCTCGTTGCGCAGCGGTAGATCGTCCCAGCCGGCCGATCCCGGCCGCGCATGGCGCAACCCGTCGGCGCCGCCCCGAGAGAGAAAGGCCTCGAGCGCTCCCTCACGGCCCACCACCTGTACGAAGTTCCGGCGCCGCGGCGGTGTGATGCGACTGGCGAGCCATTGGCCACCGAATCCCGAGGCGAAGCGGAGCCAGACCGTCGCAATGTCGTCGGTCTCCACGCCATCGCGAGGAAGAAATTGCAAATTTGCCCGGACTGCCGCAATCGGTCCTAGAACAAATCGGGCCAGGTCAAAGAGATGCGCGCCCGAGTCATAGAGCACTCCGCCGCCGGAGGGGCCGGAGAGTGCCCGCCAGCCAAGCGCTGCGCCGGGACGGAGCCCTCGCCAGGATTCGTGATGGGCGCGAAAAAAGAACGGCTCGCCTACCTCGCCCGCGGTTACCCGCCGGCGCAATTCCTCGATGCCATGGAGATAACGGTAGGTGAAGGCAATCTGATGCACTCGTCCGCTCGCCTCGGCGGCGCGAGTCATTTCCGCGGCTTCGGTAACTGACACTCCCAGGGGCTTCTCGCAAAAGACATGCTTACCGTGCGCGAAGGCGATCAGAGCGTGTTCGCGGTGCGAGGCGCTTGGCGTACAAATCGAAATTCCGTCAAGATCGTCGCGAGCGCACAACTCTTCCGGTTCGGTAGTGACGAAAGGGATGCGAAATCGGTGGGCCAGTGCCAGCGCTTTCTCGCGCCGTCGGCCGCAGATCGCCACGACTTCGGCCTGAGGGTGGCTCAGCAGGCCCGGGACATGGCAGGCCTCAGCAAAAGACCCCGTTCCGATCACCCCGAATCGCAACCTGCGACCCTTCATTTGGGAACAGTGTCCGTGTGCTGAGCGGGCAGCAAATCCAAGTGATTTTGGAAGGATTTCAAATCCATTGACTATGAGCAGATCCAGAATGCACTGAGCAATTTCGGACGCAAGATTGCATTAAGCGCAGCCGGGCGCAATGAGCTCTCAGGAAGAATGTTGGCTTCGGCCGCGGAATTCATCGTTTGCCTTTCGATGATTGATGGCTCGCGGGCCGTATCGCTCTCCGACTAAGGCACCGATGATTACTTACTCGTACTTGCCATACTCGGTGCGTCGGAAGCCCGTCATTGGCGGCCTTTTGTCCCCTCCAACTCTGGTCTATAGTGTCCGCCTTAGTGCGGAAGGGGGATGGGTTGCAAGCCGCTGCGGGTCGGGACCAAGCCGGGGTATCGAGATTGACCAAATGTCGATCATGTTCCGGCGCGCATCTGACCACCTTTCTGGATCTGGGGGTCCAGCCCATCGCAAATGCGCTGCTCGACGAGAAGTATCTTCACGATCCCGAGCCCAAGTTTCCGTTGGAACTCGCCTTCTGCCGAGACTGCGGCCTTGTCCAAGTAACGCAGACAATTCCGCCAGAGGTCTTATTCGGCCGCGACTATCCCTATTATTCTTCATTTTCGCCCGCTCTGCTGGCGCACAGTCGCGACCACGTCCGCTCGCTCCTGGCGCAGCGTAAGCTGGGCCCTAACAGCTTGGTGATCGAGGTCGCCAGTAATGACGGATATCTCTTGCACAACTTCCTTGAAGCCGGAGTTCCGGTCCTCGGCATTGACCCGGCGGCAGGCCCCGCCGCGGCGGCACGCAAACGCGGCATACCCACGATGCAGGCCTTCTTTGGTACCGACCTTGCGCGCGAGCTGGCCGCGCAAGGGAAGCAGGCCGATATCTTGATTGCCAACAATGTCGTGGCGCACGTCGACGCGATCAACGATTTTGTTGGAGGCTTTGCGCTGTTGTTGAAGGACGACGGATTCGCCAGGCTGGAGTTTGCGTATCTTCGCGATCTGATAGAAAAATGTGAATTCGATACGGTCTACCATGAGCATCTGTTCTATCACTCGTTAATCGCAATTGAGCCCCTGCTTTTGCGCCACGGCCTCCATCTAAATGATGCGGAGCGACTATCAATTCACGGCGGCTCACTCCGCATTACAGTGAGCAAGAGGCCGGGCGAGAGCGAACAACTTGTCGCTCTGAAACAAGACGAAACCGCGCTAGGAATGGGCGAAATTTCCTACTATCTGTCGTTTTCGAATCGGGTCGAACAACTACGCGAGCGTCTAGTGAAATTACTGCAGGCGGAACGAGCCAATGGTGCAAGAATTGCGGCTTACGGTGCTGCCGCCAAAGGCGCAACGCTCTTGAACTACGTAGGACTCGAACCCGATGTTATCGAGTACGTCGTCGACAGCAATTCTCACAAGGTGGGGAAGTACATGCCGGGCGTGAAGCTGCCCATTCGCTCAGTGGATACGTTGATGAGCGACCGGCCGGAACGTGTCTTGATTTTGGCTTGGAACTTCGGTACCGAGATCATCGAACAGAACCGTGAGTACGTAGAGCAGGGCGGCCGGTTCATTTTGCCCGTACCTGTGCCTCGGATTGTTTGATCCTCACATGTTCCGAGCGCGCCCGTCCGATCGTATCGCTGCGAAACCTAGGAGGTTTTCCTGAGTGAACTTTCTTGCATTCGATGATTCGCCTACTCGGCGACGGATATCTCCGGCTGCCTTTCGATCCACCGGAGGTTGCTGTCAATGGAGTTGTTCGCCATCAAGTTCTTGAGATACTTGATGCGGCTGAACTGCACGCCTTCGAAATCCTCGGCACTGAGCCCCACCCTCTTGTAGGTCTCGTAGAGGTCCACAATACCTTTGTGGACGTCCCACTTGGGCCGGAACGCCGGCATCATAGAAGGAAAGTGGCTGCAATCGACTTTGTAGTTGCGGGCGTCGGGGCTAGCATCGGATGCGAAGCTTACACTTGATCCCGGTACTACGCTGACGACCATCTCAGCGATGTCGCGGATCTGATAGTTTTGATCATTGCGACCGATATTGAACGCCTTGTTGTGTACAAGGTGCCGCGGCGCATGGAGCACCACGAGGAAAGCCTGTGCGATGTCCTCGATGTGGACGAATGGCCGCCACGGTGTGCCGTCGCTCTTCAGCAGCACCTGACCCGATGTGAACGCCCAAGCCACGAGGTTGTTGACAGCGAGATCGAAACGAATCCGCGGCGACACGCCGTAGGCAGTGGCATTACGGAGAAAGATCGGGCTGAACGAGCCGTCAGCCAGCGGGGCAACGTCCCGTTCGGTCCACACCTTTGACTGGCCGTATGGCGTCACCGGATTGAAGGGGCTTTCCTCGGTCATCAGCTCGTCGCCGGCAGCGCCGTAATTGCTGCAGGACGACGAGAATACATAGCGTGAGACGCCGGCCGCCTTGGCGCACTCAGCGATGCGCACCGACGCGTGGTGATTGATATCGAAGGTCAGGCTCGGGTTGATGTTGCCGAGCGGATCGTTCGACAAACCGGCCAGATGGCAAACCGCATCAAAACCTTCAAAGTCGCGCGGCACAACATCGCGGATGTCCTTCAGCTTGGCCGGGATCTTGGGCATCTCGCCGAAGTAGGTGCAGCCGCTAAATAGGCAGCTGTCCATACCTTCCACCTCGTGGCCAGCTTCGAGCAGCATACGCACGAGGATCGGTCCGATGTAGCCTTCCTGCCCGGTTACTACTATGCGCACTGTCTTACTCCCACAGTTTCCAAGGGGCGCGATCACTTTCCCACATCTTCTCAAGGATAAACTTCTCACGCAGCGTGTCCATGCATTGCCAGAAGGAATCGTGTTTGTAAGCCATCAGCTGGCCGTCCGCTGCGAGGCGGCGCATCGGGTCAGTCGAAAGGTCGACATGGTCGCCCTCGATATAGTCCATTACGCCCGGCTCGAATACGAAGAAGCCGCCGTTTATCCAGCCTTCTGTTGTCTGCGGCTTTTCGGAAAAATCGGAAACGCGGTCATCGTCCAACTCGACATGGCCGAAACGGGCCGTTGGACGAACCGCTGTCAATGTCGCGAGCTTGCCGTGAGCGCGATGGAATTCCACGAGCTTGGTGATGTTCAGGTTGGTGACGCCGTCGCCGTATACCACCATAAACGAGCCGCTATTGAGAAATTGCGCCAGGCGCCGGATTCGTCCACCGGTTTGGGTGTTCTGGCCCGTATCAATCAACTCCACCCGCCAGTCGAGGTGGTCGTAGTCATCGTAAGACGTCTTCCGATTGCGAAAATCGACCGTCACGTGGCTGTGAGTCCTGCTGTAGTTCTCCACATATTCTTTGATCATCTCACCCTTGTAGCCAAGCGCGATAACGAAGTCCTTGAAGCCATGATGGTCGAATATTTTCATGATATGCCAAAGGATCGGGATGCCACCAATCTCAATCATCGGCTTTGGCCGCACGCTCGTTTCTTCGGCGAGCCGGCTGCCGTAACCGCCAGCAAGAATTGCTACTTTCATTAGGCTCCTCGCGTCATCAGCAGGGTCTCGGGTGAAATCCAGGTCCTATTATCATCCAATGACTCTTGGCGATAGCCCCGTCCGACGCCGAAGGCGCTTCTGCCTCGAGTTACAGGCCGTCTTACCAAGTCATGGGATCGGCCGGAACTGACGACAACGATCCGCGCCGCTCCGCACAGCAGCGAAGGGGCTTGGACAATTGTGCACCCGCCAGCGGCGATGTGGTACTCAAGCGCGCCGACCCGCGACGGGATTCCTGACTTCGGCCTTTGCCTCAACGCCATGTACACGACGACCATCGCTTTTCCGTTCGAGTGGCAATGCGCAGTAAGTACCTGCTTCTATCGTTGCCGGGCATGCGGCGGCTCCGAATGCCCATGATATGTCATCTTCGTGATATGAAACAAGACAGCGCGGTCATTGTCTATCTTGAGGAGGTCGGGTGAGCTATACGCGGATCGGATCGCAGCCTGCTGCTTTCAAGGCACTTGAGGTGCGCAGCTGCCGACCCCCTGGTTGTAGCATTGATGACACATGTCTGATCGAGCGAACAACTTCAACACGCTTCGGTTCCTGGCAGCGCTGGCCGTTCTTTGGTCTCACGCATTCCCGCTGAGCATGGGACCAGATGCCGAAGCCTTAGAGCCAATCATGCTCCTGAGCGGCGGCCAAACGTCGCTGGGTACGATTGCCGTCGCGATCTTTTTCGTGATTAGCGGCTATCTGGTAACGCAGAGCTTTGTTCGATCGAGCAGTGCGTGGCGATTTGTAAAGGCCAGGACTCTGCGTATCATGCCCGGATTGCTCAGCGCGCTAGTGCTGCTCGGCCTGTTCGTCGGGCCACTGGTGACGACTGCGCCGCTGAGCGAATATTTCTCGTCGGAAAGGCTCTATAAGTTTCTCATTATCAACGGATTTATGCTCGGCTATTACAGCAAGTTGCCGAGCGTGTTTGCTGATAATCCGTACCCTGACACCGTTGATTTGCCACTATGGACGCTGCCTTTCGAAGCCGAGTGCTACGCGGCTGTGTTTGCCCTCGGAATTCTCGGTCTTCTGAATCGCTACATGACCCTGGGGCTGTTTCTGTGCGGTCTTGTCTACCTTCTCCTGGACGGACCGTACTACGAAGAAGAGTGGCAACAACAGAATCGCCTAGTCTTTCTCGGCACGAAGTTCCTCGCCGGCGCGGTGATCTACCATTGGCGCCCGAGACTCAATGGCATCGTGGCACTCGGTTGCGCTGGTGTTTCGACGCTGGCGCTCCTGTTCGGCGGCTTTTGGCTCGCTCTTCCCACTTTTTTTGCGTATGTCGTCATCTACGTGGCCCTCGGGCCAATACGCCTGCCGAACTTTGCAAGATACGGCGATCTCTCCTACGGCATATACATCTACGCGTGGCCGGTGAATCAACTCATTATGATGTATTCACTGGCATCCACTTGGTACTGGCTGGGGATCATCGCGACACCGATAACGATCGCCCTGGCCTTCCTGTCTTGGCACCTCATCGAGAAGGTGGCGCTATCGTTCAAGGACGATATGCTGCCCGCGGAACGGTGGCTGAGCGCGCATCTGGACCGCGCCATAGAGGCGCTCCGGTCGCCGGTTTCTCACATGTCGGGTTACCTCAGTGTCATCCTGCAACGCGTCATGAAGGGCGCCGACCTGTTCACGGTAAAAAATCGCCATCTCGGAACGGAGGAGAGGTGGCGATTCTCTGGCAATCGATACGCTTCACTGGATTCTGAATCGCGAGGTCGGACCCATTTGCGAGAACGATTAGAGAACGAATGAAGAGTGTTGTGAAGCGGCCGGGCGCGAACTCGAGCAAGATATCGGGTTGGCTGCGTTGGGCACATCTAGCATACTTTCTCCTTAGCAAATCCAAGCGCTGAGGGAAGAACCAGTGAAGTGTACACGCCGCAGACTAGGGCGGATCGTCCTGGGCTTTGCTGCTGCCGGGACGTTCAACTGGAGCGGCATCGGTGTCGCTCGCGCCGGCCCCGCCCTTCCGACAATCGACCTGTCGCGCTTTCCTGCGCTTACGCGCCTTGCATCGCTTTACCCCGATGACGCTGCCTGCCAGCGAATTGCTTCAACGCTTTCTCCGTCGGCTCTTGTCGAACTATCCGGCTCTGGGATTACGCGGGCAGAGCGGAACGCGGCGCGGGCATTCGCCGAGAGACAATCTGCAATCCGACCTATTCTCCAGGCCTTGCTGGCGGACGATTTCCGCAGCGGGCGCACGGTTCAGGCCAGCGGTTTTCACCTATCGGAAACTGAAACCGCCCTTGCGTTAGTGCGGAGTGCCACCGCTCGCCTCTGAAGCGGCCCAAGCCGCCGAATGCTTCGACAAGAACGGTCCTACATACAAGAACGAGCTAGGTAGCCTTTCAGCGATAGCGAACAATGATAGACGCACGAACCTTTACGGGGCCGACCGAAATCGAATGTGACCTTTGCATCGTAGGCGCAGGGGCAGCGGGAATCACGCTCGCACTCAAGCTTGCGCAGCCAGGACGGCGGATTGTCGTGCTCGAAAGCGGAGGTCTCACTCTCGATGGCGATACGCAGGCTCTATATAAGGGCCATACCACTGGACAACCCTACTACAATCTAACCTCCTGCCGATTGCGGTATTTCGGTGGTACGACCAATCACTGGGCTGGCTATTGCAGCCTGCCACGACGCATTGATTTCGAGAGCCGACCGGAGATCGGATTGCCGAGTTGGCCGGTCAGTTACGACGAGGTAATGCCCTGGATTGCTCAGGCTGCGGCGCAACTCGGTATCGATCCCTCTCGTCTCGATCCGTTCGCTAGTCCAGAAGCGACGCAAGGCGACCTATCGCTGGCGATTGACGATGAGAGTGATATTGTCCGCACGCAATTCGCTATAAAAAGCCTCCCCAAGAACAGGCGCTTTAACGCGCGCTTTCGCGACGAGATGGCGTCGCTACCGGATACGGATGTCTTCCTTTATGCGAATCTGACGCACATCGGAATGGCCGACAATGGCAGCACAGTGAAGAGTCTCACTGTGAAGACGCTGACTGGGAAGGAATTGTCCATTCGTCCACGGGCCGCCGTTCTAGCGTGCCACGCGATCGAGAGCGCCCGCCTTTTGCTCGCCTCGAACGACGTTATCACTGCCGGCATCGGAAATGCAGGCGATCAGGTCGGCCGCAATTTCATGGACCATATACGCGTGCAGGCAGGCCGCATCGTCGCTAATCCACAGCGGTCCCTCGATTTCTATTTCAATGACATGATCACACCCGAGGCGGAGCGCCAGGTGTGGACCTTGCTCGAACTCGAGGATGAGACACTGCGTACGAACAGTATGTTGCAATACGCATGCTCTCTAAGACCGCGGTATGATCCGGCTCTAGAACAGGCGCGCGATGCCGGTAGCCGGCTCGCCAAGGGTTTCTTCGAGCCATTCGACCTGCAAATGGCGACCGATGTGGGAACGCTATTGAGCTATCCAGTAAGCACGGCAACGAACTTCGCTGCAAGATTGGGGATGAGTGATCGCCAGCCAGTCTACTTCGAGATTATCCACCACATCGCGCAAGCACCAAATCCCAGCTCGCGCATCACTCTGACAGGCGAGCGTGACGCACTTGGCGTGCCGATTGTATCCCTCCACTGGGCGTTGTCTGATGCCGATTTTCACACATTCGTCCGTGGCCAGGAGCTCTTCACCGCGGAACTTAGCGCGCTCGGCCTGGGCCGCTTCGCATCAGAGCCGATAACGCGCGCATTCGTCGAGCAAGACGTACTCGGTATCTATCATCATATGGGCACGATGCGAATGAGCGCATCGCCGCATGCCGGTGTTGTCGATGCCAACTGCCGCGTGCACGGCACCGATAATCTGTTTGTGGCCGGAAGCGGCATCTTCCCGGCGGGGACAGCCTCCGGCCCGACGATGTTCCTCATTGCATTCGCGCTGCGCCTCGCCGATCACCTCGATACAAAGGTTCTGATATGAGGGGGCAAGCCGCGCCGGCGCGCCGTCTCTCGGCCGGCGTTGCGGCCGTGCTCGCCGCCGCAGCGGTTGCCGGCATTGTTGTTCCGCCCGTTCCACTCGCTTATCGCGGCGCGTGGAGTGTTGTGTTTTTGGTGAGCTCTTTGTGGCTTGGCGCCCTATATGTTTTCTTTGAGCATTTTGCTGGACCGGGGTTGCTCGCCCATCTGGCACTGTCGTTTGTGGCAGTTATCGGCCTGTTGATGCCCCGTCGCCTCGCACTGCTGGAAACGCGGCTCCGCAGCCTTGTCGGCATGGGGCCACCCCAGCCGCCTACCGCTGGGTGATAAAATAGATGACCGCGGCGCGTTCGGCTGGATCGTCGAGGGGTTCGATCGCCATCTTCGTGCCTGGAATGGTCGTTCTGGGGTCGGCAAGAAATGCGTCGAGCGCGTCATTGTCCCATTCGAGGCCGAAATCGCGCATTGCGACCGAATAGTCAAACCCCTTCACGCTCCCTGCTCGACGGCCTTCGACCCCAACGAGATATGGGCCGGTCAAGTGCACGCGTGTACGGACCTCATGGCAACCCGCGCAGAGGCGCTGGAAGGCTCTCTTGCCCTGTACATAGAGTGCTTCGTCGGCGGTACTGCGCGCCGTTTCGGCGTCACATCCCGCGAGGAGAAGAACCACGAGAATCGCACATGCCCGCGTCATAAAGTTCGATTTCCTGTTTCCTAGGTCAAACGGGCATTAAGGGGTAGCAGCATCAGCGCGGGGGCGGGTCATCGGGCCGCTGATTGTAGCGCCGATACACCATTTGGGATGGCCTGCCCAAGAGATGTTTCTCAACGCCCTCATCGAGGGCGCGACGATAGACCGCAAGCGCGCCGTCAATGGCGTCGATCGTCATGTCTATGT
>Ga0184612_10000409_pt1 | contig 19942 bp, 14 predicted proteins | sample PLM3_60_coex_FD_133163 | JGI IMG/M metagenome (GOLD analysis project Ga0184612, IMG submission 133163) | Groundwater sediment microbial communities from an aquifer in East River, Colorado, USA - PLM3_60_coex | ecosystem: Environmental > Terrestrial > Soil > Riparian zone | place: USA: East... | reverse complement strand
GTCGACGCCCTCGCGAACACCGTCAAGGTGACGCTCGGCCCCAAGGGCCGCAACGTCGTCATCGACAAGAAGTTCGGCTCCCCGACGATCACGAACGACGGCGTGACGGTCGCCCGCGAGATCGAGCTCGAGGACCCCTACGAGAACCTCGGCGCTCAGCTCGCCAAGGAGGTCGCGACCAAGACCAACGACGTGGCGGGCGACGGCACCACCACGGCGACCGTCCTGGCCCAGGCGATGGTGCATCGCGGCCTCAAGTCCGTGGCTGCCGGCGCGGCTCCGCTGTCGCTCAAACACGGCATCGACAAGGCCGTCGAGGCCGTCACCGACCGGTTGCTCGCCAATGCCCGCCCGGTCGACGAGCAGTCGGAGATCGCCGCCGTCGCCGGCATCAGCGCCCAGGACGCCCAGATCGGTGACCTCATCGCCGAGGCCTTCGACAAGGTCGGCAAGGACGGCGTCATCACCGTCGAGGAGTCCCAGACCTTCGGCACCGAGCTCGACTTCACCGAGGGCATGCAGTTCGACAAGGGTTACCTCAGCCCGTACATGGTCACCGACCCGGATCGCATGGAGGCCGTCCTCGAAGACGCCTACGTGCTGCTGCACCAAGGCAAGATCTCGACCGTCGCCGAGCTGCTGCCGCTGCTGGAGAAGGTCGTACAGGCTGGCAAGGCGCTGTTCGTCGTGGCCGAGGACGTCGACGGCGAGGCGCTGTCGACGCTCGTGGTCAACAAGATCCGCGGGACGTTCACCAGTGTCGCGGTCAAGGCCCCAGGGTTCGGCGACCGCCGCAAGGCGATGCTTCAGGACATGGCCGTCCTGACCGGCGCTCAGGTAGTCGCCCCCGAGATCGGGCTCAAGCTCGACCAGGTCGGCCTCGAGGTGCTGGGTGCGGCCCGGCGGATCGTCGTCACCAAGGACGACGCGACGATCGTCGACGGCGCGGGCAGCGCGGCCGACATCGAAGGCAGGGTCGCGCAGATCAAGGCCGAGATCGAGAACACCGATTCCGACTGGGACCGCGAGAAGCTACAGGAGCGGCTGGCCAAGCTGGCCGGTGGGGTCTGCGTCATCAAGGTCGGTGCGGCCACCGAGGTGGAGCTCAAGGAGCGCAAGCACCGCATCGAGGACGCCATCTCGGCGACGCGCGCGGCGATCGAGGAGGGCATCGTGCCCGGCGGTGGGTCCGCGCTGGTCCAGGCCGCGTCGGCGCTCGACGAACTCCGGCTGTCCGGCGACGAGCTGACCGGGGTCGGCGTGGTGCGCGGCGCCTTGGCCGAGCCGCTGCGGTGGATCGCCGAGAACGCCGGCGAGAACGGCTACGTGGTCGTGGCCCGGGTCGGCTACCGGGAGGCGGGAGAGGGTTTCAACGCTGATACCGGCGAGTACGGCGACCTGGTCGCCGACGGCGTGATCGACCCGGTCAAGGTCACCCGGTCGGCGCTGCAGAACGCCGCGTCGATCGCGGGCATGCTGCTCACGACCGAGGCATTGGTCGTCGACGAGCCCGAAGAGGCCGAGCCCGTGGCAGCGGGCCACGGGCACGGCCACGGCCACTGACCTCCCCGTCGAACAACCGCTCGGCGAGGCCCGGATCCCTGTCCTGGGGGTCCGGGCCTCGCTCCGTCTCGGCGCCTTTGCTCTGCACACCTATACGCAACACGTGATCGTGCGCGGGCATGACCGCTTCGAGCCAGCTCACGCCCGTGATGCGTATAGGTGTGCAGAGCAAAGGAGAGTCTGGCCTCACGTCGTCCACGGGTCCGCGGTGGAACGCCATCCACGACTCCCGGCTGCCCGTTCACCGGCGAGTTGGCTGTCGGTGTCCCGACGGGCCTGCGGCTCTGGGCTCTCCTAGGGTGGCTTCGTGCATGAGTTCCTCGTCGAGCGGATGCGGCCGTTCGTCTCGACGATCTTCGCCGAGATGTCGGCGCTGGCCGTCCGGACGGGGGCGATCAACCTCGGCCAGGGCTTCCCGGACACCGACGGGCCGCAGTCCCTGCTGGACGATGCGGTTGCCGCGATCAGAGGCGGCGCGAATCAGTACCCGCCGGGCATCGGCGTCCCGCAGTTGCGGTACGCGATCGCCGAGCACCAGCGCCGGTTCTACGGCCTCGAGGTCGACCCGGACACCGAGGTGCTCGTCACCGCGGGAGCGACGGAAGCGATCGCCGCGGCGATCCTCGCCCTGAGCGGCCCGGGTGACGAGGTCGTGACGTTCGAGCCGTATTACGACTCCTACGCCGCCTCGATCGCTCTTGCCGGTGCAACTCGGCGGACGGTCGTCCTCCGCAAGCCGGACTTCTCCTTCGACGATGACGCACTACGGGCGGCGTTCGGCGATCGGACGCGGCTGGTCCTGCTCAACTCGCCGCACAACCCCACCGGCAAGGTCTTCACCCTCGCCGAGCTGGAGCTGGTCGCCGAGCTCGCTCGCCGCCATGACGCCGTCGTACTCACCGACGAGGTCTACGAGCACCAGACCTTCGACCGGGAACCCCACGTCCCGATGGCGACACTGCAGGGCATGGCCGAGCGCACGATCACGATCTCCTCCGCAGGCAAGACCTTCTCGGTCACCGGCTGGAAGATCGGGTGGCTCCATGCGAGCCGGCCGCTGACCGCGGCCGTGCGCGCCGTCAAGCAGTTCCTGACCTATGTCAACGGCGCACCCTTCCAGCCCGCCGTGGCGGCCGCGCTGGGCCTCGGCGACGAGTTCTACACGTCGCTCGCCGCGGGCCTGCAGCGTAAGCGCGACCTGCTGTCGGCGGGGCTACGCGAAACGGGCTTCGACGTGTTCACCCCCAAGGGCACCTTCTTCGTCGTCGCCGACGCCGCGCCACTGGGCTACGACGACGGCTTCGAGCTGTGCCAGCGACTTCCCGAGTTGGTCGGCGTCGCGGCGGTCCCGGTCGCGGTCTTCCACGACGACAAGGCCGCCGCACGCTCGCTGGTCCGGTTCGCGTTCTGCAAGCGTGACGACGTGCTCGCCGAGGCGGTGGATCGGTTGGCTCGCCTGCGCAACGGCTGACTTCCCGGTGGGCCGTGCGGGCTACCATGAGCCATGCCTACCGACGCCGGTGTCCCCGACCCGTTCACAGCGCTCGGGCTGACCTTCGACGACGTGTTGCTGCTGCCCGCGGAGTCCGATGTGATCCCCAGCGAGGTCGACACGACCTCGCGGGTGAGCCGCAATATCGCGGCGCGGATCCCGCTGCTCTCGTCGGCCATGGACACCGTCACCGAGGCGCGGATGGCGATCGCGATGGCGCGCCAGGGCGGCCTCGGCGTCTTGCACCGCAGCCTGTCCATCGACGACCAGGCGCGCCAGGTCGATCTGGTCAAGCGCTCCGAGTCCGGCATGGTCAGCGACCCGGTGACGACCGGCCCGGAGGCCACGCTGGCCGAGGTCGATGCGTTGTGCGGGCACTACCGCATCTCCGGCCTGCCGGTGGTCGACGAACGCGACGTCCTGGTCGGAATCGTCACCAACCGCGACCTGCGTTTCGTCCCGACGGCCGAGCACGAGACACGCACGGTGCGAGAGGTCATGACCTCGACTCCACTCGTCACCGCACCGGTCGGCATCAAGCCGGACGACGCGATCGCGCTGCTGGCCAAGCACAAGATCGAGAAACTGCCGCTGGTCGACGACGACGGCCGGCTGCGCGGGCTCATCACGGTCAAGGATTTCGTCAAGTCCGAACAGTTCCCGAACGCCACCAAGGACACCGTAGGCCGACTGGTCGTCGGCGCCGCGGTCGGATTCTTCGGCGACGCGTGGGAACGGGCGATGGCGCTGGTCGAGGCCGGTGCCGACGTCCTCGTGGTCGATACCGCTCATGGCCACACCGGCCTGCTGCTCGACATGGTCCGGCGGCTCAAGGCCGAACCGGCGGCTGCCGAGGTCGACGTCGTCGGCGGCAACGTCGCCACCCGGGCGGGCGCGAAGGCGCTGGTCGACGCGGGCGCGGACGGCGTGAAGGTCGGCGTCGGCCCCGGATCCATCTGCACGACCCGGGTGGTCGCCGGTGTCGGCGTTCCACAGGTCACCGCGATCTACGAGGCCGCCCAGGTGTGCGCTCCGGCGGGGGTGCCCGTCATCGGCGACGGTGGCCTCCAGTACTCCGGCGACATCGCGAAGGCGCTGGTCGCGGGTGCCGACACCGTCATGCTGGGCTCGTTGCTCGCGGGCTGCGAAGAGAGCCCGGGCGAGCTCATCTTCGTGAACGGCAAGCAGTTCAAGTCGTACCGCGGAATGGGTTCGCTCGGCGCGCTCCGCAAGCGCGGGGCCAGCAGGTCGGGATCGCGCGACCGCTACTTTCAGGCCGATGTCGCGGGCGACGACAAGCTGGTGCCCGAGGGCGTCGAGGGCCAGGTGCCCTACCGCGGACCACTCGCTGCGGTGGCGCATCAGCTGGTCGGCGGCCTGCGGCAGTCGATGTTCTACTGCGGCACGGGGACCATCCCCGATCTCAAGGAGCGCGGCCGGTTCGTCCGGATCACCTCGGCGGGCCTCAAGGAGTCGCACCCGCACGACATCCAGATGACCGTCGAGGCCCCGAACTACGCCTCCCGTTGAGTCGCGTCGATAACCTGAGCCGGTGACGGAGATCGAGATCGGCCGAGGCAAGCGCGGCCGGGCTGCGTACGCCTTCGACGACGTGGCGATCGTGCCGAGCCGCCGCACCCGTGACCCGGAGGAGGTCTCGACCCACTGGCAGATCGACGCCTACCGGTTCGAGATCCCGCTGATGGCAGCGCCGATGGACTCGGTCATGTCGCCGTTCACCGCGATCCTGCTCGGCAAGCTGGGCGGCCTGGGCGTGCTCGACCTCGAGGGACTGTGGACCCGCTACGACGACCCGGAGCCGCTGCTGGCCGAGATCGCCGAGCTCGACGACGCGTCGGCCACCCGCCGCCTTCAGCAGTTGTACGAAGAGCCGGTGCGGGAGGACCTCATCGCCGACCGGCTTCGCGAGGTTCGGCAGGCCGGTGTCACGGTGGCCGGCGCGCTCTCGCCGCAGCGGGTCAAGAGGTACCACGAGGCCGTCCTCGACGCCGGTGTCGACCTGTTCGTCATCAGGGGGACGACGGTCTCCGCGGAGCACGTCTCGAGCCGGGCCGAGCCGCTGAACCTCAAGCAGTTCATCTACGAGCTCGACGTCCCGGTGATCGTCGGTGGGTGCGCGACGTACCAAGCCGCTCTGCATCTCATGCGGACCGGCGCGGCCGGCGTTCTGGTGGGCTTCGGCGGCGGGAGCGCGCACACGACCCGGTCGGTGCTCGGCGTCACCGTGCCGATGGCCAGCGCCGTCGCGGACGTAGCCGCTGCCCGCCGCGACTACCTCGACGAGTCCGGCGGGCGCTACGTCCACGTCGTCGCCGACGGCTCGATCTCCCGGTCGGGCGACATCGCGAAAGCCATCGCGTGCGGCGCCGATGCGGTCATGGTGGGCTCCCCCCTGGCGCGGGCATCGGAGGCGCCTGGCCGGGGTCGGCACTGGGGGTCCGAGGCGCATCATCGCGACCTGCCGCGGGGGGAACGGGTGAAGGTCGGAACGACCGGACCGCTGGAGCAGATCCTGCTGGGCCCCTCCCATGTCGCAGACGGCTCGATGAACCTGGTCGGCGCCCTGCGGCGTGCGATGGCGACGACGGGCTACACCGAGGTCAAGGAGTTCCAGCGCGTCGAGGTCACCGTCCTGCGCTGACGCCGCGGCGCGTGACACGAGACGGCCCCTGGATGCTGACGGCCGGCGGATGCCGCGGTCTGGGGCGAGCGGCGGGCGGCTGCGAAGGCGGGCGTCTAAAGAGTGGTCCGTGGCATGCTTCTCCGCCACGGACCGCGGAGCCCGCCGAAGCATCCGCCCGCCACTCGCGTCCACTCGGCCATGACGGGTGCCCGCCGTAGGCTTCAGGTGTGACCGCTACTGCGCTTCCCGTGCCCCACGACGTGGTCGATCCGGCGATGATCGAGCGGCTCCTGGACAAGGTGGTCGCAAGTCCACGGGCCGAGCGCGCGGTCGTCGTCGCGCCGTTCACCGGCAAGGCTCTCGCCGAGTTGCCGATCTCGACGCCGGCTGACGTCGACGTCGCATTTGCGGCGGCCCGCGAGGCACAGCTCGGCTGGGCTGCGCGTCCGGTCGAGGAGCGGGCCCGCGTGATCGGCCGGATCCACGACGTGGTGCTCGACCGGCAGTCCGAGATCGCCGACGTGGTGCAGGCGGAGTCGGGCAAGGCTCGTCGCGACGCGTTCGAGGAGATCGGCGACGTGGCTCTCGCTGCACGCTACGCCGCGGCCCGCGGCCCGCGGCTGCTGCGCGACCGTCGGCGGCTCGGGCTCGTGCCAGGGCTCACATGGGCCCTCGAGGTTCGCCAGCCCAAGGGCGTCGTCGGCGTGATCTCACCGTGGAACTACCCGCTGGTGCTGGGCATCACCGACGGCCTGCCCGCCTTCGTCGCCGGCAACGCCGTCGTCCACAAGCCCGACAGCCAGGCCGCGCTGACAGCCCTGCTCGCCCGCTCGATCGCGGTGGAGGCGGGCCTACCCGAAGCGCTGTGGCAGATCGTCGCCGGGGACGGTCCCGGGATCGGCGGTGCCGTCGTCGAGCGCGCCGACTACCTGTCATTCACCGGCTCGACGGCGACCGGCCGGATCATCGGCGAACAGCTCGGCGAGCGGTTGGTCGGCGCCTCGCTGGAACTCGGCGGCAAGAACGCCATGCTGGTGCTCGACGACGCCGACGTGGACCGCGCGGCCGAAGGTGCCGTCCGTGCGTGCTTCGCCAACGCGGGCCAGCTCTGCGTTTCGATGGAGCGCCTGTACGTCGCTGCGGCGGTCCGCGACGCGTTCGTCGATCGCTTCGTCGACCGAGCTCGCGGGCTGCGGGTGGGTGCCGCATTCGACTACTCGTGCGACATGGGGTCGCTCGCGTCCCAGGTGCAGCTGGACAAGGTGGTCCGTCACGTCGAGGACGCCGTGGCGAAGGGTGCCCGGGTGCTGACGGGTGGCAACCCCCGGCCAGACCTCGGCCCATGGTTCTTCGAGCCGACGGTCCTCGACGGCGTGCGACCCGGGATGCTGGTGGCCGACGAGGAGACGTTCGGACCGGTCGCGGCGGTCCACGCCGTCGCCGATGACGAAGCCGCGGTCGCAGCAGCCAACGACACGGATTTCGGGCTCAACGCCAGCGTGTGGACCAAGGACCACGACCGCGGCGTTCGGGTCGCCAAGCGACTGCGGGCGGGATCGGTCAACGTCAACGAGGGATATGCCGCCGCGTGGGGCAGCCACGACCTGCCGTTGGGCGGCATGAAGGCTTCCGGCCTGGGCCGGCGGCATGGTCGTGAGGGCATCCTGCGCTACACGGAGTCGCAGTCGATCGTCGTGCAGCGTGTGCACGGCATCGCCCCACTCGGCGACATGAGCTTCGACCGGTTCGCGAACACGATGACCCGCGCGCTGCGGGCGATGCGCCGCACCGGCCGCCCGTGACTCGACGTCAGGGCTCGGCGGGCTCGGGCAGGCCGTGCCACGAGTCCCAGAGCGCCGCGTAGGCGCCGCGCTCGGCGACGAGCTCGTCGTGCGTGCCGAGCTCGGTGATCCGGCCGTCCTCGATCACCGCCACCCGGTGCGCGTCGTGCGCGGTGTGCAACCGGTGTGCGATCGCGACGACGGTCCGGCCGTCGAGCACGGACGCCAGCGACCGTTCCAGGTGTCGCGCGGCACGCGGGTCGAGCAGCGACGTCGCCTCGTCGAGCACGAGTGTGTGCGGGTCCGCGAGAACGATCCGGGCGAGCGCGATCTGCTGCGCCTCGGCCGGGCCGACGGGGTGCCCGCCGGAGCCGACGACGGTGTCGAGCCCGTCGGGCAGGGACTCGGCCCAGCGCAGGGCGTCGACAGCGGCCAGGGCGCGGCGCAGCCCGTCATCGGACGCGCCGGGTGCGGCCAGGGCGAGGTTGTCGCGCACCGTGCCGACGAACACGTGGTGTTCCTGAGTCACGAGCACGACCTCGCGACGCAGGCGGTCCAACGGCAGGTCGACCAACCGGACACCCCCGACCTCGACGACGCCGGTACGCGGCGGGTGGATACCTGCCAGCAGGCGCCCCAGCGTGGACTTTCCGGCGCCGGACGGGCCGACCATGGCCAGCCGCTCGCCCGGGTGCACGTCCAGGTCGACGCCGTACAACACGTCGTGGCCCTCGCGGTAGGCATACCGGACGTCGGCCGCGCGCACGTGCTCGTCGGCGGGCTTGTCGCGCGTGGCCGAACGGTCGGACGGGACCTGCGCGACGCCGACCAGCCGCGCCAGCGACGTGGCGCCGACCTGGATCTCGTCCAGCCAGGAAACCAGCCGGTCGACGGGGTCGACGATCTGCACCATGTAGAGCACGACGGTCGTTACCTGACCGACCGTGGCGTGCCCGATGGATGCCAGCCAGCCGCCCCAGGCGAGCGTCGCAACGACCGGGAGGAAGTATGCAACCTCGGCCGCCGGGAACCACACCGTGCGCAGGAACAGCGTGCGCCGCTCGGCCGCGTACGTATCGGTGAGGTCGGCCTCGGCGCGGCGGATGCGGGCGTCGGCGAGACCGAGCGCTTCGACGGTGCGGGCACCTTCGACCGTCTCGGTAACCGTCCCGTTCAACGTGGCATACGAGGCCCGCTCCCACTGGTAGCCGGCGGACGCGCGCTGCAGGTACCAGCGGGTGGCGACCGTGAGGAGCGGCGCGCCGACGACGCAGCCGAGGGCCACCAGCGGGCTGGCCAACACCGCTGCGGCCAGCGTCAGAGCCGTGGTCACGAGTGCGACCACGGTCTCGGGGATGGCGAAGCGGACGGTGCGAGCCATCGTGTCGACGTCGCCCGTTGTCCGTGACACGAGATCGCCCGTCCCCGCCCGTTCGACCGTCGACAACGGCAACGCCAGGACTCGCGTCAGAAACGCCTCGCGCAGCTCGGCGAACACACCCTCGCCGATGACGAAGGACGCCTTCCGCGCGGCGCGGGTCAGCAGAGTCTGCGCGATCACGAACGCGGCCAGGATTGCTACCAGCGTGTCGACGCGGGTGGTCGTCGTGCCCCCGCGGATGTCATCGACGAGGGTCCCGAGAAGCCAGGGCCCGGCGAGGCCGGCCATCGCGGCGAGGACGTGCAGGACAAGCGACCGGACCAATTCGCCCCGCCGGGATCGCAACAGCCGCCCGGCCTCGGCGCGAACTTGCGCAGAGGTCGCGACCGGCAGCCTGGTGCTCACGCGTCCTCCCCTCGCGTGACGGTTTCTCGGTAGGCCGGCACGTCGGTCAACAGGTCCCGGTGCGAGCCCTCGGCGGCCACGCGGCCGTCCTCGAGCCAGACCACAACGTCGGCGCGGTCGAGCAGCAGCGGGCTGGCCGTCGTGACGACTGTCGTACGGTCGGCGCGTGCCTCGCGGAGCCGCTCGGCGATCCTGGCCTCCGTGTGGGCGTCGACGGCGCTGGTGGGCTCGACCAGGACGAGGACCTCGGGGTCGGTGACCAGGGCCCTGGCGAGCGCGATCCGCTGGCGCTGCCCGCCGGAGAACGAGCGGCCGCGCTCCTCGACCTGGCCGTCGAGACCATCGGGCAACGTGTCCAGCACGTCGCCCGCCGCAGCCGTGCGAACGGCTGTGAGCAGTGTGCCGTCGCTGTGGTGGGCGTGCGGGTCGAGGCCCGCGCGAAGGGTGCCGGTGAAGAGCCGCGGCTCCGTCTCGCTGACGACGACGCGACGCCGCAGCTCGGACAGCGGCATGTCGACCAGCCGGACGCCGCCCAGACTGACACCGTCGTCGTCGACGAACCGGCCGAGCCGGTCGGCCAGGGCGACCGTCTCCGCGGGGTCCCCGGACACCAGGGCGGTCAGCAGCCCTGGACGCACGACCAGGCCGGACCGCCCGTCGACGAGCATGCCATCGGGTGCGGGCGTCGCGCCGGTGTCGACGACGTCGCGTGGAACTGCGAGCAGGTCGAGGATCCGGCGCGCACCGACGTACCCACTGCTGGCCCGCTCGGCCATCTCGGTCGCCGTACGGAGCGGGATGACCAGGAAGAACGCGTAGCCGTAGAACGCCACCAGGTCGCCGACGCCGATCCGCCCGTCGAGGGCGAACCGGGCCCCCAACCAGGTGAGCAGGACGAGGAAGACTCCCGGTAACAGCACCTGGGCTGCGTCCAGCGTCGCCTGGGTGCCGGCAACCCGGACGCCCGCTTCGCGGACCCGTTGGGAACGCTCCCGGTAGCGGCCGAAGAATACCCGCTCGCCGCCGATGCCTCGTAGCACGCGAAGTCCGGCGACCGTGTCGGCGCCGAGCGCGGTGAGCTGGCCGAGCGCCTCGCGTTGCGCGCGTTGACGGGTCTGAAGGGGCCGCAGGACCGGCGCCAGGCCGAGGATGAGAACGGGCACTCCGATGAGGACGAGCAGGCCCAGCGGAACCGACGTGCGGAGCACGATGAACGCGACGACGGCGTACGACACGATCGCCCCGCAGAACCGTGCCAACACGTCGTACACGCCACCGACGTGCATCGCGTCGCTCGCCACGGTGCTGACGACCTCGCCGGTCGTGACCCGGCGGGGCAGGGCGGGACCGGTTCGCGCGGTGTGCCGGACCACGAGCTGGACGGCGCGGAAGGCCGCCTGCAGCCAGTTGGACACCGCCAGCCGATGCCGCATCACGCCGGCCGCGGCCTGGATCGTGCCGATGGCCAGGATCACCGACGCCCAGTGCAGGGTGGCCCCGACGTCGCCCGGCGCGACGCCGAGGTCGATGCCACGGCCGATCGCGTACGGCAGCAGCGCCTGAGCCACCATCCAGACGACGCCGAACGTGATCGCCGTGACAAGGGTGCGCCACTGCTGCCGGGCGATCCAAAGCAGGAACCTGCCCGGGGAGCGGGTGTCAGGGATGCCCGGGTCGGCGAACGGAACGGCGCGCACGTTGGTCCACAGTACGAACCGCCCACGACATGTCGCACCCGGTTTTCCGCCCCGAAAATGATCACGTTAAGTGGGCGTCTTGGGCCGTTACCAGGTGCCGAGACCTGGTAACGGACCCACAGGCATACTTAACGTGATCATTTTCGGGGCCGGGAAGGCAGCGGGCGCAGCAGCGTCGGTAGGGTTCGGGACGTGCACGACACGGTGCTGGTCGTCGACTTCGGAGCGCAGTACGCGCAGCTGATCGCACGCCGAGTCCGCGAGGCCAAGGTCTACTCGGAGATCGTCCCGCACACCATGGCGGTCGCCGAGTTGCTGGCCAAGCGGCCGAAGGCGATCATCCTGTCCGGTGGGCCGTCCAGCGTGTACGCGGAGGGTGCGCCGCAGGTCGACGCCGCGCTTCTGAACACCGGCGTGCCGACGTTCGGTATCTGCTACGGCTTCCAGGCCATGGCGCTGACCCTCGGCGGCGAGGTCGCCCGGACTGGTCTGTCGGAGTTCGGGCGCACCGTCGTCGCCATCGAGAACACCGGCACTCTTCTGGACGGACTAACGGATTCGCCGACGGTGTGGATGAGCCATGGCGACGCCGTCACCCGCGCGCCGGCGGGGTTCGCCGTTCTCGCGGGCACCGACGGGGCTCCGGTCGCAGCCTTCGAGGACACCGCCCGTGGTCTGGCCGGCGTCCAGTGGCACCCGGAGGTCCTGCACTCCGAACACGGCCAGGCGGTCCTCGAGCACTTCCTCCACGACATCGCCGGGGCCCGGCCCACCTGGACCATGGTGAACATCGTCGACGAGTCCGTCGAGGCCGTCCGGGCACAGGTCGGCGGCAAGCGGGTGATCTGCGGGCTGTCCGGAGGCGTCGACTCCGCGGTCGCCGCCGCACTCGTGCAGCGGGCGGTCGGCGATCAGCTGACCTGCGTCTTCGTCGACCACGGCCTGCTGCGCGCCGGTGAGGCCGAGCAGGTCGAGCGGGACTACGTGGCGGCCACCGGAGTCGACCTGCACGTCGTGGACGCCGCCGACAGGTTCCTGGTGGCGCTCGACGGCGTCGGAGACCCGGAGCAGAAGCGCAAGATCATCGGCCGCGAGTTCATCCGGGTGTTCGAGCAGGCGGCACGCGAGATCGTCGCGGACGGCGAGAACGTCGACTTCCTGGTCCAGGGCACGCTCTACCCCGACGTCGTCGAGTCCGGTGGCGGTGAGGGAACCGCCAGCATCAAGAGCCATCACAACGTCGGTGGCCTGCCCGACGACCTCCGGTTCTCGCTGGTGGAACCGCTGCGCACGCTGTTCAAGGACGAGGTGCGCGCGGTGGGCGAGCAGCTCGGCCTGCCGGCCGAGATCGTGTGGCGGCATCCCTTCCCGGGACCCGGCCTGGCCATCCGCATCGTCGGCGCGGTCAGCCGCGACCGGCTCGACGTCCTCCGCCGGGCCGACCTGATCGCCCGTGAAGAGCTGACCCGGGCCGCCCTGGACCGCGACGTCTGGCAGTTCCCGGTCGTCCTGCTCGCCGACGTGCGCTCGGTGGGCGTGCAGGGCGACGGCCGGACGTACGGTCACCCGGTCGTGCTGCGGCCGGTGTCCAGCGAGGACGCCATGACCGCGGACTGGTCACGGCTGCCCTATGACGTCCTCGAGCGCATCTCGACGCGCATCAGCAACGAGGTACGGGAGATCAACCGGGTCGTTCTCGACATCACCAGCAAGCCGCCCGGCACCATCGAATGGGAATGAGCCGAGGGCTGCCGCGCGATCCCTGCGGCCCGACCTCTTCGGCCATCGGTTACACGCGGTTCGCGGCGTCGTCGCGATCCGGACACGTGGGCCGCCTTCCGTTAAGACGTGTCCAGTCTGGTCGCCCGACCCTCCGCGCTGTCCGCTCCGGCAGCCCCGCCCGCGCTGCGTGCGCCGCTGGTGATCGCACACCGCGGGGCGAGTGGCTATCGTCCCGAGCACACGCTCGAGGCCTACCGGCTGGCGATCGCGCTGGGCGCGGATTTCATCGAGCCGGATCTCGTCCTCACTCGTGATGGCGTGCTCGTCGCGCGCCACGAGAACGAGATCGGGGCGACGACCAATGTCGCCGACCACCCGGCGTTCGCGGGCCGCCGCGCGACCAAGGACGTGGACGGCCGGACTGTCACAGGATGGTTCGTCGAGGACTTCACCCTCGCCGAGCTCAAGGCCCTGCGATGCCGAGAACGCCTGCCCGGCCTCCGACAGCACAACCAGCTCTACGACGACCGGTTCGCCGTGCCGACACTGGAGGAGATCCTCGATCTCGTCCGCGAAGAGGCTGCCCGCCGGGGACGGCCGGTCGGGGTCTGTCCCGAGACCAAGCACCCGACGCATTTCGCCGGTCTCGGCCTCCTGCACGAGGACGCGCTGCTGGACGCCCTGGCGCGGTCCGGATGGGAGCTACCGGTCTACATCCAGTCCTTCGAGCCGTGGGTTCTTCGCCGGCTGGCCCGACGGACGTCGCTGCCGCTGGTCCAGCTCGTGGACCTGAGCGGCCGGCCACCGGACTTCGAAAGAGCAGCGGACGCCCGCACCTACGCGGACCTGCTCACCCCGAGTGGTCTTCGCGAGGTCTCGACGTATGCCCAGGTGCTGGGCACGCACAAGTCGCTGCTGGTGCCGCGAGATGCGGAAGGCCGGCTCGGGTCGCCGAGCGGTCTGGTCCAACGGGCGCACGCCGCCGGCCTGACGGTGCACGCGTGGACCTTCCGCAACGAGAACGCGTTTCTCCCTGCTGAGCGGCGGCGCGGTGTCGAGAAGGCCGCATACGGGGATGCGTTCGGGGAGTACGCGACGTTCCTCGAGCTCGGCGTCGACGCCGTCTTCACCGACCATCCGGACACGGCCGTCGCAGCGCTCGGAACTACCAACGCCGGAGCCGGCTAGCGGTCGCGGCGCAGGCGGCCGAGCGAGGCCATCAGGCCGGCCAGGCCGACGGAAATGAGCAGGACCGGTGCCGCGACCCCGAGGCCGGGCAGACCGAGGACCTCGAAATGGATCAGCGGCCACATCGCGCTCACTCCCAGGAAGAGAAGGCCGAAGACCAGGGATACGACGTCGGCGTCATGGTGCTTCACGGCGCACCTCCAGGCTGCCGACGCCGAGATCGAGGTTGAGCGCAAGCGAACCGCCGCCCTTCCCGTCGCCTCCGACGTCGATGACGCGGGTCTCCTGCCCGAAGCCGCCGGACATCTGGCCGAAAGCCCTGAGCTCACCGACGCCGACGTCGCCGTTCACCTCGACGTCGACGTTCGGCGGGACGATCACGAGCAGCTCGCCGACCCCCATGTCGACGCTGAGGCTCTTCCTGCCGGCACCGGCGAAGTCGAGCCCGGACAGGTCGTAGCGGACGCTTCCGGCTCCGTGGTCCTGGGTGCCGGTCGGCAGCTCGGCCAGGGTCGTGGGGCGGAAGGTGGCGTCGGTGCCCTCGAAGCCCAGCCGGTCGACCGCGACTGCTGGCACTAGGGCCACCGACAGGGCGATGCCGAGGGCGATCAGTCCGCGGGACCGGCCCCACCAGGTGCCGAGCAGCAGCCCGAGTCCGACGACGGCCAGCGCGGTCGCGACATAAGTCGCAGGTGGCACGTCTGCCCAGGTGGCGTCGCTTACGGCCAGTGCGCCGACGGCGACGGCCGCAGCGCTGACCGTGATCAGTCCCAGTGCCGAACGAGCGCGGCGCGGCTCGGGTCCGGGGGCTTCCGGTTCGGCGTATGGGTCCCATGACGTGTCGTCCGCGGGCCGAGTCGGCTGGCCGGCCTCCCATGCTTGCTCCTCGGTCCACCATCGAGACGGACCGGCCGACTCGGGGCCCGCCGCGCCGGCGATGTCGCCGGCCACGGCCGGACCGTCCGAGGTGTCTCCGTCGGGCGCCTCGGCGCCGTCCACCACGGAGGTGTCGGCTTGCACTTTCTCGCCGTCTCCGGACGTCGCATCGGTGGCCGACTCGTCGTCGACCGGTGCGGTCACGGACGGCGTGGCGCTGGTGGAGCCGGGGTAGCCGGGGTAGCCCGGATAGTCCGTGAAGCTGGGCCTCGGGTGGGTGGGGTCGTCGGACGAGGCGGCAGTTTCGGCCGCGGCTTGCCGGTCGTCGCGCCGGAAGAGTATGGCGAGGCCGAGTGCGGCGAGCAGGAGCAGGACGCCGCCGTCCCAGTCGCCACCCACGATGCCGCCACCCGCGATGAGCGCGACCAGCGTCAGCCCGAGGGCCAGGGCGACGGTCGCGGTGCGCGGCGATCCGGCGTCGTGCCGGCCGAGCGCCTGCTCGGCGACCGATGCCTCCTCGTCCTCGGCGGGAATGAGGAGCCAGGCCGCGGCGTACGCGAGGACCCCGATCCCTCCGAAGATCGCGAGCACGACGGTCACGATCCGCAGCAGCAGGGGATCGATCCCGAGCCGCCGGCCCAGCCCGCCGAGCACGCCGGCCACCACCCGGTCGGAGCGGCTACGGCGCAGCGCGCGCAGCTCGCCACCGATGCCCGGCGGTGCGGCAGACCCGCCGCCGCCGTCGGCCGGTGGCGTGGTCGGGGCTTCGGTCATGCCCCGATCGTTCCTGGTCCCCGAGTGGTGCACCATCGGGGATCACCCCGGCGGGACCCTGGTTCCCCTCGGGGACGGTGCGGGGGAGTCCCTCATGGCGGCGCGCCCGCGCGCGTGTGACCATCGACGGGTGACCACCACGTCGACCTCGCATGCCCGCGGCCAGATGCCGCCGGGGCCCGAGGCCGGCGATCCGCACCAGCCGCCGGCCTTCACCAGGCGGTCCGACGGCCGTCTGGTCGGTGGCGTTGCTGCCGGACTGGCCGCCCACCTCGGCCTGCAGCCGCTGGCGGTCCGGGTCGGGTTCGCGCTGCTCGCCGGCCTCGGCGGGTTCGGGATCGTGCTCTACCTGGCCCTGTGGATCTTCACGCCGCTCGACCGCGCCGGCGGTCGTACGGCCGACGAGGATGTCCCCGCCGGGATCGCCGCGGCCACCCGCTCGGGCAAGCGACGCCGGCGGCTCCGCGCACCCCGTCGGGGCGACCTCGGTCAGCTCGCCGCCCTGGTCCTCCTGGGTGGCGGTATCGCCCTGCTGGTGCAGCAGACCCCGTTGGGCGTCAGCCCCGCGGTGTTCGTGCCCTTGCTTCTCGCCGGGCTCGGCGTCGCCCTGATCTGGCGCACGGCCGACGAGCAGGAGCGGCGCGACATGGCGGTGCTCTCGCCGCGCGCGCCGTGGCTGGCGTCGCTCCGGCAAGGGCGGGGTCGTCGCCGTCGTCCGGATCGTCGCCGGTGTCGTCGTGATCGTGGGCGGTCTGGTCGCCTTCCTGGTCGCCCAGGGTCAGCTCGAGGCGACGCTCGACGCCCTGCTCGGCGTGCTCGTCGTCGTCGCCGGCCTCGCGCTCATCCTGGGGCCGTGGCTGTGGCGGCTCTGGCGCGACCTGGAGTCCGAGCGCCGCGCCCTGATCGTCTCCCAGGAGCGGGCCGACGTCGCTGCCCACCTGCACGACTCGGTGCTGCAGACCCTCGCACTGATCCAGAAGCATGCCAACGACCCGCGTGAGGTCGTCCGTCTCGCGCGCAGCCAGGAGCGTGATCTGCGCGGCTGGCTCTACGACGATCTTGCGGACGATGCGTCGTTGTTCGCCGCTGCGCTGAAGAAGGCGGCCGCCGAGGTCGAGGACGCGCACGGGATCCCCGTCGACGTCGTCACGGTCGGTGACACCGCCATCGACGAGAGGACGCGAGCACTCCTCAAGGCGGCCCGCGAGGCCGCCGTCAACGCCGCGAAGCACTCTGGCGCCGACAAGGTCGACATCTTCGCTGAGGTCGAGGGCGAGGAGGTCGAGCTCTTCGTCCGCGACCGTGGCGCGGGCTTCGACCCCGAATCCGTGCCCGACGACCGCCTCGGCGTGCGACGCTCGATCATCGGGCGGATGGAACGCCACGGCGGCAGCGCCGAGATCCGCTCGACGCCCAGCGAGGGCACCGAGGTACGCCTGTCCACGAGGAGACCGAGATGACCGAATCCGAGGCCGCCGAGCCGCGCATGATCACGGTGGTGCTCGTCGACGACCACGCCATGTTCCGGACCGGCGTACGTGCCGAACTGGGTTCCTCGGTCGATGTGGTCGGCGAGGCTGCAGACACACAGGAGGCCGTCCGGGTGGTCCTCGAGACCCGACCTGACGTCGTCCTGCTCGATGTCCATCTGCCCGGCGGAGGCGGCGCCGAGGTGCTGCGGCACGTGCTCCCGGCCGCCCAGGATGTGAAGTTCCTGGCGCTGTCGGTGTCCGACGCGGCCGAGGACGTGATCGGCACGATCCGTGCGGGCGCCCGCGGCTACGTCACGAAGTCGATCACCGGCGAGGACCTGGTCGCAGCGATCAAGCGGGTCGCCGACGGCGACGCCGTGTTCTCGCCGCGGCTCGCCGGTTTCGTGCTCGACGCGTTCGCGGGCTCCGAGCCGCCCAGCGTCGACGACGACCTCGACCGCCTGACCCAGCGTGAGCGCGAGGTGCTGCGGCTCATCGCTCGCGGCTACGCCTACAAGGAGATCGCCAAGGAGCTGTTCATCTCGGTCAAGACCGTCGAGACGCACGTGTCAGCCGTGCTCCGCAAGCTCCAGCTCTCCAACCGGTACGAGCTCACCCGCTGGGCCACCGACCGCCGCCTCGTCTGACGAGTCGACCACGTGAACCACCCAGCCCCGGGCTCTCGATGCGATATTGGCACGCTGGACCGCTCCACATACGGGGACAAGTCGGGCGGTTGAGCAACGGTTGAGCGTGCCATCAACAGTGGTTGAGCGTGCCAACCGGCCCGCCCGAAGATCTTGCGGCGATCATGAACCCGTCCTGGCGTGTGCGAACCCGCGGCACGCATGGGCAGCGTGGGTGTGACGGCCGGTGCGGATCAGTAGCCTGCGCCAATGGACGTCGTCTACAAACTGCTGGTCGTCCTGCACTTTCTCGGCATGGCGAGCCTCATCGGCGGCTGGCTGGTCCAGCTGCGGGCCCGAGGGGAGCGTTATGTCAGCCTGGCGATGATCCGCGGTGTGGTGACGCAGCTGGTGACGGGCGTGATCATGGTCGGACTCGCCGAGGGTGTCGAGTCCCTCGACCGCGACATCGACCGGGCCAAGATCGGCGTCAAGCTGCTGGTCGCGCTCGTCGTGGCGGTGCTGTGCTTCGCCAACCGCCGCCGGCCGACCGTTCCCGATGGCCTGTACCTCCTGATCGGTCTCCTTTCGGTGGCCAACGTCGTCGTCGCGGTGTTCTGGACCTGATCGCCCGGGATCCTGGCGTCGCCGACGCCCATCTCGCCCGTCAGGCGGTGGGGTGGACGCGGAAGGCCTCCGCCATTCGGCCCGCAGGAAGCTCGAAGCGCTCCGCGTTCGCGGCGAGGAACTCGCGGACCATTGGTGCCAGCCGGGCCGGGTCCGGGTGCTGGCTCTCGTGCGCGAGGATCGCCTCCAGCTTCCGGTCGACGGCACCGGTGACGTCGACCGCGTGGTTCGGTCCGGGTGCCGCCATCAGCCAGACCTCGCCCACGACCCAATCCTCGAGGCTCTCATCGGCGAGCAGCTCGGGAAAGGCGAACGGGTTGCGGGCGAACGGGTACAGCGCCCGGACCGCCGCCTCACCGGCTGCGAGGTGGTCCGGGTGGCTGGCCGCGAGACGGTCCCACCACCGCTCCGGAGAGGGCACGAGCATCCGCTGCGGCCGCACCTGCCTGATCACCCGGACCAGGTCGCGCACCAGCTCGCGGGTGACGTCGAGCTCACCGTCGGGGTAACCGAGGAAGCGTACGTCCTCGACGCCGACGATCGCGGCAGCCGCAACCTGTTCGGCTCGACGGATCTGAGGTATGCGCTCTCGTGGCACGTCGGCGTCGTAGCCGCCGGCCTGGCCGTCCGTGCACACGCAATACGTGACGGCCAATCCCGCGTCCGTCCAGTTGGCGACGGTGCCTGCGGCGCCGAAGTCGACGTCGTCGGGGTGCGCGGCGACAACCAGCACCCGCTCGACGTCGCTGTCCGCCAGGACCATCTGGGCTCCCTTCGGTCGCAGCGTGTCACGGCAACGGCCGCCGCCGCGAGAGGCGGACCGGCGCCTGTCGTCACATCCTCCTAGACTCGATTCCCGAGATGAGCGCCCTCTTCGACGACCTCCCGCTGTCCTTGACCGACTCCCCGGAGGGAGGCGGCGGCCGCCGGCGCACCGACCCCGAGTCCGTGCTCGAAGGGCTCAACGCGCCACAGCGGGAGGCGGTGACCCATGTCGGTCCGCCGCTGTTGATCGTCGCCGGTGCGGGCTCCGGAAAGACCCGCGTGCTCACCCGCCGGATCGCGTACCTGCTTGCGGCCCGCGACGTGCACCCGGGCTCCGTCCTCGCCATCACGTTCACCAACAAGGCGGCCGGTGAGATGAGGGAGCGGGTCGCCGCGCTCGTGGGCCGCCGGGCCAATGCGATGTGGGTGTCGACATTCCACTCGGCATGCGTGCGGATCCTGCGCCGCGACGCGAAGCGGTTCGGCTTCACGTCGTCGTTCACGATCTACGACCAGGCCGACTCCCTACGGCTGATGACGCTCGTCTGCCGCGATCTCGACCTCGACCCGCGCCGCTACCCGCCCCGCCAGTTCAGCCATCAGGTCAGCAACCTGAAGAACGAGTTGATCGACCACGAGACCGCGGCCGCTCGGGCATCGACCCACCACGAGAAGATGATCGCGGAGGCATACAGGTTCTACCAGCGGCGGCTGGCCGAGGCCAACGCCTTCGACTTCGACGACCTGATCATGACGACCGTTCATCTGATGCAGGCGTTCCCGGAGGTCGCCGAGCACTACCGGCGACGGTTCCGGCATGTCCTGGTGGACGAGTACCAGGACACCAACCATGCGCAGTACGTCCTTGTACGCGAGCTGGTCGGCACGCGCGAGCGGCGGACGGTCGACGGCGACCTGGTCGGCGGTTC
>Ga0184612_10000408_pt1 | contig 19948 bp, 13 predicted proteins | sample PLM3_60_coex_FD_133163 | JGI IMG/M metagenome (GOLD analysis project Ga0184612, IMG submission 133163) | Groundwater sediment microbial communities from an aquifer in East River, Colorado, USA - PLM3_60_coex | ecosystem: Environmental > Terrestrial > Soil > Riparian zone | place: USA: East... | reverse complement strand
TCGCCGGCGGCCAGAGCCTGGTCCCGCTGATGTCGATGCGGCTCGCCGCACCCGCCCACCTGGTGGACATCAACCACGTCGCCGGACTCGCCCGGGTGCGGACCGACGACGACGGCGTCCGAGTGGGCGCGACAGCCCGGCATGCCGACCTCGAGCACGACGCCGCCGCCTTCGCGTCCGTACCACTGCTCCGCCAGGCGCTGGTCCACGTCGCGCATCCGACGATCCGCAACCGTGGGACGACCGTCGGCAGCCTCGCCCACGCCGACCCGTCGGGCGAGATGACCGCGGTACTGGCCCTCCTCGGCGGCACCGTCATGCTCCGACGGCGCGGCGGGGAGCGTGTGGTCTCGGCCGACGACTTCTTCCTCGGCCCGCTGGAGTCAGCGGTGGAGCCGGGCGAGGTCGCGGTCGAGGCATTCTTCCCGGCACCGGCGCCACGCACTGGTTCGGCGTGGGTGGAGGTCTCGCGACGGCACGGCGACTACGCCGTGTGCGGCGTCGGCGCCCTGGCGACGCTCGACGACGACCTGCGGGTCAGCGCAGCCCGGGTCGGGCTGATCTCGGTCGGACCGACGCCCGTCGTCATCGACGTCACCGGAGCCGTGAGCGGTCAGGCTCACGACGCGGCCGACGTCATCAGCGCCGGACGGCTGGTCGGCGCCACCGTCGATCCGGAGCCGGACATCCACGCGACGGCCGCGTACCGCCGCCACCTCGCCGAGACGTTGTGCGCGCGCGCCCTGCACGCGGCGATCCGCGACGCGGCAGAGGGGGCAGCGTGACCGACCTGCACGACGTCGAGCTCGTGGTCAACGGGGTGCCACGCTCCGCACGCGTTCCGGCCCGCCGCCTGCTGTCCGACTTCCTGCGGCACGACCTGAAGCTCACCGGCACGCATGTCGGTTGTGAGCACGGCGTGTGCGGCGCCTGCACGGTCCTCGTCGACGGACGTCCCGCCCGGTCGTGCCTGCTCTTCGCGGTCAGCGTGCACGGCTCGGTGGTCACGACGGTCGAGGGGTGCAGCGAGCCCGACGGGTCCCTCGGCACGGTGCAGCAGGCGTTCTGGGACTGCCACGGGCTGCAGTGCGGTTTCTGTACGCCGGGGTTCGTCACCACAATCACCGCGTATCTCGACGAGAATCCGGAGCCCACTGAGGACGAGGCTCGTGAGGCCATCGCTGGCAACCTGTGTCGCTGCACGGGCTACCAGAACATCGTGGCGTCGGTGCTGCGAGCCGCCGAGCTCCGCCGCGAAGGGGCGCGCACGTGACGACCCGCACGATGGGCGAGCCGGTCGCCCGGCGTGAGGATCCTCGCCTGTTGTCCGGTCAAGGCCGGTTCCTCGATGACCTGGGCCACGATGCCCTGGGCGTCGCCTTCGTCCGAAGCCCGCATGCCCACGCCCGCGTCGTCGACATCGACGTGACTAGCGCGCTCGACGTCGACGGCCTGGTCGCGATCTACACCTATGACGACCTCACCGACCGGCTTGCCGAGCCGCTGCCGCTGCTGATCCCGCACCCTTCCCTGACGCACGGCCGCACGCCGTACGCGCTGGCCAAGGACGAGGTCAACCATGTCGGCGAAGCAGTCGCCATGGTCGTGGCTGCCGATCGCTACGTCGCCGAGGACGCGTGCGACCGGATCCGGGTGACGTACGAGCCGCGGCCGGCCGTGGTCGGGATCGACAATGCCCGCGCAGCGACCCACCTCGTGCACGACGACGTCCCGGGCAACGTCGCCGCCCACATGGTCCAGGAGACCGGCGACGCGCGGGCCGCGATCGACGCGGCGCCGCACGTACTCGCGCTCGACCTGGACGTCGAGCGGAGTGCGTCGACGCCACTGGAGGGCAAGGGCGTCTACGCCCGCTGGGACGCCGACGACAGGAGCCTGCGCGTCTACACCTCCACCCAGGCGTCGACCAGCGTACGGGCCGCGATCGCGGCCAAGCTGGATCTTCCACCGGACCGGGTCGAGGTCGTCACGCCCGACGTCGGCGGCGGCTTCGGCGTCAAGATCGTCCACCCGTGGCCGGAAGAGGTCCTGGTGCCCTGGGCGGCGATCAGGCTGGGCCGCGAGGTCAAGTGGGTCGAGGACCGCCGTGAACATTTCGTGTCTAGCGCCCACGAGCGCGGCCAGCTCCAGCACGTGCGGGTGGGATTCGACGACGACGGGCGGCTGCTGGGGCTCGACGTCAGGTTCTGGCACGACAACGGCGCCTACACGCCCTACGGGATCATCGTCCCGATCGTCACCTCGACCCAGCTGCTGGGTCCGTACAAGCCCGGCGCCTACCGGGTCGAGTTCGAGAGCCTCTATACGAACACCGTGTTGGTCACCCCGTACCGCGGGGCCGGGCGCCCGCAGGGCTGCTTCGCGATGGAGCGGACGATGGACGCGATCGCCGCATATCTGGGGATCGACCGGGCCGAGGTCCGGCAGCGCAACTTCATCCAGCCCGGCGAGATGCCGTACGACCTCGGTCTCACCTTCCAGGACGGCCGGCCGCTGATCTACGACTCGGGCGACTATCCGGCCAGCCTGGAGAAGCTGAAGAAGTTGGTCGGCTGGGACGATTTCGACGCCTGCCGGGAGCAGGCGCGTGCCGAGGGCCGCCGGGTCGGTATCGGACTCGCCTGCTACGTCGAGGGCACCGGCGTCGGACCGTACGAGGGCGGCTGGGTCAAGGTCGAGACCGACGGCAGCGTGGTCGTCGCGACGGGTCTCACCACCCAGGGGCAAGGGCACCAGACGGCGTTCGCCCAGGTGGCAGCCGATGTGCTGGGTGTCCCGCTCGACCGCGTGACCGTGACGACGGGCGATACACGCCGGTTCCGATACGCCGTCGGGACGTTCGCGTCACGAGCCCTGGTCATGAGCGGGAACGCAATCGCCGCCGCGGCGCGGAAGGTCCGAGAGAAGGCGCTGCGCATCGCGGGCGAGGCGCTGGAGGCCGACCCGCGCGACCTCGAGATCGTCGAAGGAGTCGTTCGCGTCCGCGGCGTCCCGACGTCGTCGATCCCGCTCTCGACCGTGGCGGTGCTGTCGAACCCGCTGCGGTACGCGTTCGATGCGGAGTCCGCGCGGGCAACGCAGTTCGCCACGGCGGCCGACCCGGACAGACCTCCAGTCGCCGAGGGCGAGGAGCCTGGGCTCGAGGCGACCGGCTACTACTCGCCACCGCGGGCGACGTTCGCCAACGGCATGCACGCGGCTGTCGTCGAGACCGACCTCCAGACGGCCGAGATCAAGGTGCTCCGCTACTGCGTCGTCCACGACTGTGGCACCTTGGTCAATCCGCGCATCGTGGAGGGACAGGTCCATGGGGGAGTCGCGCAGGGCGTCGGTGGCGCGCTGTACGAGCGGATGGTCTACGACTCCGACGGGCAGCTTCTCAACGCGTCGTTCATGGACTTCCTCATGCCGTACGCCAGCGAGGTCCCGAAGATCGAGATCGACCACCTCGAGACCCCGTCACCGCTGAACCCGCTCGGCGTCAAGGGCGCGGGGGAGGCCGGCGTGATCCCCGGCATGGCCGTCTTCGCGTCGGCGATCTCGGACGCCGAAGGCTTCGCCATCACCCGGATGCCGATCTCTCCCAGCGAGTTGTTCGATCTACGCCGCCAGCACGAGGAGGACACCGCCCGATGAAGGTCTCCGGTACCGCGGTGCTGCACGCGCCCCGCGACAAGGTGTGGGCCGCGCTCAACGACCCCGCCGTCCTGGTGCGCACGATCCCCGGCTGTCAGCAGCTCGAGCAGGTGGGCCCGGACGCATACCGGGCCACCGTCACCGCCGGCGTTGCGTCGATCAAGGGGACGTACTCCGGAGACGTCCGGCTGTCCGACCAGACCGAGCCGGACTCGTTCGTGATGCACGCCTCCGGAGCCGGCCCGCCGGGCACCGTGAGCGCCGATGTGCGGGTCACCCTGGCCGACGCCGACGACGGCGCGACCAGGCTGGAGTACGACGCCGACGCCATCGTCGGCGGCGTGATCGGCGGCGTGGGCCAGCGAATGCTGGCCGGGGTCGCCAAGAAGACCGCCGGCGAGTTCTTCTCCGCCGTCGACGACGTGCTCACGGGCCGCGCCGACCTCGCCCCGATCGCGCCTACGGCCGCCGGGCCGGCCGGAGCGTCCGCGGCTGCGGCGCCGGCGGTGTACACCGCGCCGCAGCGGCAGCGGCAGGCCGTGCCCGTGGGGGTGGTGCTGGGGGCCGTGGTGGTTGGCGCGCTGATCGCCCTGGCCGGTGTCCTGATCGGCTGGCTCATCGCCTCCTGACCGGTCCTCCCGCCGCGACGCCCGCGCGAGGCAACCGCAATAGCGGGAATGCCGCCATAGGCCGCCCGGCGGTCGGGATCCGGCCATGCCGCTATCGAGGATGCGAGGCGCCCGCAGTCCTCACCCTTGCTGTTCCGCCTTCCGCAGACCGAGGTACTGGGCACGCTGTTCCGGGTCGAGATGCTCGATCGCATAGCGCAGGGCAACTCGGGGCATCGTCGCCGCGTGCTTGTCGAGGAACGCGATCAACCGCGGCCGATCTCTCTTGCCGGCCTCGCGGAGAACTCCTCCGACGGCCTTCAGGACCAGGTCGTGCTCGTCGTCCACCAGGACCCCGGCCAACCGGAACGAGTCGTCCAGGTCGTCTCGACGGATGAAGAAGAGCGTGGCGAGTACCGCGGTGCGGCGCTCCCACCAGTTCTTTGAACGGGCGAGATCGTTCAAGACGTCGCGCGGCTGGTCGAACAAATATCGCCCCACCACGTCCCAGGCGCCGAGGTCCACCAGGTCCCAGTCGTTGATCCGGTCATGCCGGCGCAGGTAGAGCTGGCAGAGCTCCCGGCGCACACCGTCGGGCGTCTTAGCCCCCGAGGCCTGGTAGGCCATGATCTTGACGCCGCCCGCGCGAACCTCGTGTACCGGACTGTCGAGCAGCTTCTCGATCTCGCCGAGCGGCAAGTCCACGAACTCCTTGCTGAGCCTGAACACATCGCCCATGCGGACGCCGATGAAGACCTCGCCCTTGTCCGGTTTGAAGGAACGCTCGTACCGGGCCTGTTGGGCGGGTGACCGGAGCGCCATCAGGCGTTCGATGTACTGCTGCGAGGTGGGAGGCATGCCGCTGTTGAGAGTCACGGGTCATCCGGGCCGACGTCAAGCCGCACCGGCAATTGGAGCCGCGGCGAGACCCTGGTCCATGAGAACCACCGGTATAGGCCGCGGGCCGTGCAGAAGGTCGACCTCCACGCGTCGCCCGAAGACCATCGGCGAGTGCTCGCCGTGTTCAAGTACCTTCGCGGCTTAAGGCCGCCTTAAGGGTGCTGACCATCATCTGTGCGTGGACACGTTCGTAGTGCGGCTCTTCCCCGTCGGGGGAGTGGAAGCGCCGGTGCTTCGGGGGGTGGTGTCCCGGGTGGCCAGCGGGAACAGCGTGAGCTTTCACTCTGTCGACGAGCTGGTCGCATTCCTCGTCGATCCCCTCGGGGGGCAGGGGATCGACGAGGAACCCGCTTGGTGACTGCCGGGGTGTCACAATCGTGGCACCCGGATCACTCAGCGGCACGAAGAGGTCACGTGGCGACCGACGCCTCGGCTCCGCGCTCCGGCCATATCGGCCGGCGCCGCCTCGAAGCGCGCCTGACCGCCGCCACCGAGGGCAGGCTCACCCTGGTCGTCGCGGGAGCGGGTTACGGCAAGACGACGCTGCTTCGCAGCTGGCCGGCACCGGTGCCCGTGGCCTGGCACACGATCAGTCCGGCCGACCGGGTCCCGGGCGTCCTAGCCCGCCACATCGTCGACGCCCTGCGCCTGCGGGTGCCCGACCTGTCCGCCGACCTGGTGGTGGCCGCGAGCGGGCTGCGCGGTCAGGACGCCGACGACATCGGCCAGGCCGAGGCATCCGCGGCGGCGCTCGCCGAGGCGCTGGGAGCGCCGTTACGCCGGAGCACAGCGCTGGTACTCGACGACGTCCACGAGATCGAGTCCGTCGCCGAGGCGTCCCGGTTCGTCGCCGCGCTGAGCAGGCAGCTGCCCGGGTCGCTCAACCTGGTCCTGGTCAGCCGCGACACGTTGCCGTTTCGCACCGCGCGGATGGTCGCCCACGGCGAGGCCGCGGAGATCGGTGCCGCCGATCTCGCCTTCACGGTTGGCGAGACCGAGGATCTGGTTGCCGGCGTGGTCGGCGTACCTGACGCCGGGCTCGCCCGCGCCGTGCATGCTCTCAGCGGTGGCTGGCCGGTCGCGACCCGCCTCGCCGTCGAGGCGATTGCAGGCGCTCCCGCGACCGAGCGGGCCGCGATCCTCGAGACGATGCGAGAACCACGGGGGTTGTTGCTCGACTACATGGTCGACGAGGTGATCGGTCGGGAATCGCCCGAAGTGCTCCACTTCCTCGAACGGGCCGAACCGTTGCGGTGGATCGACGCCGGGCTGGCGCGAGCGGTTGGTGTCCGCGATTCCGAGCAGGTGCTGGCTGCGGTGACCCGCCGAGGCGTGTACGTCGAACCCGGTCCGAACGTGTCCGGCCGCATCGAGCTGACCCCGCTGTCCCGCGCATTCGTCCACGCGCATTGCCGGCTCGGCACAGCCGAGCGCGAGGCTGTGCTCGTTGCAGCGGCGCGCTGGCACGAGGAGGCGGGTGAGCACGTCGAGGCCCTGGGCTACTGGATCGAACTGGCCGACGCGGACGCATGCCTGCGGGTGCTCGACGCACACGGCGAACAGATCCTGGCCGATGGGCACGCCCAGCAGGTGGTGGACGCCGCGGATCTCGTCCCGGGCGACCGGCGCGATCCGACGTTCCAGGTCATGGTGGGTGACGCGTACCTGCTGCTCGGTGACTGGGACGCGGCGCTCGGCTGTTACGGCCGGGCGGCGCGCGACGCCGGGCCGGTACCGGCGAGCATCGCGTGGCGCACCGGGCTCCTTCACTATCTGCGCGGCAACCTCGACAACGCCGCGAAGGTGTATGAGGGCGGCGACACTGAGGATCCCGATCTGGCGGCCCGGTCCCTCCTGCTGAGCTGGTCGGCGAGCGTGCGGTGGCTGCGCGGGGACCTCGAAGGGTGCCGGGCACAGGCCACGCGGGCGTTCGAGGCCGCACGCGCGACCGGAGACCACAGGGCGCTCGCCAACGCGCACACAGTGCTGGCCATGGTCGCCGCACTCGAAGGTGACCGAGGGGCCAACGATGCGCACTACCTGCGTGCGCTCGATCACGCGACGGCGGCGCGCGACGTCTTCCAACTCGTTCGGATCCATAGCAACCGGGGCAGCCGCGAGATGGAGGAGGGTGACGCCGAGGGGGCACTGGTCGAGGTCGATCTCGCGCTGCGGCTCGCCGACCTCGCCGGTTTCGCCACATTCCGCGGTCTCGCACTGTCCAACCGGGGCCAGGCGCTGCTGGCCCTCGGCCGCCTGGACGAGGCGAGGGTGGAGCTCGAGTCGGCCCGGGTCGTCTTCGAGCGGCTCGGGTCGTCGATGGCTGCCTACCCGTACGCCTCGCTCGGCGACATTCATCGGATCCGCGGCGACCGCGTCGCGGCGCGGGCCGCATACGAGCGGGCTCTCGGGCTCGCCGAGCAGACCGGCGACACCCAGGGCCTGGTCCCCGCGCTCTCGGGGCTGGCCCGGCTGCTCGCCACGGAGGATCCGCAAGCGGCCGCGCAATACTCGGCGCGGGCCCTGGCCTCCGGTCCCTCTCTCGGCCGGGTAGGTGCCCTCCTGGCCGCCGCACGCGTTGCGCTTGCAGCGGGCGAGCACACCGTCACGATGGATCGCGCCGGTCAGGCCCTCGGGGCGGCACAGGCGGTCCGGGACAGGGCGGGCATCGCCGAAGCGCACGAGTTGCGGGGAGCGGCCGGGCGCGACCGCGAACCCGTGTTGACCGCAATCGGATTGTGGCGCGAGCTCGGCGACCCGGTGGGGGTGGCACGGGCCAGCCTCGCGCTCGCGGAGCTCGAGAGCGGATCCGTCTCGGCCGGTCTGGCGGCCCAGGCCGCGGAAGAGGCGCAGGCACCGGGCGCGCGGGAGGTGGCGGCCCAGGCCCAGGCGTTGCTCCACAAGGTAGACCAGCCGGAGGTAACCGTGGTCTGCCTCGGCGGGTTCCGCGTCGACCTCGGCTCGGAGCCCGTTCCCGGCGCGGCCTGGCAGTCGCGCAAGGCGCGCGATCTGGTCAAGCTACTGGTGTGCCGCCGGGGTCGGCCGATCCACCGCGAACAGCTCGCCGAGGTCCTCTGGCCCGATGTGGATCCGGCCCGGACGGCCAACCGGCTCTCGGTCGCGCTGTCCACCGTCCGCACGATCGTCGATCCGGAGCACCGGCACGCTCCCGATCATTACCTTCGGAGTGACGGCGACGCAGTCGCCCTCGCGAACACCACGATCGATGTCGAGCAGTTCCTCCACAATGCGGAAGCGGGGCTGGCCGCGGCTCGTTCCGGCCGGGTGGGGGATGCCCGGCGGTACCTCGAGGCGGCGGAACTCGCCTACGCCGGCGACCTGTTCGAGGACGACCTCTACGCCGACTGGGCCGTCGACCTGCGGGAGAAGGCGAGGATGACCTACCTCGACGTTGCGCGTGCTCTGGCTGATCTCGCCGGCGACGACCACGAGGCGAGGGCCCGCTACCTGCTGCGCATCCTCGAGCGCGATCCGTTCGACGAGCGGGCCCATCTCGACCTGGTCGCCCTGCTCGCCGCGGACGGCCGGCACGGCGAGGCGCGCCGTCGGTACCGGCTCTACGGCCGGCGGATGGACGAGATCGACATCGAGGCGGCCGCCTATCCGGCGTAGTGCGAGAGCCGGATCGCGGGCTCGGCGAGGCGAGCACGCAGGGGCTCGTCGGCCACGATCCACGGCGCGTGCCGCGGCGCGTCGGGGTCGGCCCGCCAGCGGCGGACGACGCGATCGACCGCCACCGGGTAGATCGTCAGCGAGCCGTCGGTCGCGATGTGCAGCCGAAGGAGGCTCTTGTGGTCCTCGATGCCCAGGCCTGCATAGAGCTCGTTGACGTTGACGTGGAACCGGCTCGCCACGATCAGGTAGGCACCGACGATCCAGCAGTCGAGCACACCGACGACGGGCGCGTACACGACGAACGCGAGCAGGATGTGCCACGGGTTGGGCACGTCTGACAACGGAAGCCGGGACCACACGGCGGCGCCGGCCACGCCGAGCGCGACGTGCGGGATCGCGTGGAGCGCCGCGGCGACCCAGTGCCGCGGTCGGGCCCGGTCGAGTGCCTGGACGACCGCGAAGAGCACGGTGCCGGCGAGGACTGCTGCGACGGCCAGGGCGATCGCAGCGTTGACCCACCGGCCGTGCGCGGTACGCACGGCGAACATGAGCAACGTCTGCATGACGCCCAGCAGAGCGAGGAAGCCGGGGTTACGCCAGGGCAACCTGGCGAAGATGCTCCACCCCAGCCGCCGAGACTGCGCTGGGGTCGGGAAGGTTCCGGCGAGGTGGTACGCCTGCGGCGCGCTCGCCTTCCGGGTGACGGTCATCGGCGTCGGCACGCTGATGCGCTCCGGCAGATGTGCCGTACCGACCAGGTAGGCGCCGCCGCCGCCGCAGGTGACGAGCTGGCGGCCCTGCGCGCCGGGACCGGCGCCGGCATAGCGGGCGTAGTGGTGCGCATCGCCCGAGAGCATGACGGGCACGCTGGCCCGGGTGGGCTCGATGATGGTGCGGACGAAGTAGTCGATGTTGTCGTACGCCTCGGGCTTCTGCTGGGAGATCACCCAGGTCGGGCGCGAGGCGCACAGGATCACCCGGTCGTCGGGCCGGAGGTCCTCTGCCGCGGCCGCGAAGTACCGGAGCTGGGGCTTGTCGAGGTAGGCGTCGAGCTGGGTGTCGATCGCGTAGAGCCACCAGCGGTGCGGGAGCGCGAGGGCGAAGTAGCTGCGCGACTGCCGGGTCCGCCACCCGCCGATCACTTCACCCTGGGCGAACAGGCGCAGGAACGCGGTGAGTCCGTCATACCAGTCGTGGTTGCCCGGCAGTGCGTAGAGCAGCGGGGTCTCGGTCGACTCGACCGGGAGGGCGGCGCGGTAGGGCCCCTTCCACCGGTTCTCGTACGCCCTCCCGGATGCGGTGGGGTAGACCTGGTCACCGCCGAGGACGAGCACCTGGCTGCGGGGGAGACTGAGCCCGTCCACCTCGAGGACGGGGCGGGCCAGGAGGGAAGCGATCGAGTACGTCGCGTCGAAACCGTCGCCGACGTCCGCCGTGTAGTCGATCCACATCTCTTCGCCGGCTGAGTGATCGTGCCGGTTGTCTCCCAGGACGGCCTGCATCTCGCGCTTGTCGAGGTACGCGCCGAACAGGTCCGAGAGGACGGTGCGGATGCCGGTGGCGACGAGCAGCCCCGGGTTGAGCCAGGGCACAGCCTTCTGCGGCGTGAAGCCGAGCTCGACGGGAGAGAGGTCGCGCGGTCTGTGCTCACGCATGGGCAGGACCTTACGGTGGAGGCGGGATGTGGATCGAGTGTCGTGAGGGAGTGTCGTCATGCGTGCGTTCACCGCTGCAGCGGTTCAGGTGCAGCCCCGGCAGGAGCCGCTGACGGCCGAGACGATCAAGGCCAACGTCGAGCATGCGCTGGACTACGTCGAGCGCTGTGTCTCGGCGACGGGAGCGTCGCTGGTCGTCCTGCCGGAGACAATGACCACGGGCTTCACCCCGGGCTGTTCTGCCGAATCGCTGTGGGAGGTACTCGGCGAGGTCGACGGGCCGACGACGGCACCGCTGGCCGACGCCGCCCGCCGGCTGGGTATCCACCTGGTCTGGGGCACGTATTCGCGGGGCGAGGCACCTGGGGTCGTCTACAACGCGGCAGTGCTGGCCGGCCCGTCGGGTTCCGTCCTCGGCGCCTACCGCAAGACCCACCCGTTCTGCACCGAACTGCGCTCGCGCGGCGGCTGGGTGACGCCGGGCGACGACGTGTGCGTGGTCTCGACGGAGCTGGGGCGCATCGGGCTGATGGTCTGCTTCGACGGCGACTTTCCCGAGCTGGCTCGGATCATGGCGTTGCAGGGGGCGGAGGTCGTCGTGCGGCCGTCGGCGCTGCTGCGCTCGGCGGACATCTGGGAGTTGACGAACCGGGCGCGCGCCTACGACAACCACGTGTACGTGGTCGGTGCCAACGCAGTGGGCATCGATCCCGCGGGGGTGCTCTACTTCGGGAACTCGATGATCGTGACGCCGATCGCGGAAGTCGTCGCGCGTGGGTCGACGCACGAGTCGTGGGTGAGTGCGCGGCTCGAACCGGCATCGGCACTCGCGTCCATGACGCCGGGCTCCAGCGTGGGGCAGGGGTTCGACCATCTGGCCGAGCGCAACCTTGCGCTGCTGCATCGGCATGCCGACACACTGCTCGGCTCCGGTGCGACGCCGTTCCCGTACCGGCCCGCGGAGGGTCAGCGCTCGTAGGCGTGGCGGAACTGGATGCTCATCCGCGGCCCGGCCGAGCTGACCTTCGGGACCGCGTGGTCCCAGGTGCGCTGGCACGAGCCGCCCATGACCAGCAGGTCGCCGCGGTCCGGCACGAAGGCGATCGATCGTCCGCCGCCCTTCGGTCGTAGCTTGAACGGCCTCGGCGAGCCGAGTGAGACCAGGGCCACGGTGGCCTCAGGCAGCTCGCGCGCCACTCGATCGCCGTGCCACGCGACGCTGTCCGAGCCGTCGCGGTACAGGTTGACGCCCACCTGGGTGAACGCGACGCCGTAGCGGCTGCTGAGTGCCGTCGCCAGTTGCCGGACGATCGGCAGCGGCGGCTCCTCCTCGTCGAGCCGCCAGCGGTGGGTGAGGCGCGGCTCCGCGACGCGTCGCTCGTACATCCAGATGTCACGCTGCCGCCACGGCGTCCGCTCGAGAAGTTGAGCGAACAGCTCGTCCGCACCGCGGACCCAGCCCTTGGCCTCGTCGACCCAGGCTCCATTGGCGAGCTCTGTGCGCCGGAGCCCGGAGAAGGCTGGGTCGAAGCCGACGTCGCCGCCGGCGAACAGCGACGCCTGCCAGGCGAGAGCGAGCTGCTCGGTCACGCTCGACGCATGCCTTGTGCACCGTCGGTCAGGACCTCGACCGGGTCGCCGACCGCGATCGTGCCGGGTCGGTCCGGGATGAGGTTGACGCCGAACCAGACCTTCCCGTCCCATTTGCGGTGTCTGGCCAGCGTTCGGATCGGCTCCTTGCCTTTCTCGAGAGTGTCGGGGTCGATCGTTGTCAGCACGCACCGATCGCAGCCGTTTGCCACGCGGAACGCGACGGCGCCGATCTGCACCCGCCTCCAGCGGTCCTCGTCGAACGCGCGCTCGGTGTCGACGACCACGCTGGGCCGGAAGCGCCGCATCGGGAGGGGTGCCCGAGGCGTCCCGCCCCGCAGGAGCGCTTCCTCGGCCACCCAGTCGTCGAGCTGCCGCAATGACGCCGTCGTCGTGAGCAGCAGCGGGTAGCCGTCGGCGAAGCTCACCCGATCGTCCGGTCCGCCATTGTCGGGGTTGACGGGTCGCCGGGTCGGGTCGTCGAGCCAGACCAGCCGGACGTCGCGGTCGAGCAACTTGCCGAACCATGCGTCGGCATCGGGCCAGGTCGCGGCGACCGTGTCGCGCCACGCCCGCACGACCACTCGTTCGCGGGAACGGGAGCCGTCGACGCCGAGCGGCGCCGCATGCGGGCCGGAGATCGTCAGCTCACCCTCACCTGTAACCCGAGCCGTCACGCTCAGCAGCCGTGGTTCTTCGCGCGCAGTGACGATCAGGCCGTCAGGATCGACAACGATCCAGCGCCGGTCGCCGGCGAGCCCCCAGGGTTCGACGACGGCATCCGTCACGTCGCTACCCCGCGTCGACTTCACCGGATAGACATGCAAGCTCGTCACGTGCACGGTCGCGACGCTAGCAACGTCCGCCGACACGCACGAAGCCGATATCCGGGCCTCGGCAAGGGTTGCCGACGCGCGGCGACAGCGGTGCCGTTTGACTTCCCTGCGTGGGCAGCCGTGACCTCGTGGTGCAAGTGAAGCCCCGCAGGATCCGGATCGGGGTCGACACCGGAGGCACCTTCACCGACGTCGTCGCCGTCGACGAGCAGACCGGTGAGGTCGTCACGACCAAGACGCCGTCGACGCCGTCGGACCCGGCCGAAGGCTTCCTCACGGGCGTCGACAAGGTGCTTCGTGCGCTCGGCCTGGGCGGAGAGGACGTCAGCGCCGTCAGCCATGGCACCACTGTCGCGACCAACAAGCTGCTCGAGGGCAAGGTCGAGAACCTCGGGTTCGTCACTACCGAGGGCTACGAGCACATGCTCGAGATCGCCCGGCAGTCGGTTCCCGACGGCTATGGCAACAGTTACTTCTGGGTGAAGCCACCCCGGATCGTGCCGGTGGACCGGGTGCGGAGCGTCCGCGGACGGCTAGCCGTCGACGGCAGCGAGATCCGTCCCTTCGACGAGGTCCAGGCGGTCGCGACGGCTCGGTGGTTCCGCGACCGAGGGATCGACACGGTCGGCGTGTGCTTCATCCATGCGTACGCCAACCCGGCGCACGAAGAGCGGATGCGCGACGTTCTCGCCCGCGAGCATCCCGCAGCCATCGTCTCGATCTCGTCGCAGGTCCTGCGCGAGTACCGCGAGTACGAGCGCAGCGTCACGACGCTCGTCGACGCGGCCGTCAAACCCGACATCCGCCGGTACGTGGCGAGGATCACCAGCCGACTGGCCGAGTACACCGAGACCGGCGTGCCCTTCTACGTCATGAAGTCGAACGGCGGCGTGCTCTCCGCCGAGGAGGTCGTCCACCAGCCGATCACGACCGTCCTCTCGGGCCCAGCAGCCGGGGCTCTCGGCGCCGGCGTCGTGGCCCGACGCGCCGGTTACGAACGGGTGGTGACGCTGGACGGCGGAGGCACATCGACCGACGTGACGGTGGTCGTGGACGGTGTCCCGGCCCTGACCACCGAGGGAGCCATCGGGGCGTACCCGAGCAAGATCCCGATGATCGACGTCGTGACCGTGGGCGCTGGTGGCGGCTCGATCGCGTGGACCGGGCCGGAGGGCACCCTCAAGGTCGGTCCGCACTCCGCGGGCGCCGAACCCGGTCCGCTGTGCTATGGCAAGGGCGGCAGCGAGCCGACGGTCACCGATGCACACCTCGTCCTGGGTCGGATCCCGCCGCACCTGCTCGGCGGCGAGATCCCGCTGGACGCCCAGGCAGCCCATGAGGGCCTGGCCGCGCTGGCCCGCCGGCTCGGCCTGGGGATCGAGCGGTGCGCCATCGGCGTGCTGGAGATCTCGGCGTGGAACCAGGCCAACGCGCTACGGCAGGTCACCGTGAAGCGCGGCCTCGACGTTCGCGACTTCACGCTCGTGACGTTCGGCGGCTCGGGCTCACTGCTCGCGTGCCGGCTCGTCGACGTGCTCAGCCTGCGCGGTGCACTGGTGCCGCCGAACCCGGGCAACCTGTCCGCGTACGGGCTGCTCACCGTCGACGTCCGCAACGACTACGTCCGTACGGCCGTCAGCCGGCACTCGACGCTCGACCTCGACGTCCTGAGCGAGCTCTTCACGGCACTGCGGGACGAGGCCGGCGCGGCACTTGCGCGCGAGGGGTTCGCAGCGGGGGAGCGGCGGTTCGTCCGGACGGCTGACCTGCGGTATTTCGGGCAGGCCTACGAGGTCCGCGTCGGCGTGCCCGACGGCGCCGTGACGAGCCAACTGACCGAGGCTGTCGCGGACGACTTCCACGACGCCCACCGGCGCCTCTACGGGTACGACTTCCGTGGCGACGCCCGGCAGGAGGTCGAGTGGGTCAACGTGCGCGTGACCGGCATCGGGCCCATCCGCAAGCCGTCGCTCTCCGAGATCGATGCTGGGCACGGGGCGGACACCGGCCGGACGGCCGCGCGACGGGTCTGTTTCGACGACTGGACCGACGCGATCATCTACGACCGGGCTTTGCTGGGCGCGGGCGACGTCGTCTCGGGACCCGCCGTGCTCGAGGAGTTCGGCTCCACGATCCCGGTCCATCCCGGATTCAGGGCCGCCGTCGACCGGTTCGGCAACGTGCTGCTCGCCCGGGAGGGGTCGTGAGTCCGTACCGTCTGACCCCCGCCGGAGCGGCGGCGCCGGACCCGGTGCTCGTCGAGATCGTCGAGGGCTACCTCGCCTCCGTCGAACTAGAGGTCGAGACCGCGATCGGGCGGACCAGCCGTTCGCCGATGATCCGCGATGCACACGACTACCGGGCCGGCATTCACGATCGGCACCTGCGCAAGCTCACCGGCCGGTCGTACTCCGCGCTGGTCCACCCGGTCGTGCGCGACCATCCGATCCGGACCATGAGGCCCGGCGACGTCTTCTTCCACAACGACGTCTACCTCTCCGAGGGCGGGATCGGTCACCTCCCGGACCTGTGCGTCACCGCGCCGGTCTTCCACGACGGGGAGGTCGTCGCCTTCGTCCAGGCGTTCGGCCATCACGACGACATCGGCGGCACGGTCCCCGGCTCGATGCCGTCGCACGCCACGAGCGTGTTCGAGGAGGGCCTGATGGTGCCGCCCATCCGGCTCTGGGACGCGGGCGTGCCGAACGACGCTGCGTTGAGGATCATGACGCGGAACTCGCGGATGCCCGAGTCGCTCGCGGCGGACCTCGACGCGGAGTGCTCCGCCTGCTTGATGGGCGCGCGCCGGCTGGCCGAGCTGTTCGCGAGGTACGGCAAGGACACCGTCGAGGCGTGCTTCGACGCGACCCTCGACAACACGACGGAGACGTTCCGCCGCGAGCTGCTCGCGAAGATCCCCGACGGCGAGTACACCTGGGAGGACTATGCCGAGCACGACGGGGTCGACCCGCCGCGGCTGCACACGCAACGGATCACCCTGACGAAGACGAGCGCCGACGGCGCCGGTGCCGATGCGCGGCTGGTCGTCGACTTCACCGGGACCGGCCCGCAGGCGAGAGGACCGATCAACCATTGCGGCGACTACGCCGACGGCGCGTTCCTCAAGAAATGGCTGGCCCCGATCCTGCGCAACCTGGCAGACCGCCCCGAGCGGATGGCGATGCTCGATGTCAACGAGGGCGTCGTCCCGCTGATTGAGATGCGTTTCCCGCCTCCTGGGACGCTGCTCACGCCGGTCTTCCCGGCGCCGACCAACGCGCGGACGTTCGTGATCCTCCGCCTGCTCGGCGTCCTCGCGGGCGCCGTGGCGAAGGCCGTCGACGGGCGGATGCCGGCCGACCAGGAGACGATCCGCTACACCGGTGTCTACGGCGTCGACGGCTCGGGCCGGTCCTACCTGATGCGCGAGGTTCTGGGCGGCGGCTCCGGCGGGCGGTACTACGCCGATGGCGAGGACACGATCCACGTGGTCCCGGACTCGCGGAACCTGCCGACCGAGTTCAGCGAGTCGCGCTTCCCGCTCGTGGTGGAGCGGCTCGGGTTGGCGCTGGACTCCGGCGGTCCGGGCCGGTTCCGCGGCGGGCTGGGCTACGAGAAGCACATCCGGATGCTGCGCGATGCTCACTTCATGTCGATAGCGGACCGGGCGATCCTGTCCTGTTGGGGCGTACGCGGTGGACGGGCCGGGCGGCCGTTCTCGGTGACGATCGACCCCGGCGGACCGGATGAGCGGGAGGTCGACGCCCTCGCCGACGCCGAGCCGGTGCGAGCCGGCGAGGTGATCCGGATCCGCACGACCGGGGGCGGTGGGTGGGGTGACCCGCTGGACCGTCCGTACGACGAGGTCCTGCGCGACGTGCGGTGGCGCAAGGTTTCGGTGGGGAGCGCCCGGGACGACTACGGCGTTGTGGTGACGGGCTCGGCCGACGACCCAGCGGTCGATGCCGGCGCCAGCGACGCGGTGCGGGCCCAGCTGCGGGCGAGGCGCACCGGTGACGAGCCCTTCTTCGACCGCGGACCCGGATACGCGCGCCTGAGCGGGGGCAGAGTAGCCGCCGACGTCGACTGGCTCTGACGCTCTTCCAAATGATCACGTTAAGTGGGCATCTTGGGCCGTTACCAGGTCTCGGCACCTGGTAACGGCCCCACAAGCCCACTTAACGTGATCAATCAGGAGCAGCCAGGACCACGTAGCGCGACGGGTCGTGGGCAACCGAAGGGGCGCCATCGATGCGGTAGTCGGCGCGCTCGCGCGTCCCTTCGGCAGCGAACAGAGCGTCCTCCTGCCGTGCCCAGCGTTCCCAGTGCGGCCGGAAAGCATCGCCGTCGCGCTCCATCCCACGGTCGAACCGGACGGCCAGGGGTGCGTCGACCCACAGCAGGAGCGACAGGTACGGCGCGGCGATCCGCGAGCCGGAAGCGCACCCCTCGACGACGAGCGTCTCCGTGCGCGGCACGTCGACCCAGTCGTCGCCGTACGCGTCGCGAGACCAGTCGTAGCGCCGGTAGCGCGCCGTCTCCCCATGCGAGAGCGGCTCCAGGACCCACCGGTGCAGGATCGGGGCGGCGTCGGCCAGCCCGTCCCAGCCGGGGAACAGGTCGTCCATGTGGACCGTGGGCGCCTCGAGCAGTGAGGCCAACCGCGCGGCGAGCGTCGACTTGCCGGACCCGCCGCGACCGTCGATCGCGACCACCCGGGTCGTGTCGGCGCGGGCAGGTGCCTCACGCAGTTGTGACACCAGGGCGGAGAGTGCAAGGACCGTCACAGGAAGGCCTTGCCCTCCCCGCGGTACGTGGTGGCCGACCCGACCCGACGTTCTCCGCGGACGAGGTGCAACGCGTCGAAACGCTCGCAGAGCTCGCCCGCCTTCGCGTGCCGGAACCACACCCGGTCGCCGATCGCCAGGCTGTCGGCGGGCGCACCGAGGAGCGGCGTCTGGGCCTCTCCTGCGCCCTCGGTCGGGTCCAGTTGGAGGCCGTCGGGCAGCCACGGGACGGGTAGCCGATCCTCGCCGGCTGCGCCGCTCGCGATGTAGCCGCCGCCGAGCACGGTGACCACCCCTGGCCCCGGTCGGCGCACGACCGGGAGCGCGAAGAACGCTGCCGGCCTGGTGTCGAACCTCGTGTATCCGTCGAACAGCCGCGGCGCGAACAGGCCGGACCCGGCGGCGACCTCGGTCACCGCCTCCTCGGATGCCGTGCGGTCGACCGATCCAGTGCCGCCTCCGTTCACGAACTCGAGGTCGGCCACGGTCCGTACGGCCGAGACTGCCGCTGCGCGCCGCTGGCGCAGCTCGCGCATCGACCAGCGCTGCATCTCCCGAACGGCCCGGCCGTAGAAACGGCGTCCGGGGGGAGCGTCGGGCACGCCCGCGACCTGCGCCTCGTAGGCCATGACGCCGACCAGCCGGAAGCCTGGGCGTTCGGTCACGACCCGCGCCGCCCGGGCCAGTGCTTCCGGCGTATGCAGTGGCGAGCGCAACGCTCCCACCCGTACGCGTCCGCCGGCCGGACGCCACGAGCAGTCGAGCTCGAGACATACCCGGATCGTCTCCCGCCGCTGCGGCGCCGAGACGGCGTCCACGAGATCGAGCTGGGCCACGTCGTCGACCATGATCGTGACGGCGGAGGCGAGGCGGCCGTCGTGCGCGAGGCGGTAGATGGCCGTGCGGTCGGCTGTCGGATAGCCCACCACCACGTCGTCGGTGACCTCGGTCCCTACCAGCCACAACGCCTCAGGGAGCGTGAGCGCCAGGATCCCGGCGTAGCCGTCCCGCGCGAGGGCGTCGCGGAGCAGGTCGCGGCACCGGACGGACTTGCTGGCCACCCGGATCGGTACTCCCGCAGCACGCCGGACCAGGGCGGCGGCGTTGGTGTCCCAGGCGTCCATGTCGACGGCGGCGAGCGGAGCGTCGTAGCCTCCCGTCGCGGTGTTCAGACGGTGGCGGAGGTCGGCGCGGGTGCTGTCGGCACGCGGCGGGTCGGCACCCGGCCGGCCGGACTCCGGACGGGTGACGAGCGGGGACGAGGCTTCCACGGGCGCATCATTACCAGATGGCACAGTACGGGTCACTGCCGCGGCCGCCCGTACCTGGGGATCCACCGCCACATCACGATCGCCCCTATGCCGGACACGGCGCCCATCGTGACGATCGCGGGGGCGAGCCCCGTCAGCGACGTGACCGCGGCTACGGTCAGCGGTCCGACGCCGGTGCCCACGTCGGCGAACAACCGCCACGCACCCAGGAAGACGGCGCGGCTGACCGCGGGGGACACGTCCGAACCGATGGTCATCACCAGGCCACTTCCCACACCGTTGCCGAGCCCCATGAGCATCGCCACCGCGGTGAGCGCCCCGGCGCTCGCGGTCAGCGGCAGCAGGAGGTGCGCTGCGCCGAGGATCAGCATCGACGGCACCGCGATCCAGCTGCGCCCGATCCGGTCCATGGCCAGCCCGGCCGGATAGAACAGGAGCATGTCGACGGCGCCGGAGATCCCGAAGATCAGGCTGGTCGTGGCTGGGTCGAGGCCGATGTGCTCGGCCCACAGCGGCACCACGACCTGCCGGGAGGCTCGCACCGCGCCGAGGATCAGAGCGCCCACGCCGAGGGTCCGCAATACCGGAACGTGCCGTCGGACGATGTGCAGCATGCTGTCGTGAGGCCTGTCCCGTCCGAGTGCGCGCTCCGGACTGGGCGCCTCGGGCAGGACCAGCAGCACCGCCGCAGCGAGGAGCGCCGCCACGAGATGCACCCAGTAGGAGCCGTCGGTTCCCAGGAAGCGCATGGTCGCTGCCCCCAGGAACGGCCCTACGAAGAGCCCGATCCGGTGCATACCACCCAGCGTGGAAAGCGCGCGGGCGCGCAAGGGGAACGGCATGATCTCGGTCAGGTAGGCATGCCGGGCCAGGCCCCACACGGCTGTGGCGAGCCCGGTGCATGCGATGCCGAGGGCGAGCATCCACACCGTGGTGGCCACGATGCAGAGGGCGAGGGCCACCAGCGCGAGTCCGGTGGCGAGCAGCATCGCGCGCCGCTCGCCGACC
>Ga0184612_10000407_pt1 | contig 19948 bp, 16 predicted proteins | sample PLM3_60_coex_FD_133163 | JGI IMG/M metagenome (GOLD analysis project Ga0184612, IMG submission 133163) | Groundwater sediment microbial communities from an aquifer in East River, Colorado, USA - PLM3_60_coex | ecosystem: Environmental > Terrestrial > Soil > Riparian zone | place: USA: East... | reverse complement strand
TGTGAGAACGCTAAGCGGCGGCTCGCTCGCGACGGCGTAGACACGCCGGGCCAGGCGTGATCGACATCTCGATGCTGACGAATTCGATGAATACCGGCCGAATCGAGGGGCTCGTTCGCCGAATTCGTCAGCGAAGTCGGACCAAGGCGAGACGTGCAGGCAGTCCACCGTCTGCTGCGATGGTGCTGGACATCCACAGCCCGACGATTCGCACAATCGCCAGCGGCCATCTGCGGCCATGGTGTGCAGATGCCCGCAGCGGTGCATGACCTGCCCACCGAGGTGAGGGGCCTGCTCCTCGCTGGCCGGGGTGCGTTCGCGCTTCGGGAGGCCGAAGCGGCTGGCGTCAGCGCCGGACGAGTCGAGCGCCTGGAGAGAGCGGGGCTGCTCGTTCGAGTCGCCAGGGGAATGTACGCATCCAGCCGGCAGCTGGCGGAGGCGGACCCGTGGGTGGTGCACGCGATCAAGACCCGGGCCTTCGTCGACGCGTGCAGCGGCCTCTGCCTCGCGGCTGGGTGGTCGGCCGCCGTCCTTCGTGGGCTCCCCATGCTGCGCAAGCCGCCGGCGATCCCGACTGTCATACAGCAGCGGCCCACCCGGAGAGGCACGTCGCGCACGCCCTACGGACTGATCCGGGTCGCTGACGTGCCCGAAGGCCATCGAACGATATTCGCTGGCTGCCCCGTCGTCGGCACCGCCTGGATGACCGTGGACATCGCCCGGACCGCGGATCGGCCTTCCAGCATTGTGCTGGCGGATGCCGTCCTTCACCGCGGTATCAGTCGGCGTGCGCTAGGAGCCGCTCGGGCGCTCATGCGAGGCTGGCCGGGTGCCCAGGACGCGGCCTGGGTCGTGGTGAACGCCGACGGGCGGGCCGAGTCGGCGTTGGAGAGTCTCGGCCGGCTGACCTGCATCGATGGCGGCCTGCCGGTGCCGCTGTCCAACGTCTGGGTCGGACCGGGGTACCCCTTGCACAGACTCGACCACCTGTGGCCTTACCACTGGGTCGCCGCAGAAGGCGACGGAGCGCTCAAGTACAGGGGACGAGACCCGGCCGGCGTCGTCAAGGCCGAGAAGCAGCGGGAGTGGGCCTTGCGCAGGCTCGGCCTGGAGGTCGTGCGCTACGACTGGGAGCTGGCGGCGTACCGACGCGAGGAGCTGGCTGGGCGATTCGGTGCCGTCCTCGAGGCGAACTCGGTTCGGACGGAACCCGTGCTCTGGTGGCCCACCCAGAGCCCCTTCGTCGGCCAGGACGGCAGCCTCGCTGACGAGTTCGTCGTATAGGGCCGTCGCGCGGCGACTCATTCGGCGAATTCGTCAGCAGAGCGGGCGCAGGATGGTGATCCGCGTCGGTGGAGGCGCTACTCCCCCGTCTGGCCGTCGGTGAGCTCGCGGATCAGGTCCAGGTGCCCGTTGTGTCGCGCGGTCTCCTCGATCATGTGCACGAGCACCCACCTCAACGTCGCGTGCCCGCCGTCCCGCGCCGGCGCCGCCGCCAGGTCGTCTAGCTGCATCGACGAGGCCACCGCACGCGACCGGTCGCACTGTTCCGCGTAGGCCTGCAGCAGGCTACCGACGGTGTCGCCGTCGGCGCGTTCGAAGTCGGCGTCGGGGTTCTCGTCGGTCCACGGCACCCAGAGGCCGGACTCCCCCGCAAGCCGGATGCGGAACCAGCTCTGCTCGACGTACCTCAGGTGCTTGACTATGCCCGCGGCCGACGTCAGCGACGGCACGAACCGGCGCCAGGCGTCGTCCTCGGAAAGACCGGCAACCTTGAGGTGGACGGTCGCGCGATGGAAGTCGAGGAACTCGGTCAGCGTCGAGCGCTCGTCGAGGTCGTACGCGGGATAGTGGCGCGGCGGCACGGTGGGCGTGGTCATGGCCCGATCATCTCAAGGGGTGGCTCGCGAACGGTCAGGGAACGAGGGATGGTCGCTCAGGCGCGGACACGTCAAAGACCGACGCCTCCTGGTCGAGCAGCGAGAGCAGCACCTCGGCCTTGCGGTCGCCGTGGTCGGGCCCACCCCAGAGGACGGAGGCTCCCGTCGTCAGCGAGAGACGCACGTCGGCCTCGCTCTCCGCTGAGACTCCGGCGACCAGTTCGCGCAGCTCCGCCGGCAATCCGGTCCAGACGGACACCGCCGCCACCCGGATGGTCGCTGCCTCCCCCGCCACGGGGACGTCCACAACGGGCAGATCCGCGGGCTGCGCCGTCGAGTTGCCGAACAACGCCCCCGACGCGTCGACGAGCCACCACGCGCCGTCGTCCGCCACCGCGGCGACCGCGACCCGTGGCGTCACCGACACCACGATCGACCGCGGCCACGCCCGGTCTACCGATACCGAGGCCAACTCCGGCAACGAGCGCACCCGGGCAGCTACGGCGTCGGTGTCGACGCGGACCAGCGGCGTTCCCAAGGGCGCCTCGGCCACCTCGACGACCCGGTCGGCGAGCTCACCCGAGGCGCCGTCCACCTGCACGTTCTCGAGAGTCAAGACGTCGGACCAGCCGACGAGCCACACCGCGCCGGCGAGCACGGCGGCGCCGACGAGTGCAGCGAGCGCGGAGAGCAACCTGCGAAGCCGCTCCCGGCGGGCCCGGGCGGCAAACCGGGACGGTGCCGCCCGACCGGGCCGCCGTCGCGGCGGAGCGGTCCGCGGTCCGCTCACGCGCTGTGCCCGGCGGTCTCGCGCTCGAGCAGCTCGAGGATCTCGGGCCCGATCAGCGTGACGTCGCCCGCGCCGAACGTGAACAGAACATCGGCCTCACGCAGCCGCGCGACCGCGACGGAGGGCACGGCCGACCACGACGGTTCGAAAGTCACCAGCTCCGGAGGCAGCGGGACGTTCCCCGCGACGAGCGCACCCGTCACACCGGGCTCGGGATCCTCGCGAGCCGCGTAGACGTCCATGACGATCACCTCGTCAGCGGCGCCCAGCGCCTTGCCGAACTCCGCCGCGAAGACGCGGGTCCGGCTGAACAGGTGCGGCTGGAAGATCGCGACCACGCGACCCTCTCCCGCCAGTGGCCGGGCCGCCGCGAGCACGGCGGCCACCTCGGTCGGGTGGTGCGCGTAGTCGTCGTAGACCCAGACACCGCCGGCGTAGCCCTTGAGCTCGAAACGCCGCCGGGTCCCGGTGAAGCCGGCCAGGCCCTCGCGCAGCTCACCACTCGGGAAGCCCAGGCCTCGTCCCGCGGTGAACGCCGCCGCGGCGTCGAGCGCGTTGTGCCTCCCGGGAAGCCGCAGCGTCACCCGCCCCTGCCGGCGCCCCCGCGCGACCAGCTCGAACGACACGCCGCTGCCGGCAAGATCCAACTCGGCGATCCGGACGTCGGCGTCGGGCGACTCGCCGTAGGTCTGCACCTCGACGCCGCGGGCGCGGGCTCGCTCCCCGAGTCCGCGCGCGCCCGGATCGTCTGCGCAGGCGACGAGGAACCCCGTGACGCCTTCGGCAAAGGCGTCGAATGCCCGCACATACGCCTCAGGGGTGCCGTAGTTGTCGAGGTGGTCCGCCTCGATGTTCGTGACGATCGCGACCTCGGGGTCGTAAGCGAGGAACGAGCCGTCGCTCTCGTCGGCTTCGGCGACGAAGATCTCGCCGGTGCCGTTGTGCGCGTTCGCCCCCGACTCGTTGAGGTTGCCGCCGATCGCGAACGACGGGTCCGCGCCGCAATGCTGCAGCGCAACGGTGAGCATCGACGTCGTCGTGGTCTTGCCGTGGGTGCCGGCGACGGCGACCGCGCGCCGGCCGGCCATCACCGAGGCCAGCGCCGCTGCCCGCGGCAACACGCGCAGCCCTCGTCGGCGTGCCTCGACCACCTCGGGGTTCGTCTCCCGGATGGCCGTCGACACGACGACGGTGTCCGCGTCGGCGACTTGCCTGGCGTCGTGGCCAACGTGGACTCTCGCGCCGAGGGCCCGCAGACCCACCAGCACGCTCGAGTCCTTGGCGTCGCTGCCCGAGACAGGGACGCCGCGGGCGAGCAGGATCCGGGCGATTCCGCTCATGCCCGCGCCGCCGATCCCCACGAAGTGCACCCGGCCGAGCTCGGCGGCCGAGAGCACCCGGTCGGGGGGCGCGACGATCACCAGGTACCTCCACTGCTCCGCGAACCGGTCACAGCACGCTGGATCATGGCGACCAGCCGGTCGTCGGCATCGGGCCGACCGAGAGTAGCCGCGGCCGCCCCCATGGCGTCCAACCGCCGGCGATCTGCCACCAGGGAGGGTACGTGCCGGCGGACCCAGGCCCCGGTCAGGGCCGCGTCGTCGACGAGAACACCACCGCCCGCCTCGACCAGCGGCGCGGCGTTGAGCCGCTGCTCGCCATTGCCGTGGGGCAGCGGGACGTAGACCGCAGGCAGGCCGACTGCCGCCAGTTCGGCGCAGGTGATGGCACCCGCGCGGCACACGGCCAGGTCGGCGGCCGCGTAGGCCAGCTCCATCCGGTCCAGGTAGGGCACGACGACGTACGGCACCTCCCCCGCTACCGAAGCCACGGCGCTCTCGTTGCCGCGCCCGACCGCGTGCAGCACCTGGACGCCGGCCGCGACCAGCGTGTCGGCGGCTTCGCCCAGTGCCGTGTTGATCCGGCGGGCGCCCTGACTGCCGCCGAACACCAGCAGAGTCGGCAGGTCGGGGCGCAGGCCGAAGGCCTTGCGCGCGTCTGCCCGCAGTGCCGCGCGGTCCAGCGACGCCACGGAGTGCCGGAGCGGGATGCCGGTGTGCTCCGCGTGCGGCAGCTTGATCGTGGGCGAGGCCACCGCGACGTAGGAAGTCAGCCGTGCACCGATCCGGTTGGCCAGGCCCGGTCGGGCGTTGGCCTCGTGCACGACGATCGGCACCCGGAGCCGTCGCGCGGCGAGATAAGCCGGCAGCGCCACGTAGCCGCCGAAGCCGACCACCACGTCAGCGCGGTGCGAGCGGACGATCTCGGCCGCCTCGGCGACAGCCCCCCGGAGCCGCCCGGGTACCCGCAGGAGGTCGCCCGTGGGGCGCCTGGGGAGCGGAACAGCCGGGATCAGCGCAAGCTGGTAGCCCCGCTCAGGCACCAGGCGGTTCTCCAGCCCGCGTTCGGTGCCGAGCAGCGTGACGCCGACGGCGTGGTCGTAGCGACGCAGGGCGTCGGCTGTGGCGAGCGCAGGCTCCACGTGGCCCGCGGTGCCACCGCCGGCGAGCACGACGTGCACTAGACGGTCACTCCTCCTCGATCACGCCGTCGCGTCGCCCGCAGGCGGCGTCGCGCCGCAAGCGCTTCTCGCGCCCCCGGCTCCTCCTTGGCGAAGGCGACCAGAATGCCCACCGCGATGAGCATCGGCACCACCGCCGAGCCACCGTAGGAGACCAGCGGCAGCGGGATGCCGACGATGGGTAGCACCCCGAGCACGCTACCCATGTTCACCAGTGCCTGGACCAGCAGCCAGCCCGTGACGCCCGCCGCTGCGAGACGGACGAACGCGTCGCGCGTGCGCCAGGCGATCCGAATTCCCGCGTAGCCGAGGATCAGGAACAGGCCGATGACGACGAACGTGCCTGGCAGGCCGAGCTCCTCGCCGATGATGGCGAAGATGAAGTCGGTGTGGGCCTCGGGAAGCCCTCCCCACTTCTCTACGCTGCCGCCGAGCCCGCGACCCCACCAGCCGCCATTGGAGAACGCGTAGATCGAGTGCACGGCCTGGAACGTGCGGTCGTCGGTGTCGGCGAACGGGTTCAGGAACAGCCGCACACGGTCGAGCCGGTGCTGGGCGGACATGACGAAGTACACGCCGATGACCGCCATAGTCCCGACGGCGAGGCTGAACAGCCAGGTGGGAACGCCCACGACCCAGAGCAGCGTCAGCACGACCGCCATCAGGACCACGGCCGTTCCGAGGTCGCCCTGACCGACGGTGAGCGCGACCACGAAGCCGGCGACCGGCACGAACGGCACCATCAGGTGCTTCCACTGCCGCAACAGCCTGCCCTTGCGCGCGAAGACGTCGGCCCCCCACAGCACGAGGCCGAGCTTGGCCAGCTCGGACGGCTGGATCCGGAACGGCCCACCGAACTCGATCCAGTTCCGGTTGCCGCTGACCTCGACGCCTAGGCCCGGCACATACGTCACGATGAGCAGCGCGACCGAGAGCACCAGCATCGGCAGGGCGAACCGGCGCAAGATGCGGATCGGGACCCGGGCGACCAGGAACGCGATCGGCAGCGCCGCCAGCACCCAGGCCAGCTGCCGGCCGAGGATGTAGTAGGGCGAGTCGTGGTAGCGCTCGGAGAACACGCTCGACGCCGAGAAGACCATGACCAGGCCCAGCACCAGCAGCAGGCCCGCCGAGCCGACTACCAGGTGATAGGAGGCGAGCGGGCGGCGCAGCATCCGCGACACCGCGGCCATCCCGGCCGCCGGCAAGGACCGAGGACTGACGTCAGAGCTGGTGGCCATGACGCCGCACCGCGGCCGCGAAGGCGTCTCCGCGCGCGGCGTAGTTGGCGAACATGTCCATGGACGCGCACGCCGGTGCGAGCAGCACCGTGCTGCCCGGTCGGGCCAACCGGGAGGCCTCAGCCACGACACGGTCCATCACGTCATTGTCGGTGCCGGCGACCTCGACGACCGGGACATCGGGTGCGTGTCGTGCGATGGCCTCGGCCAGCACGGAACGGTCGGCACCGAGGAGGACGACGCCGCGCAGCCGATCCCGGACCGCCTTGACGAGCCCGTCGAACTCCGCGCCCTTCGCCAGCCCGCCGGCCACCCAGACGACGTCGTCGTAGCCCCGCAGCGACGCCTGCGCCGCGTGCGCGTTGGTCGCCTTGGAGTCGTCGACGTACGTGATGTCGTCCACCGTGGCGACGACGGCGATCCGGTGGGCATCCGGCCGGAACGCGCGCAGTCCGTCCCGCACGGCGATCGCGGGCACCCCTATCGATCGGGCCAGCGCCGCCGCGGCGAGCGCGTTGGCGACGTTGTGCGGCGCCGCGGGCCGCACGTCGTCGACCCCGGCGAGCTCGGCAGCGGACGTTTGCCGCTCGGCCACGAACGCTCGGTCGACGAGGACGTCGTCTACCACGCCGACCATGCCGACGGCCGGGATGCCGAGAGTGAAACCGATCGCCCGGGCGCCTTCGGTGACCTCCGCCTCCCTGACCAGCCGTTCGGTCTCCGGGTCGTCGACGTTGTACACGCACGCCGCCTCGACCCCGGCGTAGATCCGCCCCTTGTCGGCCGCATAAGCGGCCGGCGAGCCGTGCCAGTCCAGGTGGTCCGGTGCGACGTTCAGCACGGCCGCCGACCGTGCTGTCATCGATCGGGTCCAGTGCAGCTGGTAGCTGGACAGCTCGAGCGCGAGCACGTCATACGGCTCGGGATGGAGCACCGCCTCGACCACGGTGTCGCCGACGTTCCCCGCCGCCGCGACCCGCAGGCCTGACGCGCGCAGCATCTCGGCGAGCATCCGCACGGTCGTGGTCTTGCCGTTCGTGCCGGTCAGGGCCAGCCACGGCGCCGGGCGGTGCGGGTCGCGCAGCCGCCAGGCCAGTTCGACCTCACCCCACACCGGCACGCGCGCCCGTGCGGCAGCGACCAGCAGCGGCGCGGTCGGCCGCCACCCTGGGGACGTCACGACCAGCCCGGTACCGGCCGGCAGGGCACCGGTGGCGCCCGCTCCCAGTCGTACGGCGGCGCCGAGGATCTCCAGCACCTGGGCACGCTCGGTCTCGGCGTCGCCGTCGCGCTCGTCGAGCACCGTCACGCTGGCGCCGAGGCCGAGCAGCGCGTCGGCGGCGGCGAAACCGGAGACCCCGATGCCCGCCACCGTGACGCGCAGCTCCGGCCACGGGCTCGTCCGGCTCGCACCGGCGAGCCACTGCGGTTCGCTCACCGGTCCACCGGCCACGCCGTCACGGTCATGCGCCGGCCACCCACTCGGCGTAGAAGACACCGAGCCCGAGCGCGACGAACATCCCGGCGATGATCCAGAACCGGATCACGATCGTGACCTCACCCCAGCCGGCGAGCTCGAAGTGGTGCTGCAACGGCGCCATCCGGAACAGCCGCTTGCCTCCGGTGGCCTTGAACCAGCCGACCTGAAGCGCGACCGACAGCGTGATGAGCGCGAACAGTCCGCCCAGGAGCAGCAACAGGAGCTCGGTCCGGCTCGAGATCGCCAATCCCGCGAGCGCGCCCCCCAGCGCCAGCGACCCGGTGTCCCCCATGAAGATCTTCGCCGGTGAGGCGTTCCACCAGAGGAAGCCGAAGCAGGCTCCCACCAGAGCCGCGGCCACGACGGCCAGGTCCAGCGGGTCCCGCAGCTCGTAGCAGCTCGGCCCGGGTGCGATCTGGCAGCTCTGGTTGTATTGCCACACCCCGATCAGCGTGTAGGCGCCGAAGACCATGACGCAGGCGCCGGTCGCGAGCCCGTCCAGCCCGTCGGTCAGGTTCACCCCGTTCGACGCGCCGGTGACCATGATCAGCGCCCATACCACGAAGAGAATCGGACCCAGGACGAGCGCCGTGTCGCGCAGGATCGACAGAGCATCGGAGGCGGGGGTGTAGCCCTGCTCGTCGGGGAACCGCAGCGCCAACACGGCGAAAACGACGCCGACCGCCGCCTGCGCAGCGATCTTGGGCCCGCTGCGCAACCCGAGGCTGCGCTGCTTGGAGATCTTGATGAAGTCGTCCGCGAAGCCGACGGCGCCGAGCCCCACCATCAGGAAGAGCACGAGCAGCCCGGACGCCGACGGCGCCGAGAGCCGCACCAGGTGCGCCATGAAGTAGCCGGCGAGCACGGCGAGGATGATCACCGCGCCGCCCATGGTCGGCGTGCCCCGCTTGGTGTGGTGGCTGGTCGGGCCGTCGTCGCGGATCAGCTGGCCGTACCCGCGGCGGACGAGGAGACGGATCGCCGCCGGCGTGCCCAGGATGGACACCACCAGGGCGACCACGGCCGCCGTGAGGACGAGGATCACGCGGCCACCTCCCGCAACAACGCGCCGGCGAGCCGCTCCAGGCCGGTCGCTCGTGATGCCTTCACCAGCACGACGTCACCGGGTCTGACCTCGTGGCGGAGGAGCTCCAGCGCGGCGTCGATGTCGGGTACCCAGGCTGCCTCGTCGCCCCACGATCCTTCGTGCGCCGCGCCGAGATGGATCGGGCGGGCGCCCTCGCCCACGGCGACGAGCCGGTTGACGTCGAGCCGGACGGCCAGCCGGCCCAGCGCGTCGTGCTCCACTGCGGAGGCCTCGCCCAATTCGCGCATCTCTCCCAGGACGGCCCAGGTCCGGCGGCCGCGGGACATCGCGACGAGCGCCTTGAGCGCGGCCCGCATCGACTCGGGATTGGCGTTGTACGCATCGTTGACGACGGTGACGCCGTCACCCCGCTCGGTGACCTCCATGCGCCAGTGGGACAACGCTCGGGCGCCGGTCAGGGCGTCGGCGACGGCTGCGACCTCGAGGTCGAGCGCGTGGGCGGCACCCGCCGCGGCCAGCGCGTTGGCAACCTGGTGCGCGCCCACCAGGCCGAGCCTGACCTCGGCGGCGCCGTCCGGCGTGACGAGCGAAAACCTCGCCCGCCCGTCGTCGGCGAGCACGACGTTCTCGGCCCGGATGTCGGCATGAACCGACTCACCGACCATGAGCACCCGGGCCTGGGTCTGCTCGGCCATCCGCCGGACGAGCGGGTCGTCGCCGTTGAGGACGGCCGTACCCTCGGGCGGCAGCGCCTCGACCAGTTCGGCCTTGGATCGGGCGATCGCATCACGGTCGCCGAACTCACCGAGATGTGCCGAGCCGACGTTCAGAACCACGCCGATGGTCGGTGGTGCGATCCGGCAGAGGCGAGCGATGTGCCCGGCGCCGCGGGCGCCCATCTCGACCACCAGCGTCCGGGTCTTCTCCTCCGCGCTGAGCAAAGTCAAGGGGACGCCGACCTCGGTGTTGTACGACCCCGGCGGCGCGACCAACGGCCCGCGGGCGACAAGCACCTGGGCGAGAAGGTCCTTGGTGCTGGTCTTGCCGGAGGAGCCCGTGACGCCTACGACCGTCGGTCCGTCGAGCCGATCGAGCACAGCCCGTGCGAGCATGCCCAGAGCGGCGACGGTGTCGTCCACGACGACGGCCGGCACGCCGACGGGCCGTTGCGCCAGCACGGCGACCGCACCGGCGTCGAGCGCGGCTCTGGCGAAGTCGTGGCCGTCGACCCGTTCGCCCGGCACGGCCACGAACAGGCCTCCCGGCCCGGCATCGCGTGAGTCGGCGACGACGGAGCCCTCGACCCTCGCCTGTGGATCGTGCACCGCATCGAGCCGGCCGCCGGTCGCGGCCGCGACCTCGGCCAGCGAAAGGGGGATCACCGGGTCTCCTCCCGACCCCGACCGCCGCGCCGGTCGTCGCGCTCGCGTAACGCCTCCCGGAGCACGAGCCGGTCGTCGAACGGGTGCACGACTCCTGCGACCTCCTGTCCCTGCTCGTGTCCCTTGCCGACGACGACCACCGTGTCAGCGGGCCCGCTCGTCGCCGCGAGCGCCGCGCGGATGGCGGACCCCCGGTCGCCTATCTCGAGGACCTCGCTGGCCGCCGATTCTGCCTTCGCCCCCGCGAGGACGGCGGCCCGGATCACGGCCGGGTCCTCCGACCGCGGGTTGTCGTCGGTGACGATCACCACGTCGGCGTTTCGCGCGGCGGCGGCGCCCATGAGCGGTCGTTTGTGCGGGTCCCGGTCGCCGCCGGCACCCACCACCACCACCAGCCGGCCCTCGGTCGACGTCCCCAGCGCCTGCAACACGGTCACGACCGCATCGGGGGTGTGCGCGTAGTCGACCACCGCCAGCGGTGCCCGAGAGCCGCCGGGTACCCGCTCCATCCGGCCCGGCACACCGGGGCAGGCGGCGACGCCACCGGCGGCGACGTCGGCCTCGATGCCCGCCTCGAGCAGCATCACGACGGCGAGCGCGGCGTTGGCGAGGTTGAAGTCACCGGGGATCGGGGAGACGAACGCCAGCTGCCGTCCGTCGCGATGCTCGAGCTGTGCCCGCGTCGAGCCGTCGGCCTCGACCTCGCGGCCGCTGACCCGCCAGTCGGCATCTCCGGCCGTGAGCGCCGCCAGCGTGGCGACAGGAAACGTGGCCTGAGCCCGCCCCTGCGGGCGGTCCGCGAGCCGCCGCCCGTACTCGTCGTCGACGCACACGACGCCGCGCCGGGTCCGCTCGGGCGTGAACAGGCTCGCCTTGGCGGCGAAGTAGTCGTCGAGGTCGGCATGGAAGTCAAGGTGGTCCTGGGAGAGGTTCGTGAAGCCGACGACGTCGAACTCGATGCCGTTGACGCGTCCGTACACGAGCGCATGGCTGGACACCTCCATCGCACACGCGGTGGCCCCGCGCTCACGCATGAGAGCCAGCAGGGCATGGACCTCGGTCGCCTCGGGGGTGGTGCGCACGCTTGCGACGCGGTTGTCGCCTACCCGGGTCTCGACGGTCCCGATCAGCCCGGTCCGGTGGCCCGCCGCGCGCAGGCCGAACTCGAGGAGGTACGTCGTAGTCGTCTTGCCGTTGGTGCCGGTGACGCCGAACATCAGCAGGTCACGGGCGGGGTTGCCGTAGACATGCGCAGCCACGTCGCCGAGCCTCGTCCGCGGGTCGACGACGGACAGCGTGGGCAGCTCGTGGATCATCGCCGCACCTGCTGGGTCCGTGAACACGGCGACCGCACCGTCGGCTGCGGCCCGGGCCGCGAAGCTGGCGCCGTGAGCGGTGGCGCCGGGCAAGGCGGCGTACAGATCGCCCGGGCGCACCTGCCGCGAGTCGTGTGTGATGCCGGTGACGGTCAGGTTCCCCGGGACATCGGACGGCGTGAGCCCGAGCAGCGCCGCGATCCCGGCGAGGGGGCGCGGCGTCACGTGCTGCGGGCGCAGCGAGAGTCGCTCTGGCATCGCGCAGAGCAGGCTACTGGAGCGGTGAGGGGACGAGTGAGCGGAGTGGCCGGCCAAGCTCAGCGAGCGGCTCCTCGACCCGCGTTGATCATGCAACTTCTGCGCGACACGCCGGTCCGGGCGCCGGCGTCGGCCACCCTTCAGGGCTGCCCACCGGCGTGTCGCGCAGAAGTTGCATGATCAACGCGGGGGTGATCAGTCGGCGAAGAGTTTGACCGTCGGCGGCTCGGTGCCCGTGGGCGCGACCCCCATCTGCGCCAGCGTGAAGCCCATGACGTCGGAGAAGACGGGGCCGGCGAGCGCGCCTCCGGAGTTCCCCTTGCGTGGGTTCAGCAGCGACACCGCCACGACGTAGCGGGGGTCGTCCGCCGGCGCGAAGCCCATGAAGGACGCGTTGTAGCCGCGGTAGCAGCCGCAGGCCGCATCCACGCGCTGCGCCGTACCGGTCTTCCCGGCCACCCGATAGCCGTCGACGCCGGCCGACCGGCCGGTGCCGTCCTTCCCCATCACGCCTTCCATCATCAACGTGACCGCCGCCGCAGTCTCCTCGCTGACCACCCGCTCCGGCGCACCCACGTCGATCGGGGCCTCGGTGCCTTCGGCGTCGATGGTGGCCTCGACCAGTCGGAGCGGAGGTCGTACGCCGCCGTTGGCGATGGTCGCGTACGCGGCCGCCAGCTGGAGCGTGCTGACCGACACGCCCTGCCCGAAGGCGATGGTGTCCCGGGTCAGGTCGGACCAGTCCTCGGGGAGCTGTCCCGCGCTCTCGCCGGGAAGCTCGAGGCCGGGCTTCGACCCGAGGCCGAAGCTTGCCAGGTACTCGCGGAACGCGTCCTTGTCGATACGCTCCGCCGCGAGCATCGTCCCGACGTTGCTCGACTTCGCCATCGCGCCCGCGAGCGTCATCTGCAGTTCAGGGTGGTCGTAGTAGTCGTTGATCGTTTCACCGCTCCGCGACAGGTGGTCCGGAACCGAGAACACCGTCGCCGGCCCGGCCATCCCCTCCTCGATGACCGCGGCCATCGTCAGCGGCTTGAACACCGATCCGGGTTCGTACGCCTCCTCGACCACGTGGTTGCGCCGGTTTCTCTCCTCGGTGGCGCCCGGTTCGTTCGGGTCGACGACCGGGCTCGTCGCCATGGCGACGACCTCGAAGGTCCTGGTGTCCAGGACGACGAGGTTCCCGGCGTCCGAGCGCGTCGCCGTCACCTGCTCGGCCAGCGCCTGTTCCGCGTACCACTGCACGTCGCGGTCGATCGTCAGCCGCACGCCCTGACCCGGTACGGCATCGTCGCTGCTGCTGTTCCCCAGCGGAATGCACTGACCACCGGCGCTCTTCTGGCAGGTCACGTGCCCGTCGCGGCCGCCAAGGACCGAGTCCATGGAGAGCTCGAGTCCGGCCAGTCCGTGACCGTCGGCACCGGCGAACCCGACGACGTTCCCCGCCACGGAGCCTGCGGGATACGTCCGCTGCGACGCCGGCTCGGCGCTCATCCCACGCAGCCGCAGCTCCTGGACGGCGCGCCACGTCTCCGGCGTGACCCTCTTGGCGACGTAGGCGAACCGCCTGTCGCCCGTGAGGGCACGCTGGATGGCCCCGACGTCGGCGCCAAGCAGGGCATCGAGCTGGAGCGCGTACGCCGCCGGGTTCGTGACGAGGGTCTGATCGACGGTCAGGTCGTACACCTCCACCGACTGGGCCAGGGCCTCACCGTCGCGGTCGAGGATGGGTCCGCGTAGCGCCGGGATCTTCGCGGTCCGTAGCCGGTCGTTGCCGGCGGCGACGGCATATGTCGAAGCATCGAGACCCTGGAGCTGGATCAACCGCCCCGCGAACAGCGAGAGCAACACACAGATCAACACCAGCGAGACGTGCAGGCGCCGCCGCGGGTCGGCCAGCCGGACCGTGCGGGGTGGCCGCTTGGGCCGCTTGGGTCTCGGGTCGGCTCGGGGCGCGGGAGGCCGCGCGGGACGCCGCGCGGGACGTTGCCCGCTGGACCGCGCCGGACGCCGCGTGGTCGATGCGGTCGGGTGCGTCGCCGTCGAAGGCGCAGCACGCGCTGTGCCGGACTGCCCACGACGAGTCCCCGCCGTCCGGTCGGTACGACTTCCGCCGTGCGCCTTCTCCGTCCGCGTTGCGGTCGACATGCGGGTACCCGCGCGAGCCTTGGTCGCCGACCGCCTGGTGGAAGGCGTCGCGCTGCCACGCGCCGACGTCGCCGACCCCGTTCGGCCGGCCGTGGGATTGGCATCACCCCGGCGGAGCTTGGCCGAGGAGCCGGCCCTTCGTGTCGTCGCCGCGGAGCCGCCGCGGTCCCCCCGAGACGGCACGCCGCCGCCGGACCGGCGACGCCCGTCTCCGCTGCTGTCCGCGCTCATCCCGACCCGGCCGGGTCGATGCGGAGGAAGACCGGCGCCTCGTTGGGCACCATCCCGAGTGAACGGGCCCGGCTGGCCAGTGCGCCGGGGGCGGACCGCTGCGCCACCTCATCGGCCAGAACGGCCTCGCGGTCGCGCAGAAGAGCGGTCTCGCGCCCGAGCTCCGTCAGGTCGAACGACCCTTGCTGCAGCGACGTGTTGAGCAGCAGGAGGCCGACCAGGCCGGCGCCGAGCAGGAGCAGGACGAGAACGACGAACGGTGCCCGGCGTGCGCGGAGCACCCGCGCCGGAACGAGACGTAGCCGCGCCCCAGACGATGCCCGGCCGGGCAGGACCCGACGGGCGGCGGCACCAAAGGCTGCGGCCGGGCTCATGCCGCGCTCCGGAGGCGTTCGGCTGCACGCAGCTTGGCCGACGCCGCGCGGGGGTTCGCGTCGACCTCGTCCGGATCCGGCGCCTCGGCGCCGCGGGTGAGCAGGCGCAGCACCGGGCGGTGCTCCGGGAGTTCGACCGGCAGGTCCCTCGGCGCTGTGCTGGCCGCGCCGCGAGCCAAAGTTCGCTTGACCAGGCGGTCCTCGAGGGAGTGGTAGGACAACACCGCGATCCTGCCGCCGACCGCCAGGGCGTCGATCGCCGAAGGCAACGCTCGCTCGAGCGCTGCGAGCTCGCCGTTCACCTCGATTCGCAGCGCCTGGAACGTGCGCTTCGCCGGATGCCCGCCGGTCCGGCGCGACGGTGCAGGGATCGTCCGGCGCAGGAGCTCGACGAGTCGTGCGCTCGTCGTGAACGGCGACCGTTCCCGTTCCCGTACGACCGCGGTGGCGATCTTGCGGGCGAAACGCTCCTCGCCGTACTCGCGGAGCACCCGGGCCAGGTCAGCCGCAGGGTAGCTGTTGAGGACGTCGGCGGCGGTCGGCCCGCGGGTCGGGTCCATCCGCATGTCCAATGGGGCGTCCTTCGCGTAGGCGAAGCCGCGACTTGCCTGGTCGAGCTGCATCGACGAGACACCGAGGTCGAACAGCACGCCGTCTACCTCACGCAGGGCGAGCCTGGCCAATACCTCCGGCAACTCGTCGTAAACCGCGTGCACCACGTCCACCCGGGCGCCGAAATGCGCCAGCCGCTCGCGTGAGCGGGCCAGGGCGTCGGGATCCCGGTCGAGTCCGACCAGCCGGGCGCCGGGGCACCGTCGTAGCAGCGCATCCGCGTGCCCGCCGAGACCGAGGGTGGCGTCCACGACCACGGTGCCCGGGCGGTCCAGCGCCGGCGCGAGCAGGCCGACGACCCGGTCGAGCATGACTGGGACGTGCTGGCGGGATTCCACGGCTCAGCCCGCCACGGCGGGCGCCGAGCCAGCCCGCGTCGCGTCGGCCGTGCCGTCCATTCCTCTCGACCCCCCGGTGTCAGGTGCTGAGCTTCGTCGTCCGCGGACCGTCCTCCCGTACGACCAGGTCCCCGCCCGCTCGGCGGTGGTGCACTCCTCCTGGCGCCGGGGAAGGTGCGTCAGGCGGTCGCGAGCGGGCCGGAGGCCTCGCCGTACGGAGCTGGCCAGCGCTAGAAGATGCCCGGCAGCACCTCCTCGGAGATGTCGGCGAACAGCGGCTCCTTCTCCGCCTGGTAGGTCTCCCACGCGCCGGTGTCCCAGATCTCGACCCGGGTCATCGCGCCGACGACCGTGCACTCGCGGTCGAGGCCCGCGTAACCGCGTAACCCGCCAGGGATGGTGACCCGGCCCTGTTTGTCGGGCACCTCATCGGTCGCACCGGCCGCCAGCATCCGGGCGAAGTCGCGAACCCCACGGTGCGTGATCGGCGCCGTGCGCAATTGCTCGGTGAAGCGCAGGAACTCCGCGCGCGGCCACACGTAGAGGCAGCGCTCCTGCCCTCTGGTGATCACGACGCCCTCCGCGAGCTCGTCCCGGAACTTCGCCGGAAGGAACAGGCGCCCCTTCTCGTCGAGACGCGGGGTGTGGCTGCCGAGGAACATGACCACCACCTCCCACGTCGGGTCACCTGTCCTCCATTGTCCGCCACCATACCCCACAATGCTCCACCACCAAGCATGATTGCTCCCCGAGCGCGCCAACGGCCGCCGCTCTCGGGTGAACCCGCCACGACCCAGCGTCGTAACGATCGGTGGGAACCACCTGCCGATCTGTCGGCGTTGGGCCGTACGGTGGAGTCAGACGGGTACGACCTCCGCCAGGGGTCGAGTAGCGGCGAGCGCACCGCCGGACTCGGTGCGGGGCGGGGCCAGGCGCAGGAGGAACGAGTGACCCAGAGTCCGACGACCCACGGGGGCGTCCATGCACAGATGGAGCAGCCGACCCCCGATCTCGCGGAGCTCGCCGACACCGCGAACCGGATCCAGGCGGCCATCGAGACGGTCATCGAGGGCAAGCCCGAGGTCATCCGGCTGGCACTCACGGTGCTGCTGGCCGAGGGCCACCTTCTGATCGAGGACGTCCCAGGCGTCGGCAAGACCATGCTGGCCAAGTCGCTGGCCCGGTCCATCAACTGTTCGGTGCGGCGAATCCAGTTCACGCCGGACCTGATGCCGAGCGACGTCACCGGCGTGTCCGTGTACAACCAGCAGACGCGCGACTTCGAGTTCAAGCCGGGCGGCGTGTTCGCGAACATCGTCGTCGGTGACGAGATCAACCGCGCGTCGCCCAAGACGCAGTCGGCCCTGCTGGAGTGCATGGAGGAGCGCCAGGTCACCGTCGACGGGACGACGTACATGCTCGAGCCGCCGTTCATGGTCGTCGCCACCCAGAACCCGGTGGAGATGGAGGGCACGTACCCGTTGCCCGAGGCACAGCGCGACCGCTTCATGGCCCGCCTCGCCATGGGCTACCCGGGCGAGGCCGACGAGATGGACATGATCGAGACCCATGGCGGCGCGGAAGCGCTCGACGTCCTCGAACCGGTGGCGGATGCCGCGCACGTCGCCAAGCTGGTCGACATCGTGCGCGGCATCTACGTCTCGCCGGCGGTACGGAGGTACTGCGTGGCCCTGGCCAACGCGACTCGCCGCTCCCCCGACCTCCGGCTCGGCGCGTCCCCGCGCGCCACACTGCACCTCGTCCGTGCCGCCAAGGCGTGGGCGGCGCTGAACGACCGCGCGTACGTGCTGCCCGACGACATCAAGCACCTCGCCGTGCCCGTCCTGGCGCACCGGCTCCTGCCCACCGCTGAGGCGCAGATCGGTCGGCGCGACGCCTCCCAGATCGTCGCCGACCTGCTGACCAGGGTGCCGCAACCCGACGCCGACGGAACCCGAGCCAGGTAGCCCGTGGGCAAGTTGCTGTCCGGTCTGACCCGGCGCGGCGGCCTGTTCCTCGCCGCGGGCGCGCTTGCGTCGTTCGCCGCGATCGGCGTCGGCCAGCGGGATCTGCTGCGAGTCGGCATCCTCCTGTTGGCACTGCCACTGGTCAGCCTGCTCGTCGCGCTGCGCAGCAGGGTGCGGCTGGCCGCGTCCCGCGTGGTCGAGCCGCCACGGACGCCGGTCCGTACGCCGGCGACCGTGCGGTTGGTCCTGCAGAACCTGGCCCGCATCCCCACCGGCGTCCTGCTCGTCGAGGACACCCTGCCGTACGCGCTGGGCAACCGGCCTCGGTTCGTCCTCGACCACGTCTGGTCGAGGTTCCGCCGCGAGGTCAGCTACGACGTGCATGCCGACCTCCGCGGCCGGTACACGCTGGGCCCGCTCACGGTGCGGATCACCGACCCGTTCGGTCTGGTCGAGCTGCGGCGGGCGTTCAGCGAGACCGCAACGGTGACGGTGACTCCCGAAGTCATCCCGCTGCCGGCGGTCCGGCTGATCGGCGAGTGGAGCGGCAGCGGCGAGAGCCGACCCCGGTCGGTCGCCAGCGCAGGTGAGGAGGACGCGACCATACGGTCATACCGGCACGGCGACGACATGCGGCGGGTCCACTGGCGGGCCACGGCCCACCACGACGAGCTCATGGTCCGTCGCGAGGAGCAGCCCTGGCAGAGCCGGGCCACGCTGCTGCTCGATACCAGGGTCAACGCCCACGCGGGCCACGGCACCGACTCGTCCCTGGAGTACGCGGTCACGGCGGCCGCCTCGGTGGGCGTGCACCTGGCCGGTCGCGGATATGCCGTGCGGCTCGTCACCGACGAGGGCGGCGCGGTGAGCGGTGCGTGGCACGACCCCGGAGGCGGATCCGCGGCGGCTGAGGTCCCGCTGCTCGACGCGCTCGCCGTCGTCTCTGCGTCGCGCGACGCCTCGGTCGGCCGTTGGCCCGACCTGCTGAGCGGCGCAGGAGCGGCGACGGGGCTGCTGATCGGCATCCTCGGCCGCCTGCATCCCCGGGAGGCGACGCTCGTGGCGAAGCTGCGTCACGGCTCGACGGCAGCGCTCGCGATCATGCTCGATTCCGTCTCGTGGACCTCGGTGACGCCCGGCGTGCTCGCGGCCGAGCAGGACCGGCTCACGGAGACGGCCCAGATCCTCCGTCGGGCCGGCTGGGGCGTCGTCACGGTGACCCGAGGCGAACACCTGGCCACCGTGTGGGAGCGGCTCGGCATCCACCGCGCCCGCCGCCTCGTCCCCATTCCGGCCGCTGCCGGGGACGACGAGGGCGACGAGCTCGGAGGCGTGGCGTGACGGGTGGCACCCGGCTGACCGTGGTCGGTGCGGTGGCCGCCGGCCTGTCGGTGCTTCCTCTCGGACCGGTCACCGAGACGCGCGCGTGGACCGTTCCGGCCGCTGTCGCCATCGCAATCGTGGCGGCCACCGGCCTGGGACTGCGCCGCATCCACGTGCCGAGGCTGCTCGTCCCGCTCGGTCAGCTCGCCGCGCTCGTCCTGTGGCTGGGTGTGCTCGTCGCGAGCGACGTCGCCTGGTTCGTGCTGGTGCCGAACGCCGCGTGGGCCAAGCGGCTGTTCAACGTGTTCCTCGACGGCATCGACGCCGTCGCCCAGTACGCCCCGCCGGTGCCGGTCGGCCGGGGCATGCTCCTGCTGCTGGTCGGCGGCGCCGGCCTGGTCGCCGTGCTCGTCGACCTCTTCGCGGTCGGGATGCGCCGGGTACCGCTCGCGGGCATCGCCCTGGGCGGGGTCTACGCCGTCGCCGCATCGGTCGCACCCGGCGGGCTCTCGTGGATCTGGTTCATCCCGCCCGCGGTGGGGTTCCTCATGATGCTGGTCGCCGAAGGACGCACCAGGGTCGTCCGATGGGGCCGGTCGGCCGGGCCGTCCGCGTCGCACAGCGGCATACCCGAGACGGACTCGCTGGCCCGCAACGGACGCCGGGTCGGAGCCGTGGCGGTCGCGGCCGCCGTCGCCCTGCCGGCCCTTCTTCCGGGCCTCGCCGAGGGGGTGTTCGGCCGCGGTGGTCCGGGCGACAGCGGTGGGCGCACCATTCGCACGGACAACCCGATCGTCGATCTCAAGGGCGAGCTCGAGCTGCCGGACGACGTGCGCGTACTCGAGTACCGCACCGACGACCCCACCCCCGGCTACATCCGCCGTGCGGCGCTGGACTTGTTCACCGGGGAGGAGTGGAAGACCTCGAGCCGCGGCGTGCCAGAGTCACAGCGCGTCTCCCAGGGCATCGCCCCGCCGCCCGGCCTCGACCTGACCGAGGACGACACGCGGACCGAGTTCCAGTTCCAGATCGACGACGA
>Ga0184612_10000406_pt1 | contig 19951 bp, 27 predicted proteins | sample PLM3_60_coex_FD_133163 | JGI IMG/M metagenome (GOLD analysis project Ga0184612, IMG submission 133163) | Groundwater sediment microbial communities from an aquifer in East River, Colorado, USA - PLM3_60_coex | ecosystem: Environmental > Terrestrial > Soil > Riparian zone | place: USA: East... | reverse complement strand
GGGGCCGCGCAGTTGCAATAAGCTCTGCCGGCCACAACTCTAGCTATTGGCGTCCCCCAACAACAGCCGGTGTTGAAGGTCTAGCTGACAAACCCGCTATCCTCTCCGGTTCAGACCTGCAAGTTGACGTTCACGGAAAACACCAGACTTCCGCTTATGGCACATTCCGGACGTTCCCGCGTCTTTGAGGCTCGACCGCTATTGAGGGCTAAGCCGACGTGGGACGGACCCAGCCGAGACGGCAGCTTCTGACCCGAAGCGGAAATCAGGGCCAGAGCGCTAGGCCAACCGTGTGCGGGTGGATAGTTGATCACATAGTGCATCGCGATTGGGCAGTCTCCTATCGGGCGCCGGTTTCTCTCACTGTTCCTCCGATGGCTTGATGTGCCGGAACTGAATCAAAAGTAGCAAGTCGTAGAAAATCTTGAGGGCGCCGCAAATAAGGAGCGGCCAGGCTCCGAACGACGCGGCGAACAGCGCGCCGGCCAAAGCGGGACTTGCCGCCGCGGCAAGGCTGCGTGGCACCGATGTGAAGCTTGCAGCGGCTGCCCGCTCGGGCGCTGTGACCACCGCCATCACGTAGGACGAGCGCGTGGGAACATCCATCTGCGATAGCGCGGCGCGGATTAGCAGCAAGGCGAGCACCATGGGCAGCGTCGGTGCAATCGCCGCCAGCATCAGACAGACGCTGGACGGAATGTGTGTGTACACCATCGTGTGGACGAGTCCGATGCGTCGCGACAGCCAGGCAGCCACCGGAAACGAGAACGCCGAAAGCACGCCGGACCAAAAGAAGAAATGACCAGCCGCCGCAAGCGACATGTCGAATTGCTCGAACAGCCATAACGCCAACAGCGATTGGACCACGAAGCCGCCGGCGAAGGCGTCAATGCTGAACAGGGCCGCGAGCTTATAGACGATGCGCCGGGATGGCCCGAGTGGGGCCGTCGCATGCTCGGCCGGTGCCCGGTGGCGGGGAGGGATGCCAGCGTAAAGGAGGCCGCCAACGAGCCCAAGGACAGCGTAGAGGACAAACATCATCTTAATGCCGGCCAGCTGATCGAGCCCGATCGGTGCTAGGACATCGGGGATCGCAGCTGCCAGTGAGCCGACTGCTCCAGCAATCGCGCCAACAAGGCTATAGCGGGCAAACGTCTTGGTGCGCTGAGCATCAGCGATCTCACGCGTCAGCATCGCGTGTTCTAGGGGAACAAACACGCTGACGCTGCCCGCCGACGGGTTGACCGTACCGGCAAAGGCAATGACAAGCAGCACCGAATAGTCATGAACTACAGCGAACGCCACTCCGGTGGTGACCATTATGCCGGCGGCTGCCAATAGAAGTTGGCGATGATCGTATTTGGCGCCAAGAAATCCGACAGCAAGAGTCAGCAGCGCTGAGCCAAGCAGCGCCGTTGTTGCGATGATTCCGACTTGGAGCGGTGTGAACCCGAGTGCGATCAAGTACACCGGCAAAAGTATGGCAACGAAGCCATCGCCGAAGTCACGCAAGGCGCGAGCCGAGAAGAGAAATATCGTGGGATGGACCTGCTCCAATCGCCTGACTTTTCGCTCGTATGGCACATGCACGGGTGTCAGGACTCAAGAGTCCTGATCTTCGCAACATGCCGCCAATTCATGTCCGACGCACTAGTCGTCTGTTTCGTCCCGGATTAGCGTTGCCAAACTGACTTCGAGCACTCCTGCCAGACATCCGCACGCGATAGGCCAACATCTCGCAGAAGGCGGCTATCGAGTTCGAGGAGAGCCAGCCGCTGGCGTCGGCGCTCCATCAGCATCGAAACCTTTGCCGCCACCTCGCCAAAGTGGTCCAGCAAAGACTTCTGCCTGGAGAAGTGAATGTGGCCGATTTCAGTGTCTTGAGCGGCCCTTGCCGCATTTGATGAGTTACGTAGCATTTCTCAGTCTCCTATGCCGGGTAAAGCCCAGGCTGTGTGCTTTAAAAGGGCTCTTGTTAGAGGCATAATGCGATTGCCCGCAAAGCATCGTTTCTCTACCATGCCCTAGTTTTTCTCATGATATTGGGTCGGCTATGCCGCGAAGACTTCCAGCGCTGAACGCCCTCAAGGCCTTTGAAGCCGCGGCTCGCCACGAGAGCTTCACTAAGGCTGCACTGGAGTTGTCCGTCACCCAGGGTGCAGTCAGCCATCAGGTCAAAGCCCTGGAGGCCGAACTCGGCATCAAGCTCTTCAATCGCGAGCGCCAGCGCCTCGTGATCACCGAAGCCGGTCGCGAGTACCTGCCGTCGTGCGCGATGCGCTAAATCGAATTGCGCTCGGTACCGATCGCCTGACGCAGCGCCAGCGTTCAGGAGTTTTGACCGTCAGCACGTCGCCGGATTTCGCTGCAAGGTGGCTGGTTCATCGGCTCGGCGGATTTGCAGAAGCTTATCCCGATATCGACCTAAGGGTCTCGGCAACGCTGCATCACGTCGATTTCGCGCGCGAGGATGTCGATCTTGCAGTTCGGCACGGTGATGGCAGCTGGGCTGGACTCGAGGTCGTACGCTTGTGCACTGAGGACCTGTTTGCGGTCTGCAGCGCCAAGCTTGTCGCTGGGCGTCAGCGGATAAAGAAGCCGGCTGATGTGCTGAAATTTCCTCTGTTGCATTTAGACGACAGGAAAGACTGGTCGAAGTGGCTGGAAGCCGGCGGTGTGGCCGATCCCCAAGTGTCGCGCATCCGATCAGGAAACTCTAGCACTGCCGGAAACACCGCTTGAGCGTCGCTACGCATTGCGCGCGGTTAAACAGCGACTGCATCAGGCGTCGTTCCGCGAGGCCGTCATTGCCGCCTACAATGGCCGTTGCGCGTTGTCGGGCTTGCCCGAGCCTCTGCTCCTGGACGCCGCCCATATCGTGGCGGACAAGGACGAGTGGCTCGGCCAGCCGGTGGTACCCAATGGAATCCCGCTATCGAAGATTCATCACGCTGCCTTCGATGCCCATCTGATAGGCATCGACCCGGACTATCGGCTGCATGTGTCGGAGCGGCTGCTGATGCAGAGGGACGGTCCAATGCTCGAAGCTCTGAAGGGGCTGAACGGCAGCGCCATCAACCTGCCGAGCCGCAGCAAGGATCGCCCCGACCGCGACCGACTCGCGTTGCGCTTCGAGCGCTTCAAGGCGGTGGCGTAAGTCTCCGAACTTCCCCGCCGCATCAGCATCGATTACCCGTGCACGCCAGCGCCGAGTGCAACCCCGAACTGCGTGCGACTGTCGTCTAGCCCCTGTCAGAAGTGGCCTCCTGGATGCAGAGACTCGCGCCATTGCCGCTCAGCGAATTACGGAGCGGATCTTGTCTGCGCTGCATTTCCGCGAAACTCGTGCGCCCGCTTCCCGGATTGCTTCCCAAGGAGCATGGCAAAATTGGCCCCAGAAATCGCTGGCACAAATCTTATTGATTTTATTGGTGCCCCTGGCCGGACTCGAACCAGCACGCTCTTGCGAACAACAGATTTTGAGTCTGCCGCGTCTACCAATTCCGCCACAGGGGCCCCGGGGCCACAGAGGGCCCGGAAAGGCCGCGGATCATAGCAATCCTTTTACCGGGCGCAATGCCGTTCCGCGCCGAGAGCCTGCCCACGAGCCGGTGATTTGCCCGCCGCGGAATCACCTGATAGAGGAGCGCCATGGCCATGGGGACAGCCCACCCGCAATGCTGAGGCGTATTTACGACTGGATCATCGCCCTGTCGGAGAGCCCCCGGGCCTTGCCGGCGCTGGCCGCCGTTGCCTTTGCTGAGAGCTCGTTCTTTCCCATTCCGCCGGACGCCATGATCATTCCCATGGTGCTAGCGCAGCCGCAGAAGGCCTGGCGCATCGCCGGCGTCGCCACGGCCGCCTCGGTGATCGGCGGCCTGTTCGGTTATGCCATCGGCTATTTCCTCTATGAGACGGCCGGGCAGTGGCTGATTGCCCTGTACGGACTGGAAGACGGATTCAATTCGTTCCGTGCGTCCTACAACGAATGGGGCCTCTGGATCATCTTGATCAAGGGGCTCACCCCGATCCCCTACAAGATCGTCACCATTGCCAGCGGAGTCGCCGAGTTCAATCTGGCAGTTTTTATCCTGGCCTCTGTCCTCACCCGCGGCTTGCGATTCTTCATGGTTGCAGCGCTGCTGCGGTTCTACGGCGAGCCGATCCGCGAATTTATCGAAAGGCGACTGACGCTGGTCACCACGACGTTCGTCATCATAATCGTGCTCGGCTTCGTCGCCGTGCGCTATCTGCCTTGAGCCCGGACCGGCAGTCCCCATCTCAAAAGAGGCACATAAACCGTCGCGATCATGACCAATTCCCTGTCCATCCGCACCGCCTTGTTCCTCATCGCCGTGGGCGTCCTCAGCCTCGGCGCGGCCTTCGGCTCGCAACATATCGGCGGGCTGCAGCCCTGCATTCTCTGTATCTATCAGCGTTACCCCTATGGCGTCGTCATCGCCTTGGGCCTGCTGATGCTGTTGGCGCGCCGCAGCACTCGGCTTGCCGCCTTGCTGGCGGCGTTGGCCGCGGTCGCGCTATTCGTCGACGCCGGCATCGCTGCGTTCCATGTCGGCGTGGAGCAGCATTGGTGGGAAGGCACCAAGGCCTGCAGCAGTCTGATCGACCCCACCCTAAGTCCCGAGGAGCTGATAAAGGCCCTGGAGCAAGCGCCGGTGGTGGCTTGCGACAAAGTGGCCTGGTCCCTGTTCGGCATCTCCATGGCCGGATACAATTTCCTCTATGCCACCGCTGCCGGCGTCATCGCCGCGGCCGTGGCGCTGCGTCTCTACAGGTCATCCCGATGAGCATCAGCGCACCCAAGGAACTGCCGGGCGATCTATCACGCGAAGACCTGACCGCGCGGATCATCCGCGTCGATCATGCCGGAGAGTATGGCGCTCGGCGTATCTATGAGGGCCAGCTCGCAGTGCTGGGTCACCGCGCGGACGCGGCGCCGATCCGCCATATGGCCGAGCAGGAAAACCGCCATCTCCAGGCCTTCGACCGCTTGATCGCCGAGCGGCGGGTGCGGCCGTCGGCGCTGCATCCCCTCTGGCACGTCGCCGGCTATGCGCTGGGCGCCGCCACGGCTCTCATGGGCCGCGAGGCGGCGATGGCCTGCACGGTCGCGGTCGAGGAAGTGATCGATGAGCATTATGCGCGGCAGGCCGAGACGCTCGGCAAGGATGAGCCCGAGTTGAAAAATCTAATTGAGGAATTCCGCCGCGAGGAAGTAGAGCATCGCGACACCGGCCTCGCCGAAGGTGCTGAGCGGGCGCCAGCTTACGGACTACTGAAAGGCGCCATAAGGGCCGGCTCGCGATTGGCGATCTGGCTCGCAGAACGCGTTTAGCTCTGCTCCAGTTCCGTATCCCAGTATAAGAAGTCCCGCCAGCTCTCATGCAGATAGTTGGGCGGGAATCCCCGGCCGTTTTCCTGCAGCTCGAATGTGGTGGGCTGGAACGGCCGCTGCTGCGGATACATCCGCACCTCATGGGGCAAATGATGCCCCTTGAGCAGATTGCAGGTCTGGCAGGCGGTGACCACATTCTCCCAGCAGGTTCGCCCACCCCGTGACCGGGGGATCAGGTGATCGAAGGTCAGATCGGGTGCGCCATACTCATCGCTGCAATATTGGCAGCTGAAGCGGTCGCGCAGGAAGACGTTGAACCGGGTGAAGGCCGGCCGGCGCGCCTGCGGGATGAATTCCTTCAGCGCGATGACGCTGGGCAGCCGCATCTCGAAATTCGGGCTGCGCACCACGCGATCATATTCGGAAACGATGTTGACGCGCTCCAGGAACACGGCTTTCACCGTCTCCTGCCAGGGCCACAAGGAAAGGGGGAAGTAACTCAACGGCCGGAAATCGGCATTGAGAACCAGAGCGGGACAACTTTCGGGCGATGCCGTCAAGATGTCCCCCGCCTCAACTCGGCCTGTGTCTGCGTTCGTGCATGGCTTTCATATAACCCAATTCGCCATAACGGTCAAAATGCCGTAAATCGGTTACCGGATTATTTACATTGTGGAATTTTCGGGCGTTACAATCCTTTTTAGCGCTCCTGGGCAATCCGGGGCCCGGTCGCAGCGAAGGCGCCGGCCAGAAAATGGCCGCCCAGTTCCAGCCCCTCCTCGTCGATGGCATGGGCCAGGCCGGGCCGGCGCTCTGCCGTCACTTCGATTCCGACCAGCTCCAGAATATTCACCGCCTCGCGCAGCGACGGGAACGGCACGACAGGATCGGCGTCGCCATGGATCAGCAGGATGCGCGGCCGCGACTTTATCTCCTGCGGCAGCAGATCCGGCGCGATCAGCCGGCCGGAAAAGCCGACGACGGCAGCCACCGGTTTTGCCCGCCGCGGCGCCACATGCAGCGACATCATGGTGCCCTGGGAAAAGCCGACCAGTGCCGCCGAGGATTCATCGAGGCCGCGCTTGGCCAATTGCTCGTCGATGAATCCGTTGAGGATCGCCGCTGCCGTCCCGACCTCGCCCAGTATCATCGAAGCGTCCCGCCCCTCGAAACCGAACCACTGCCGGCCATAGGGCGCCGCCTCGCAGGGAAACGGCGCGTTCGGCGACACGAATTCCGCATGGGGCAGTATCTGCGCCCAATGGGGCGCCAGCCCCAAAAGGTCGTGGCCATCGGAGCCATACCCATGCAGAAGGAACACCAACTGCCGCGGCGTCCCGCCCGCGGCGGGGCCGTAACTCGGCCCGGTAATGCTCATCAATGAAGCCATCGTTCAGGCTCTCGTTTTCTCAACACTGGTTAGCGACACCCACTGGCATTCTGATATCGGATTCGGCCTCCGCCTGCCAACCGGTCAACTCGGCCCATGCCGAAGCGGCTTGCCCCTCGCGCCGTCGGACGGCATGGTGATGCACCTCGCCCGGCAATCTGCATTCAGTCCTGCATCATCATGATCGTCACGCGCTTTGCCCCCAGCCCGACGGGCCTGCTGCATCTGGGCACGGCAGCCTCGGCTCTCACGGGATGGACGATTGCGAAACGCGCTAGTGGCCGTTTCCTGCTGCGCATCGAGGACATCGATCCCGCCCGCTGCCGGCCGGAATATGAAGCGGCGATCTATGAGGACCTGGCCTGGCTTGGCCTCGATTGGGAGCAGCCGGTGCGCCGCCAATCCGAGCATATGGCTGATTACGCGGCCGCGCTGCACCGCCTCGAATCCATCGGCGTGATCTATCCCTGCTTCTGCAGCCGCAAAGAGATCGAGGATGAAATCGCCGCCGCCGCTCACGCGCCCCATGGACCCGAGGGGCCGCATTATCCCGGCACCTGCCGCAGCCTATCGACATCGGCGCGGGCAGCAAGAATCGAGCGGGGCGACGCCTATGCCTTGCGCCTCGATGCGGGCCGAGCGGCTCAGATTGCCGGTCCCCTGAGCTGGCAGGAAGAGGGACGCGGGGCCATCGCGGTCGATCCGCAGACGCTGGGCGACGCGGTGCTGGCCCGCAAGGACGTGGCGGCCAGCTATCACCTCGCGGTCACCGTCGACGACGATATTCAGGGCGTGACCCTGATCACCCGGGGCCAGGATTTGTTTCATGCCACCCATTTGCACCGATTGATTCAGGCTTTGTTGGGCCTGAAGGAACCGGCCTATCACCACCATGCCTTACTCAGCAATGAGGAGGGCAAGCGCCTGTCCAAGCGAGACGGCGCCCTGGCCCTGCGGCAAATGCGCGCCGACGGATTTTCTGCCGCCGAGGTCCGCAACAGGGCTGGATTTCCGGACTGGCCATCCCCAGATGCGGCAGTGTAGACATTGATCCCCGCCAGTACCGCAGGTCCGCCTTGTCCGCTGAGCTTCTGACCGCCCTTCTCGGGATAATCTGGATCGATCTCGTACTCGCCGGCGACAATGCGATTGTCGTCGGCATGGCTGCCGCAGGGCTGCCGCGCGAGCAGCGGACCAAGGTCATTGTCATCGGCATCATGGCCGCTACAGTGCTGCGAATCGTATTCGCCGGCACTGTTACTTATCTGCTGAACATCATCGGCCTCACGCTCGCCGGCGGCATCTTGCTGCTATGGGTCTGCTGGAAGTTGTGGCGCGAGCTGCGGGAACAGCGAGGCCAGGCCAGCGCGGTTCACGATCTCGAAGCGGAATTCGGCAACGTCCTGCCAACGGCTGAAGACCCGCTGAATAGAAGGCCGGCGCCCGCTCGAGTCGAGGCGCCTGCGCACTCGAGCCCGCGGGTCAAGACTTTCAGGCAGGCGGTAATTCAGATCATCATTGCCGACGTTTCCATGTCGCTCGATAATGTGCTCGCGGTCGGCGCCGTTGCTCGCGAGCATCCGACATGGGTTCTCGTCATTGGTCTCGCACTTTCGGTCGCCTTCATGGGCGCGGCCGCGACATTCATCGCTGGCCTTTTGAAGCGCTATCACTGGATCGCCTATATCGGCCTCCTGATCATCCTCTATGTTGCGCTGCAGATGATTTGGGACGGTACCCATGAAGTGATAGCGTCAGATATTATCACTGGACTTCTTCATATGTGATCACCGGACTTCTACAGTGTCTCACTCCGTTGCGCAGCCGCGGCGCAACCCAGCCAGTAGCTCCAGATAATCCGGCCGTTCCGGTCCGACGATGCCGTGGCGGATCAGGAAATCGATCATCACCAGATTGACGTTGAATTTGAAATTGTCCGTGGTCTCGATTTCCCGCAACACCCGCTCCGCCGGCCACAGCATGAATTCCTCGATCTCGCCATCGGTGTTCTCCGGCGTGAAATCCGCCGGCAGTTCCAGATCGAACACGAACAGCACATCGTCGCGCAGGCCGCCCTCATACTCCATCAGGTAGGAGACGATGCCCGTGGGCCGCGCACGGGCCGCCAGGGATTCCGGTATTGCCGCTTCCTCCGCGCATTCCTTGACCAGGTTCTCGCGGATGCTGAGGCCGTAAGGCTGGCCGCCGGCGACCAGGTGATCCAGCTTTCCCGGCGCGATCGACTTGTTCCTGGCTCGCCGGCCGATCCAGAGATGCAGGCCGTCCGTGCGGCGCACGAAGCCATTCATATGTACGCCATAGGCCTTGACGCCGAAGACAGCGACGGCGATGCGGTCGAGCTTGAACAGCGGCGGACGGCCATGGCCCGTGGCCACGGCAAAATCTTCGCCCCGCAGCTTGCGCAGCATGCCATCCGCGACCATGCGCGCCGTGACATCGGCCATGGCCCGGCTGCGGGAATCGAAGTCGGTCAATGCCGGCGACAACCGCAGCGCATCCTCCCCGCCCCGGAAGACATCGTCGTAGGCGAGCAGCCGCTGCGCCAATTCGTGCCGTACCCAGCCGACTCGATCCTCGCCGGCAAGAAACGGCCGGTACCGGGTCATGTCCCGGCGCCGGCTCAAATGGATGTGATCCAATAGGCTCATGATATCAGGCGGCGTCTCCCGTTATCGCCGGACTCGGCGCGAGCAGTTCTGCAATTGTCACGTAATCGGGGTCATCGGGCGAAAGATGCCCATGGCGCATCAGGCAATCGACGATCACCGGAACGCCGTCGAACAAGAATTCGTCGCTGGTCTCCAGGATGCGGCGAACTTCGGCCACCGGCAGCAACTGGAACGACTCCACCTCGCCATCGGCGTTTTGCGGCTCGAAGTCTTCCGGCAGATCCAGATCGTAGTTGAACAACGTTTCGTACCAGAGGCCGCTATCCTCTTCGGCCAGGATTGTCGTGGCTCCCACCGGGCAGGCCTTGCGGGCCAGCCCTCCGGCCATGCCTGCCTCCTCGGCGCATTCCTTGACCAGCGCGTCGGCGAGCGACAGACCGAGCGGCACGCCGCCGCCGACGATCTGATCGAGCTTGCCGGGGCCGATCGGCTTGCTGCGGGCGCGGCGCGCGATCCACATCCGCTGCGCCTCGCCGCTGCCGACCAAGCCATTGAGCTGAACGCAATAATAGCGAATGCCGAATGCTTTCACCGCTGCCCGCTCGATTTCGAAGAGCGGCGGCGCGTGGAAGGAAGAGGCAACCGGAAATGCTTCATCGCGCCATCCGGTGATCAGGCCCTCCTCATGCAACGCCGCGACCACATCGGCCATGGCTTTGGTCCTCGCGCCATAGCCCGCCGGAATCAGCTGGACCGCGGCTTCGGTCAACCCGAACACGGCGGGATACTTCCGCAGGCGATCGGCGAGCGAACGGTGTATCCAGCCGATCGCCGCGGCATCCGCGACGAAGGGCCGGTAGAGAGTCATGTCGCGGCGATGACAGGCGCGCAGGCGATCGAGCAGGCTCATGATCCTGTCCTGGAACTCCGCTTGTTGCCGGCGTGCTTGATTGCCGCTTCGACGGGCCGTTTACGAACTGGTAAGGTTGTCCATCTTAACTGATTTCTTCGCGCCTCCCAGGTGGGAAGCGGAGCGGCGGATTGCGCAGGCGATGAACAGAAGTCCGATATTGCTGTGGCTGTTGGCGGCCGTCGGCGTCGCCGCCCTCATCTTCATGTTGCACAGCCGATTTCCTTGGGTGCTCGCGGATGACGACAATCTCTATCGCCTGATCTTTCTCCTGAGCTGGCTGCTGCTGGCCGGCGGCGGCACGCTTTATTGGATCTTGCGGCATCCGACCCGCACGATCCGGGATATCCTGATCTGGAGCGGCCTGTTTCTGACCTTGATGGTCGGCTACAGCTATCGCGATGTTTTCCAGGACGCCAGCCGCCGCTTGCGCGGCGAACTGCTGCCCAATAGCGGTGTCGCCAATCCGGATGGAACGCTTACCTTCAACGCCGCGGCCGACGGCCATTTCTACATCGAGGCCAGGGTCGAAGGTACACCGGTCCTGTTCATGGTGGATACCGGGGCGACCATGGTGGTGCTGTCGCCGACGGATGCGCGGCGCATCGGCTTCGATCTCGACAGCCTGAACTTCTCCAGCATGGCGGAAACGGCCAATGGCATCGTCCGCGGCGCGCCGGTCAAGCTGCGAAGTTTCGAACTGGAGAGCGTCCGCCTGACCGATCTGGCGGCCGAGGTGAACGAAGCGGACATGAGCCAATCCCTGCTTGGCATGAGTTTTCTGTCGCGGATCGGCGGTTATGACGTGCGCAACGGCCAATTGACCCTGCATCCTTAACAAGACTTTACCATTGGCGCCTTCCGCATCCGCTTCTGTTCTAACGCGGGGTTAACCGCCGCGTGCTATGCAGGGTTGCATGGGACTAGCAGACGCACTGCCGATCGATGAGGAAGCCGCCGCGGACGCCGCGCTGTGGCCCTATCCGCGCAGCGTGAATCTGGAATTCCTGAAGCGCTGCCATCCGCGCATCGCCGACTTCTACCGCTACTGGGAAAGCAAGCGCGGCAATCGGCGCATGCCGTCTCGCGCCGACATGGTGCCGGCGGAGATGAAGATCTTCTTGCCGGGCATCGTCCTGGTCGCGGTGCGCCACAATCCTCTGCGCCTCACCTACCGGCTCGTGGGGACCCGCGAGGTCGACTATCGCGGCTACGATCCCACGGGCAAAGATGTGGCCGAGCATTTCGCCGGATCGTCCCAACACGAGGTGCTGCGCAACTACGAGCTGGTCATCGACAGCAAGGCCTTCGTCTATGACGAGGACTGCCTGCTGTCCGCCGACCATTCCTTCCAAGAAGCCGGCACCCTGTTGTTGCCGCTGTCGGAGGACGATGACACCATCAATATGGTCATCGTCTACAATCACTACCGAATTCTCACCCCGATGGCCACCCGTCCAAAACCGAGATTGCCGGGGCGCGCCTTTCATCAGCTGGACGAAATACCCATATCTGTGCGCTGACGGCGTCGGCCGGTATTGGTCCGAGGCTGGCGTTGTGAGAATATTGTGGCGGCGAAAGCTGGCCGTACGCTAGTATATCGTGCTAAGTCCACACCGAAGGGACCGACAAAAAAATCGATGCCATGCAGGGACGGGACAAAACCAACGACAACTACCCGGCATCGCCTTACCCTCGCTGCCTGACGCCGGATTTTCTCAACCGCTGCCACCCGCGGCAGGCGGAGTTCTATCATTATTGGGACAGCAAGCGCCGCGGCCGGCGGATGCCCTCGGGCATCGATATCGATCCGGCCGATCTGACCCTGTTTCTGCAGGAGCTGATCATCGTCGATGTCCGGTACAACCCCCTGCGGTTGACCTACCGGCTGGTCGGCACGCGCGAAATCCAGCATCGCGGCTTCGACCCGACGGGTCAGGATGTCAGCACCCATTTCGTCGGCAGGTCCCGGGACGACGTACTGCTCAACTACCGGCTCACCGTCGAACTGCGGTCGTTCGTCTATGACGAAGATCCCGTATTCTCGGCCGACGGCAGGTCCTGTGAAGTCGGCACCCTGCTGCTGCCGCTGTCCGACGACGACACCACTGTTAATATGATCCTGATCCATTCGACCTTCCGTGATGGCGTGGTCGACCTGCGCCGTCAGGCCTGAGGCCGCACCAGGCATCGCGGCCGGCCACGGATGGCCCCTCACCTTCCCGATGACAGGATGAGCCGAAATCGCTATTAATTCCCGGCGATGAAGGGTGTTTTCCGCAAGACTGCCCTGGTCGCTCTGCTGCTAGGCGTGAATGCCTGCGCAGAGCCACGGCACGAAGTACCGGCCATGACCGCTCCGCCCCCCGGCTCGGCGGAGCAACTGGCGCTGCTTGATCCCGCCACGCTGCCGAGGGGGCCGCTGCAATGCGTCCCCTATGCACGGCTCGCCTCCGGCGTTTCGATCCGCGGCGACGCCTGGACCTGGTGGGGCCAGGCCGGGGAGGCCTATATCCGTGGAAACTGGCCGCGGGTCGGCGCCGTTCTCGTATTCAAGCGCACTCAGCGCCTGCAGCGCGGCCATGTTTCCGTCGTGGCCCGCGTCGTCAATGCGCGGGAAATCCTGGTCACCCACGCCAATTGGAGCTCAAGCTCGTCGAGCCGGGGCAGAGTTTCCCATAATGTGCGTGTGATCGATGATTCTCCAGGCAACGACTGGACCGCGGTCAAGGTTTGGAACGAGGGGTCCGGCACTTTCGGCCGCAGCTATCCCGCCTATGGATTCATCTACCGCGCACCGGCGACCCAGCCCGCCGCGATCTCGGCCCTGCCGGCGGCGGCGTTACCCGCCGGCGGATAGGCCGTGTCTCATTCCTGAAACAGGAAACGCGTTCATCGGCCGGCGCGGCCATGATAGGCTTGGCGCCATGAACACGCGGCGGGAATTCCTTCTTAGCGGACTCGGCCTGGCCGTCCTCGGCCTTGCGGTCGGCGGCTGCGCCGGCGGCGAAAAGAAAAGCGCCTCGCCCGTCGTGACCCTGAGCGATGCCAGCGCCCGGATCGGCAATGCTGAGTATGTGCGCTCGGTCACCGGCATGGCCATCCCCGGCGAAGCCTGGAGCTGGTGGGACGGGTCGAACGGGCGCTATCCCCGCGGCAGCGCCCCGGCGCCCGGCGCGGTGCTGGTGTTCCGGCAGCAGCAGAAGCTGCCGGCAGGCCATCTCGCCGTCGTCACCAAAGTGCTGGGCCCGCGGGAAATCCGCATCAGCCATGCGGACTGGGCCTCCACCTGGGCGACGCGGGGCCGCATCACCGGCAACGTACCGGTGCTCGACGTTTCGCCGCGCAACGACTGGACGCAGCTGCGGCTCTGGTACGCCGCGCGCGGCACGGTCGAGCGTGTCTATGAGGCCTATGGCTTCGTCTATGGCGGCACGGCGCCGGCGGCACCGCTGCCGCCGCCGAAGGATACCGGCGTCGAGATCTGAGGCCGGCCCCGGCCGCCCTGCCGCAGTTTGCTGTCGTCGGACAGCTTTCTCTATGAGACAATCAGCGACCGCAAAATCGGCAGCGGAGTTCAACATCCTTACCGTCGACAATGGGAGGAATGTCATGGCCAAATACATCATGCTCGTGAATTGGACCGAACAGGGCGCGCAAAAGGTCAAGGAATCGCCGAAGCGGCTGGACGTCGCGCGGGGCTTGGCCAAGAAGCTGGGCGCCGAGTTGAAGGACTTCTACATGACCATGGGCGAGTACGACATGGTCGCCCATCTGGAGGCGCCCGACGACAACACCGCCGCGAAGTTCGCTTTGACTCTGGCGACCAGCGGCGCCGTCCGGACCAAGACGCTGAAGGCATTTTCCGAAGCGGACTACCGCTCAATCATCGGCTCGCTGTCGTAGGCAAATCCGCTTCCTGTCTCGTTCTGAACGTGCCGGAGCGTCATGGCGCCGGCGCGTCGAGCGAGAGCGTGTATCGAGTTCGGTTGTGTCCGCGATGGAAAAGAACGTGAGCAACAACGGGAGGGGGTTGGTCGAACGGGCGCGCTCCTGCCTTCTGGTCATCGACGTCCAACAATATTTTCTCGACAAGCTGGCGCTGCAGGACCGCGAACCGCTGCTGCGCCGGATGGCCTGGCTGATGCAGGCGGCGCGGCTCCTCGACATCCCGATCATCGCCACGGCGGAGGATGTCGTGCGCGACGGACCGCTGGTGCCGGACCTGGCGCGCGAACTGCCGGCGGGCGCAGCCGTGTTCGACAAGATGATCTTCGGCCTCTGCGATCAGCCGGACATCCGCGCCGCGGTCGACGCCGCCGCCGCGGGAGGGCGCGATCAGTTCGTGCTGATCGGCCTGGAGACCGATGTCTGCATAGCCCACTCCGCCTTCGGCCTGGCGGCGGCCGGCTACCGGCCGATTGTGATCGACGATGCCTGCGCCTCGCCCGCCCCGCATCACGAACATGGCCTGCGCCGCCTGCGCGACGCCGGCATTACCGTTACCTCCATCAAGGGCATCTTCTACGAATGGGCGCGGGATCTCGAGACCTACTGGCGGGTGCGCAAGCAAATCAACGAACCGCTGCCGTCGGGCCTGACTCTCTAGCCGCGCGGCGGATCGCCCTGCCGGCGCATGCGGGCGAAGCCAAGGACGGCGCTGTCCGGCCGGCCCCGCCCATCGGCTTCCCAGCACAGGAACGCATTCAGCGAGGCTGAGCCCATTGCCGCCACCACTTCCCGGTTATCGAAACCGGCCAGCGCCTGCAGCCGCGTCAACAGTTCGGGAAAGCCTTCGACGGATTGGGGGATGGAGAGGCAGTGGCCCTCGTTCCGTCCCAGCAGATGCCAGATGACGTCATCGAGCCAGGGACCGGAGTCGTTGGTCTCGATCACCACGGCCGCAAGATCGGCGTAGTTCAGGCGGTTCGACCCGCCGCGCCCATCCTCGAACCAGATTTCATCGCCCACCAAGGTGAGCCGGGGGACCGGCGCAACCCTGCCGGCAACGAGCCTGCGAGGCCACCGCAGCATTAGTCCGGGGCGCCGCTATTCCCGGAACATCCGGTCGCCCTGCTCGTCGATGATCTGCTTGGCCTTGCGCACGCTGAGCGCGACGGCGTCGTCCCAGCTGGAGCTGGTGTCGGCACGGATAAAGCGATGTTCTTTGACGCCTTCGGGAAACTCTTTGACGATGATCCCGACGGTCAGCCAGCCGGCCGCTTCCTGGCGCGGCGCCGGCCGGATGGTGTAGCCGTTATATTCGGTGGCGTCGGCTTCCTTCGCCGTTCCCGCCGCACCGCCGCCGCCGCCGAACAGGCTGCGAAAGAAGCCAGAGATTCCCGGTGCCATCGGCGTCTCCTGTGATGGTCGTCATATTTTGTCGCGCAATTGTAGCGCAGGCTAGCCATCATGGCACGGCAGGAGAGGCCGGCCTGGATTGCGACCGGGCGGATTTCACGCGCCCGTTACGCTCTACCCCACGGCGGATTTTCGCCGCATCCCTAGAGTGCTGACCGCGCGTCTCGAAAACCCGCCTTCTACCGCGCCGGCGTCAGGCGCGTCCCCTCAACAACCCCTGGAGATCCCATGGCTGTCTTCAATCTGAACAACAATAACAATTTCCGGAACGGCACCAATGTTGCTGACCTGTTCATGGGTCGTGGCGGCAACGACACGCTGAATGGCCTTGATGGCGATGACACGATCGATGGCGGCGCTGACAATGACGGACTCGACGGCGGCGCCGACAATGATTCCCTGATCGGCGCCGGCGGCTTTGACATTCTTTTGGGGCAAAGCGGCCTCGACACGCTCGATGGCGGCACCGGCAACGACACGCTGCTGGGCGGCGACGGCTATGACAGCCTGATCGGCGGAAAAGGCGACGATAGCATTGAAGGCGGCGGCATCGATGGCGATCAACTGTTTGGCCAGGGCGGCGCCGACACGCTGGTCGGCAGCGACGGCGCCGATTACATCGATGGTGGAACGGAGAGCGATTCCATCGAAGGCGGCGGCGGTAGTGACAATATCGACGCGGGCGAGGGCGACGACTTTGTCATCGATTCCGATGGCGCCGACACAATCGGCGGCGGCGGCGGCAACGACACGATCAGCGCGCTGAATGGCGACGACAATATCGATGGCGGTGAAGGCAACGATTTTCTCCTTGGCTCCATTGGCATAGACACCTTGATCGGCGGCAGCGGCGCCGATCTTTTCGTTGGCGGCGAAGGCGCCGACCTGTTGGACCTCACCGAGGATCCGCTCGTGCCCGAGAGCGATAGCATCAGCATCAATGTCGGCGAGGAAGGCGACATCATTGTCGGGTTCGTTACCGATGCTCCCGCGGGCCTTGTCGGCGGCGACCTTTTGACGGTGTTCGGCCAGCTCGGCGGCCCCGTCATTCCGTTGGAGGACGCGGTTGCCGACGGCTATCTGAGCTTCGCCGACGATGGCGCCGGCATGACCGCCCTGCTGTTCGATGCCGACGGTTCCGCCGGCGCCGGAGCAGCCGTCACATTCTGCACTTTCTCCGATATCGCTTTCGTCGATACCGCAACATCGGTCGCTCTGTTCTCGGACAATATCGAAATCGCCTGAGAGGGGCGCAACAAGAACGCGAAACCCTGCCCCGGAGGGATCCGGGGCAGGGTTCCTAGGGTGGCCGCCTTCGGGGGGACGAAAGGCGGCCGAGGGTTCGCGTGCTTAGGTCGGCTGAGGCTGCTCGGCGCCCTGGTCGCGGCGGCCGCGGTCGGCCATGAACTGGTCGAACTCCGCTTTGTCCTTGGCGTGGCGCAGCCGGTCGAGGAACTCCTTGAATTCCTTCTGCTCCTCTTCGAGCCGCTTCAGCGTCTCCATCTTGTATTCGTCGAAGGCCCGGTTGCCGCTCGACTCCGGCCGGCCGAAGCCCCAGCGATTGTTCCAGCGTCCGGGGCCCGCCTCGCGGTCGCCGTTGAAGTACCAGCGGCCGGGGCCGCTATGCTTTCCGCATCCCATGCGTCCACTCCATATGACGTAAGCCAAAAGTGCCAGCCCGATGGGCCAGAACAGGATAAAAGCCAACACCATCAAGGCGATCCAGGCGGCTTTACCGTGCTCGTCGATCCTTGCCGCAATGTCCATGGCAGCCCCTCATGTGAATGTAAGTAACATTTACATAGATGGCCCAACCGCATTCCGCTGTCAAGAGTTCGCCGCAGAAAAATCGCTCACCGCCCGCTCGGGGCACCGAGACCCCGTAGATAGACCAGGAAACCCGCCTCCAGCAGTTCCTCGGGCGTCATCGGCAGCTTGCGCCGCCCGGCATCGCCACGGGCGAACAGCGAGGCGATGCCATGGGCGAAGGCCCACATATGCAGACTCATCATCAGGGCCGGCGGGCGACCCTCCTTGGGCATCTGGGCCACCACGGCCTCTGAGGCCGCGCGCAGCACGGCGAAGGCCCGGTCCGACGCCTGCAGCAGAGCTGGCGTCGAATCCAGCGCCAGGCCCGATTCGAACATCGCCGCATAGAGCGCCGGCTCGTCCCGGGCAAAAGCCAGATAGGCTTTGCCGACCTTTTCGAACGCCGCCACGGCTTCCGGCGAGCCATTGTTCCAGGCTCGGGACAGGCTAACCTCGAACTTCTCGAAGCCATGCAGGGCCACATCGGCCATCAATTCCTGCAGGTCGCGGTAGTGCCGATAGGGCGCCGCCGAACTGACGCCGGCGGCGCGCGCCGCCTCCGCAAAGGTGAAGCCGGCGGGCCCCTTCTTGGCGATGAGGTCCAGGGCGGCCCGCATCAGCGCCTCTCGCAGATTGCCATGGTGATAGCCCCGGCGCGGCTGCTGTTCATCGTCCTTGTGCCAGCTCATGTGAAGGGTTCTTACATGAATCCGCCCGCCGATACAGCCGGATTTGGCGCCCCCAACGGTAGACCGATTAAGGCGGGCCGATATGCAGGGTCCGCAGAGCCAGATGGACCTCGCGCAGGAAGGCCACCAGCGCCCCCATGAAGGCGAACATGGCGGCGACGAACAGCGCGCCGATGACCGGCGCAATGGCGGCGCCGGTGAGCGTGCTGGCAAACAACCCGACGATCACGCTGCAAACCAGCAGCGCGCAGAGGGCGCAGAGCAGCATGCCCGAATAGATCAGCCGCGACCGCCGCTCGAGAACCTTGAGCTCCGACCGCAGCCCCGCTTGCTCCTCCGCCGTTGCCGCTGCGTAGCGCGCCTCCTGCGACCGCGCCCGGTCCACCGCGCGGCCGAGCCGATTGGTCAGCACGGCGATCATGGCGCCGACGCCGGTCAGCAGGAACACCGGCGCAACCGAGAGCTGAATGACATGGGCGATGGAGGTGACGGTTGCGGCGGGGTCCATTGTAGGCGCGTTCTTTGCGTCACTCAGCGGTTGCGGATGCACAGGCAGCAACGGGATACTCATCCCAAGTGCGACCGTTGAGCTTCCGCCCGGTCGCCTTCTTGTTGTAGCCGCCCCACTGCTTGAAGAAAAATGCCACCTTGTCTCGTCTGCAGTTACGCTTGATATCCTCAACCCAAGCTTCATCGATCGACCGCGATCCTGGCCCCGACTCGCCACCGACGATTGCCCAGTGAATGCCGCCGAGATCGACGTGGGGGATTGGACCGAGAAGCGGTTCGAATGAGATGAACCGTACCTGTGCCGGCACTTCCCGCAGTGCTTCAAGACGAAACAGACGCTCGGCATCCTCGATGGAGGTTCCCAGCCAGACATTCGGCAGTATGCTGAACCCACCGCCCTGCAACACAGACGCCATGCGGTCCGGCCGCTTCGTCAAAATCTGAAATGTGTGCCAATGCGCCCGTTCCATCGTGCGCCACACCTTCAGGATGAAATCTTCCGGCACAGCATCCTGAAAGAGATCGCTCATCGAATTGACGAAGATGCGTTTCGGCTTGCGCCAATTGAGCGGAATGTCCAGCGCGCTGAAATCCAGCACGACTTTACCGGTCCAGACATGACGACGCCCGCTTTTGCGCGTCGTGCCCTCGTACTTCCATTGCCCCATCGCCTGCAACCGCGCGGCCATGCGCATGGCATAGCAGTTGGTGCATCCGGGCGAGAGTACTTTGCAACCCGCGATGGGATTCCACGTCGCTTCGGTCCATTCGATTTCGGATGCGCCGGCCATTACAGCACACTTCCTCTATTGCGGTATTTGTTGAACAACCACGTCACGATTTCAGCACCCGTCTTGTTCTCAGAGGCAAAGAACAAATAGTAGACGGTCGCGCCTTGCAGATTTCGCATTGGAATTGGTCGCGGAACATACTTGAAACCTGCAACTTTCTCCAATCGTTGCCGAAACGCTTCAGCGATTGATTCATTATCGGTCTTATGTGGACCTCCGAACAGATCGCCGGATGTGTCATAAGCCGCGCCTCGCCAAGAGTCGTCGCCCCAAAAACGATTCATACGCTCAATATCGTCCGCGGCGACGAGCCGAGGATTGTGCCACAAGACATTGCGATTCATGTCAGCAACAGGGAAGTTGAGGAATATCTCAATTGTTCTACGCCGCCGCCTGGTTGGCGCGGTCGACCACGGCGACGATGTCGCGCATGATCTGGGTCAGGTCGAAATCCTTGGGCGTGTAGACGCGGGCGACGCCGGCGGCTTTCAGCGCAGCCTCGTCT
>Ga0184612_10000405_pt1 | contig 20009 bp, 15 predicted proteins | sample PLM3_60_coex_FD_133163 | JGI IMG/M metagenome (GOLD analysis project Ga0184612, IMG submission 133163) | Groundwater sediment microbial communities from an aquifer in East River, Colorado, USA - PLM3_60_coex | ecosystem: Environmental > Terrestrial > Soil > Riparian zone | place: USA: East... | reverse complement strand
GGCAGTCCGGGCTTGAGCTCCTCGATCGCTTGCTCAACCCCTCGCGTGACCTCGAGATTGTTCGCCCAGGGGAGTTTCTCGACGATGATCATGAGCCCCGGCCCGTCGTTGATCACGGCGTCGCCGGTGAGCGGCTGGTGATCCCACACCAGATCGCTCACGGCGGAAAGCGGAATCCGATCGCCGTTCTGCTTGTAGATCGGCACTTTTGCCAGGTCGGTCGGCGACGAGATCGGAAGAACGTGTCGGACGTTCAGCCGCTGGTTGGGCGTGTCGATGAACCCGCCCGTCCCGATGTTGAAGGCCTGCGAGTACTGGAGGATCCCGGCGTCGAGCGCCTCGGCGGTCGAGTCCATGATCGTGACGAGCGAGATCTGGTGCCGCTTCAGCGCTGCCGGGTCCACGTGAACCTGCATCTGCTTCAAGCGCTCGCCCCAGATCGGCGCGTTCGCCACACCGGGGACACGCAGGAGCCGGGTCCGGATCTTCCAATAGGCGATGTTCGACATGTCGATCAGGGACACGGTGTCCGAGGTGAGCCCGATCTTCATGACCCGGCTCGTCGACGAGAGCGGCTGGAGCATGACCGGCGGTGCCGCCCAGGTCGGCAGGGTCGGGGTAACAGCAGTAACACGCTCTTGCACGAGTTGCCTCGCGCGCAGGAGGTCGGTGCCGCGATCGAAGAGCATCACGACGTCCGAGAGCTGAGGGACCGACTTCGAGCGAATCGTGTCGAGGCCCGGCAGCCCGATGAGCGCCTGCTCCATTGGAACGGTGACGAGCTCCTCGGTCTCCTCCGCAGACAGACCAATAGTGATGGTCTGGACCTCGATCTTGGGCTGGGAGAACTCGGGGAAGACGTCGACGGGCGTGTCGCGCATGGTCGCGACTCCGACGACGAGCAGCGCGACGCTCGCCGCTACGACGAGGTAGCGGAACTTCAGGCTGGCACCGACGATCCAGCGCATCATGGCTCTCTACTCCCCCTCCCCTTCGTCGACGGTTGAATCACTGACCGAGGCCCAATTCGGCGCCGTAGAGCTCGGCTACTCCGACGGTCGCGACCTTCGCTCCCGCCGCCGGCCCCTCCGACAGGAACGCCTTGTTCCCGTCGATCCGATCGATGACGATCGCTTGACGCGTGAACGTCATCGGCTCGGTGCTGACATAGGCCCAGGTCTCGCCCGTCGGCGAGTACAGCACGGCGGAGTACGGGATGACCTTCCCCGCACCGTTCGCTGCCACTGCCGCGGTCTGGATGTCCAGCCGCTGGGCGGCCTTCTCGGTCAACGTGACGTTGCTGAGGTCCGTGCCCTCGATCAGCTCGACCGTGGCGGGACCGATCGCTTCCTCGTCGGAGCCCGAGCTGCCCCCACACGCCACGAGAAACATTGGGAGAACCATCGCAATCGCAGCGATCCATCGAATCCGGTGACGCATCTCTCTTCCTCCAAGCGCTCGATGTGACTGGCCCGTTCTCTTGTGCTCGCGTGTGCTCATGTGCTCGGCTCCGGCTGGACGTTCGGCTGCATGGCGACGCCGGAGGGTGCGGGCGACCCGGAATGCGGAGCAAGATCGGCCGGAAGCTCCGACGTAGCCGGGGTCGCGGGCTCGGGTACGGCGCTCGCGCCGAAGCCGAGGTAGACGACCGGGACGACGAACAGCGTGAGCAGGGTCGAAGTGACGAGACCGCCGATCATGACCACGGCCAGCGAGTGCGCGAGCTCGTACCCGGCGATCTCGCCGCGGACCACGAACGGCGCGAGCGCGAGAGCGGTCGCGAACGCCGTGGTCAATACCGGCCCCAGCCGTTCCAGCGCTCCGCGAAGGACGAGCGCCGGCCCGAAGGCCTCGTCGCGCTCGAGCTGGCGGAACCGCTCGATGAGCAATACGCCGTTCCGGACACCGATACCGAGCACCGCAAAGATCGCGATCGCCGAACCGAAGGTGAGCGTGCCACCGTCGACGATCGCCACGGTCAGCAGGGCACCCGTCACGGCAAGCGGGAGCGAGAGGAAGCACAGCGTCGCGAGACGCCAGCTCCCGAAGCACGCCTGCAACAGCAGGAAGATCCCGACGAGTGCTCCCATCGCGAGGCCGATCAACCGGCCCGTGGGCTGGCCGCCCTGAGCGAGCACGTCGGTCGTGTACTCGATCGGGAACTGCATCTCTGCGAGCCGGCCCTCGACGTCCTGTACGACCGAGTCGCGGTCACCGCTCACGGTCGCTCCGATGTCGAGGTACCGTGAGACCGCGTGACGCTTGACGACGGTCGGGTCGGGGGCGATGCGCACGTCCGCCACGTCACCGAGTCGCACGCGCCGGCCGTCCGGCGTCTCGATCAACAGCTGCTGGATGCTCGACAGGCTGTTGCGGGTCTCGGGCGTGCCCCACACGACCACCTCGAACACCTTCTGCTGCTCGAAGAGGTTGCCGACATGGATTCCGCCCAGCAGGGTGGCGGCTGCGCGGCGGACGTCTCCGGGCTTGATCCCCTTCGCGTCGGCTTTGGCCAGATCCACCGCGACCTCGACCGTGGGCTCGGTGACCGGGAGCTCGACGCTCGCGTCGGCGATACCGTCGACGGCTGCGACGACCCCTTTCACCCTCTGAGCCTGAGCGCGGAGTACGTCCGGCTCCTCACCGTAGAGGCGGACGACGATGTCTCGCGACGTGCCCGCGGCCGGGAAAACTGCCTTCGCACGCTCGTTCGAGAACGCCTGGATGCTCTGGGACAGGCCGGGATAGCCGTTCGCGACGTCCTTGATCCCAGCCACGGTCGCGTCGTAGTCGGCCGACGTGTCGATCGAGACCCACAGCTCCGCCGTGTTGGCGTTGGCAGACAGGTCCGATCCGATTGCGCGCCCGACGTGCGCACCGACGTCGGTGACGCCCTCGACCGAGCGCAGCTCGCGGCTCGCGAGCGCCGTGATGCGGTTCATCTCCGGGAGTGACGTCCCGGGCGCGCTGTCCCAACGGAGGAGCAGCTGCTCTTCCTTGAACGTCGGCAGGAGCGACGTCGACATGAACGGAACCGAGGCGCACGTGGCAACGACGATCGCGCCGGCCGCGACATACGCCCAGCGGGGCCGGTGCACGATCCACCCCAGAGCCGACGCGTATCCTCGGTGCAACCAGCCGACGACGGGGGATTCCCGTTCGAACGAGACTCGCGGCAAGAGCAGGATCGCGAGCGCCGGGGTGACCGTCATTGCGACCACCATCGAGGCGAGCAGAGCGAGCAGGAACGCCCCGGCCAGGTCGGGAAAGAATGACCCGGCCAGGCCGTTCAGGAAGAACACCGGCAATAGAGCCAACGCGATGATCAAGGTCGCGTAAGTCGTCACGCCGCGCGACTCGAGCGTCGCGTCGAAGATCACTACCGCGGTGGACCTGCCGTTCGGCTTCTGGCCATGTTCGCGGAGTCGCCGCGCGACGTTCTCGACGCCGATGACTCCGTCGTCGATCGCGAAGGCGATCGCCGCGATGAGGCCGACCAGGATGATCGCGTTCATCGTCGTCCCGAGCAGCCAAAGCACGAGGGCGGCCGCGACGAGCGAGACCGGGATCACAACGAGGGCGATCAGAGCAGTCCGGAAGCGGAAGAAGAAGGCCCCGAGGACAAGTGCCAGCAGCACGCCGCCGACGATCAGCGCGAGCGTGAGGTTCTCGATGGCGGTGTCGATGAACGACGCGGGCCGGTAGACGTTCGCGTCGAGCGTGACACCTGGGAGGCCGGGAGCCAGCGACGCGAGCGTCGACTCGAGCCCGCGGGTCACCTCGAGCGTGTTGGCCTCCGGAAGCTTCTCGACGACGAAGATGAGGTCGCCGTCGCCACCCGTGACGTTGGCGTCGCCGATCAGCGGCTGGTGATCCTCGACCACGGATGCCACGTCGCCGAGGGTGAGGTTCCTCGCGCCGGTGTCCTGGAGTCTCACCTTTGCCAGGTCTTCCGCCGAGTTGATCGGCGACAGATGCTGGATCCCAAGGCGCTGGTTCGGCGTGTCGATGAAGCCGCCTGTGCCCGGGGTCGACGCCTCGACGAACGTCAGCGGCGAGAACCAGAGCGCGTTCCCCGCGCTCTCGATGATCTGCACCAGCCCGACGTCCTGAGCGCGGAGGCGCTCGGGGTCGACCTGCACCTGGAGCTGCCGGTCGCGGAAGCCCCACACTGAGACGTTGGCGACACCTTCGACGCCAGTCAGGCGCGGTGCGATCGTCCACCGCGCGAGCACGCCCATCTCGATAGGCGAGAGGGTCTTCGTCGATGCGCCGACCATCATGACGCGGTTCGTCGACGAGAGCGGCTGGAGCATCTGCGGCGGCTTCGACACGTTCGGCAGCGCGTGCGCCTGCGTCAGCCGCTCGGCGACGACCTGCCTGGCCCGGTAGAGGTCGGTGCCCGGCTCGAAGACGAGGAAGATCCGCGACAGACCGGGAAGCGACTCGGAACGGATGTCGTCGAGGAACGCGACCCCGACGAGCAGGTCTTGCTCCATCGGAACCGTGATGAGCTGCTCCACCTCCGTCGCCGACAGCCCGAGGGCCTCGGTCTGGATCTCGACGGTCGGTGGAACGAACTCCGGTAGGACGTCGACCGGCATGTCGCGGAGCTGCGAGACGCCGACAACGAGCGTCGCCGTAGCGAGCGCGACGACCAGAAGCCTGAACTTCAGGCTCACTCCAACGATCCAACGCATCATGTCTCGAGACCTCCCAGCCGAGTCGAGCCGCCGTTTTCGAGGACGCCGAGCCGGCGCCCCCGCCGTCTGCAGAGGGTCGTCAGACGCCGCGGACGGCGTCTTGGCGTATCCGCGTACCGCGGCATCGCCCACGAGCAGCGTCGATCCGGACCGCCGGTCCTGGCTACCGCAAATGCAGCCCCACAGGCCGCGTTTAGCCGCATTTCAACCCTCTCCCCAGTGCCCTCGAACGGATTCCCCCGAACGAGGTAGTGGTCACGTTAATAACAGATGACGAGGCCGAGTTCAATAGGTGACGCGAACAAATTTCTCGAGGCTGGCCGAAAGGCGAGTCTTCATTGACGTTTCGGCGAGCTTTCGCGATATTCAGGGAGTACGTCGAGAGGAGGAGGAGGGTGAGAACAAGCTGGGGGCTCCACGCTCGCCCATCGCGGCGGGCGTTCATATGGCTCGTCGTTGCCGCCGCGGCCCTTGTTGCGTTGGGCGTCTGGCGGCTACAGGGGAACGCTGAAGCACAGGATTCGCAATCGCTCGCCACGGCTACGCGCGGTCCGATTGTCGTGACCGTGGGGGGCGTCGGACAGATCGTCGACGGGCTCTCCGGCCAGAGCACGCCGAGCACGCCGAGCACGTCGAGCTCGTCCACCGGTGGCGGCTCGTCGCCACCGGCGAACGCCGTCTACCCGAGCGCGAGCGGAACCGTCTCGAACGTCCTCGTGGCTCCCGGCCAGAGCGTCGTCGCCGGCCAGACGCTGGCGATCGTCGACGACGGAGGTACGGCGAGCTCCGCTGCGGCGCAAGCACAGATCGACCTCGAGACGGCGCTGCTCGAGCTTCCGTCGTCGGCGCGTACAGGAGCGCTCGACGTCGCTTTGGCCAACGTCGCACTCACCAAGCAGCGGCTCGCGGTCGCCCGCGGCCCCGCTTCGCGTTCCGATCTCGCCGTTGCCGACGCCGAGGTCAAGAAGGCGCGCGCCGATCTCGCCGCGCTCTTGAGACCCGCTACCCAGGCGCCGACCGCCGAGGCGCTAACGGCAGCCCGCACCGCCGTGAGGGTCGCCGAGCAGCGCCTGGCCAGGCTGACCGGGCCGCCGGATCCGGCTGCCGTCGCCACTGCCGAGGCAGAGGTCAAGAAGGCGGAGGCGGACCTCGAGGCGCTCGTCCGGAGCGACCGGACGCAGCCGGTGACGCAGAGAGAAATCGACGCTGCTCGGTCGGCGATCAACGCCGCGAAGGCGAGGCTGGCCAAGCTCCTCGGCCCGCCCGATTCCGCGGACGTCGGTGCCGCGCAGCTCGAGCTCGAGCGAGCTCAGGCGGACCTCGCCGCACTCCTGCGCCCCGCGGCGCCTCCTTCGCCCGAGGCCCTCGCCTCCGCCGAGCAAGCGCTCGTCGCCGCCCAGGAGAAGCGGAAGCGCCTTCGACAGGGCTCGACGCAGGCTGACGTATCGGCTGCCCACCTCGAGCTCCTGCGCGCCCAGGCGGATCTCCGCACTCTGAGGATCGCGATGCGCAAGGCGTCGACCGGACAGGGCTCGACCGCCGAACTGCCGGTTCGGCTCGGGCTGCTCAAGATCCAGTCCGCCCAGAACCGGCTGTCTGCGGCTCGCGCTGCGCAGGGCCTGCTGGATGTCACCTCGCCATGGAGCGGTACCGTCTCCGCCGTCTACGTTTCGGACGGCGCGCGTGTCGACACGACGACCGCCATCGTGTCGGTCTCGGACCTCAACAATCTCGCTGTCAACGTCAACCTGAGCGAGTTCGATGTCGCGCAGGTCGAGGTGGGGATGAAGGCAGTCGTGAGCGTCGATGCTCTCGGCGGTGAGACGTTCCCAGGCACGGTCGAGTTCGTCGCGCTCACGGGGACAGACACGGGAGGGGTCGTCACATTCCCGGTCCGCGTCGGCCTCGAGGACACGGAGGACCTCAAGCCCGGCATGAACACAAGCGTTCGGATCGTGGTCGCCAAGAAGGCGAACGTAGTTCGAGTCCCACTCGAGGCGGTGAGCACGAACGACGCGGATCAGGAGTTCGTGATGGTCCTCGACGAGTCGGGGCAGCAGACCGAGGTCGAGGTCGAGACCGGGCTCGAGAACAACGAGCGGATCGAGATCGTGGAGGGGCTCAAGGCCGGCGCACGCGTCGTCCTCCCGGAGGTGACGGCCGTGGAGGAAGAGTGAGCCTCGCTCTGAGAAAGTCCACCACCTTGGGGGGACCACCAGGTCCCCCCACGTTCCTCCGCCACTACACCCGTCGGAGCGGAGCCGCCGGTCGATGAGCAGAGACGCCGTCCCGGCCGTCATCGAACTCGCTGACGTCACGAAGGTCTTCCGGTCCGGCGAGGTCTCGGTCGAGGCGCTCCGCGGCGTGAGCTTCGCCGTCCGCGAGCGGGAGTTCGTCGCGATCATGGGCCCGTCGGGCTCGGGCAAGACGACGCTTCTCGGGATCCTCGGCTGCCTCGACCGGCCGACGGAGGGCTCCTACAAGCTCGTCGGCCAGGAGATGTCCGCGCTCGACGAGACGCGGCGCGCCCGTGTCCGGGGCGAGCGGATCGGCTTCGTCTTTCAGGCGCACAACCTCATCCCCCGGACGACGGCCTACAAGAACGTGGAGCTGCCCCTCGTCTATGCGGGAGTGCCGAGTGCCGAGCGCCGCGGCCGTGTCCTGCAAGCCCTCGCGAGCGTCGGACTCGCCGAACGGGTCGACCACCTCCCGAACCAGCTCTCGGGCGGCGAACAGCAACGGGTCGGGATCGCCCGCGCGCTCGTCGTGGAGCCGAGCGTGATCCTCGCGGACGAGCCCACCGGAAACCTCGACTCGGCCAGCGCCGAGGAGCTTCTGACAATTCTCGGTCGCCTCAACGAGGAGGGCGCGACCATCGTCTTGGTCACACACTCGAGCGAGGTCGCCGAGCACGCATCGCGAATCATCCGGTTCGCCGACGGACTCGTGGTCGCCGACGAGTCGACCGAGCGCGTGAGGTCGGCGGCGCCTCTTGGTGCCGTCGGATGACGACCCTGCTCGAGCACAGCCGGATCGCGCTCGCCTCGTTGCGAGCAAATTGGTTTCGCGCGGCGTTGACGGCACTCGGCGTCGTCATCGGTGTGGCCTCACTCGTTGCGGTCACCGCGGTCAGCGCCGGGGCCCAGAAGGAGGTCGCGGACTCGATCCGCAGGCTCGGCGGCAACGTCATCAAGGTCGACGGCGAGTTCATCACCATCGGCATACGGCAATCGGCCACGGACCGGACGATCACGCCGCAGGACATCGCCGCGCTGTCGCAGCTTCCGGCGGTCACGGCCACCTCGCCTCACCAGGCGATCGAGAGCATCGTCGTCTCAGCCGGCCGCAATCAAGCGAACACGTGGCTCGAAGGAATCACGCCCACCTACTCCGATGTCCAGAACCAAACAGTGGTCCGCGGACGACTCATCTCCGGCGCGGACGTCAGCTTCGGGCGAAGCGTCATGGTCGTCGGCCTCGATGCCGAGCGGCGGTTGTTCCCCGGCGAGAGCGCCATTGGAAGGACGGTGCGTGTCGGCAGCCAGGAGTTCGAGGTGGTCGGTGTCCAGGCCCGAAGAGGTGCGCTCGCAGACGAAAACCTCGACAACCGGATTTTCGTCCCACTCCCCATCGTGACTCGGGTACTGCTGGGAGGCACCAACGTCGTGCACGTCGACCTCCGCGTAGAGACCGAAGCCGACATCGAGCCCACGATCGGAGCGATCGAAGACCTGCTGCGCGAACAGCACAAGCTCCCCGACTCGTACCCCGACGACTTCTCGGCCGAAGACCAGGCGAGCATCATCAGGGAGGCGCAACGAGCAACCACGACATTTCGGGTGCTTACCTTTTCGCTGGGCGGGATCGCGCTGCTCGTCGGCGGGATCGGGATCATGAACATGATGCTCGTGTCCGTCCAGGAGCGCTTCCGAGAGATCGGAATCCGGAAATCGGTCGGCGCCACGCCCTGGAAGGTCCAGATGCAGTTCCTGATCGAGGCGCTCTTCCTGAGCGTCCTCGGCGGGATCGCAGGCGTGCTCGCCGGCATCGGAGCGACACGCCTCATCGGCGTCTTCGCCGGCTGGCAGACCATCGTCAGCGTACCGTCGCTCATCCTGGCGTTCTCGGTGTCGTTCGCTATCGGGATCTTCTTCGGGTACTACCCAGCGCGCCGCGCGGCGCGGCTCGACCCGATCGCCGCGCTGCGCTACGAATAGCGCGAGGCGTCGGGGACCGCATCGTGCCGCGACGTCGAACGCCCGTCGTGCTCCTCCTGCTGACAGGGGCAATCGTGAGTCTTGTAGGCCCCGGCAGGGCATCGCCGCGAACTCGCACATTGCACGTTCCGCACGCGAGAGCCGCGCCGATCAAGACCCAGCTACCCGACGTCTTGACGGACGTCGAGTCGGGCGCCGAGGACATCGTCGACTACGCCCTGGCCGGAGACCGCTCGAGCGCGACTTCCGCGGCCGCAGAGGTCAAGGCATCGGCGAACGGCCCCGCTGCGACGGCGCTCACCGCGTCAGGCGTACCCGCACGAAAGGTGAGAGAGCTCGAAGGTCGCACGAACCGCCTGGCGCGAGTCGCTCGGAACGGGCCGTTCGTGCAGATCGCGCTCGCCGCCAACGGAGTCTCCCAGTTGATGCCGGACCTCTACGCGCACTTCCGGAACCGCGTGCCCTCGTTGATCCTCGCTCTCGACTACTTCGATCGCGAGGCGCAGCTCCGCTCGCTCGCGCGCCAGTCCGTGAAGGTCACAGCCGCCGTCGAGGGACTTCGGGCGACGTGGCCACGAGTTCGGCCGAAGGTTCGAGCCGCAGGTGGCGGGGAGGAGGCAGCCGCGTTCGACCGGCACGTCCGGACGATGGCCGGGCTTCGCTCGGGCGCCGCCAAGAAGGTTCAGGCCGAGGCGATCCGAGGACTCGAGCTCGTCGACGAGCTCGAGCGCGTCTTCACCGGATAGACGACTCGGCCGTCGGCTCCCGTGTTCCAGGCGGCAGGCCGGCAGGCAGAGCGATCCACACGTCGGCCCCTCCGCCGGCCCTGTTCGTGGCCACGGCCACACCTCCATGGGCCTCGGCGATCACCCGCACGATGGAAAGCCCGAGGCCCGTGCCGCCCCGGGTGCGTCCCGCGTCCGGGCGCGTGAAGCGCTCGAATGCCCGCTCGAGGAACTCGGGCGGAAAGCCGGTCCCCTCGTCCGTGACATGAAGCTGGACGAAGCCGTTCTCGGTCGCGACCGAGAGTCCAACGTCGCCGGCGCCGTAGCGCAGCGCATTCTCGACGAGGTTCCCGAGCGCCTGCTCGAGCCTGATCCGGTCGCCGACGAGCTCGAGGCCGGCCGCCTCCTCCGCACTGAGCCGACGGCCTGCTTCCTGGGCGCGCAATTCGAAGCGTCGCGCAACGGAGTCGAGGAGCGCCCCACCGTCGAGCGTCTCCGTGCGCAGAGCGAGCCGCCCTTCCTCGGAGCGGGCGATGAGCAGGAGGTCCTCCGCAAGCTGAGCCAGCCGATCGACCTCTTCGGACGACGACCGGATCGCCTCGCGGAGCTCGGTGGGCGAGCCCCCGTGTCGCAGCGCGAGCTCGAGCTCGGTGCGGAGGAGCGCGAGCGGCGTCCGGAGCTCGTGGCCCGCGTCGGCGACGAACTCGCGCTCGCGCTGGAGCGCCGCCTCGAGGCGTCCGAGCATCTCGTTGAGGGTCCGTCCCAGACGCTCGATCTCGTCCCCTGTCCTCGGGACCGGAAGCCGCTCGCCCGGCGTCTCCGCCGAGATGGACGCGGCCCGACGGCGCATCGAGTCGACGGGGCGCAGCGCAAGCCCGGCGAGGACGTAACCCGACAGTGTGGCGAGGATGAGTGCGAGCGGGCCCGCGACGAGGAGCTCGTTTCGAAGGCTCCGGAGAGTCTCGGCGCGCTCCTCGCGCGTCTGTCCAACGAGGAGCACGTGCGTCTTCCCCTCGTACATCACCGGCGTGGCGAGGATTCGCGAAGGCTCGTCGAGCCCGGGCACCGACCTCCGGTTGCTGAAGATCCCTTCGTCCGGGGGCGCCTCGAGCGCACGTTGCAGCTCGTCGCTGGTGAGCAGCGATCCCGCTCCTTCGAGCGACGGGCTCGCCTCGCGCACCCGGCCGCTGGCGTCGATCAGCTGAGCGTAGCTCTCTCCCTCATCGAAGAAGACAACGCTGCCCGTCTCCCCGACGCTCGCGCCCGGCGCCTCTACGAGGACCGCTTGATCCTGCGCGCGAACCTGCAGCTGCTTGTCGATCGCGATTGCGAGGTGTTGCCCGAGACGGACGTACAGGATGCCTCCGGCGAGAACGAGGACGACCGCCATCGTGACGGCGAACGCCGCCGCGACCCGGACCCGAATCGGCGCCGCCCGGTTCACGCCCCGTTGTCGGTGCGCAGCCGGTACCCCGCGCCTCGAACCGTCTCGAGCGAGGCCCGGCCGAACGGCCGATCGATCTTGTGCCGGAGATGGCGTATGTAGACGTCGACGATGTTCGACTTGTTGTCGTACGCGAAGTCCCACGCGTGTTCGAGCAGGTGAAGGCGGGAGAGCACCTCGTCGGGCCGGCGCATGAACGTCTCGAGGACGGCGAACTCCTTGCTCGAGAGCTTGATCTCGGTGTCGTCGCGCCAGACGCGACGGGTCGCCGGGTCGAGTCGGAGCTCGCCGACCTCGAGCACGCTCGGGCGCTCGGGATCCCCGCGGCGCACGAGCGCGCGGAGACGGGCGAGCAGCTCCGCAAAGGCGAACGGCTTCACGACGTAGTCGTCCGCACCCATATCGAGACCCGCGACGCGATCCTCGACGGAGTCCCGGGCCGTGAGCATGAGCACCGGCGCCCAGACGCCGCTTGTCCGCAGGCGCCGGCAGGTCTCGAACCCGCTGATCCCCGGCAGCATGACGTCGAGGACGATCGCGTCGTACTCGGTGGCGGACGCCATCCAGAGAGCCTCCTCACCGCTAATGGCCACGTCCACGGACAGGCCTTCCTGGGCGAGCCCGCGGCGGATGAGGCTCGCCATCCGCAACTCGTCCTCGACGATCAGTACACGCATGGATTCGTTTCCGTAGCTCGGTTGACGACCCCATCCTCCCAACGTCTCATGAATGCGAGATGATCGTTTGATGGCAGTCGCGGTTGTCATTGTTCGTTCATCTTCCGCCTCTAGCGTAGGCCCCGCAAGGGCTTCCCAACGCCCGAGATCGAGAGTCGCTCTGACGTATCAGACACCCACACCGGACCCGACGACGAGGACACGTTGACGACCGCGATCGAGGCACACGGGGTCGCCAAGAGCTACGGCTCGCTCGTCGCCGTCGAGAACCTGACCTTCACCGTGGAGCCCGGAGAGGTCCTCGGCGTGCTCGGCCCGAACGGCGCGGGCAAGACGACGGCCATCCGTGTGCTCACAACGATCCTGTCACCGACGCACGGAAGCTTCTCGGTCGCGGGGATCCCACACACGAGGCCCGCTGCGATCCGCCGCGCGGTCGGCGTCCTTCCCGAGAGCGCGGGCTATCCAGAGCGCCAGACGGGCGAGGAGTACCTGCGGTTCCACGCGCGCCTCTTCGGCCACTCGCGACCGAGCGCGCGGTCGGTCGCACGCACGCTCCTCGAGGACGTCGGCCTGGCGGAACGCGCAACGTCGCTGATCGCGTCATACAGCCGCGGCATGCGACAGCGGTTGGGCATCGCCCGCGCACTCGTCAACGACCCCCGCGTCGTCTTCCTTGACGAGCCGACGCTTGGCCTCGACCCCGCCGGCCAGCGCCAGATCCTGGGGAACGTCCGCGGGATCGCATCCGAGCGAGGGGCCGCCGTCCTGCTCTGCTCGCATCTCCTGGCCGAGGTCGAGGAGAACTGCTCGCGCGTCCTGATCCTGAACCGCGGCCATGTCGCCGCCGCGGGGACCGTGGCCGAGATCGTTCGCCAGGCTGCAGCGCCGAGAACCGCCCGGCTGCAGGTCGCCGCCGAGCACATGGAGCACGCGGTCGCGGTGCTCACGGGTGCGTCGGGAGTCGACGACGTCCATCGCCCCGACGGCCGTGCGGGGTGGCTGAAGGTCGTCTTCTCGCGGGCAGAGGAAGGCGATGGGCAGCTCAACCTCGCCGTTCGCGTCCTACTCGACGCCGGAGTCGAGCTCCGCGCGTTCGAGCTCGAGGGCGCGCGCCTCTCCGACGCCTTCCTCGCGATGACCGAGGCCGACTGACATGACGGAGCTCGTGGAGACTCGCGACCGGGCGCGAGGCGAGAGATCCGCTCCCGGCTGGCTCGTCGTCCTCGGGCAGGAGCTGCGCGATCTGTGGCTCGGCGGGAGGGGTCTCGTCCTGAGCTTCGCCTTCAGCCTGCTCGTCGGGATCATCGCGTACCTCGTCGCGACGAACACCGACCTCAACTTCCTCGAGCAGCGCGAGTCGACGAGCCTGACCTTGCAGGTCGCCGTCGCGATCGGGGGCATGCTGACACTCCTCGTCGCGGCCGACGCCGTCAGTGGCGAGCGAGAGCGCGGAACGCTCGAGACGCTGCTTCTCACCCCTGTCTCACGTCGTGAGCTGGCGACCGGCAAGCTGCTCGCCTCGCTCTCGCTCTGGTTCGCTGCGTTCATCATCACCGTGCCGTACGTGTGGTTCCTCGGCAACGGGGTCGGCATCGTCGACGAGGCGCTCGTGGCAGGCCTTGCGGTCGGGACGCTCGTCGCGGTCTTCCTCGCCTCGCTCGGCCTCCTCGTCAGCTGCTTCGCGGGGTCGAACCGGGTGAGCCTCTCCCTGAGCCTGTTCGTGCTCCTGGCTCTGGTCGCCCCCACCCAGCTCCCCGCAGGTGCTCAGCAGGCGTGGGCGGGCGACCTGCTCCTCCGCGTGAACCCGCTCACCGCCGGCGAGCGCTACGTGAGCAAGATCGTCGTCTCGGGACACGACTGGAGCGAGGACCTCTCGTGGCTCCTGTCTCCCGTCATCGGCGCCGTGGTCTTCGCGCTGGCCGCGATACTCGTGGGTGGGCGTTACATCCGGCTTCGCGGAGGTGTGTCCGGATGAGGCTGCGCGTCGTTCTCGGTCTCGCGCTCGTTGCGGCGATGCTCGTACCTACGGCGACGGCCGCCGGGGTCGAGGACGTCTCGGTCGCGGTCGCGCCGGAGCGAATCGCCACGACGCTCGGCGGCAAGTTCTCGTTCACGTCGACGATCTCGAACGACGGGGCGACCGAGGCGCGAGGTCTCATCGCCCACCTCAACGTCCTCAGCCTGCGGAACGGGACGTACGTCGATCCCGAGGATTGGTCGACGAACCGTACGCGCTACCTCCAGCCGATCGCCGCGGGCGAGTCGACGACGATCACCTGGCGCATGCAGGCCGTGAACGACGGCGACTTCGGGATCTACGTGGCCGTACTGCCCGAGGACGGCTCGCCCGTGCCGCCCGTGACGGGCCCGACGATCCACCTAGACGTCGCCGAGCGAAAGACCCTGAACGCCGGCGGGATCGTGCCACTCGTGCTCGGTATTCCCGCCGCGCTCGGGATTCTGGCGCTCGCAGTGCGGCTCAGGCGCAGGGGCTAACGGCAGGTCCCGGAGCCGGTGTCCGAGTAGCCGCCCGAGACCGGCACGAAGCTCCAGTCGTATGCAGACGCGCGGAGCGTCAGCTGTAGCACGCCAAGGACGCGCGCCTGGGCGGCCTCGCGGCGCGGATCGCGCGACAGGTCGTACAGGCCAGCTCCGCCCGTGCCGACGACGAACTCCCGAATGCCGCGCACGGGAGCAGGCGCCCCGTCCGGCGTCAGGAGGCCGTAGCGCTGGTAGGTGTGGTCGTGCCCGTTGAGGACGAACTCGGCCCTCGCGGCGTAGAGCAGGCGCCAGATGGGAGTCGTGAACGTGAAGTCGTCGTACCTCCCGGCCGTGAACCGCGGTTTGTGCCAGTAGGCGAGCGTGCACCGAGCATCAGAGGCCGCGAGGTCGGCCTGCAGCCAGCGGTACTGCGCCGACCCCTCGTCCATCGAGATCTCCGAGGTCAGCGAGATCAGATGCCAGCCTCCGATGTCGAACGAGTAGTACGGCCCCGGAGCGCGAGCGCCGAAGTACGCGAAGTAACCGGCCGCGTCCCCGGTGTGGTAGTCGTGGTTTCCCGGGCTGGGGCGCGTACGCATGCGATACCGCCCCCACGTCGGCTCGTAGTACGCCTGGAACTCGGAGAGCGCACCATCGGGGTAGGCGTGGTCGCCTGTCGTGAGCACCACGGCCGGCGCGATCCTGTCCAGGAGTGCCGCGGTCTGCTCGTCACCGGAGCCGCCGCTCGCGATGTCGCCCGCGGCCGCGACGACGAAGCTCTGAATGGGTGGAGCCGGCCTGTCGACGGACTCGCAGTTCGTGGCAACTTGATCCTTCCTGTCCGCCACGGCGTGATCGTTCCCGGAGCCGCAGCGCACGATGTCCCTCTCGTTGTCGCGGGCGAGAATCCGGTCGTTCCCGGCCGCGCCTTCGAGGAGGTCCCTGCCCGGACCTCCGACGAGAAGGTCGTTCCCGTCGAGGCCGAAGAGCCGGTCGTGGCCGCCCTTCCCGTAGAGCTTGTCGCTCCGGGCGGTCCCGCGAAGGACGTCGGGGCCGTTCGTCCCCGCGATGGTCTTGGCCGCAGCTGGAATCGCAAGCACGAGCACCGCGAGCGCCGATGCCGCGAGCGGGCGAACGTGGTGTCTCCTCCCGTGCGTTCTCCCCGAGTCCACGTGAGCGGGAGCGTACCCGCGCCCGGGCGGGGACTCCTCTGCGACCCGTCCGTGCCGTGACCCCGGGACGCGGTCGGCGCCCGGCCTTGCGGCCGGACGCCGATCCCGTCAGAGCTCTCACCGGCTCGCTGGGGGTTTTTGGGGGGAGCCTGGTGAAAGCCTGGCTAACCGGAGCCTGGGGGAAGCTTGGCTGGCTAGCCGCTCACCTGCCCGCAGTTAATGCCTGCGTGCAGGCAATCGTTCACGAGTTGGACGAGCTTGGGTTGCTGCCACGTGTTCCAGAAGTCTGCGTGCGGCATCTGGGTGCCGTCAGAGAGCTTGTAGCCGGACCCGCTGACGCCGGGTGGGAAGCGGACGTGCAGGAATATCTCGGGAACCTTCACCGGATGCGTCGACGGGCACGCGTTCGAGCTCGTGGGGTAGGTCACGTGGCTGCGGTGATCTGCCGAGTCCGTGCTCACGCCGTTCCAGCAGTTCGGGAACTTGACGTGCAGCACGAGGAGCGCCGAACCGCAGCTCGGAGGTATCGCGACCAGGTTCTTCGCGTCCTGCTCGCAGCTCCATCCCGCGTTGGGCGGGCCCGTCCCCACCCCTCCCGCGATCATGCGGAAATCCGGTGGGAAGGCCACGGTCGTTCCGTACTTCACGGGCTTGTTCCGGTAGTAGACGAGCGCTCTCCTTGGCGTCACGTACGAACCGTTCGGCGCGACCAGCGTCGGGACCCAATAGCCGGCTCTGTCACCCGACAGGGTGCAAGTCGTCGCGGCGAGGTTCGCCGACGCGTACGTGGAGTTCGAGTCGATCGAGCGATTTCCGAGGAAGTCGTGCATGTGGCCCGACGGAGTCCCGGACGGGCCCGGGTTGACGATTGGATCGACCTGCTTCCGATGCGAGAACGGACAGTTCACGATGAACGTGCCCGCCGCGGCCTCGGTGGAAGGCGGTGGGTAGGTTGCCGAGGTGGCGGCGAGGGCGACAGAGACTCCGATCGTAAGAAGCGCTGAGCCAACGAGCATGAATAGCAACTTCATCCTCTGACCTCCTTTGCTGAGCGATGTTGCGGTTCACCGCTCGACGTCTCCGTCGGCGGTGCCAGCGCAGCGCATGAGGCGAACACCTCAGAATGGGTACTTCGTTCGGCTAGCTCGTTCGAGCCGTCCACCGCCGAACCCCATGACGCAACGCCCCGCAGGGACCTCCCCAGGTCCCTCCGTCAGTCGCTGTCAGTTGTCCGGCGACCCTAGTGATACCCGTCGCGGACTTAAACCGGCCTTTTCGAACTCCTTACATTTGACACACAAACGCCATACCTGATTTCCGCAACGTGCAGGCATCCACGGCCGCGCCGCCGAAGCGAGAGCGCGGACGGCGATCCTGCGTATCGTCTAGAGGGTGTCTTCGGAACCATCGAACCACTTCGTCGTCTTCACGACCCAGCGCTCGGGCTCGACGTGGCTCATGAGCGTGCTGAACGGGCTCGACGGCGTGTCCGCGCAAGGCGAGCTGTTCCTGCCACGCCCCCGCTCGCCTGATCGGCGCTGGGATTCGGACTTCTCGATCCCGCGATACGTCGAATCGACGAGCCGCCACGGCCGCGTACGGCCGTTCTCGGTCTTCGACTACCTCGCGGCGCTCTACAGCACCAATGGCGCGGTCGGGTTCAAGCTCATGTACTCGCAGCTCAGGCGTTATCCCGAGATCCTCCCCTACCTGGTGCGGAAGCGGATTCGGGTCGTCCACCTCGTCCGTCGCAACCATCTCGACGTGCTCATCTCGTTCGCCGTCAAGAACGAGATCGGGAAGGCTCACATCCTCTCGGCCGAGGACCGGCCGACGGACGTCAAGGTCGAGCTCGATACGCGAACGCTCATGCGAGATCTCCGCAAGCTCGAGCTGAAGCACTCCGTGGGACGCACGGTGCTGCGAGTCGGACGGTTGAAGCACATCGAAGTCGCCTATGAAGACCTCGTCGTCGATCCGGCGCAGTTCGACCGCGTTCGAGCATTCCTGAGCCTGCCGGCGGACGAGGGGGTCCCGGAGTCGAACATCCTGAAGACGAGGACCGGCCGCCAGCAGCAGGTCGTCGCGAACTACGGGGACGTGCGCGCTCGGCTTCAGGGAACGAGGTTCGCGGCCCTCCTCGACTGAGGCCCAACGCTAGCGGGCCGGCAGCGGCTCGAACCAACCCGAGAGGTCCCGGTCGACGAGCTCCTCGAGCCTGAGAATGTCCTCACGGTAGAGGTCGAGAAGCTGAGCGCGGAGGTCGGCCGGGAAGCTCGGAGCGGGGCTGAGATTGCGCTGGCGAAGGCGCTTGGCGGTCTTCTCGAGACGCGCTGGCAGGACTGCTTTCACGGCGCGGATCACGCGGGGCTGATAGAGGACACGGTTCAGCAATGCGCTGCGCGGAACGTTCGCCGGATTGTGCTTCACCGTCGTGTCGGGGACGAATCCGGTGTCGACGCCGAGGAAGCCGAGCAGATCCCGGACGACTTCGGCCGGGTCCTTCCTGAACTCGTCGAAGAGGTAGATCTTGATCTGCTCCCGGTCGAAGGCGTCGTAGAACCGCTTCATCCGCGCGTAGTAGAAGCCCTCCTTCACGTGGCTCGACCCGGCCGTCAGCTCGACGTGCGCCTCGTCGACGGTCTCACCGCGACGCGTGCGCATCAAGAAGCCCGAAAACGCGCGATCCGCCGGGTTCCGGAGGCTCGCGACCAGCTTGACGTCGGGGATGACCTCGTGGATTCGGCGCGCGGCGGTCGGGCACCGGAAATACTGTGGCGAGACCTCGCCCACCGCGCCTTCGTCCGTGACGCCGGCGAAGAGCGCCTCGTACTCCTCGAGCGTCGCGACCTTGAAATGGCGGAGGAGCGGCGGCTCGCCTTCCTCGTGCCACTGCCAGTTCCTCGCGTCCTCGTACCCAAAGAAGTTGGGCCCCTTGTCAGGGCACATGAAGACGTCGGGGTGCTGGTCCAGGTAGCGGTAGATCGAGGTCGTCCCGCCCTTGGCCACCCCGATGACGATGAACGTGGGAAGCGTCATGAGTCTCCTTCGACGAGAACCTTCCTTGGACGACCTGAACGTCGGGACGGCACGCCACGTGAGACGAGGTCGCGCACTTCGGCGGCGAGCGGCGGCGCCAGCAGACGCACCGTCACGTAGTAGACGGCCGCGCCAACAGCGCCCGCCAGTGGGAGCACGACGAGCGGCCGCGCGTCCTCGAGCAGGTAGCGAGCGCCGAGCATCGCCACCGCCGACAGGATCGACCCGACGACCGGTACTTGCAGGCTCCTCCAGTACTCCGAGAGGCTGACATCGACGAGTCTCTTCACCCCCCAGTAGTAGAGCGGCGCAACGACCCACCCGACGAACGTCGCCGCCACCGCGACCGCAATGAGCCCGTACTGGACCGCGACGAGGAACGCACCGACCTTCAGGCCCGCCGTGATGCCCACGATGACGACCAGCCAGCTCGGCTTGCCGAGCGCCTTGATCGTCGTTCCGTTCAGATACGTGAGCACCTGGATCAAGCCGAAGAACGCGAGGATCTGCATGATGGGGATGCTGTCGGCCCACTTGGGGCCGAAGAACAGATCGACGACCTCGGGCGCAAGTACTGCGGTGGCCAGGAAGACCGGGAAGGCGATGAGCGATGCGAACGCCGTGCTCTTGTAGAACGCGGCCTTGAGTCGTGCCGGCTGATCCTGAAGCCGCGAGTACAGCGGGAACGAGACGCGGTCGATGAGGCTGCTCGTCACCTGGATCAGCATCCGCAGCATGCGGCTCCCCACCGTGTAGAAACCGAGTGCGGCGGGACCCAGGAATGCTCCGATGAGAAGGTCGTCGGCCCACCTCGTGAAGTAGATGAGCAGTCGGAAGCCGACGACGCTGCTGCCGAATCCGAGTAGCTCCCGGCAGTGGGAGTAGCTGAAGGTGAGACGCGGTCGAAAGTCGGTCACCCGCCAGAGGACGAGCGTCCCGGCCGTGACTCCGACGAGGTTCTGGATGACGAGGCTCCAGACGCCCAGCCCGGCGAACGCCGCGATCACGCCGCAGATGCCTCCGACCGTGATTCCGAGCAGGCTCCGCAGTGCCAAGGACCGGAACTTCAGCTCGCGCGTGAGAATTGCTCGCTGAACGAGGCTCGTGCTCGCAATCGGGATCGAGAGCGAGAGCACGACGAGCACTGGGGCCAGCTCCTCGTCTCCGAGCAGCGCCGCGATCGGCACGGCCAGCGCGGCGAGGATCACCGTCAGGACGACCGCGAATGCGAAGGTCGTCCAGAACGTGGCGTCGAGATGCGCCCGTTCCAGCTCCTTTCGCTGAACGAGCGCGTCGGCGAGGCCCTCGTCGGCGATGACGTGGGTGAATCCGACGAACACGGCCGCGAACGCCACGAGCCCGAAGTCGGTGGGGTCGAGAAGACGCGTCTGTATCGTGATGACGACGAAGAGCGCGAGTTGGCGCCCCCAGGCCCCCGTCGCGGTCCAGAAGACGCCCTTCGCGGCGCGCGTGCGCAGGTTCAGGCCGTCCTTGCCCTTCGCGTCGGCGTCGCGCGCCGCGTCGTCGAAGTCGTCTCCGATCGTCAAG
>Ga0184612_10000404_pt1 | contig 20035 bp, 16 predicted proteins | sample PLM3_60_coex_FD_133163 | JGI IMG/M metagenome (GOLD analysis project Ga0184612, IMG submission 133163) | Groundwater sediment microbial communities from an aquifer in East River, Colorado, USA - PLM3_60_coex | ecosystem: Environmental > Terrestrial > Soil > Riparian zone | place: USA: East... | reverse complement strand
GGCAACCGGGTGCTTCACCTGCGCTATCGGGTGCGCCGTTGACCGATCTGAGCGGGTACGCGAAGAAGTCCACTGCGAACGGTGACACAAGATCGGGCCTCCGGCTGCGTTTGCGCATCGCTGCCCCGGGACCGACGCGCCAGCCAACATCCAGCCAGCGATTACACCCTCAACTGTGAAGAGCCCCGTTTGACCCGTCGCCGGGCCGGTTCCCGAGCCACTCCCGGTACCACAACCGCTTGCGTGGTGATGACGCTGCTGACGCGATCGTCGGCTTGGTCTTCGCCGCTGGCCGCGTCGTTGGTGTTTGGCAGCCCGAACGGGCAGGCGGGCACGACAGTCCCGGTCTGCTCGTTTGCGCTGCGGTTCACGTGGTGAGTCAAGCACGCTGCAGCCGGCTGGGGAGGGGCCAGAAGAGGGGCCATCCTTTGTCGCTGATACTCAGTATCAAACCAATCGCGGACGAACTCGGGGCCGCCTGGGCCACCTGCTCCCACTCGCTGTAGGTCTGCGACCAGAAGCTGGTGCACAGGCGTCGTTGAGGCGTCGAGATCGCCGTAGCGTTCGCGCAGCCGGCTCCGGAACGCCTGCCCGGATACATCGCAGTAACAACGCGCGTTGTGGCACGCGTACTCGTTGTGCACATGCCACATCGGCAGCACGGGATGGTCGTGGTATCGGCGCGGGAGCTGCTCAACGAGGCGCACCACCACCTCGCGATACGCCGGCGAGCTCGGGCAGATGGCCCGCCGGCTGCCGTAGTCAGCCGGCGCCCGTCCCGGTCTACGGGTAGTGTCTCCGGGTACGCATGGGAGAACCACGGTGGCGGCGACGCGGTCGCGGTGGCCAGGTCGACCGCGGCGCTCGCCCCACGCAGGCCGTCCAGGATCCGGTCGAGCCGGTCGAAGGCGTACTGCCCCTCGGCCGGCTCCAACCAGGCCACACCCGAAGACGCCGACGGTAACGAGGTTGACGCCCGGCGAGCGCATGAGCTCGAGATCCTCGTGCCAGATCTCCTCTGGCCAATTTTCGGGGTTGTAGTCGCCGCCGTAGGCCGTCGCGTTCAGCCGGGGCGGCAGCGGTCGTCGACCGGCCATGCGGGTCACCTAACGGCGCCCGCGTCGCTTAGTGGGCGACGTCGACCACCAGCCGCGTCGGGTTCTTCAGCAGCATGACCCGGAACCCGTCGCGGCTCGCGGTGGCCACAAAGGCGGACGCGGTGCCGTTTTCGTATACGGTAAAGGAGACGCTCTTCAACTGTTGGAGACCAATGTGGACAGTGCGAGGCCCGGAAACGACCGCGCGCCGGGTGGTCAGCCCGGTGAAACCGACATGGATCATCGTCGGCGACAGGCGGGTGTAGGCCACGCTGAGCAGTGGCCAGTCCGTGCCCCGCAGGTCGAACACGAGCCGGTCGTAGCCCGGGTGGCGGCCCGACCGCACGCCAATAATCGAGACCTGGTCTGCGGAGCCCCCACCAACGAACCGCGCGGTGCCGAACGGCAGCGCCGGCTGGTGGGCAACGTCAACGGCAATCCGGGGTGGGTTCGTCAGCTTCAGGACGCGGAAGCCGACCCGGTCCCGCAGCCCCAGACCCGCGCTCAAGTGCCCCTCGAAGGCGCCGCCGAATTTGATCTGCCGAAGCGTGGGGAGCTCCGGGTTGACGACCCGGCGCAGGTCGATGGTTGGTTTGCCCGTCCTGATGTCATAGGCGAAGACGCCCGTGAACACGATGCGCAGCGTCGCACTTCCGGCCAACGATACGGGCCGGCCGGTGCCCTCGTCGACCAACGTGCCGTACTCGACGCGGTAACCCGGTGTTCCGCCGGTGAAGTCGAAGACGGTGCGGTCGTACCGGTCGTGCCGGCCGTAGCGCACGCCGACGAGCGTCGGCGGCGCCGGGCTATCGGGCCTGACGGTGGCCTGCCCCACGATCGGCGAAGTGTTGGTCGGTGCGGCAAGCTCGGCCTGGGTAGCGGCGGCGGCCGAACCGGGGAGGGTGGCGCCCGACGCGGCGGCGGACACACCCGACGCGGCGGCCAGAACGATGGTGACAAAGACGATGCGACGCGGCGAGATCCACATGTCGGCAATCCCCTTCCTGGGCGCGACGGCCCGGCGGTCCGCGGCCGGAAGGCCGCGACCGTACGACGCGCAAGGGTGGCCCGGGGTTTACCGGAGGAGGTGTAAGGAGGGGCACCCTACAGTACAAAAGTGACTGTGGGGTGCCCTTCCTTTCACGGCGCCTCAGAACAGCATGGTGGGCTCACGGCTCCACGCGTTGGCCCTTGCCGATGACGACGATTCCGGCGTCGGAGACGGTGTAGCGGCTCCGGTCCCGTTCCAGGTCCACCCCGATCTCCGTACCCTCCGGGACGGCGACGTTCTTGTCGAGAATCGCGTTGCGGACGACGGCGTGGCGCCCGATGTCGACGCCCTCGAAGAGCACCGAGCCGTCGACATGTGCCCACGAGTGCACATGGACATTCGGCGACACCACGGAGTTCTCCACGAGGGCGCCGGAGATCACCGCACCCGGGGACACCATCGAGCCGATGGCGCGGCCCAGGCGCTCCTGCCACCCATGCACGAACTTCGCCGGCGGCCACGGCCGGTTTTCCGTGTAGATGGGCCAGTCGTAGTTGTAGAGGTTGAACACCGGATGGATCGCGATGAGGTCCATGTGCGCGTCGTAGAACGCGTCTAGGGTCCCGACATCGCGCCAGTAGCCGCGGTCCCGGTCGGTGCTGCCGGGCACCTGGTTGTCGCGGAAGTCGTAGACGTTGGCCTCGCCTCGCTCGACCAGCGCCGGAATGATGCTGCCGCCCATGTCGTGCTTGCTGCCGCGGTCCTCGGCGTCGCGGGTCAGCGCGTCGAGCAGCGCCTTGGTCGTAAAGACATAGTTGCCCATCGACGCGAAGATCTCATCGGGAGAGTCGGCCAATCCCGTGACGTCCTTCGGCTTCTCCCGGAACGAATGGATCTGCTTGCTGTTGGTGCCCACCTCGATGACCCCGAACTGGTCGGACTGTGCCAACGGCTGGCGGATGCCGGCGACTGTGACGCCGGCGGCCGATGCGATATGTTCGGCGACCATCTGCTCCGGGTCCATCCGGTAGATGTGGTCGGCGCCGAACACGATGACGTACTCGGGAAGCTCGTCGTGGATGAGGTTGAAGCTCTGGTAGATGGCGTCGGCCGAGCCAGCGAACCACCGCGGCCCGAGCCGCTGCTGCGCCGGTACGGGCGTGATGTAGTTGTCCAGCAGGGTCGACATGCGCCACGTCTTGGTGATGTGCCGGTCGAGCGAGTGCGACTTGTACTGCGTCAGGACGACAATCTTGAGATAGCCGCCGTTGACGAGGTTGGACAGCGCGAAGTCGACCATGCGGTAAAGCCCGCCGAAGGGGACCGCGGGCTTGGCGCGGTCGGTCGTCAGCGGCATCAGGCGTTTGCCCTCGCCGCCGGCCAGGACCATCGCGAGCACCTTGGGAGCAGCCATGGCTCGACGCTAACCACCCGGCTGCCCCGGCACCAGCCGTATGGCTCACCTGCTGTCCAATACCGGGCGAACGACTACTGTGCGGTTTGTGCGTGTTGATCTGCTCACCCGCGAGTACCCGCCGGACGTGTACGGCGGGGCCGGAGTCCACGTGGAATACCTGGTACGGAGCATGCGAGCCCACGCCGATGTCCGGGTCCACTGCTTCGGCGCTGGCCGACCCGTCCCGTACGACGAGCCGGGCGTCACGGCGTACGCCGATCCCCCGGGGCTCGAGGGCGCGAACGCGGCCCTCCGTACCCTGGGTGTGGACCTTGAGATGGCGGCCGCGTGCGCGGGTACGGACGTCGTACACAGCCACACCTGGTACGCGAACCTCGGTGGTCACGTGGCCAAGCTGCTGCACGGGGTGCCGCACGTGGTGACGGCCCACAGCCTGGAGCCGCTGCGCCCGTGGAAGGCCGAGCAGCTCGGCGGCGGTTACGCGCTCTCGTCGTGGTGCGAGCGCACGGCGCTGGAGGCTGCCGACGCCGTGATCGCCGTCTCCGACGGCATGCGCCGCGACGTGCTCGCGGCGTACCCGTCGGTGAGCCCCGACCGGGTGCGGGTCGTGCACAACGGGATCGACACGGACCAGTACGCCCCGGACCGCGGCATCGACGTGCTCGAGCGGTACGGGATCGAGCCGGACCAGCCGAGCGTGGTCTTCGTCGGTCGGACCACGCGGCAGAAGGGCCTGCCCTACCTGCTGCGGGCCGCGGGGTCCCTGCCGGAGGCGCAACTGGTCCTCCTGGCCGGGGCCCCGGACACGCCTGAGATCGCCGCCGAGGTGGAGGGTCTCGCGGCCCGGCTCCGGGAACGGCGCAAGGGCGTCGTCTGGGTGCAGGAGATGCTGCCCAAACGGGACGTCATACAGATTCTCACCCACGCGAGCGTGTTCGTCTGCCCGTCCGTCTACGAACCCATGGGCATCGTCAACCTGGAGGCGATGGCCTGCGAGACCGCGGTCGTCGCCACGGCCACCGGCGGTATTCCAGAGGTGGTGGAACACGGCACGACGGGCCTGCTCGTGCCGATCGAACAGGCGGCGGACGGCAGCGGCACCCCGGTGGACCCCGACCGGTTCGTGGCCGACCTGGCCGCGGCGATCACCGAGCTGCTCCGCGACCCCGACCGGGCCGCCGCCATGGGCCGGGCCGGGCGGGAGCGCGCGGTTGAGCATTTCTCCTGGGCGTCGATCGCGGAGCAGACTCACGCGGTCTACCGGTCGGTCATGCCCGGCGGATGATCAGAAGGCAGGTCGGCGCACAATGGCATCGATGACAGGACGATTCCCCATCGAGGAGATCACGCCGTTGCTGGCGTGCGGAGAGCACCCGGCCAAGGCGGTGATCGGCGAGGTCGTGCCCATCAGCGCCGTCTCCTACCGGGAGGGGCACGACGCCCTGGGCTGCAACGTCGTCTGGTCGGGACCGGACGGCGAGGCGCGTCCATTCACGCGCATGACGCCGGGCGAGCCGGGCACCGATCGGTGGCACGCGAGCATCCGACCCGACGTGGTCGGCTTCTGGACGTTCACCATCGAGGCGTTCGGCGACCCGTACCTGACGTGGCGAAACGCCACGCTGAAGAAGATCGAGGCGGGACAGGGAGCCAAGGACCTGGCCAACGATCTCGCCCTCGGCGCGCAGGTGCTCGACAGCGCGGCGAAGACCGTGCCGTCCGCCGACAGCCAGGCGGTCATGGACGCCGCCGACGCGCTGCGGGACGAGAGCCGGCCGGTGGCGCAGCGCGTCTACCCGGCGCTCGAGCTGGCGGACCTGCTCTGGGAGCACCCGGTGCGCGACATGGTTACGAGCTCCCGGCCGGGTCGGCTCTGGGTTGACCGGAGACGGGCGCTCTTCTCGGCTTGGTATGAGTTCTTCCCGCGCTCGGAGGGCGCGGAGGTCGACAACCTCGGCCGGCCGGTCAAACACGGCACGTTCGCGACCGCGGCCCGACGGCTGCCGGAGATCGCGAGGATGGGCTTCGACGTCGTCTACCTCCCGCCGATCCATCCGATCGGCCGGGTCAACCGCAAGGGCCGCAACAACGCCCTCGTCGCCCGGAAGGACGACCTCGGCTCGCCGTGGGCGATCGGTGCCAGCGAGGGCGGCCACGATGCCATCCACCCGCGGCTGGGCAACGCGGAGGACTTCCGCCGCTTCGTGAAGCAGGCCCGCACGGCGGGGTTGGAGGTCGCGTTGGACCTTGCCCTGCAGTGCGCGCCGGACCACCCGTGGGTGAAGACGCACCCGGAGTGGTTCACCACACTGCCCGACGGCACGATCGCTTACGCGGAGAACCCACCGAAGAAGTACCAGGACATCTACCCGCTCAACTTCGACAACGACCCCGAGGGCATCCGGGCCGAGGTGCTCCGGGTGGTCCTGCACTGGGTGGCCCAAGGTGTCAAGATCTTCCGGGTGGACAACCCGCACACCAAGTCGACCGACTTCTGGCACTGGCTGATTTGGCGGGTCAAGGAGCTCGATCCGGAAGTGCTCTTCCTGGCCGAGGCGTTCACGCGTCCGGCCATCATGCACGGTCTGGGCACGATCGGCTTCAGCCAGTCGTACACGTACTTCACGTGGCGTACCACCGCGCGGGAGATCCGGGAGTACTGCGTGGAGCTGGTGGACGCGGCCGACCACATGCGCCCCAACTTCTGGCCGAACACACCCGACATCCTGCACGAGACGCTGCAGCACGGCGGACCCGCGATGTTCAAGATCCGGGCGATCCTCGCCAGCATGCTCTCACCCTCGTGGGGCATCTACTCGGGCTACGAGCTGTACGAGCACGTGGCCCGCGCCGGCGCGGAGGAGTATGTGGACAACGAGAAGTACGAGCTGCGGCCGCGCGCGTGGGCGGCGGCGGAGAAGGCGGGTCAGTCGCTCGCCCCGTTCATCACCCGGCTCAACGCGATACGCCGGGAGAATCCGGCCCTCCAATGGCTGCGCAACCTGCACTTCCACGCGGTCGACAACGAGGCGTTGCTGTGTTGGTCCAAACGCGACCCGGACTCCGACAACACCGTGCTCGTGGTGTGTTCGTTCGACTCGCAGAACGCCAACTGGGGCAACACGGCACTGGACATGCCCGCGTTGGGGTTCGACTGGCACGAGCGGTTTATCGCGCACGACGAGCTGAGCGACGCCGAGTTCGTCTGGGGCCAGCACAACGCGGTCCGCCTCGATCCCCAGCAGCCGGCTCACGTCTTCACCGTGCGCGGTCGGGCATGAGCCTGCACGAGCTCATCACCGGCGCCGTGCACGACCCGCACGCGCTGCTCGGGGTTCACCCGCGGGACGGAGACTCGGTCATCCGTACGCTTCGCCGGGGGGCGCAGGACGTCGCCGTCGTGGTGGACGGCCGCCGCCATCCGATGCGGCGAGTGCACGGCGAGGGCGTCTTCGAGGCAACCGTGCCGGGTGCCGTGTCCGACTATCGGATCGACGTCGACGGCCGATCGGTCGACGATCCGTACCGGCACCTGCCGACGCTGGGCGAGCTCGACCTGCAGCTGATCGGAGAGGGCCGTCACGAGCGACTGTGGACGGTGCTCGGGGCACGGCCGCGGATCGAAGGGGTCGCCTTCGCGGTCTGGGCGCCGAGCGCCCGCGGGGTGCGGGTGGTGGGCGACTTCACCGGCTGGGGTCCGCACCACGGCTGGCCCATGCGCTCCATGGGCGGCAGCGGCGTGTGGGAACTACTCGTTCCGGATGCCACCGTTGGCCAGCGGTACAAGTACCGGATCCTCGGCGCTGACGGCCAGTGGCGGGAGAAGGCCGACCCACTGGCGGCCTACGCCGAGGTCCCGGAACGGACCGGGTCGGTCATATACCGGTCCGACTACGACTGGAAGGACGCCGACTGGCCCGCTCGGCGGGCCGCGGCCCACCCCCACCGTGAACCCGTCAGCATCTACGAGGTGCACTTGGGCTCCTGGCGGCCGGGACTGTCCTATCACGAGCTTGCCGACCAGCTCACCGCCTACGTGGAGGAGTTGGGCTTCACGCACGTGGAGTTCCTCCCGGTGATGGAGCATCCATACGGCGGCTCCTGGGGCTACCAGGTCACGGGCTACTACGCGCCGACGGCCCGCTTCGGCGACCCGGACGGCTTCCGCCACCTGGTCGACCGGCTGCACCAGGCCGGCATCGGGGTCATCCTCGACTGGGTGCCGGCGCATTTCCCCAAGGACGAGTGGGCGTTGGCCCGGTTCGACGGGACACCGCTCTACGAACACGGCGACCCGCGCCGCGGCGAGCATCCCGACTGGGGCACGTACGTCTTCGACTTCGGCCGGCCCGAGGTGCGCAACTTCCTCGTCGCGAATGCCCTGTACTGGTGCCACGAGTTCCACGTCGACGGGCTGCGCGTCGACGCCGTCGCGTCGATGCTGTACCTGGACTATTCGCGTGAGGATGGCGAATGGGAGCCCAACGTGCATGGCGGCCGGGAGAATCTCGATGCCGTGTCGTTCATGCAGGAGCTCAACGCGACCGTCTACAAGCACCACCCGGGCGTCATGATGGTGGCCGAGGAGTCGACCGCGTGGCCCGGTGTCACCCGTCCCACCGACGCGGGCGGTCTGGGCTTCGGTTTCAAATGGAACATGGGCTGGATGCACGACACGCTCACGTACATCGGCAAGGAGCCCATACACCGCCAGTGGCACCACGGCGAGATGACATTCGCCGCGGTGTACGCCTGGAGCGAGAACTTCGTGCTGCCGATCAGCCACGACGAGGTGGTGCACGGGAAGCGGTCGCTCGCCGCCAAGGTTCCCGGCGACTCGTGGCAACGCCGGGCGACGGTGCGCGCCCTACTCGCGTACATGTGGGCCTTTCCCGGCAAACAGCTGCTGTTCATGGGCAGCGAGCTGGCGGACGAGCATGAGTGGAGTGAGCAGCGCGGACTCGACTGGGCTCTGCGCCACGACCCCGACCATGCGGGCGTGGTCCGGCTGGTCGGCGATCTCAACGCCGCGTACCGCGGCGACCCGGCGCTGTGGTCGCAGGACACGACACCGGACGGCTTCCGTTGGATCTCCGCCGATCTGGCGCAGGACAACGTCTTCGCCTTCGAGCGTATTGGCTCCGACGGCTCCGTGATGGTCTGCGTCGTGAACTTTGCCGCGGTGCCACACGAGAGCTTTCGGATCGGACTCCCCCGCGGCGGCGCGTGGCGCGAGGTGATCAACACCGACGCCCATGGCTACGGCGGTTCCGGGGTTGGCAACCTGGGTGAGGTGCGCGCCGAGGACATGGGCTGGCACGACCGGCCGGCGTCGGCCCGGCTGCGGGTCCCGCCGCTGGGTGCGCTGTGGCTCCGCCCCGCCGACCACTGAGTTGCGCCGACCACTGAGTTGCGCCGACCACTGAGTTGCGCCGACCATGAACCTAGGTTCATGATCGGCGCAGTTTTGCCACCCTAACTTCATGATCGGCGCGGAAAAATAGACGCTCAGGCACGGGCTAGAAGTTCTGATACACCAGCACCTCAAAGGAGGCGGCGAACCGGCAGCCCAGGCGGGTGCCGGTCATCCGGGCGAAGGACTCAAGGAACTCCGCCGGATCCATCGCCTGACCCAATCCCCGCAGGTAGGCCTCGTGCGCGCGCAACGACTCGACGCCGCGGGCCAGCGAATCGGTGACGTCGACCCCGTGGGTCGCCAGGGGTGACCCGGCCGCCAGCACCGCCCGCACGCCGCCCCACGGCTGCAGGCCCTCGTGGAGGAGTTCCCGGAACACCCACCGGTTCGCCGCGTCCCGCACCGCGTCGACGACGGCCCGCCCGACGGCGATGTGATCGGCCTGGTTCAGCATCCCCGGGCGGAAGGTGTCCCGGAAGTTGATTGTCACGACGACCTCGGGTCGATGCCGGCGGATCGCGGCGGCTATGTCGCGCCGCAACGGCAGGCCGTACTCGAGCATGCCGTCGGCGCCGCCGAGAAACTCCACGGTGTCCACGCCCACGATCGCGGCCGAGGCACGTTGCTCCGCCTCACGAAGCGGCGCGGCCTCGTCGGGGTGCATCCCGTCGATGCCCGCCTCGCCGCTGGTCACCAGGGAATAGACGACGCTCTTGCCCTGCGACGTCCACCGCGCGATGGCCGACGCGGCCCCGTACTCCATGTCGTCGGGGTGGGCCACGACCGCGAGCGCCCGTTCCCAGTCTTCCGGCACCGGCACGAGCGGCTCGGGCTTCGTGTCATCGACCATTCGGACAGCATAGCCACGAAAGATCGACCGGTTCGCCGGCCAGTCTTGACAGCGACGGCTCGGGGTGGCAGACATAGGCCGATCAATCGACCTCTCTTCGGCTGAGACGGAGGAAAGATCGGCTATGACAAGTCCCCTGCTCAACTTCGTGGCCGCGGTCGGCATCGGTCTGGTGATCGGCATCGTCGGCGGGTTCGCCCTGCGTGGCAGGCGGGCGAATGCCGTCTGGCTCGCCCCGACGCTCGCGGTAGCCGGCTCGCTCGTCGCGTCCGTGCTCGCGGTGCTCATCGGCGACGATCGCCAGTACGGATGGAAGGAGCCGATCCTGCAGGTGGTGCTGGCGCTCGTCGGGGTCGGGCTGACCTACTACGTCGGCGCCAGCCGGGGCGCGGACGCCCCGACGGTTGGCCGTTAGTAGCACAGCGTCACGGCCTGCCTACCTCCACGATGAGGCGGCAGGCCGTTTCCGTCATTGGGGGCGGCAACTAGCCGCTGTGGCTCGCGACCTCGCCGCCGCGCGAGCCCCAGAGCTAGCCCTCCAGACCGAGCTCCCGCAGCGTCCGGCCGAGAGTCTCGGCCGTACGGGCCGGTAGATCGGCCTCGACGCAGAGTCGCTCCATGGCGAGGGCGTACTCGTCGACATCCTCGCGCTTGTCCAGATACAGCGCGCTGGTCAGCTGCTCGAGGTAGACGAGGTCGGGCAGGTCCGGCTCGCGGAAGCGCAGGATCGTGAACGCGCCACCCGCCGCGGCGTGACCGCCGGCCTCGAACGGAATCACCTGGATCTGGACGTTGGGCAGCCTGGTGGCGTCAATGAGTGCCTCGATCTGGGCGCGCATCACCTTGGCCCCGCCGATCGGGCGCTTCAGTGTCGCCTCGTCCACCACCGCCCATAGCTGCGGCGGGTTGGGCCGCGTGAGGAGCTGCTGGCGGGCCATGCGCACGCTGACCCGTCGTTCGATGTCCTCCGCCTTGGCGCTCCCGTGGCCCAGCATGATGACCGCGCGGGCGTAGTCCTCCGTCTGCAGCAGCCCGGGCACGAACTGGACTTCATAGGTACGGATCAGCGCCGACGCGGCCTCCAATCCCAGGTACGGCTGGAACCAGTTGGCCAGGAGGTCGCCGTAGCGGTGCCACCAACCGGGCGTGTTCGCCTCGCGGGCCAGGCCCAACAAGGTGTCGCGTTGGACTTGATCGGTGACACCGTAGAGCGTGAGCAGGTCGGACACATCGCGTTCCTTGAAGCCGACCCGGCCCAGCTCCATCCGACTGATCTTGGATTCGGACGAGCGAATCTCATAGCCGGCGGCTTCGCGGGTGACGCCCTTGGCCTCCCGCAGCCGGCGCAGGTGGACGCCCAGCAGCATCCGTCTCGCGGTCGGACCCCCGGTCGACCCGCCGTCAGGCGATGTCACGCGCGGACCTCCACATGCTCACTGGTATGGAACTCCCCCTAGTAAGCATGCCATGACCGTAGGGTGAGCGATAACAACCGGAAACCCGACTCGTACCTTCCATTGAGTCGGGTTTCGGGTGTCCGAGAAGCCTAGGGGAGAAGGTTGTCGAAGTCGCCGTCCCTGGCCCCGTTGATGAAGGCTTCGATCTCGTCGGTTGTGTAGATGAGCACCGGACCCTCGGGGTCCCGGGAGTTCCGGACCGCGATGCCGGCGCCTTCTGGCAGCTTGGCCAGTTCGACGCAGTTGCCGCTGGGGTTGCTGCGGCGGCTCTTCTGCCAGGCGAGGGCCGGTTGCGCGCTCGCGGGCATGCCGTTGTTTGTCTGCATGTGAGTCTCTCTGGAAGACCGGATGAGCCCGACTGCACGTGCATCCGCTCTTGCGTCTGCACGCCATTGCGAGCATGATAGCGCACGTGCAGGTGTACGCGTCCGCTTACCTTGCGTGATCGGAAGTGGGGACATGACGGCACATTCTCGTTCGGCGTCCGGGGATCGGAATGATTGACGTCGTTGACTATCTGCCCGACCCGGACCTCGATGCCGAGCTGGCCGAACTTGGCTACGCGGCCGTCCATGGCTGGCCCGACCAGCGGCCAGTGACGCCTGCCCTGGTGCGTTCCCACCTCCGCCCGACCGGCACCACCGCAACCACGCTCGCCCTGTACCACCAGGGCGGCAGGCTGCTCGCCGCCGCGGCGCTGCGGTGGCCGGCAACCCTCGACGCCACGGGCCGCCTGTGGGGGCCGGTCGTGCATCCATCCGCGCGCCGAGGCGGCCTCGGCGCCGCGCTGCTGAGCACCATCGCCGACATCGTGGCCGCCCATCCGGGTATCCGAGTGACAACCGATGGAATTCCCGAGACGCGATCGTGCGGGTGGTCACTGTACGAGCGTGCGGGTTGGCGTGGGTGCGGCAGCTCTAGGCTCCTCCGACGAGCACTGACAAACTACGCCGCCGTCGCATTCGACGCGGCCCCGCCGACCTTGGCCGTCCGAATGATACAGCCCGGTGAGTACCTCGATCAGTGCCTCGCCGCCCTGGCCAGCGGCGCGCGACCCGACCTGGGCTACGCGACCGCCCGCGACACCTACACCCGCTGGACCGCCGACGAGCGCTACACCCCGAACGGTCTGCTGCTCGCGAAAGGTCCGGCGGGCGTACTCGGCGCGGCCCTGGTTTACCCGCTGACGCACTATGGCCCCGGCGAGCCACCCGAGGCGCTGCTCGCCGACCTGCTCACCGCTTCGCACCTGGACCCCGCCATCGCGGCGGAGGTACGGACCGCCCTAGTCGACGCGGCCCTGCGGGCCGGGGTCGCGATGGGGGCGGCCGTAGCCCGGACTGTGGTCGACGACCCCGGCCTGACCGCCACCCTGCTGGCGGCGGGATTCGAGGTCGCCGACCACATCCGGTACTACGCTCCGCGTGGCGTTGAGGCCGTGCCCGCCGTCGCGGGGACGGCCTCGACGCGCGACAACCTCTCCGTGGCCGCGGCCTAGCCCTGGCGCGAAACGTGGGACGGCCCCGCCGGTCCACCTCGCCACGACCATCGCCGTGAGAGCATGGCGCGAACGCGCGACGCACCCGCGGGTCGGTCGGCGTCCCGGTAGCCGGCGGTGAGGAAAGGTGGGCGCAGGATGCGCTTCCTCTTCGTGCCGCCCGCCGATAGCACGGCGGGCCTGCTCTCGTTGCCGTGGCGGGAGCCGCTCACCGACTGGACCGACGACCGGCTCGTGGACATTCGCCAGCGTGGCATCTCCCGGCACATAGTCCGGTTCGTGGCCGAGAGCGGAGACGTCTACGCGCTCAAGGAGCTAGACGAACGGCTGGCCAGGCGGGAGTACCGCCTGCTGCGAGAGTTGACGGAGCTGGGCATCCCTGCGGTCGAGGTGATCGGCGTCGTGGTCAACCGACCCGACGAACTCGACGCCATACTCGTGACGCGGTTCCTCGACCACTCCATCTCGTACCGTGCGCTGTTCGCCAACCCGCGCGGTGGCCAGCCCACCGACCGGTTGCTCGACGCGATGGTCGAGCTACTGGTGCGGCTGCACCTGGCCGGCTTCATGTGGGGCGACTGTTCCCTCTCGAACACGCTTTTCCTGCTCGACGCGGGGGCACTGGCCGCCCACCTCGTCGACGCGGAGACGTCCGAGCTTCATCCCGCGCTCTCCGACGGCCAGCGGCTCTACGACGTCGACCTCGCCCGCGAACGGGTCGGCGGCGAGCTCTTCGACCTGGAGGCCGGGGGCCTACTACCCGTCGACGTGGACCCCATCGAGGTCTCCGACGAGATCCCCCGCCGTTACGACGCCCTCTGGTGGGAGCTGACGCGCGAGGACACGGTACTGCCGAGCGAGCAGCGCTATCGCATCGCTGAGCGCCTGCGCCGGCTCAACGAGCTCGGCTTCGACGTCGACGAGGTCGAGCTCATCGACGCTGGCGAGGGAAACAAGCTGAGGGTACGGACCCGCGTGGCGGAGCCCGGACATCACCGCAGGCTGCTGTTCACCCGCACGGGTCTCGACGCACAGGAGAACCAGGCTCGCCGGCTGCTCAACGACATCGCCGGTTTCCGGTCCCATCTGGAGCGGACCGCCGGCACCCCAGTCCCAGAGGCCGTGGCCGCCAACAAGTGGCTCGCGGAGATCTACGACCCCGTCGTCACCGCCATCCCGGACGAGTTGCGCAACCGCCTCGACGAGGTGGAGGTATTCCACGAGGTCCTCGAGCACCGGTGGTTCCTCTCCGAGGCAGCCGGTCGGGACATCGGCACCACCGCCGCCCGGGAGGACTATTTCGCCCGGGTCCTGCCCGACGTGCCGGACACCCTGACCGCCACGGCCGACGCCGTACCCGCGCCTCGCGACCCCGAGTCGGAGGCCGACCGCGACGCCGAGGTTTTCCCGCACCCTGCCTGACCAGGGTCACGCGGTACGGCGCGAATGGCGGAGCCGAAATCTTGCCCCTCCTCGACCGGAAACAGATACTTTGTGGAGAAGACACCATTGGTACGTATACCAGGGGTCCAAGGGGGATGGCATGAATGATCTTGACAGCATGGGCCCGATCGACTACCTGGTTGTCGAGTTCCCGGGCAGCCGGATGACCGGGGAGGGAATGCCGCTTCTTGTCGACCTGGTCGACCGGGGCGTCATCCGGATCCTCGACCTGGTGTTTATCCGGAGGGAGCTGGACGGATCCGTTGTCGGCTTGGAGATCGCCGACCTGGACGAGGACGGCAAGCTGGATTTCGCGGTCTTCGAAGGGGCGTCCTCAGGCCTGCTGGGCCCGGACGATCTGGACGAGGCCGGCACCGCGCTCGAGCCCGGCAGCTCCGCCGGAATCCTGGTGTACGAGAACCTTTGGGCCGCGCCCCTCGCCGCGGCCCTGCGGCGGGGCGGAGCGCAACTTGTCGCCGGTGGGCGGATCCCGGTCCAGGCCCTGCTCGCGGCGCTTGATACCGCGGAACCAAAGTAGCCAGCCACTACTTGGTGGGTTAGCGGGGTGCGGAATGTACGTTATGCCCGGCGAGTGGATCTCCGCTAGCCCACCAAGTTGCGACTAGCACACCAAGTTGCTAACGGAAGGGAAGAGCAATGCCTGGTCTCATTCGGGGGGTCGCCCGCACGGCCGTCGTCGCGGGGACGGCTACCGTCGTGTCCAACCGCGTCTCCCGCCGGCAGGCCGGCCGGTGGGCTTCCCAAGATCAGCAGGCCGCCGAGGCGGAGGCATATGGGCAACAGAGTGGCGCGGCGGCAGCCGCGCCGCCCGACGAGATGGACAACAAGCTGGCCAGGCTTCAGCAGCTCGGCGAGCTGAAGTCTCAGGGCGTGCTCACCGAGGCCGAGTTCGAGACGCAGAAGAGCCGCATCCTCAACTCCTAAACTGCTAAACGCCCGTCGATCTAGGACTTGTTCTCGTGCGTTGATCACTAATCACGAGCACAAGTCCTAGATCGACGGCGAGGTGAGGTGGCGCGGTGCGGCCATTGCTCGACCGTACCGGGGCCATTCCGCCGGTCGATATCGCGCTGTATCGACTCGCGGTAGAGTCCGACCCATCGCCGCCACGCAGAGTCCGCCCTTCCGCATAAGGAGCAGAGATGGCCGAGAGTGTCTACAAGGTTGTGGAACTCGTTGGGACCAGCACAGAGTCCTGGGAGAAGGCGGCCGCCGCCGCGGTAGCGACCGCCAGCAAGTCGTTGCGCGAGCTCCGGATCGCGGAGGTGATCGAGCTCGACATGCAGATCGAGGACGGTTCGGTCAGGGCTTACCGCGCCAAGGTCAAGGTGTCGTTCAAGTACGAGTCCGGCGACTGATCGGCGACCTGCTTCTCCATCCTTGCTCGTCCTTTGCTCGTCGATCTAGGGATTGTGCTCGCGAGTTGATCTCCAGTCACGAGAACAACTCCTAGATCAACGCGACGATGTCAGGCGCGGTCACATCTTGATTCGCTCGTTGCCCGGGTCGTAGAGCGGTCGCAGGGAAACCGCGACCGGATACGTCGACGCTCCGATCTCGACCGTCCACTCGCCGGCGTCGAGCCACGCCTGGTTGAGTGGCTGGCCCGCGTCGACCATGGCGAGGCCGACAGCACCACCGAGCGTGAAGCCGTAGGACGCCGCGCGGATGTAGCCGACGGGCTTGCCGTTTCGCCGTACCCCTTCCGCATGAAACATCAGCGGTTCGGGGTCGGTGATGAGCACCTGGACCAGCCGCCGGGACGGCGGGCCCTGCGCCTTGAGCGTCGCGACGGCGTCGCGCCCGATGAATCCGCCGGGCTTGTCCAGCGCGACCGCGAAGCCCAGGCCGGCCTCGAGCACCGAATCGGTGTTGTCGATGTCGTGGCCGTAGTCGCGGTAGCCCTTCTCCATTCGCAGGCTGGATAGCGCCTTGAGCCCGGCGTGGCGCAGGTCTACCGCGCGCCCCGCCTCGACCAGCCGGTCGTACACGTGCGCCGCCTGCTCCGCCGGGATGTAGAGCTCGTACCCGAGCTCGCCGAGATAGGTGATGCGGATGCAGAGCGGTCTGGCGAAGCCCAGGTCGATCTCGCGCGCTGTCCTAAAGGGAAAGGCATCGTTCGAGACATCGTGCGACGTGACCGAGGCGATCAGCTCGCGCGAGCGAGGCCCCTGGATGTTGATCTGCGCGTAGGCCGATGTGACATCCGTGACGAACGCGTGGGCATCCGCGAAATGTCTGCGCATCCATGTCTCCGCGTGCCGGTGTGCGGAGTCCGAGGCGACTACCCAGAAGCGGTCGTCATCCAGCTTGGTGACGGTCAGGTCGGCCTCGAGGGTCCCGCGCTCGTTGAGCCATTGGGTGTAGGTGATGACGCCAGTCTCACCGTCCACGCGGTTGGCGGAGATGCGCTCGAGCTCACGTCCGGCGTCGCGCCCCTGCACGAGGAACTTCGACATGAACGACATGTCCATGAGGATCACGCCATCACGGGTGGCGTGGTGCTCCGCCTCCCAGTACGGGAACCAGTTCTGGCGTCCCCACGACAGCGCTTCGACCTTCGGCTCGACGCCGATGGGCGCGTACCAGTCGGCGCCCTCCCAGCCGCTCACATCCTTGAAGTAGGCGCGCCGTTCGACGAGGCGGTGGTGGATCGGCGACAGCTTCGCGCCGCGCGCGGTCTGCATCGACCGGCCGGGATAGTGGCACTGATAGACCATCCCGAGCGACTCCACCGTGCGCGTCGCCCGGTACTCCGGGTTGCGCTGGTAGGAGTGCAGCCGGTCGATGTTCATGCCGGTGATGTCGATGCCGGGCTGGCCGTCGACGATCCAGTGTGCGATCGCCCGACCGATGCCGCCGCCGGTAAGGATTCCGATCGAGTTCAGCCCGGCGGCGACGAAGAAGTTCTTCAGCTCCGGCGCCTCGCCGACAACGGGCAGCAGATCCGGGGTGAAGCTCTCGGGGCCGCAGAAGAACGTGCGCACGCCCGCGTCCAGCGAGACCGGCACCCGGGCCATGGCCGCCTCCAGGTACGGAGCCATCCGGTCCCAGTCCGGCGAAATCTGGCCGAAGGAGAAGCTCTCGGGGATCAGCCCAACATTCCAGGGTGCGCAGACGGCCTCGAACAGACCGATCATCAGCCCGGCGCCCTCCTCGCGGAAGTAGCCGTAGGACGCGGGATCCTCCAGTACGGGGAGCGAGGAATCCATGCCCTCGATGGGCTCGGTGATGAGGTAGTAGTGCTCGGCCGCCTGGAGCGGAATGTTGACCCCCGCCGTCTCGCCGAGCTGGCGCGCCCACATCCCAGCGCAGTTGACGACGTACTCCGCCTCGATGTCGCCGTACGGCGTGTGCACGCCCGTCACCACCCGGCCGGATGCGCCGCGGGCGGTCAGGAACCCGGTCGCCGGCACGCCCTCGAGGATCCTCACCCCGCGCATGCGGGCACCCTTCGCGAGCGACATGGTGACGTCCACCGGGTTGACCCGGCCGTCCTCTTCGACGTAGAAACCGGCGAGAATGTCGTCGGTACGGGCGAGCGGGAACAGCTCCTTGACCTCGCCGGGCGAAATCTCGTGGACGTCGACCCCGCAGTAGCGGTTGAACGCCGACACGCGCCGATACTCCTCGAGCCGGCCGGCGTCGGTGGCGACCTCGATGAACCCCACTGGTTTGAATCCGGTGGCGAGCCCGGTCTCTGCCTCGAGCCGGGCGTACAGATCGCGCGTGTACTTGCGCATCTCGGTCGACGTCTCCGAGGTCGAGCCGAAGGTGACCATGAGCCCGGCGGCGTGCCATGTCGTGCCGGACGTAAGCCGGTCCCGCTCGACGACCACCACGTCCGTCCAACCGAGGTGGGCCAGGTGGTATGCGACGGAGGTGCCGATGACCCCGCCGCCTACGACTACCACGCGTGCCCGGTCCGGCACCTCAAAAGTCCTGGTCACGGCCGGCAGATTAGCAAAGCACGCCGACCAATCGCGTCGATCTAGGGGTTGTCCTCGTGGTTAGAGATCAAACCACAAGAACAACCCCTAGATCAACGCGATCTTGGACGCGAGCGCAACCCCTAGATCAACGCGATCTTGGGACGCTTATGCCGCCGCCGCTAGGGCGGGCTGCGCCGGCTCGGCCGGCTCGGCGGGCTCGCCGGCGGCGCGCAGCGCCAGCACGAGGACGTCCGCGACATCCGACAGGGTGTGGACGGTCAGCTCCGCTCGCACCTCGGCGGGCAGGTCGTCGAGGTCGGGTTCGTTGCGAGCCGGGATGATGACCTCGCTGAGGCCGGCGCGGTGCGCCGCGAGCAGCTTCTGCTTGACCCCACCGATGGGCAGCACCCGCCCGGCGAGCGTGACCTCGCCGGTCATGCCGAACTCGGGCCGTACGGGACGGCCGGAGGCCAGCGACGCCAGCGCGGTAACCATCGTGATGCCCGCGCTGGGGCCATCCTTAGGCACCGCACCGGCCGGCACGTGCAGGTGGATGCGTCGCCCGGCGAGCGCGTTGGCGTCCAGTCCCAGCTCGCGGCCGTGGGCGCGCAAATAGGACAGTGCGATGTGGGCGGACTCCTTCATCACGTCGCCGAGTTGGCCGGTCAGGGTCAACCCCGGCTCGCCGTCCATCGCCGTCGCCTCGATGAAGAGCACGTCGCCGCCTGCTCCGGTGACCGCGAGCCCGGTCGCGACCCCTGGTACGGCCGTGCGTTCCGCCGACTCGGGGGTGAACCGTGGACGGCCCAGGTACGTGGCGAGGTTGTCCGTGTCAACGCGGACGGGCGCGCCGTCGGCGCCGCTCAGCGCAACCGCGACCTTGCGCAGGATGCGCGCCAGGGCGCGCTCCAGCTGCCGTACCCCCGCCTCTCGGGTGTGCTCGGCCGCGATCTGGCCGATGGCCTCGTCCGTGACGCTGACCTCGTCGGCGGTGAGTCCCGCCCGCTCCAGCTGCCGGGGCAGCAGGTGGTCGCGCGCGATGGCGACCTTCTCCTGCTCGGTGTAGCCGTCGAGCGTCACCAGCTCCATCCGGTCCAGCAGCGGCGGCGGAATCGTCTCGACCACGTTGGCGGTGGCGAGGAAGAGCACATCGGACAGATCGAGGTCCACCTCCAGGTAGTGGTCGCGGAACGTGTGGTTCTGCGCCGGGTCGAGGACCTCGAGCAGGGCGGCCGCGGGGTCACCCGCATACCCTGCCGAGATCTTGTCGACCTCGTCGAGCAGCACGACCGGGTTCATCGAGCCGGCCTCGCGCAGGGACCGCACGATCCGGCCGGGCAGGGCGCCGACATACGTCCGGCGGTGGCCGCGGATCTCCGCCTCGTCCCTGATGCCGCCGAGCGACACACGGACGAACCTGCGACCCAGCGCCCGGGCGACCGACTCACCCAGGCTGGTCTTGCCCACCCCGGGCGGGCCCGTGAGCGCGAGCACGGCGCCAGAACCGCGTCCGCCCACCACGTGCAGGTTGCGGGCCGATCGGCGGTTACGCACGGCGAGGTACTCCAGGATGCGGTCCTTTACGTCCTCGAGGCCCGTGTGGTCGGCGTCGAGCACGGCCCGCGCCGCGGTCAGGTCGGTGTTGTCCTCGGTCCGCGTTGTCCACGGCATCTCGAGCACCGTGTCCAGCCAGGTGCGGATCCAGCCCGCCTCGGGCGACGCGTCCGATGCCCGCTCGAGCTTGCCGACCTCGCGCAGCGCTGCCTCGCGTACCTTCTCGGGCAGCTCAGCCGCCTCAACCCGCGACCGGTAGTCGGCGGAGCCGTCGGGCTCGTCCTCCCCCAGTTCCTTGCGGATCGCGGCCAGCTGCTGCCGGAGCAGGAACTCACGCTGGGACTTCTCTAGTCCCTCGC
>Ga0184612_10000400_pt1 | contig 20054 bp, 11 predicted proteins | sample PLM3_60_coex_FD_133163 | JGI IMG/M metagenome (GOLD analysis project Ga0184612, IMG submission 133163) | Groundwater sediment microbial communities from an aquifer in East River, Colorado, USA - PLM3_60_coex | ecosystem: Environmental > Terrestrial > Soil > Riparian zone | place: USA: East... | reverse complement strand
GTCGACGGTTTCCAGCACTCCGTGCACGAGCGTTCCGAACGCAGTACCCGACGGGAGGTCCGCCATCGGCGACGGCACCGCGCGCATTGTCGCGTCGAGCAGGTCGAGCACCGGCGGGTCCGGCGGTGCGGGCAGGTCCGGCTCGTCCTGCCGCTCTTCGACCTCCGGCTCGCTGGCGACGCCCGGCGTCTCGGCGATGTCGTGCGCGAGCCGCGTCAGCCCGGTATAAGACGTCCGCCGCCAGCCCTCGTCGAGCCGACGATCGAACGCGGCGGCCGCCAGGTCCGCGGGATCGCCATCAGGCGGCCACCACCGCCCTGGTCGCTCTTCGCCAACGTCCTCGACGGCGATCGTCCCGTCGGCGCCCGCCGCCAGCTCGTCCAGCCGCTTCCGGACGTCGGCATCACGGAGGAGCGGGACCTTGGCCGGCGGCTCGCCGCCCTCGTCGAAGGAGCCGAACAGCAGCCGGTGCAGCGGCGACTGTTCGGCCGTCGTCGCAGGCACCCACCACGCCACAACCTGGCAGCGGGCCCGGGTCATCGCCACGTACAGCAGCCGCAGGTCCTCGCCCAGCTCCTCGGCAAGGTGCCGCCCGCGCCGGTCCGGATACCCCGGACCGTCGGTCCCGCCGACGTCGAGCAGCCGGGTGCCGTCGTCGTCGTGCAACAGCAGGAAGTCCGGGGTGTCGCGCACGTGCCGGTCCCAGCCGAACGGCACGTACACGACCGGGAACTGCAGGCCCTTGGCGCCGTGGATGGTCACCACCTGAACGGCGTCGGCGTCGGACTCCAGCCGGCGGCTGCGCTCCTCCGCCGCGTCCTCGGCCGCCCCGGTGATCCGCCGCTGCAGCCACTCGACGACGGCCGTCGGGCCCAGCCGTCCCTCGACGGCCGCGGAATGCAGAGCCTGGCCGATGTGCCGGACGTCGGTGAGCCGGCGCTCGCCGTCGTCTGCCGCGAGCAGCCGCTCGGTGAGCCGGGTCGACGACGACACCACCTCGAGCAACGCCGCGACCCCACGCTCGGCGAGCACGTCGCGCCAACTCCGCAGCAGCCGGCCCAGCTCGTCGGTTCCCTCGTCGCCTGCGTCGGCGAGCTGCCGCGGTGTCCACCCGACGAAGCAGGTCAGCGCCGCGGCCCGGGCCAGCCCGGCGCGATGCGGCTGCTCCAGCGCGCGCAGCAGGGTCAGCCAGTCACGTGTCACAGGCGCAAGGAACACGCTGCGGCTGCCGGTCAGCACGGCTGGGACGCCTGCCGCAGCCAGCGCGTTGCGCACCAGCGCAGCGTTGTCGTTGGTCCGAACCAGCACTGCGATGTCGCCCGGGAAAACCGGCCGCGCGTCGCCCTTGATGGTGAGCCGCGCCGAACTGTCGAGCAGAGCGACGACGTCGCGGGCGAGGTCGTCGGCGACGATCGGCCGGGCTTCGCTCACCCTGATCTTGGCCCGGTCGGACTCCCCGACCAGCGAACGACGGACGACCCGCAGCCGCAGCGCGGGACCGGCGCCGTCGAGCCTGGCCGTCTCGTGCTGTGCCTCCACCTCGCGGACCGGGATCCGCGCGTCACCCAGCGCGGCACCGCGGAACACCGACCGCAGCGCGCCGAGCAGCGGCGAGTCACTACGCCAGTTGCGGACCAGCGTGCGGTGGGTCGTCGCGACCTCCCTGGCGGACAGGTATGCGACGAGGTCGGCGCCGCGGAAGGCGTAGATCGCCTGCTTCGGGTCGCCGATCAGCACCAGCGTCGTCACGCCGTGGAACGCGGTCTGCAGGATCCGCCACTGCAGCGGGTCGGTGTCCTGGAATTCGTCCACGAGCACCACCCGGTACCGGGACCGGACCCGCTCGACGGCTGCCGGGCCGCGAACCGGGTCGCGCAGCGCGTCGTCGAGCCGGCTCACCAGGTCGTCGTAGTCGAGCAGCCGCCGGGTCCGCTTGCGGCGGGCCACCTCTCCAACCGTGTCCGTCGCAATGCGGTAGCGGAGCTGGGCTGACGAGTCCACCGGCGCGTCGGCGGGGACCAGCCTCGCTTGCGGGTCGCCAACCGCCGCGCGGGCGACTTTCAGCGCGGTGTCATGGTTGACGGCCGGCTCGGCACGTTCCCCGGAGTACGTGCGGATGTAGATGTCGCCGACCGCCTCGATGACGAGGTCGTCGACGTCCTCGACGAACGTCGCGTCCGGCTCCAGGTCGCCGGCCAGACCGAGCCCGGCCAGCATCTGGCTGCAGAAGCCGTGCGTGGTAGCGATGGTCGCGGCGTCGAAACCGGCCAGGGCGCGGGTCAGCCGGTGCCGTCTGCGGGCGACCTCGTCCTGTGGGGCGTCGGCGAGCAGGTGCAGGAGCTCGTCGCCGTCGTCCAGCGCGCGGCGGCCGTCGGCCAAGCCCTTCTCCGCGCTGACCAGCCGCTCGCGCACTCGCTCGCGCAGTTCCTGGGTCGCCGCACGGCTGAATGTGACGAGCATCAGCTGCGGCAGCTCGGCGACGCCCTCGGCGACGTAGCGGGTGGCGAGCGCGGCGATCGTGTACGTCTTGCCGGTTCCGGCGCTCGCCTCGAGCACGGTCGTGTCGGTCGGCAGCGGGCCGCAGATGTCGAACGGCTCGACGGTCACAACTGCTCCAGCTTCTCCGCCGCCCGCAGCGGCTCCCAGAGCCGGCGGGCCAGCGCACCGAACCGGTGCGGCTCGACGCCCAGCCAGCCGATCGGCTGCTCGTCGTCGGTCGCCGGCTCGGCGAGCAGGACGTCGATCGGCGCGGCGTCCCCCCACACCAGCCGATGCGCGGCGTCGGCCTGCTCGCCGTCGTACCGGGTGCTCGCCCACTCCTTGCTCGCCAGCAGCTCGGCATTCACCGTGGTCACGCTCTCCCCGCGCTTGGCGGCGTATGCCTCGGAGGTCTTCACGGCGAGGGGGAGCGGCGTGCACAGGCCTCGCTCACGGAGCTGGACCAGTGCTGTCAGCTGCTCGCGGGCGGTCGCGTCGTCGATCGGCCCGAGCACCGAGCGGGCCACGCCGGCCCTGCGGTCGCGGCCGATCGTCACTGCCGTCCGGCCGGTCGCCGGATCACCAACGGTCAGTGCCAGCAGCTGCGCCCAGGCCCGCAGCCGGTGCTTGGGCCCCAGCCGGGAGTACTCGACCCGGACGACCGTGTCGCCATACACGCCGCCGACGGTCCCGACGAGCCTCCGTCCGGCGACCTCGACCGCGACGTCGACCACCCGAGCGGAACCCACGCGGAGGTCCGCGCCGGCGTCGACCAGCGGCTCGACCTCGGCCATCACGCCCTCGACGACCCGCCGGCCGAGCTCGCCGGGCGGGAGCGTCTGACGTCGCCATTCGGCCTGCATGCAGGTGGCTGCGTCGGCGCCGGCCAGCCGGGCCCGCAGTAACCGGTCGCCTACCGCCCACTTCTGCAGCGGTGCCAGGTCGACGGCCAGGGCGTCGTCCAACTCCGCGTCGTCCCTGACCAGCGTGACGCCCAGCCGTTGCCGCAGGAATGCCTTGGCCGGGTGCTCGAGGAACGCGATGAGGTCGTCGAGGGCGAGGTCGGCGGGCTCGTCGGCCGGAGCGAGCGGGGGTGCGAGGAACGGCTCTCGCGTGACGCGCGGTTGCCTCGAGCGGACGGCCCCGGCCAGCGCCTGCCGGTCGAAGCTGAACGGCCCACGCGTCCCGAGCTCTTCAGCAACGAAGTTGCGGACGTCGAACGGCTGCAGCGGGTGGTGGATGACCACGTGCTCGCGGGCGGGCCGGCCGTTCTCGGTGCTGACCAGCGCGTCGGCGGCGTCGAGGATCTCGCCGACGGGGACGGCGGGCGGGCGCGGGGAGTTGGTGCGCGGGTCGGCGCCGGTGTAGAGGACGACCAGGTGGTCGCCCGCGGCGAGGATGGCGTCGAGCAGCAGCTGGCGGTCCTCGCTGCGCGGGTCACGTTCGCCGACGCGCCGCTCGCGGGCCAGCACGTCGTCGCCGTCGACCGCAGTGGTGCGCGGGAAGTGGCCGTCGTCGAGCCCGAGCAGGCAGATGACTCGATGCGGCACAGAACGCATCGGCACCATCGAGCACATGGTCAGCTCGCCGGTGCGGAAGTTGGCGCGAGTGGGTCGGCCGCGGAGCCGGTCGGCGAGCAGGGCGCGGATGTCGGCCAGGCCGAGCGGGATCGACCCGGCCCGATCCCCGGCGTCGTTGGCCACCTGGGCCAGCTCACGCTCGGCCTGGCCCGCCTGCCAGGCGTCGGTCTCCCTGGTCTCGGTGAGCCAGGCCAGCCCGGTGGTCAGGGTGTCGAGCCAGTGCTCGAGCGGGTGCTCGCCGGTGAGGCCGTCGAGTGTGGTTTCCAGCCGGTCGATCAGCTCCGCCAGCCGGCCGGCGAGGTCGATGTCGCTGCTGTCGACGTCGTCGAGGGGAAGCGCCCTGTCGACCCAGCGCAGCCCGTCCTCGGCCATCGCGGCGCCGAGCAGGATGCGGTCCAGCCCGGTGCGCCAGGTGTTCTGCGGGATACCGGCCAGGCCGTACGGCGATCGGTGGCCGCCGTCGAGCCCCCACCGGATGCCCGACGACGCGACCCAGCCCTGCAAGCGCTCGAGGTCGTCGTCGGTGAACCGGAACCGTCGTCGGACGGGGGCCGACGCGGCCAGGTCGAGAACCTGGCTGGCGGTGACCCTGGCATCGGCGAGCTCCAGCAGCGCCGCGACGGTCGCGAGCAGCGGGTTGGTCTGACGCAGCGAGCGGTCGGCGAGCTTGACCCGCAGCCGGTGGCCGGGGTGCCGGTCGGTCGGTGCGTCTGTCTCGGCGTCGACGTCGGCCAGGCCGAACGTCGCGGAGATCAGCGGCGCGTAGTCCTCGATGTCGGGGCACATGACCAGGACATCGCGGGGCTCGAGCGTGGTGTCGTCGGCGAGCAGCCCGACCAGGACCTCACGCAGCACCTCGACCTGACGCTCCGGGCCGTGGCAGGCGTGGACCTGCAGGCTGCGGTCGGCTGGGTCGAGGAGGGACGGTTCCGACGACGGGCACGCGTCGTCCTGCAGCGACGTCTGGAGACGGCCGAGGAGTGTCGGTGGACGCCGATCGAGCGGATGGTGATGATGCTCGACACCGATCCGGGCGGTCGCGAGTTTGAGCTGGAGTTCGCGGGCATCGCGGCCGAGGCTGGCGAGCAGCGGATTGCGCGGCAGGTCGGCGGTCGGGTCGTCGTGGAGTCGGGTGACGCCGGCTGTGAGCGGCGCCACCCGGTCCCACAGCGCCGGGGAGGGATGCGGCAGCCAGAGGTGGACATCGCGGTGCTCGGCGAGCGCGGCGAGGACGTCGAGCTGGGCGGTCGTCAGCCGGGTCGGCCCGAACAGAGACAACCGATCGGGTAGATCGACGATGCTTGGCTCCGCTCGCAGCCGCTCGCAGGCTGGCGGGAGCCGCTCGGCCCGGCTGTCGACGCCGATTCGCGCCCGGATGCGGCGCCACAGTTCGGCCTGCCAGCGCAGGTCATCGGGCGTTTGGGCGTCGTTGCCGTCCGCCCAGCTCTGCAGCATCCCCGGCCGATGGGCGCCGTAGGAGTCGTACAGCCTTGCCAGGTGACGCGCGGTGGACAGCCGGCGGCCGCGTCGGTGCGAGTCCTCTGCGTCATTGACGCCGAGGTGGCCGGCGAGGGACGCGCACCACTCCTCGCGCGCACAATCGTCGATCGTCTCCAACAACGGCCAGAGCAGCCGGTCGGGATCCCACGGGTCGTCGTCGGGTTCGGTACCGGCTGCCGCAGCCAGCGCCTCGGCGACGAGGGCAGCCGGATGCGGGAACCGGACGTTGGCGCAGACTCCGTCCGCCTGGTCCGGCGACGTGCCGAGAACGTGCGCGAGCCGCTGGCTCACCCAGCGCTCGACGCCCTTGGCCGGGACCGCGACCACCTCCGGGGCGAATGCGTCGGATGGCGGTTGGCGGAGCACCTCGCCGAGCCCGTCGACCAGCCGGTCGGCGCGCTCGGATCGGTGCAGGTGCAGCACGTGCCTGATCTCCTGTCACGGACGGACCGGTATATGGACCCGCAGTACGGTTTCACCCGGTTGGGAATCGATCGTGATCTTCCCACCGTGGCGCTCCACGACGATGCGCCGTGCGATGTCCAGGCCGAGTCCGGTGCCTTTGCCCACGTCCTTGGTCGTATAGAAGGCCTCGAACGCCCGAGCCGCCACCTGTGGCGGCATGCCCGGGCCGGTGTCGCCGATCTCGACGACGAGGCAGTCCTTGTCGAGCCGTGTCGCCACCCGGAGTGTGCCGGTGCCGTCCATGGCATCGACGGCATTGTCGATCAGGTTGGTCCACACCTGATTGAGCTCGGCTGCGTAGGCCTCGACCATCGGGACGTCGGCGCCGTACTCACGGACGACCGTGATGCCGTCGCCGAGCTTGTGCGCGAGCATCACCAGCGTGCTCTCGAGACCATCCCTCACATCGACGCGCTGCATCGACGCCCGGTCCATCTGCGAGTAGGACCTGACGGCGGCAACAAGGTCGGAGATGCGCCGGGTCGACTCCTTCACCTCCGAGAGCAGCGTGGCGGCGGAGAACGTGCTCGCCACCCACTCGAGGCCCGGCTGAAGGGCCGATCCCGGCAGCACGGTCGCGGCCCGCGCGAACCACGCAGGATCGACTCCGGCGGCGGCGAGCGTCGGGGCGATGGTCCACTCGCGCGCAATGCCGTGGCGGGTGAGCCACGACGAGAGGGCCTGCTCGCGGTCGGCCCGGGACAGCGGGTCTTCATTGGCTGCCACAGGTTCGATCTCGCCACGCAGCGCCTCGAGCGCGGCGAACTGAGCGGCCGAGATGTCGTCGCGGGCGAGCTGTTCGACCGAGGAGAGCAGCGCCTGACATGCGGCCTCGAGGGCGTCGACGGCCCGGGTAGCGGCCGACGCGGGGTTGTTGATCTCGTGCGCGAGTCCGGCGGCGAGCGTGCCGAGGGTGACCAGGGACTCGCGCTGCCGTGCCGTCGACTCGATGGAGCGCGCGGTCCGGTAGAGCCCCGCGATGAGGTGTGCGCCGAACGGGAACCAGGTCTCGGCACGCTCCCGCAGTACTTCGGCCGGCACCCGGAGCACCCGCCCGCTGGTCACTCCTCGGCCGGTGGCGAGATAGACGCCCTCCTCGTCCCATGCGCGGAACCCCCCGGCCCAGCGGCCCGGAATCTCCATCCTGGCGACCACGGCGTCCTCGCGGCCGACGTGGCGGACGAGGTCGAGCGCACCGTCGACGAGAACCCACCAGAAGTCCGCGTGCTCGCCCTCGCGGAACAGGTCGACCCCCGGTTCGATGCGAACCTCGGTACCGCCCCCGACCAGCTCGGCGAGCTGCTCGTCGGTCAAGCCCTCGAAGATCGTCAGCGTGCGGAGCTCGTCGATGCGCATCAGATCGTGGCCAGGTAACGATGTACCAGGTAGACCGACATCGCGCCCTCACCGACGGCCGACGCAACTCGCTTCATGGAGTCGAGCCGAACGTCGCCGGCGGCGAACACGCCGGGCACGCTTGTCTCGAGAGCGAAGGGCGCACGTGGCAGCGGCCACCGATGCGCGTGGTGCGAGGCCGCGAGCTCCTGACCCGTGACGACGAATCCCTTGTCGTCCCGGACCACGTCCGGGCCGAGCCAATCGGTGCGGGGCGAGGCGCCGATGAATACGAACAGCCAGCTCGATGCGACATCCTCGGTGCGACCGGTGTTCCTGTCGGCGAGGGTGAGCCCCTCGAGGTGGCCGTCGCCTCGGCCCGCCACCACCTCGGTTCTGTACCGCACCGCGATGTTCGGCGCGGATGTGATCCTTTCCAGGAGGTACAGCGACATCGTGTCCAGGAGCGTCGCACCCCGTACCACCAGCACCACCTGCCGCGCGAATCGCGACAGGGTGAGCGCGACCTGGCCCGCCGAGTTGGCGGCACCTACGACGTAGACATCATCGCCCTGACACTGGCTTGCTTCGCTGATGTTCGCGCCGTAGTAGACCCCGCGGCCGGTCAGCTCGTCGAGCCCCTCCGCCTCCAGCCGTCGGTACGACACGCCAGTCGCCACGATGAGCGCGCGCGCCTCGATCTCCCCGGAGCCATCGATGAGCACGGCGCGCACGGGCCCCCGTGCTTCGAATCCGACGACGTCACGCGCGAGGACCATCTCCGCGCCGAAGCGAGAAGCCTGAGCCAGGGCGCGCTGCGCCAGGTCCGAGCCGCTCAGTCCCTTGGGGAACCCCAGGTAGTTCTCGATCGACGCGCTGTGTCCGGCCTGACCCCCGGGTGCATCGCGCTCGACGATGACGGTGCTCAGGCCCTCGGACGCGCCGGAGACGGCGGCGGCCAGGCCGGCAGGTCCACCGCCGACGATGCACACGTCGTAGAGTGGCTGCTGCGCGCTGGTGTGCAGGCCGAGTGCGCTCGCAAGGTCAAGCGTGGACGGCGAGTGGAGCGTGTCGCCGTCCGGGATGAGCACGAGCGGGAGGTCGGCTGATTCCGCGTGGGCAAGGTCGCGCAACCGCTCGGCCTCGGCGTCGCGCTCGATGTCGTACCAGCGGTAGGGCACGTGGTTGCGCGCCAGGAACATCTTGACCGCATGGCTGCGGTCGGACCATCGATGGCCGACCACTCGAACCTCAGACGTGCGTTCCCGATTGGCCTGCCTCCAGTCTCCGAGCAGATCGTCAGTGACGGGGTACAGCCGCTCGTCAGGAGGGTCCCAGGGCTTGAGCAGGTAGTAGTCGAGGCCGATGTCGTTGATCGCCTTGATGGCGACGTCGGTGTCCGCGTATGCAGTGAGCAGCAGGAGCTTCGCGTCCGGTGCGTGTGCCCGCGCCTGCTCGAGCATCTCGATACCCGTCATCTCCGGCATCCGTTGGTCAGCGGCGATCAACGCCACCGGTGAATCTCGAAGGGCAAGCTTGGTCAGGACGGCCAGCGCCTCGGGCCCCGACGTCGCGCGAACGATGCGGTAGTCGGCGCCGTAGCGGCTGGCCAGGTCGCGGGTGATCGCAGCAGAGACCAGCGGGTCGTCGTCGACCGTCAGGATGGTCGGTTTGCTCATGCGACCCCTGGTCCCGTGACAAGGTAAGAAAACATGAGGCTGGAGCCCTTGACCGGCTGCAGTCGCAATCTCACGGGCCCGTGGCCTTGACGTGTCTCCACCGCATCAGTATGCGGTCCACGATGCAACGATCCCGCCTGCTTCGCCAGAGCCGCCAACCAGAGCCGCTAACCCCTCAACGCGGCGAGCCGGGCGATGGGATCAAGCGTTTGCGCCCGGGCGCACTGGCCGTGCGGCGTGTACGCCCTCTGGCAGCCGCGCCCAGTGCCTGAGGCGCTACGGGCTCGCCCCAAGTTCGGTGGCCCGTCTGCCGGCCCTAGGCGCTGCTGAGCGTGCGAAGTGCACGGTCGGCGTGGATGTGCATGTGTGTTTCGCTGTTGATCACGTCCAAGATCAGCCCGTCCGTGCCGATGACGAACGTGGTGCGCTTGACCGGTCGGATGAACGAGAGAAGGCCCTGGGATACCCCGAACGCGCGGGCCACTGCGCCGTCGTTGTCGGAGAGCAGCGGATAGTCGAAGTCGTGCTTGTCGGAGAACTGCTTCTGCTTGTTGACCGGGTCGACGCTGATGCCTACGCGCTGGGCCCCAACCTTCTCGAACTCGGTCCTCAGATCCCGGAAGTGGCACGCTTCCGCGGTGCATCCGCTGGTCATCGCGCGCGGGTAGAAGAAGAGCACGACCGGCCCTGCTCGGAGCATCTCGCTGAGCCGACGCGGTTGGCCGGATTCGTCTGGGAGCTCGAAGTCAGGAGCACGGTCGCCAGGCTGCATGGGTTCACCCCTCCTCCTTCCTACCTCACGGCGCAACTCGACGGGCTCGCGCGTTGCCAGTGGATACGTCGCCAGGTCGTCACCTCGACCGCCCGCCCGGCAGCGGATCTGGGGTGGCCGTGCCATCAGGCGCGGTCCGCGGCCACTCGTCAGCCCCCGCCGTACACCGACATGACACCAAACCGCATTGCCTGTGTCGCACAGATTGTCTAGCGTGCGGAGAAGGTTTGTCGTGCCTCGCATCGAAGTGAGGCACAGGCGTCGTTCGTGCACGAACACTCCAGAAGGTGGGGCCTGGTGGGCCGGGTATCGCAGTGGGCCGTGCGCCGTCCCTGGTACGCGCTGCTCACATGGGTCGGGATCGTGGTCATCGTCGGCCTGGTCGGAACGGGATTCGGCGGCGACTACAACGACAACTTCGAGCTGCCGGACACGGAGTCGACGACTGCGCAGGAACTTCTGTCCGACCTGTCGGGCGGTGCTGGCACTGGCGCGGGCCTTGAGGGGCAGGTCGTCTGGCGGCCGGACTCCGGGCAGGCCACCGACGCTTCGGCGGAGGCGGCCATGACGGAGCTCCTGACCCGGCTCGCGACATCGCCGGGGGTGTCCTGTGTGCTCACGCCGTTCGGCGAGCCGCTGGGCTCGGGGTGCCCGGAGCAGCCTCCGGACCAGGGCGGAGGCGGTGAGGCGGGCGAGCAGCCTCAGCTCTCGTCGGAGGCGGAGGGCGCCCAAGCACACTTCGGACAGTCCGGCGCGAGCCCGGACGGCACGGTCGCGTACGCAACGGTGATGTTCGAGGGCGAGTCCTTCGACGACCTTGACACCGACGACGTCATCACCGCGCGGGATCTCATCGAGGAGCAGGACGGCAGGGATGGCCTGCAGGTCGGGGCCAACGGCGTATTCGTCTTCGTCGGTGGTGAACCGCCGTCCTCGGAGAGCATCGGCGTCGCCGTTGCGCTGGTGATCCTGCTGTTCGCTTTCGGCTCGATCGTCGGTGCATTCCTGCCCATCACCTCGGCCGCTCTTTCGGTCGCGCTTGCGACCACCTTCGCGCTGCCGCTCGTGGCGCGCTTCTTCGATGTTGCGACGTTCGCGCCGATTTTGGCCTCGATGATCGGCCTCGGGGTCGGCATCGACTATTCGCTGATGGTCATAAACCGGTACCGCGAAGCGATCATCCATGGCCGGTCACCGCGAGAGGCCGCGCTGGAGTCGGTACGCACCTCGGGTCGAGCCGTGCAGTTCGCGGCCGCGACAGTGATCATCGCGTTGCTCGGCCTGTTCGTCATGCGGATCACGTTCTTCAACGGCATCGCGGTCGCGGCGGCCGTCACGGTCTTCATGGTGATGGTGGGGGCTCTGTTGCTGCTGCCCGCCGTGCTGTCACTGCTGGGCACCGGGGCGTTCGTCGGTCGGATGGCCTGGATCACCGACCGGGAGGCGATCCCGAAGCAGCGCGTGACCGGCGTGCGGCACACCGTGGGCGTGTTCCTCCGGTACCTCGGCTGGCTTCTTCTCCTCCCGGTCACGCTGATCGGGCTGGCCTGGCGCTGGATCGTTCACCGTGGCAAGGCGCCGGACCCGACACGACCAAACACCTTCGCACGTTACGGCAACTGGCTGCAGAAGCGGCCGTGGCTGACCGGCGCCTTCGCGCTGGCGGTCATGGTTCTGATCGCGCTGCCGATGCTGTCATTGCGCTTGGGCTTCTCCGACGACTCGGGCGCACCTGAAGGCAGTTCTCCTCGGATCGCGTACGACCTGACCGCCGAAGGCTTCGGTCCCGGCGTCAACGGGCCGTTCTACCTGGCGGTCGAGCTGCCTGAGGCCGGCGACCAGCAGACCGTGACAACGATCACCGACGCCCTGAACGCCGACCCGGGCGTTGCCCTCGCAGCTGCCGCCCCGGTGGCCACCGACGCCACCGTCGCGCCGATCCAGGTCTTCCCCAAGACGGCGCCCCAGGACGAGGCGACGACCGACCTGCTAATCCACCTGCGTGAGGACGTCATCCCCGCCGCCACGGCTGATTCGGGCGCCCAGGCCCACGTCGGTGGCTTCCAGGCGGTGACGGCCGACTTCACCCAGGTGCTCCAGGACGCGCTGCCGTGGTTCCTGCTCATCGTCGTGGGTCTCGGTTTCCTGACCCTCGTGGTCCTGTTCCGGTCTGTGCTTGTGCCCGCGACCGGGGTCCTTTCCAGCCTGCTATCGCTGGGCGCGGCGCTCGGCATCACGGTGGCCGTGTTCCAGTGGGGCTGGTTCGCCGACCTGATCAACCTGGAGAACACAGGACCAATTTTCCCCTTCCTTCCCATCATGGTCTTCTCGATCCTGTTCGGGCTGTCCTGCGACTACCAGGTGTTCCTCGTGAGCCGTATGCACGAGGAGTGGGTGAACACCGGCGACAACCGCAAGGCGGTACGCCGCGGGCTGGCCGGCTCCGGCAGGGTGGTAGCGATCGCGGCGGCGATCATGACGAGCGTGTTCGGCGCGTTTGTCCTCGGCAACGACGCGATCATCAAGCTGTTCGGCGTCGCACTCTCAACGGCTGTGCTGCTCGACGCGTTCGTGGTCAGGCTGATCCTCATTCCATCCCTGATGACGATCTTCGGCACTGCCAACTGGTGGCTGCCCGGCTGGCTGTCCCGGCTGCTGCCGCACATCAGTGTCGAGTCCGAACAAGACATCGAGGCCGGTGCCGAGGAGATCGTTGACATCAGCGAGCCCGGTGAGGAGACCGAGCCCGCGCCGGTCTGAACCACGCCAACGCACGGCATGCGCATGGCTTCGGCGAAAATCCGTACATGCCCTACTCCTCGCCTGCTGCGGGCCCAGCCGCGGCGTGGTTCTGTGACCGCATGCCTGATCGACTGCGCGGTTCCGTATTCACGGCGAGCTGAGCGAGCTCGTGCTCGCCGGCCAGCCACTGGAGCGGGCTGTCGACGGCACATCGACGGTGAAGCATCTCGTCGAGGAGCTAGGGATTCCGCACACCGGGTACGGCGAGGTGCGCGTCAACGGTGTGCCTTCCCACGGCGGCCATCGGGTTCAGGACGGTGATGTTGTCGACGTCTACGCCCAGTCAACCTGACCACAGGAGACGTCTTCGCCTCAACGCCGGGCTTCGACGTGAACGAGATCGAGACCGTCACCTGCCTCCTGCACAGTCCATTCACTGGTGTCGACTAGCGGACCAGCGGATTCTTCACGCCCGTTGGCTGACAATCGGCCCCAAACCCCGATCACTTGCCTAGTCGGCGCTTGGTCTCCTCGACGTCCATGCCGTGCAACCGGAGCAGGTTCTCGCCGAGAATCTTGCGCTTTCCCTGCTCGGTGAGCGGCGGGTAGCCGTAGCCGTCGATGAGGTCCTGTGGGATTTCGAAGTCCCAGAAGGCCTGCAGTGCCCACTGTGGGTGCCAGATCGGGGTTTCGCTGCCGTAAAGGATCTTGTCCTCGCCGCACCAGAACAGCAATTTGCCGAGCGTCTCTGCGAACATCCGCGGTGCGCGGACGACGAAGTTGATGGTCGCGGCGAGTGAGGCGTAGAGGTTCGGGTAGCGGATGAGTTGCCAGCAGACCTCGTCGAGGAACGGCAGCCCGACGTGGAAGATGACGAAGTTCAGGTCCGGGAAGTTGGCTGCGGCGCCGTCCATGTCCCAGGTCTGGGTGTGCTCGATCGGCTGCGGCCCGAGTGGCACACCTTTGTGGACCCCGATGAGGTTCACGCCGAGTTGTTGCGCCTTCTCGAAGACCGGGAAGGCGACCTGTGGGTCGTCCATCCGCCAGGGAAACGGCTTGCCGTAGTCGTAGCGAACGTTGTAGAACTTAAACGCCTTGGCGCCGAACTCACCGACCTGACGTTCCATCAGGTCCAGCGCCTTCCGCCCTTCGAGTGGGTTGACCGAGCCCCAGAAGACCGTGCGGTCCGGGTCGCGGGCGGCCAGCTCGGCGCACTCCTCCCACGGAGAGAGACCGTCCTTGTAGAGGTCGGTCAGCGGAAGCGGCATCGCGCAGAGCATGTCCGTATCGGACTCGTCGTAGACCATGCGCCGAATGTCCGCGACCGTCCACTGTCGAAGGAACTCCTCTGGGGGAAGCACGGTCTCGCCCTCGGGTGTGAGCGCCTGGTGGAAGGCGTAGATGTGCTGCGAGAACATCTCTCCCGGCCGGCCAAGTGGATTCTTCGCATCGAAGTTGAACATGTGCGCGACCCCGTCGAATACGAACGCGTCACCGATCACCAGCGGCCTCCTTCGTGTGTGCCATGACGTATGCGTCGCGGTCCGCGACGTGCGCCGGGGCGGGCAGGAAGTTCAATGTGCGCGCGGCGGACGCCGACAGACGATCGGTCGTCCACGTTTCGTCCCAGACCACTTCGACCTCGGTGTCGCCGACGTCGGGCAGCGCGCTGATCCGATCGCGCACCTCGGTGACGACATGCGACGCGAACGGGCACCACCCGGACGTCAGCAGCAACTCCACCCGGGCGTGCCCGTCACGCACTGCGACCGACCGGACCAGCCCCATGTCGACCACCGAGATGCCCTTTTCCCGGCAACACGGGTCGTAGACGTCGCGTAGCGCATCGAGGTATTCGTCGGGTACGTCGTCCATGCAGCCTCCCGGGCCCCGATCTACCGATGACCCTGGCACTCATGTGCCCGTATCGGTAGCCCGAATACTGAATTGGACGAATTCGTGTGGAGCATCTCATCGACCTGGTCCGGCGGCTCCGGCTGGGCGGGTGGATCCGTCCGTATGCCCGCTGCACCTCGTGCAACGGGGTTCTGGTGCCGGCGCGCCGGGCCGACGTGGCGCCGCTGGTCCAGCCGGGAACGCTGCGTGACCACGAGAGGTTCGCCGCGTGCGCCGCATGCGGCAAGGTGTACTGGCAGGGCAGCACACCGGGCCCGCATCTCCGGCTTGATCGCGGCGGCCCGGGCCGCGGATGCGGTCCGGCCGGGCGGAAGAACCCACCATGTGAACCCCGTAGGTTGGACCGGTACGGGTTGACCGAGGCCGAATCATTGGGGTTGAGGAATCGATGAGCGACGCCGCTGGGTGGCGGCGGGACCGGGATGCGGCGGGACGACCACGCAGCGCCCGACCTCGCGACGAGCTGGGTCGGCCGTTGCCGCGTGACGCTGCGGGCGCACCGGGTGTGCCCGAGCTGGTGTTGCCGCCGATGGAGTCGCTCGAGCAGGCGCAGCGGCTGCTCGACGCTGGCCGCGCCTTCCACGCCCATGAGGTGCTGGAGGGCACCTGGAAGGCGGCTGTCGCGGAGGAACGGGAACTGTGGCGTGGCCTGGCTCAAATCGCGGTCGGGTTGACGCATGCGCAGCGGGGGAATCCGGTGGGGGCGGTACGGCTGCTGCGCCGCGCGGCCGATCGCGTCGACGGGTATGTCGCCGAGCCGCCGCACGGCATCGACGCTGCCGGACTGGTGGCGTGGACGCGCACGTTGGCGGCTCGGATCGAGCGCGATGGCCTGGCGGGGATTGGCGCGGCCGATCTGGTTCCGCGACTGCTGGCGTGATCTGAGCCGCGTTCGTCACGTGCCCGCCCATGGCCGCTGCTCTGCGACGACCTCGAATAGGTGGGCCGCGCTGGCCCGGCCGTTCACCAGGACCTCGACCCGATGCAGCCCCGGGTAGTGCGTGCGTGTGGTGTGCTGGGCGAGCGAAATCGTCTTCGCGAGCTCCGCGGAGGCGTGTGGTGCGAGGTCGAGCTCCTTCAGCTTGAACACCTTCGGGCTGGGCTTTCCGTTGGACTTCACGAAATGCACGCGTAGGTCGACCAGCAGCCGCTCGGTCGAGGAGCCCCCGTTCGTCAGCTCAACAGTGACGGTGACGGACTCACCAATCGGCACCACGGCCGGGAAAACGCGGATCTCCCGCACCACGGCGGCGGTTGCCGCGACGAAGCCGAGGATCTCCAGTGCCGCCGGCTCGCCGCGCTTCACCGCTGAGCGGAGGGCGTGCCGGATCAGCCAGCGCCGCTCCGAAGTGGCATCGTGCGCCCACCGCTGGCATGTCTGGATCAGGGCCGCCGGGTTGTCCTTGCCGATGTCGTTGAGGTTGTTGGCGACCGACCGGCGAACGTAGAGCTCCGGGTCGTCCTTGAGCAGCTCGAGCAGCTCGAGCACCGGCCGCGGATCGGCCTGGAAGGCGCGCAGCCGAGGCGCCCACGGAAGCCGCGGTCGCGTCCCTTCGGAAACGAGGCGCCGCACATGAACGTTCTGGTCGTGCGCCCACTCCCGCAGCCGGGCCAGCGTTTGCTCCGGGAAGCGTTCCAGAAAGACCCGGATGCTGTACTCCGCCGAGAACCGCTGGGTCAGCTCGTACTGCGCGCGCATGGACGCCTCGAAGTGCTCGACGCCGAACACCGCGACGTAGAACACGTGCGGCAAGTAAAGAAACACCTCCATGCCGGTGAGCTCCGCCGCGTCGAGCTTCGGCCCAAGCGAAGCGATGAGGACTGCGACGGCCCGCTCGTAGTCCTGCGGTAGGTGGCGACCCAGCGTCATGGCGATGTGCCGAGCGCGTGGCGTCAGCTCCAGCGCCTCGAAGCCGTCGAGCGCGTCGAACAGGAAGGCCTCACGTGGGAAGGCGCCGTCTTCGTTCTGGATCATGTCAGCGATCCGCGCCGGCACCTCCGGACCGAAGTAGTTCTTCAACGGCGCAGCCATGATGGTCCGTCCCGAAAGAGTGTCAAAGGTGGCTCGCTCTCAACCTGCACGACTACAGCACGCCGTTACGCGCTCCGATACCGTCCGGAAGGGCTGGCCGCAACCAAAACGGAGCGCACGATGGCGACGAAGGTGGACTTCAAGCGCGAGGGTTAGCGTCGGAGTGACGACAATTTGGTTGAGGGGCAGACATAGCTGATCCCGCAGGTTCGGCTTCGCGCGGCCGTCACCTTCGTCGTCCGCAGCGCGCGAGGTGGGTAGTCGAGCGGCACGCCGAGTTGGGCGAGCACATCGACAGCCAGCCCGAGCCAGACCAGTCTCGATGGTTGCATCACTGCTGCCGAGGCAATACTGATGCGGATTCCCGGGGCCAAGGGGCATGATCTCCGCCGCTGTCTTCGGTGACGGCCAGGTCGGCGTCGTGGTGTCCAACACGATCATCGGACGGGCATGCGACTGGCTGCCGTGAGCAAAGGAGCTGGCTGAGCGGGGCTACCGCGTCATGCTCTTCAACTACAGCGTTCTCAAGCCGACGACCGACATCCCGGCGGCCGTGGACACATTCGCCAAGGACACCGTCGAGGCGGCCGCGAAGCTGCGTCAGATGGGCGTTCAGAAGGTGGTGTTGGTCGGCGGCTCCGTCGGCGGTCTGAGCGCGTTACGTGCGCGGTTGAACGCCAATGCGGGGGCCGACGGGATCGTCTGCCTGTCGGGATCAGGCTCGACCGAGATCACGGAATCGGTCGCTGGGCTGCAGGTACCGGTCCTGTTCGTGGCAGCCCGTGATGACCTTCCAGCCTTCGAGATGGCGGACGAGCTGTACGGCGCCACCACGAGCACCCCGAGCCGCAGCTCGTCCTTGTCGAGGGCGCGCTGCACGCCGACATGCTGCTACAGCCCAGCGCACCAACGAAGTCACAGGTGGAGACGGAGATTCTGGCCTTCCTCGAGGCGCTGTAGCGCCTGGAGCGAACCGACGCTCAGGCGGTGTCGGTTGGGTCGGCGACGTGCCCCATGAACAAGGGTGTTCCGGTGTGCGTGTCGACGATGGCGAAGGCGAACGGATGATCGGCGCGGATGGTCTCCTGGGGAGGCGGGGGAAGCGATGTCGGGAACCCAATGCCGGTGACGGCGGCGGCCTCCGTGCCCCACTCGTCGACGGTGATGTTGGCGCGGTGTATCGCCTGGTCGATCCACACTCCGGGAAACATCCCGGAGAAGTCCGCCCGTTTGTCGAACGGGACCTTCATGCCGAGATCTTTCAAGGGCGGGATGAGGTCCAGGTCGGTGGCGAAGTCCCAGCGGGGCATCGACAAGTCCACCCTGCCTGGGGTCAGCTGAGTTGCCACGTCGGACAACGTGTCGGGCGCGAGCAGCTCCGCGGGCGTTGTCTCGTCAGTCGGCACCAGGACCCACATGGCGAGATCGCTGCCGGCGTAGGGCAGTTCGGCCGCCTGCCAGGTGTCGCTGGTCGCGTACCGGAGATCGCCCTCCTGCCGCATCATCGGAGCGCGGACAGTGCTGCCGTCCGCTCGGGTGAACGACTCGATCGTCGTCGGGTGCTCGGCAAACGGGAGCGCCCAGTCGGCCTTGAAGTAGACGGCGTTGGCCACCACGACCTTCGTCTCAGGGTTCAGCTCGTCGAAGAGCTTCTGTATCCGGTCGGCGGTCTGTTCCCGGACCCAGGCGTCGATGATCTCGATCGCCGTCGGCGATCTGAAATCCACAGCCTGGGCCCCAGCGCCGTATTGGGACGCCAGGATCCGCAGGAACTCGTCCTGGAGGCGCGCACCCTCCTGTACGAACAGTCCGTTGGTGATACTGAGCACCGGCGGCGCCGACTGGCCCGGCGTCCTTGCCACCGACGGCGACGGCTGTCGCGGTGGGCCGGCCGTGGTGACGAGCTCGCGAGTGATGGCGTTGAAGGCGGCATGCAGACCGTCCGTCGGGTAGTGGAGGACGTCATCGATCTGGTCGGCGGTGTCGCCGCGCGCGCCCGCCCGGGCCATCGCGAACGCGTAGGCGATGCTGAGCGGAGAGAACACCATGTTCTCCGCCGGTTCGGCGCTCGCCCGATAGAAGTCGTATCCGAACGCGGTCATCCCCTCTACGGTCACGTCTACAGGCGCATCCGCCGGTGGCGCTTCCCGGTCGACGTCGGCCGCCTGCAGTGCCGAGACGTCGCCCGATGCCGAACTGGGAGCCTCCGTCCCACACGATGCGACCAAGACGGCGATCAGCGCACCAGCCAGAAATCTTTGCACCTTGCCGACGCCGCGCTTGCGCATTCGGACCACCCCGCCTCATGGCTTCGACGCCATGGCACCTGTATCGGTTCCGCGTGACGGGCGACACGTAGCTCGGCGCCGCGGACTTGCAGTTCTTGTTGCGAACCGTGACGACAAGCCATTCCCGACCTATTGATCAGGGCAGGCTGGACCAGAAGTCGAGCTTGTGCTCGGCGGCGTAGTCGACGGGCTTGATGCCCTCGGTTCCTGGCGCGAGGGATTACACGTACGGCACGGGCTGAGCAGGGTCGAAGGGTTGCCATGGCGGCAGCTCCGCGCCATTGGGGTCGCCGGTGCGCGCGAACCGTGCCCAGTACCGGATCATCTGATCGGCCAGCCGCCGCTGCTGGGGCGTGCTACCCGCCTCGAACTTCTGGTCGCGGAACAAGTAGGGGACCTCCGAGGCGTGGAAGGCGCCGGGCGGGAAGTCCTCAGGGAACGGCAGGTACATCGGCGCCTGCCGGTCGGCGAACTCGTAAGCGTAGGTAGGCACCTGCTCGGAGAGCAGTCGGTGCTGCTGGAAGGTGGATCGCGCCCACATCCGGTCGGTGAGCACCGTTGCCCACGCCAGGTTCGGCGACTGGTAGTCCGACAGGGGATACCGGGTCTGCACCTGGCTGGCATGCTCGCCGAAGGCATCGGCCAGCAGCGTGGGGTACTGCTCCGCGGTGACCGGTTGACCGGTCAGCACGCGGAACAGGCCGACGAACAGCCGGTGTTCGTCGCGGGTGCTGCCGGAGATGACTGGGATCCGGTGGATGCGGCCGTCGCGCAGCGCCTGCGCTGGGACCTCAGGCAGGACGCTGTTGCCGAACGCGTAAGCCTGAAACGGCGGCGCGTGGGGAAACAGCTCTTGCACCGGCACGCCACGCAGACAATCGAGCGCCGTTGCCGGGTCGGCGCAGCCCAGCTGGGGTGCCACCGCGGAGCCGAGCGCTTCCACCTCCGTCGACGGCCGCCATCCGAACCACGGCAGCGCCGCCTGCTGGTCCTGCAGGCCAAAGGTCCCCGAGCCCTCCAGCCCGGGGTGCCCGAAGGCACCGAAGATGCTCAGCCGGTAGTTGATCGTCACGACGACGACGTCGCCGACAGTGGCGAGCCGGCGGGCGTCGAAGAAGCTGCCGGCCCCGACGGCGCCGTCACCGTGGATCCACACCATCACCGGCGTGAGTCGTTCCGGGCCGGCCGACCGGGGGATGGTCACATTCAGGCACAGACAGTCCTCCTCGAGGCTGGCCACATCGGCGTAGGAGGACGGCTGCTGCG